>Ga0075021_10000002_pt1 | contig 233439 bp, 205 predicted proteins | sample ColStrG_CSR_2012_FD_72749 | JGI IMG/M metagenome (GOLD analysis project Ga0075021, IMG submission 72749) | Freshwater sediment microbial communities in response to fracking from Pennsylvania, USA - Cold Stream Run_MetaG_CSR_2012 | ecosystem: Environmental > Aquatic > Freshwater > Creek >...
GCCGCCCCGCCCTGCTCCGCCGAGCGCACCAAGCAAGCCCGCCGCCAAAAAGAAAGCGGCCAAAAAAGTAGCGAAGAAAAAGCCCGCACAAAAGGCCAAGAAAAAAGTAGCGAAGAAACCGGCAAAGAAGAAAGTAGCGAAGAAGGCAGCGAAAAAACCGGCGAAAAAGAAAGCCGCAAAGAAGAAGTCAGCGAAGAAGAGTCCCGCCAAGAAGGCCAAGAAGAAGGCAAAAAAGGGCCGACGATAATCGGCACGCTGAGATTCCGGGTGCCCCGTCCTTGTCCCTCCGTTTGCTGGAGGGACAGGGCGGGGCTTTTGACTTTTGGGCTCGAACGAATGAGGCCAGACTTCGCGAGGCCCGCAATGCGGTGCGCTCCCAAGAACCGACATCTAGCCGGCTTGATGTCGCCTTATCCAGCCAGCTAGATCGCCGAAATAGCCTGTTGGAAGCCTGAAATGCGGCATATACTACCTAAGACTTTTTGGGGCGAGTTCCGTCCGGTCCTGCGGTCGCACCTCTGTCGCATCGCCTGATGAGAGCCTGCAAACTTCTTGAATTTCCAATTCCTGCTCGGAGGTCCGTGTGAAAAATCCCAGGCCAGTCGTGTGTGTTGTGATTGCGGCGTTGCTGTTCGCCTCGTCGAGTGGACTTGCACAGCAGGGCGCTAACATCGCGCCGGTCCCCCCGGTCAAGACGGGCGCTGTGCCGAGTCTGGTCAACTATTCCGGAGTACTGAAAGACGGTTCCGGACGCGCGGTCTCCTCCGTCACCGGCGTCACCTTCCTGATCTACAAAGATCAGCAGGGCGGAGCGCCGCTGTGGCTCGAGACTCAGAGCGTGACGCCCGACAAGCTGGGCCACTACTCCGCGCAACTGGGATCAACCACGAGCGCCGGGCTTCCCTCGAAATTGTTCCTTAATGGCGAAGCCCGCTGGTTGGGCGTCCAGACCGCCGGCGAGGCGGAGCAACCGCGCGTCCTGCTGGTTGCGGTGCCCTATGCGATGAAGGCCGCGGATGCGGAAACCATCGGCGGATTGCCGCCCAGCGCGTTCGTGCTGGCCGCGCCATTCGCAGGCAACCCCGGCGCCAACCCGACAAGCGACGCGTCTTTGGCCTCAGCCTCCACGCCCACTCCGGCCGCATCCAACGTCACCACCACCGGCGGCACCGTAAACGCGATTCCTTTGTTCAGCACGGCCACCAATATTCAGAACTCGATCCTCACCCAGACGGCCGCGACGGCGGTAAACGTCGTCGGTAAACTAAACCTGCCCGCGAATGGCACCGCAACCGCAACGGCGGGCAAGCCCTCGCGGCCCGAGGACTTTGTCGCGTCGGTCTTCAACAGCGGTACGTCAACCGCTGTCCCGCAGACGTTCCAGTTACAGGCCGAGCCTGTGAACAACAACACGGCGACGGCCTCGGGGACGCTCAACCTGCTCTACGCCTCGGGCGCGTCGGCCCCGGCCGAGACGGGTTTGAAGATCAGCAACAAAGGTCTGCTGACGTTTGCCGCCGGACAAACTTTCCCGGGCACGGGCAAGATCACCGGCATTAGCACGGCGGCGGGCAGCGGACTGTCGGGCGGAGGCACCACCGGCACGCTCAACCTGGCCTTACTCTCCACCTGCTCCGCGAACCAGATCCTGAAGTGGAGCGGCAGTGCCTGGGCTTGCTCCAGCGGCGGGGCCGGTTCGGTGACCAGTGTCGCGCTGGCGGCTCCGGCCAGCGATTTTGTGGTGACCGGATCGCCCGTCACCACCACCGGCACGTTAAACCTGGCCTGGAACGTGCCTCCCGACATCAACAGCACCGCCAACGCCATCGTCAAACGCGACAGCTCGGGCAACATCGTGGGCAATAATCTGTTGGGCTCGGGAGTGAGCGTATCCAACAGCAGTCCCAGCGCGACCACTATTTTTGGGCGCGCGACCTCGGGCACCGGGGCCGCCTGGGGAGTCGAGGGTTACAGCCTCAGCAGTGACCCCGCCGGATATGGGGTGTTTGGATATGCAGGGTCGGCTACGGGCGACCCCAAGGGCGTTTACGGCCAAGCCGTCGGTGCGTTCGGCGTCGGCGTGTTTGGTCAGCTGGGAAATATCAGCAGCGATGGGTCCGGCTTTACGGGGTCAACTGGAGCTGGTGTCTGGGGCGACGGTGGTTCTGGATCCGGAGGGTTCGCCGTCCTGGGCACCGTGGACGACGGTAACGCCGGCTACTTCCAAAACAATAGCCCGTCGGGCTACGCGACCCTGCAAGTCGCAGCCTTCAGCACCCCATCCACTCCATTCCAAGTGGATGCCACCGGCGGTTCATGCGCGATTGACGACCTCGGGACTCTCAGCTGCACGGGCAGCAAAAACGCAATCGTGCCCGTGGACGGCGGCAACCGGACTGTCGCCATGTCGGCCATCGAGTCGCCACAAAACTGGTTTGAGGATTTCGGCGAAGCCGAAATGGTCAACGGCTCGGCTGTCGTCCAACTGGACTCCACTTATACCCAGACCGTCAATCCGGAAACGAAATATCAGGTGTTCCTGACGCCCTATGGAGATTGCAAAGGGCTCTATGTGACCCGCCGTACGGCGAGCTCGTTTGAAGTGCGCGAACTGGGCGAAGGCCGGTCCAGTCTCAGCTTCGGCTACCGCATCGCCGCGCTCCGCCGCAACTACGAAAACGTTCGCTTCGCCGACCACACGCTTGAGATGAAGAGAATGACAAAAGCGCGGGAGAGGATGAAGGCCCGATTCGCGCAACCTCGGCCCGCCGTCGAAGTCCGGAAGTCGCCCCTGGCCGCTGTGGGTGAAAGCCGGTCCGTGCTGGAACAACGGAAACGTTAGTGGCTTTACGTCAAGATTTGGTTGCTTCTTTGGCGTACCATCCCGGGGCCTACGCTCCCTTCTGGGGGTGCAGGAACCGGCTGCGCCGCTCCTACTTCTTCCCCGCCACCGCGGCCACGCACTTGCTATACAGTTCCAGCAGCGCCGCAGCCTGGTCTTCGGGCTTCGACGCCGCCCCGCCGCCGGTAAACCCGACTGCTCCACTCGACGCCGTCTTGCCATAGCTGGTGGCCATGGCCACAAACTTCATCAGGTCCAGCGCAATGTCTTCGTTGCGGCGCGATCCGCCCCCCGAACTCTGCTTTTCTTCCATCAGTCCTTCTCCCGATCCCGAAATATGTGAAACCTCTGCTTCTTCGTCGTCCGGTTCGTCGTCGTCCAGTCTTTCGATGTCCATCTCTTCGAAGTTCCTGCCTTCACATTCCATGCCGCACCGCGCTCCGCCCGATCATACCAGCCGCAAGCCGGGCCGGGGGCTCGCTCTCACTTCCCCGCTTTTGTGTTCTGCGCAAACACACTGCGCGGATTCAGCCGCAAAGCCTCGTCCAGGGCCTTGTTCGCACCGGCTACGTCGCCCTTTTCGCGATAGGCGCGCGCCAGCCACACAAAAATCTCGTCCCCGCGCGAGTCCAGTTGCGTGGATTTCTGCAGGTTCTCAACCGCCTTGTCCACATTGCCGCCAAACATCTTCGGCGCCATCAGATATTGCCTTCCCACCGCGGCCAGCACCACCGCATTGTTGCCATCCAGCTCCAACGCCCGCTTGTTCTCGGCCGAAATTTTTGGACCCAGCCGCGGCCCCAGCATGAAACCGCCCAGGCCGATGCGCCGTCCGTAGAGGTCGGCCAGCAGGCTATGCGCCACCGCGGAGTGTTCGTCCGCCTTCAGCGACGCCTGCGCTTCGCCGGTGGCCAACTCAATCGCCGCCACGGCGGATTTCTTGTCTCCGCGAAGATCGGCCGCGTTGCCGCGATAAAAATCGATTCGCGCTAACTCGTACAGGTAGACCGCATGGTTCGGATTTTCTTTGGCGAGCTTGGCGAAATAGTCCCGCGCCTGCTCCAGCGCAGGTTCCGCCAGCGTGGTACGGGATTCTTCCAGCAGCCGCAACCCCGCGGCCAGCACGGCATCCCCCGCCTGCGCGGCCAGCCACGTCATCGCGGCGAAAATAACTACCAAGCAGGGGGCCGGACGCTTCATGCTGCTACGCCGTCGCGACCTCGCTCATCATGCCCATCAGATTGTCCTCGGTGTCGCGGAAGAAGACCATCCACAGATCGTGGGTGGGCATTTTGGCGATCATGTGCGGCTCGTCCTCGAACCTCGCCCCCAACTGCTTCATTCTCCGATAAGACGCTTGAATGTCGGGCACGGAAAAATACAGGACGCTCGCCCCCTGCGTCTGGTCATCCTTCTCCGGACGCGCCAGCATCACCCGCACGCCTCCACACTGCAAAAATGCCAGCCCCGGAGGCGTGGTGAACAGCAGTGGCAACCCCACCACATCGCGATAAAACGCGGTCGCCCGCTCCACATCTTTCACGGAAATGGCCACCTGCCCCAGCCCCGTAATGCCAACACCCGCTCCCGCTTCCGCCATGCTGCTGGTTCCTCCTCGTGACGCCAGCCAGTATACCCAAGTCTTTCTCCGCGCGGACTGCACGTTGGACGGATGCGGCGGGTGAGGCGTTAGGCGTTAGCCGTCAGCTCGTAATTTCGAACGAATCGCGTGGGGACAGCCGCCCCGGCTGTCCCCACGTGAGCAGAGATGCCAGCCCGCATTTGTCTGCTCTTTCTTTGAACAAAAAAGTCATCCATCTCTTTCGAAATGGATGACTGATTCACGCCGGCCCCATGCGAGGGTCTCCTGCTTCTAGTTGACCGTGGTCTTCACCGCGGCCGAGTTGTTCGTGGTCACCGGGTCGGACCCGCCAAAGCTGATCTTCGCCGTATCGTTCACCGATGCGCCGGCTTTGGCTGTCACTTTGACGACCAGCGTCTCGGTCACCGTGGCTCCGCTGAGCATCACCGGCACCGTACAGGTCACCGCGCCCGTGCCGCCAACCGCCGGCTTCGCGCAGGTTGCGCCCGTCAGCGTCACGCTTTGGAACGTCGTCCCCGCAGGCACCGGATTTGCAATTGCAACACTGAGCGCCGTATCCGGGCCGACGTTTTTTCCGGTGATGGTATAGGTCAGCATCGCCCCGCTCTTCACCGTCGCCGGGGCCGCGTTGGTGACACTCAAATCCGCCTTTGGAGAAATCTTGGTCAGCGATGCGTCGGCATACGTCGGACAGCTAACGCAAATCTTCTGGAATGCCGTCGCGGTCACCGGGAAATTCGTCGAACGCGCCTGCGAAGCGACAAACAGGTTTCCGCTGCGGTCCACATGGATGCCGAGCGCCACATCGCGGTCGTTGCCGCCAAGGTAGGACGCGAACAGAAACGCCGAACCCGCCGGATTCAATTCTCCCAGCAATCCATCGGAGGGGTCGCCACCATACGCCGCCTGCACCGCGTTCTTCACCGCGATGTTGGTCGAGGTGGTCACACCGGAAACATACAGATCGCCCGCCAGATCAAGCGCGAGGCTGGTGGGATACTCGTCACCGCTGCCGCCGAAGTAGGTGGAATACGTCAGCTTCGATCCAGTGGGATTGAGTTTCACGATGAATAGATCGCCGCAATGGAATGCATTGCTCGAAGCGCACCCGCTCACCGTGCCGCCGAAAGTTTTCTGCGCCGCGGCCGCCGTTGTAGGAAAGTCGGTCGAGAGCGTCCCGCCGATCACATACGCGTTGCCCGCTTTGTCCACCACCATCTGGTCGGCCCAGTCAAAGCCGCTGCCGCCGAGGAACGTCGAATACACCAGCTTCGATCCGGCCGCATTCAGCTTGGTTGCGAACGCATCGAACGTCGAATTGCACGCGCCATCCGTCCCGCAGGTCCGGTCAAACGCGCCGACCGTCGTTGGAAAATCCGCCGATCCCGCCAGGCCCGACAGGTACACGTTGTTTGCCCCATCCAAAGCAATCGCAAACGCCGAGTCCTGCACCGTCGAAGTCCCCACCAGATACGTCGAGAACACCAGCGCCGATCCCGTCGGGTTCAACTTCACGATCACGCCGCAGTAGCGCGTGCCCAGGTTCGGACACGAGGTTTGATATGCCCCGGCAGTGGTTGGAAAATTCGCCGACAACGTCAGCAGCGTGACGTAGGTGTTCCCGGCGGAATCCATCGCCATGCTCTCCATGCCGTCGTCGGAGTTGCCGCCGAGGTAGGTCGAATAGATCAGCGCGCTGCCGTTGGCCGCCAGCTTGAACACAAATCCGTCGCCAAACCCGCCCGGCCCGTCGCCGCCAAAAATTGTTTGGTAGGCGCCGATGGTGGTCGGAAAGTCGGACGACTCGGTGCTGCCGGCGACGACAATGTTTCCCGTCGCGTCCAGCGCCAGTCCCGCCTGCAAGTTGAAATAGTCATAGTTCGAGCCACCGATGTAGGTCGAGAACGCCAGCGCCGTTCCCGCCGCATTAAACTTCGCAACGAAAATGTCGGCGCACGCCAACCCGCCGCAGACCGTTGAATTAAAAGGCTGGATCGTCCCCTTGGTCGGAAAATCCACAGAGCGCGTCAGGCCCACCAGAATGATGTTCCCCGCTTTGTCGGTGGTCACCGAATAGCCGAGGTCGGGATTGCTTCCGCCCAGATAAGTGGAATAGCTGATCACCGGGTCCACGACCAGCTCGCGGCTGTGGTCATAGGCGCCAATGCGGAATCCTACTTCGTTCGCGGCCCGCAGTTCGAAAGCTCCACTCACTTCGCGGCGATTTTCTCCTGCGCCCTGATACACCACCGGACGGCGCATTTCCACTTCGCCGTTGCCCGCGCTGATCAGCAGGTCTCCGGCGTCGTTGATCCTCAGCGCGCTCGCGCCGTCGAACTTCATCGCGATCTTGCCCGCATCCGCTCCCGGCGCAACCACAAAGTCGTGCTCCAACACATTTGGATTGCCGTAATACATCAGATCAATTCCCGGATAGACGGCCGCGGCCCTCACCTTGCTGAAATGTTGAACATTGGTGCGCCAGCGGCCCGGGTCGTTGCCGAGAAAGTAATTGCTCGCGCCTTCCTGCGGATTTTCCGCGAGCAAATCGGCGTGAGCGTTTGCGCCAAGCAGCGACATGCGCAACATCACGGGTGCTTTCGCGGAATCTGCCACGGCACGCGCGCCCATCGCCACCTTGGGAGCGATGACGCGCGATGCAATGCGCTGGTCGCCGCTTTGGTCGCTGCTTTGGTCCAGCACCAGCACGGCGCTGTCAGCTGCCAGCGACAAGCTGTAACCGGGACCGCGCGAGACGAATTCGGGCCTGCCGGGCTGCGCCTCAAAGCTCAACGGGAGCCGGCCCAGTCCGCTCAACACACGGGACTGCGCTTCCCTGGAAACCGGGCTGGGGACAGGCTGGCTTTGAGCAACCAGTAGCGGAGAAACGGCGGCGACGAGAACTAGTCCGAAACCCTTGAGATTCCTGATGTTCGACCCAAACGACATGGCACGCTCCTGAAATTGGACACTCCCATCAGCTTTGCCCATTCGGGCTAGTTCGTCAATGGCACTTCGCTTATCTCCCGACCAATTCGCGGTAACTCACTAAGTTGCTTACATTCAATATGATAGACGGCGATGTAACGCGGTCTACCGCCTCCTTCCGCCCCCCAAAAAGCGTTTGACCAATTAAAAAGCTCCTCCTACGAAAAAAAGGCGCCGCCCTGGGGGGGCAGCGCCTTTCAAGACCGCAAAGATGCTCAGTCAGCTATTGCACAGTGACGCTGACGTCATCCACATACATGTAGGTCAGGTCTCCGTACCCATCCTGATGGTCGTTGAAGTAGATGCGAATGCTCTGGCCCTTGTAGGAAGTCAGGTCATAGGTCACCTGCGTCCACGTTTGAGTGTTGGAGGCGACCTTCATGATCTGCGCCAGCGTGGTGCCCGCGGTGTTCTGCACCTGGGCCTCCTGCCAGTCGTAGGTGATGGTGTCGGTGGTGGCGGGCCAGTACCAGAAGGTAAGGGTCGCCTTGGTGGCGGTGCTGGGGATGGCAATGGTCTGGTAGAGGAAATCATCGCCATTCGGTTCGCTGCCCGAGCTTGCGCCGGCCAGCACGCTGAAACTACCAGCGTGTTTTTGCACCGTGCTGATGGTGGGTAATGCCACGCCCCCGGTGGTCCAGTTGGCCAGCGTTCCGGTTTCAAATCCACCGTTCTGGATCAGTTGGGTGGACGTAGCGGACACCGTCAAGGTGATGGTGGCCGTTTGCACCAGCGAGCCGGAGGTTCCGGTGACCGTTACCGTTGCCGGGCCGGTGGTAGCCGACGCCGATGCGGTGAAGGTCAGAGTGGAGGTCGCGGTTCCGTTCGCCGGAGGAGTGACCGGGTTGGTGGAGAATGCCGCCGTCACGCCCGTGGGCAGGCCGGAGACACTCAGTGTGGTCGCCGAGTTAAAGCTGTTCTGGCTGGCGACCGTGATGGTGCTGTTGGCAGTGGACCCTTGCGTGACGCTGACCGCGCTCGGGGCAGCCGCTACGGTGAAGCCCGGAGTTCCGCCGCCCACGGCAAATACCAGATCGTCGTGGTCGTCATAGGCTCCCGTGCTGCACGAAGACGCGCTTCCGGTATAGCGGAAGTTTGCCCGCACCGCCTGGGATGCGCCGCCGCTGGGCAGCGTGTAGTTGGCCGACAGCGTTTGCGCACCCGCGGCCGTTGGCGTGATGGTCGCAATCAACACCCACGTCGGACTGCTGGCGTTGGCCGCGTAATACAGATCAAGATGGTCGGAGGTGAAGCCGCTGTAGGCCCACACCGTCGCGCTCACCTTCACGGTCTTGCCCGGTGCCAGGATGCTGCCATCGGTCGTCTGAATTACCAGGCGGTCGTTGGATTCGTCGGAGTGGAACGTTCCCGACGTGCCATCGGCGCAGGAGTTGTTGATGGTGTTGGGTTGGTTCGGCTCATTGCCGCCGGACAACGTATCGCGTCCCAGCAGTAGTGATGGACCGGAGTCGCAGCCCGATCCCACGCTCGCGCAAGCCGGAGCTTTGAGCGTGGAGTTGTAGCTGGCGGTATTGAGCGCGACCGACGAATTGACCGTCAACGCGATCGTGGTCGAGTGGGTGAGCGCGCCCGAGGTTCCGGTCACCGTCACCGTGGCGGTGCCGACTGTGGCCGACGCCGATGCGGTGAAGGTCAGGGTTGAGGTCGCGCTGCCGTTGGCCGGCGGTGTGACCGGGTTGGTCGAGAACGCCACCGTCACTCCAGCGGGCAAGCCAGTTGCGCTCAACGTCGTGGCCGAATTGAAGCCGGCCTGACTGGTGATGGTCGTGGTGCTGGTCCCGGTTCCGCCTTGTGTGACCGTCAGAGAAGCGGGAGAAGCGCCGATGGTGAAGTTCGGGGTCGCGGCCGCGTTCACAGTCAGCGCGATGGTTGTGGTGTGAGTGGTTGAGCCGCTGGTCCCGGTGATGGTGACCGTGGCTGCGCCGGTGGTCGCCGTGCCGGAGGCCGTCAGCGTCAGTGTGGACGTTGCCGTGCCATTGGCGGGCGGTGTGACCGGGTTGGTGGAGAATGCCGCAGTCACGCCGCTGGGCAGGCCCGACGCGCTGAGCGTGGTGGCCGCGTTGAAGCCGGCCAGACTGGTCACGGTGATGGTGCTGGTCCCGTTGGTGCCTTGCGTGATGGTGAGTGAAGACGGCGAGGCCGCGACGCTGAAGTCGGGCGTGGCCGTGCCTCCGCACGTCGGGAACTTGAAGTTCGCGATGCGCGTGTTCCAGTTAAATGCGCCGGTAGTCTTCATGTACTCCTGCGTGTACCAGAAAGTACAGTCATCCACTGGGTCTACCTGCATGGCGCTGTAGTCGCCCCAGCGGCTGAGGCTGCTGCCGCTTTGCGAGCCGGTGCCGCTGACCACGTTGACTTCGGATTCCAGGGTGCCGGCCGGATCGGTGGGAACTCGTCCGGCATAGCGGACCGAAGGACTGATCGAACTGCTGGACACGCTGTAGCCAACTGCGATGTCGCCGGACTGGTCCATGGCAATCGAACCCATCCAACGATAGTTGGAGTCGGGTGCGAAGGTTCCTTGCTGCGCGACCACGGGAGTTCCGCTGGGGTTCTGGATTTCATACCAGCGGATTCCGCCTCCGCTGCCGGCCGTCACCGAATGGTTCACGACCAGCGATTCGTGGGAACCGAAGTTGCGATACGCCAGCCGGTACATCAAACGGTCGGCGAGAGAGTCGAGTTGTTGCGAGGTGCCCGGTTGCGGAACGCAGGTGCCGCCGCCGCACAACGCACTGAAGGCGGCCACCGGGATCACGGTCGGGCCGGTGAAGGTTGAGTTGGCGGGCGTGGCGAAATCCACGTGGAACTTGTAGAGGTTGAGATTGTTGGTGCCGTAGTAGACCAGATAATTCGGCGAACCGGCGGGTGGAGCAGTGCTGCCATCAATGTCGGCAGGCAGCAATCCGCCGACGGCCGTGCTTTGCTGGAAGCAGACCTGAGTGGCGGCGCTTCCCGCCAGCATGGCGGTGCGGTTGTAGGCGCAGGCATCGGCGCCGGAGAAGGTGGTGCCGCCGGCGAAGATGTTGAACGTTTCGTAGTACCCGTCAGACCAGACCCCCATCTTCGGATAATCATCGAAGCCGCTGTACTGGAACGAGTAGCGATTGTAGGTACCGGTGGCATCGGAAGTGGTGGACACCGCGACGCATTGCAGATAAGGCGTGGTGGAAACGGAGAACTGGCTGAACACCCAGCGCTGCGCGGCCTTGTCGAAGAGCACGACGGGATCGCCGTCGTTGTTGGTCTGGCAACCGCCGCCGAAACCGGACCACAGCGTGTTACCCGCGGTGGGGCCGGCAATCAACGCGCCGGTGGACTTGTTGAAAATTGCAAACGAGCTGTTCACCCACTGCACATACTGCGTTGTGCCCACGGTGCCGTTGGTGTCGGGAGGCGCGCTGGCTACGCTGAAGCCGTATTGGCCGTTGCCGAGGCCTTCAAAGCTGGTGCCAACCACGGGCGTGAGTGGACCGATGACATGCTGCCGCACTGGATCTTCTTCGAGTTGGGTCATGCCGGGCGGCAGGGGAATTCTTTTCAGCGGTTCGGCTTCGTGCTTTACCAGTGACGGCGGCGGCGCGTTCTTGATCATCTCACTCAGCGGAGCGGACAGGTCACGATGAGTGTCGTAGCGCACCGTCATCTTTGGGGATTGCGCGAGGACGGGCAGGAAAGAACACAAGATGAGGCACGTCAACAGCGCGGCATGCCTGTGGGGGAACAGTCTTTGGGTTTGCATTTCAGAGCTCTCCTTAAAGATTTTTTGATCTCCGGGCGACAACTGGTTCTACAACAACCAACATCGAAGGGGCGCTGCGTGGCAGAAGGATCGTGGCATTCCGACTACTAGTCATAATAGTGGGGAGGATTGTAAACCCGAGGCAAGTGTTTTGTTATCTATTTTTAACGGCCAACCGGTCGGTTTGCGGTGCGGTTCCCGGAATGGAAATTCAGCAGTCTGAACCCCTCTTCAAAAAATATTTCTTGCGCCACTTCCACGATAGGACGCGGGGGCCTTGTTCGTAATTCGTAACGGGCCGCTGGGCTTGGGGTAGCGGGCAATACTTTACGTAAGGCGCTGATGGACGCGGCACAGGCGGAGGGACAGTTTGTGATTATTTAGGCCAGAATTGCATTTTTTGTATCATCCGGGACTTGATTCCGTGGGGAACCACGATTGCAAATGGCAATGAATCATTCGCGAATGGCGTTGCCGGGAGGGGGTGAAACGCGGCGTGGCGGAGGAGATTTGGGACGAGTGTTCGTAATTCGTAACAGATTTCCACAGGCCCAACGTAATGACTGAACATTGACTTGAAAAAATTGGCGGCGATAGGATCAGGCCACAGTGACAGAAATAGCGGCAGGGGACGGGAAAGGCGCCATGAACAGCCAACGGGAAGGATCCAACGAGGAAGATGGGTTTGTGGAATTTCGCAGGAAGGTGCGCGCGGCGGAAGTTTTGTCGGCGGCAATGGAGCGCTTGCTGCTAGCGCTGCATTTTTCAGGAAAGCTGAGCGTGGTGCTGCAAAACGGGCGCGTGCTCAAGTCGGGGTATGAGGAGAGCTACTTCCGGCAGCGGGAAAGCGGCGGCGTGGATTGGAACACGCCGGCGGAACCTTAAGAAAGTTCTGTGATCAAGTTCAAAAAGCGAAAAGCAGGTTTCTGGACTGCGCAATATTGCCCGTAAACGGGCAATATAACTCCGCTCGAAATGACAGAGGAATATTTAGAGTTTTCTTGGACGGCGGGAACAATTAAATAGACCAGGCAGGTCATCGTAAGAGAAACGAGCCCTGCGTACGGTTTCTGAAGCAAAAGAGACCGGGCGCGGGGCTTTTGCTTTGGCGGGAGCATTGGTTTTGAGAAGTGGGGAAGTGAGAGGAAAAGGAGAAAACCATGAGCACGGAAAAAAAACATACGGTGCGGGAGCCATTTGGTCACGGAACACAACTCGAGTTGAAATATTGTGAACGCTGCGGCGGTCTGTGGTTGCGCGACCTGGGATGCGGGGAGGTGTATTGCATCCTGTGCGTGCCTTCGATGGAAGAATTTCCGGCCCCCCAAAGACCTCTGCAAAGCGCGCGCCGGGGCAAGGGGCCGCGCCTGCCGCGAGGTCCGGACGATGGACTGACGTGGAACCTGGACGACCTTCGCGAGGACTGGGACTTCTGGCCGACGGCAGGTGAACAATGACGGCGGCGAGGAACAGGGAGAGGTTTGAAATTTGGGGGGTGGCGGAAGAAGCTCTGCCGTATGGGACGGAAAGGGTTCGCCAGTGGAGTGAAAAAGCAAAACCGCGACCGCGTGGGGCGGAGGTCCCGTTGCAACTGCTGGTAGCGCACAATTTTTCGCCAGCGCCGGTGGAGAAACAACAACCAGGTCAGGGAGAGTTTTTCGAGGAGCTGGACGCGGACGATGCGGGACTGGAGGCTGCCCCCGAGGAAATCGGGCTGGGCGATGAGCTCGACGAGGGACTCGACGAAGATCTGGAGAACTGGCGGGAGGATGTGTGGCTGTATCGCAACCGCACGCAGAGCATGTTGCGGCGGTACATGCGGTATTCGCTGGAGACGGGGAGGATCCAGTCCATTTTGGGGAGGGAATTTTTTCGCGGCAAAGTGAGCACGTACACGGTGACGACGTTTGAGGACCGCGTGATCTTTGTGCACGACATGGAGCGGTGCCTGGAGAAGCTGGACCAATTTTCGCGCGAACTGGTTACGCGGGTGGTGATGCAGGAACACTACCCGGAGGACATTCGAGTGGGCTATCGGCTGCCACGGCGGTCCATCTACCGGCGGTTAGGAGAAGCATTGGACGAACTGAGTGGAGTGCTGCTGGAACGCGGACTGCTGGAGAAAAACATGCTGGGGTAGATTCGCAGACTGCGGAAACCAGGTTCCTGGGTAGCGTAGCCCGGCAGCGCCTGAAGGCGTGATGGTCTCGGCGGGACTTACGGCATCGCTGAAACGATGCGCGGATACGAAGTGTGAGTGTTTTCAGCGCCCGGTTAGGAAGATTCCGACTCATGTAAAAAAGGCGAAAAGCAGGTTTCTCGACTACGTTCGAGATGACAAAATGTGGCTAAATCAGTTCTCGATGACCTGGGATGATGGCAACAGAGTCGAGCTGGCGCTCGACGGACAGCGGCGGGGGGCTGTCCCAGAGTGGGACGATGAGCGGCTAAAACCGGGGCTGGACTCAAAATGGGAAAAATGTTGTCAAGAGGGCAAAATGACGATTTTCTCTGTAAGTGATTGCAAACAATGGAAAAATAAATTTCGAAATTTTGGCACACTGCCTATTGCGATTTGATATTCTAAACCTAGAGAGAAAAAAAAACAACTCTCAATAAGAAGGGCGTGCCCTCAGGGGCGCGCCCTTTGGCATTTTGGGGCAAAGGTTTGTGGGATGCAGGGGTGGGGATGAAGAAGGCAAGCGGGAAGAAAAGCAAAAAAGCGAAAGGCAAGAAAGCGGCGACGAAGCCGGTGCAAAGCGCGCCCAGCGGCAAGCCGACGGACATGGTTGCGGTGCGGCAGAGGATTTCGAGGATCGTGAGTGGAGCGGCCGAGAACATCACCAAGAAGCTGGTGACCAAGGCCAAGGATGGGGACCTGGCGCACTCGAAGTATTTGTTTGAGATGGCGGGAGTGTATCCGACGGAGGAAGCGGCGGGCAGGCCGCCGGAGGAAGAATCGCTGGCGAAGACGCTGCTGCAGAGGATGGGGTTGCCGACGACTCCGGTGTTAGACGACGAAGACGGCGAAGTACGGGAACTCGCTACGCCGGGGGTGAGCCAGCGTCTGCCCGCAAGGGAGGGGATCGCAGAGGAAGCGACGGACTTGGGCGAGCGGGCGGAGTGAGCGGTGGGCCATCCGCGGTCAGCGGTCAGGTAAGGCGGTCGAGCTTGCGCTCGACGGACAGCCCGGGGGCGGCTGTCCCCACGTGGGTGTGGGGGTGTCTGCGTGGGTGTGGGTGTGGGTGTGTGGAGGTGCCGTAGAATGGGAGGCGATGCGGTGAGTGACAACGGAAGCATGGGGCGGAACGTGCTGGCGTTCTCGCCACGAGTGGGAGTTCGGAGGGCGAAGCTTGGGGCGGCGGGAGTGGGTGCGGAGCGTGGGCGCAGAGATGGGGCCGGGGGCAGACTGCTTCGCTTCGCAATTTTACGAACGGGACGGAAGATGGACATTACGTGGCTGACGGAACGAATCGCGCTGGGCGGAGGGATCTGGACAGCGGAAAACATGAAGGTGCTGGCGGACGAGGGGGCGACGCACGTCATTGATATGCAGATCGAGTTCGATGACACGCCGCTGGGGCGGGAGCATGGCATCGTGGTGTGCTGGAACCCGATTGACGATGATTTTGAGATGAAGCCGCCGGAAGTATTTGAACGGGGAGTGGAGTTTGCGCTGAAGGCGCTGGATGAGCCGGGAGCGAAGCTGTTCATCCATTGCGCGGCGGGAGTGCATCGCGCGCCGATGATGACGCTGGCGCTGCTGTGTGTGCTGGGATGGACCCTGGAAGATGCGATGGGACTGATCGAGTCGAAGCGAGACGTGGCGGATTTTGTGGACGTGTATGTGAGGAGCGTGGAGAGATATTTGGCGGGGCGACAAGGGCCGGGGACTCTTTCGTGATTAGGGAGCTGTGATTGAGTCCCAAAGCAACCTGTCGAGCTGCGCTTGACGGACAGCCGGGGGCGGCTGTCCCCACGTGGGTGTGCTGTTTCCACGGGAGTGTTATTTAGGTTCCGGTGAGGGTCAAGATCAAAAGCCCCGCCCTGTCCCTCCAACAAACGGAGGGACAAGGACGGGGCACCCGGGTCGTTGGTATCTCGAAAACTGTCGAGCTGCGCTCGACGGACAGCCGGGGGCGGCTGTCCCCACGTGGGTGTGCTGTTTCCACGTGGGTGTGCGGTTTCCACGTGGGTGTGCGGGTTCTATGTGAGTGAACTGTTTCCACGTGGGTGTGCGGTTTCTATGTGAGTGTTATTAGGTTCCGGTGAGAGTCAAGATCAAAAGCCCCGCCCTGTCCCTCCAAGAAACGGAGGGACAAGGACGGGGCACCCGGCAGTTGCGGCACCGCAGCGGTGGTGGGATACGAACCAAGAGATCAAGTGGTTAGACTTCTGGAGGAGATATGAACGAGCAGCGCAGCCGCCTGAGAGGGCGGCTTTCTTATTGGGGCGGGGTGGAGGCGGCGGTGGTGATGGTTGGCGTGGCCGCGGCGATGATGGTGTGTGCGGCGGTGGCGCAGGGTGGGCCGGCAACGACGACGGTGGCGGACACGGTATATCGGGCGGACGGGACCGCTGCGCAGGGGACGCTGGTGATTGCGTGGCCGGCGTTCACCACACCGGGCGGTAGCGCGGTGGCGGGCGGGACGAAGAACATCACGCTGGGAGCGAGTGGAGCGCTCAGTGTGGGGCTGGTGCCAAACGCGGGCGCGAGTCCGGCGGGAGTGTACTACACGGTTGTCTATCAATTGAACGATGGGACGGCGAAGACGGAGTACTGGCTGGTGGGGACGGCGTCGCCGGAGAACCTGGCGACGGTGAGGACGACGCCGGGATCAGGGACGGCGGCGGCGCCGGTGAGTGTGCAGTATGTGAATTCGGCGCTGGCGACGAAGGCGAACGACAACGCGGTGGTGCATCTGGGGGGAACGGAGACAATCAGCGGCGCGAAGACGTTTGCAGCGGCACCGAATGTGCCTGCGCCGGTGAACACCGGCGATGTGGCGAACAAGGCGTATGTGGATTCGTCGGTGGCGGGAGTGGGAGCGGGAAATTTTCTGGCGACGGCGGGCGGAACGATGACGGGAGCGCTGACGTTGGGCGGAAATCCTAGCGCGCCGTTGCAGGCGACGCCGAAGCAGTATGTGGACACGGGCCTGGCGGCGAAGGCGGACCTGACGGGCGGGCACGTTCCGGTGGGAGAGTTGGCGAGCGGTACGGCGACGCCGGTGAGCTGCCTGCTGGGGAATGGGACGTGGGGAGCGTGCGGAGCGAGCTCGAACGCGATCTCGATCCAGGGGACGCCGGTGGCGACGACGAGTCCGTCGAATGGGCAGGTGCTGACGTATTCGGGGTCAAGCGGGCAGTACGCGCCGCAGGCAGGGGGCGGGCAGACGGCGGGCATGCAGGTGGTGAAGTGGGCGACGGATTACGGCTGGAGTCAGACGAATGCCGCGAGCCTGACGACTCCGGGAGCGCAAACGCTGACGCTGGCGTCGTGTCCGGGAGGAGTGACGGGAACGGAGCCGTATTACTACCTCTACATTGCGGGGACGGGGACGGCGGAAGCGGCGCTGGTGACGGGCGGGACGTGCGTGGGAAATGGAGCGGGCGGGACGCTGCAGTTCACAACGGCGAACGCGCACGCGGCGGGATACACGATTGGGAGCGCGTCGAGCGGACTGCAGGAGGGATTGATTGCAGGGCGGACGGTGCTGAACGGCGGGAACATACAAGGGGCGACGGTGTTCGCGCCGGTGGGCGAGTTCCCGATCTATGCGCGAGTTTCTTTCCGGGCAAGCAATCAAACGGTGGACTTTACGCACGCGGTATTTGATTGCTATGCGCAGGACGCGTGTTTGTATATAGGAGATCCGGCGAACGCGAATTATGGGGAGAGCATCACGCTGATCAAGCCGCGCGGGAAGCCGATGGTGAATGGCGGGACGTGGCCGATGATTGAAGTAAACGGGCAGGCGACGCGGCTGATGGATGTATCGCCGAAATTCAACGCGCCGGGCGTGACGTTTGGGACGATTGTGCAAGTGGACGGGGACCAGAGCTTCACGCTGGACGGGCTGAACTATTCGGTGGGACTGGGGACGGTGGCGTGTACGGCGACGAGTTGCGGTGCGGTGGTGACGGCGCCGGGGCCGTTCAGCACGAATCCAGCGGTGGGACACATCAAGAACGCGGTGATTTCGACGCAGTGCAGCGCGAACGGCGTGGACTGGGAATCGGGAAACACGCTGGAGATCAGCGACTCGGTGGTGCAGAGCTACGCGCAGTATGGAGTGCGGGGCGGGCGAACGCTGGGAGGATACGGGAACCTGAAACTGGTGAACGTATATGAAGAAGGAGGGTGTCCGAATGTTTCGGGGAACATTGGGACATCGGGGCTGATCGTGAATGGGGGACCGGTGTCGTGGTCGGGAGGCGAAGGGCCGTCGGGAGCGACGCCGGTGTTTGCGAACACGGGGACGACGACGTGGCAATACTACATTGTGGCAAGGCACGCGACGTATGGGCCATCGAATTTGCTGTATGCGGGCGGGGCGCTGACGAACGGGACGGGGGCGATCACGGTGACGACGCCGGACATTCCAGGAGCGTCGTCATTTGACTTATTGAAGGTGGGGCCGCCGACAGCGAACGCGCTGATGCAGGCCCCCTATGGAACGGGCAACTATGCGGTGTTGACGAATGTACCGCGGGGCAGCGCGTGCAGCGGCGGAGTGTGCACGTTCACAGACACGCAGGGGGCACCGGGCACGTACACGGTGGCGGCGACGAGTTATTTTCCGAAGCTGAACCTGTGGCCGGGAGGGATCGTGCTGGGAGCGAGCGCAGATGGGAGCTCGCCGTTGTCGGCGAGCACGATAACGCTGGAAGTGGACCACTTTGCGGGTGAGGCCACGAGTGTGACCAGCGTACTGGGGACACACGCACCGGCGATCTATGCAAGCAAGTGTCCGGTGCTGACGACGTTCTCGCCGGTGTGGCTGTCGTGTTTGGGGGCAAACTTTCCGCCGGAGACACAATATCAACAGCAAGCGACGGTGCTGGCGACGAAACCAACGGCGGACGGCGGACTGGCGGTGGTGGCAAACCTGAAAGGGCGGCTGAATTTTTCGACTTCGGGGAGCGCGCCGGGGCACATCATCACGCTGGTGGATTCGAATTTCCAGAAGACGGTGGCGACTGCGAACAATCGTCCGCCGAACGACGCGAATGACACCTATCTGGGGATTGATCAGGGAAACACGGCGACGGCGGGGTTGAGCCTGGGGGCGGCGCTCTCGATCAGCGAATACATCGGGAACGTGGGGGACGGGACGCATTTTCTGGAGAGGCTGACGGCAAGCGGGAAGACGTTCAATGTGCCGGTGACGGTGAATGGACAGGTGACGCTGAATGCGGCGCAGGGGACTGCGCCGATGGCGGTGACGAGTACGACGGTGGTGCCGAACCTGAATGCGAGTTTGTTGAATGGAGCAACGACGGCGAGCGTGGGGACGGCGGGAGCGATCCCGGTGGCGGGAGGGAACGGGAAACTGGATGCGTCGTGGCTGCAGGGGATCGGGACGGTGAACGGCGGAAGTCAGACACAATTGGCGGTGTACTCGGGGAGTGGAGCGTCGGTGAGCGGGGACGCGGCGCTGACGGACAACGGGACGACGTTGAGTTATGCGGGGACGGGAGGATTGTCGGCGGCGACAGGAACGTTTAGCGGGAACCTGACGGTGAATGGGCAGTTGCTGGTGGGGGGGCCGTGGATGGTGACGACGCCGATTCCGGGAACGGCGATGGGGAGCGCGGGGGCGGGGACATCGGCACTGGGAATTTCAAACGATGGGAACTTCTATGTTTCTGCCAACGGGGGCACGCCGCAGAAGGTGGCGACTTCGGCGACGAGTTCGTATTTCTCGAACCTGGTGCAGGAAGATGCGAACGACATCGGCGAGCAGAACGGGACGACGGCGCAGGGGTTGCATGTGTATGGGACCTATACGAATGCGTCGAATTATGAGCGGACGGGGTTGGGATGGGACGCGACGGACGGTCTATTTGTGGTGCGGAACGAAAACGCGGGGACGGGGTCGCAGCGAGGGATTGGATTCTGGATTGGGTCGAGTGTGCGGTGGGGGATCAACCCGTCGAGCGAACTGAAACCCTACACGAACAACTCGTTCAATATCGGCGACGCGAATTTTGCTCCGCAGACGATTTATGCAGCGACGTCGTTTGACACGCTGACGCAGGGGCGGCAGAACTTTGAATTGTGCAATGACGCGACGACGGGCACGTTACTGAATTTTCTGGCGATTTATAACGGGGCGAGTCCGGCGTGCGCGGTGAAGGCGGGGACGGCGAACACGGACGGGGTGCTCGGGATTGTGAGCGGAGGATCGGGGACGAGCGGGAATGCGGTGATCACGTACCGGGGATATGCGCCGTGCTCGTTTGATGGAGGGACGACGGCCGGGGACTATGTGGTGGCGAGCGTGACGAATGCGGGCGACTGTCATGACGCAGGGGGGACGAGGCCGTCGGGCGGGCAGGCGATCGGGCGAGTGGAGTCCACGAACAGCGGGGCGGGAACGTATGGAGTGAGGGCCGGGCTGGATACTCCGGTGACGGCGGGAGCGGCGGTGAGCAGCGTATTTGGGCGGACGGGAGCGGTGACGGCGGCGGCGGGAGACTACAGCGTTTCACAGATCACAGGGGCGGCGGCGCTGGCGAGTCCGGCGTTGACGGGTACGCCGACTGCGCCGACGGCGGGGGCGGGAGATAACTCGACGAAGGTGGCGACGACGGCATATGTGAAGTCGGAGATTTATGCGGCGTGGTCCTGCGCGGTGGCGGGCACGACGGCGGCGAACCAGTATTGCAACTGGACGCTGCCGGCCGGAGTCACGGTGACCGGATTTGATTTGGCGGCGAGCACGGCAGCGGCGGGATGTACAACGTTCCCTGTCTTGCAGGTGTGGGATGGGACATCGAGTGCGGAAGTGGGCAGCTATTCTCTGACGTTCACGTCGGGGACCAACTTTTATACGCAGGTGACGGGGAGCACGAACGTCGCGTCGGGACATCAATTGCGGTTCAAGATCACGACGGCGGCGGCGGGGTGCACGACGAATGCGGCGGGGGTGGTGGCGACGGTGACGTATCAGATGCAGAACTAGGGGGCGGTTGTTGGTCGCTCGGCGGTGGGCGTTGGGGGAAATTTCTGGCGATTGAGGTTGGGGAAGCCCATGTCTCGCAAAGGCGGCGAGACATGGGGCACCCCAGCGGGACATGGGCCGTCCTGATTGTTGGTCGCCTTGTGGGTCCAGGTGGGTAAGAAAGAAGTGAAGGCCGTGGGCGGAAACGCCGATGGCTTTTTTATTGCAGGCACGGGTGGGAATGGCGGTGAACTATGGAAGGTCGAAATCTTGGATTTGCGGTGGCGGTGATGTTGCTGGCGGGGACGGGATGTGAGCGGAGGGCGGTGCGGGTTGGGTTGCCGAATCTGGCGATTCCGTTGAATTGTGTGTCGGCGGTCACTTTGGTGCATTGCGACGCGCGAATGAATCCGCCGAAGTGCGCGAGCGCGCGGGTGAAGTACAGGAGCGGGTGCGAGGAGATCGTGGTGCGGCGGGGAGACTGAGTGGTTGTGCTGCGCTCGACGGGCTGATGGGGGCGGCTGTGCCCACGTTCGGAATTCGGACATTCGGATGAAAGTGGTGACTGGCTGGGACGTCAAAATCCCCGCCCTGTCCCTCCAAACAACGGAGGGACAAGGACGGGGCACCCCAGTCAGCATGTCCAGTGATTAGTAAGCGAGAGTTATTGGAAGGCCACGAGGGCCATCGGGTGAAACCGATGGCCTTTTCGTTTCAATTGCAATGGTCAGTGGTAGGCAGCTGTCGAGCTGCGCTCGACGGGACAGCCGAGGTCGGCTGTCCCCACGTGTGCAAGCCAGGCGCAGGCGGCTGTGGTGGACGAACCACAGAGGGCACAGAGGACACGGAGGTCCAACATTCGGAGAATCATGCGACGACTTTTCTACATTGCGGCTTTACTCGCCGGCCTGAGGATGAGTGCCTGGGCGGCGACCTACTACGTGAGTTCGAGCACGGGGAACGACGCGAACAATGGGACGTCGTCGTCCACGGCGTGGCAGACGCTGGGCAAGGTGAACGCGACGGCTTTGCAGCCCGGCGACGTGGTGATGCTGAAGAGAGGAGATGTTTGGAATGAAAGTCTGGCGCCATCTGGTTCGGGTGTGTCGGGAAATCCGATTGCGTTTGACGCCTATGGCACGGGGGCAGCGCCCAATTTGACGGGGTACTATGCGGTCCCATCGAATGCGTGGGTGAATCTGGGGAACAATGCGTGGAAGGCGCCGGTGCCGGCAACGTATACGACGATCAACTTTTGCTTGTTTGGTTCGATCTGGGGACAGAAGGTGGGAGCGGCGACTTCGAATCTGACAGCGCAGCAGAATTTTTATTTTGCGAACGGGTTTGTGTATGTCTACGCGGTAGGAAATCCGGCGACATACTACAACGCGACGATTGCGCCGATGGGGTTGAGCAACGTGCCGGTGATCAACGTCAATGGGAAGTCGTGGCTGACGTTTCAACATCTGCTGTTGAACTGGTTCGACCAATACGGCGTGTATGTGCAGGGAGCGAGCGATCATCTGGTGTTTGCAAACATGGAAGCGGACGCGATGATTCCGCAAGGGACGCAGCCGCTGGGGTTCTACGTGAATGCAAGCGGGGCGGGGCCGGGTGACATCAAGATTTACAACTCGGAAGCGCACATGAATTATGACGGATTCCGGTTCGATGGGGCGGCGACGGCGATCACCCTGGTGAATGACAAGGCGTATGCGAACCGGGACGGGGCGCTGGTGGACAACACGGGGGCGGTGACGTATTCGAATTGTCATTTTTATGCGTCGAGCCTGGCGGTGGCGGGGTCCACGGATGTGTTGGCGACGAGCGGAAGCGGAGCGACGGCGGGGGCGGGGAACATTGGAACGGATGTTGCGCCGGTAGTACAGGCATGGCAGAGATATCCGGCGCGGGTGACGCTGACGGTGGATGACGTAGGGATGACGCCGGGCGCGGACAACTACTACGCGAACACGGTACTGCCGACGGCGGACACGGCGGGCGTGCCGGTGGGAGTGGCGATCACGGTGGGATACAGCGCGACGATCAATCCGATTGTTTCGGTGATCCAGGGCTGGATCACGGCGGGGCGGGACGTGACTTCGCATTCGATGTCGCACACGTACTACACGAACACGGACGCGCTGGAGATCCAGTACACGGGAAGCGGAACAGCGGCGGCGCTGAACATTGTGAACAAAACGCTGACGATTACGGTGACGGGAGCGGCTGACAGCGTGAGTTACAACCTGGCGCAGGGGCAGGCGCAAGGGACGATCAAAGGGCTGCGGCAGGCCTTGCTGGCAACGGGAAACTATACGGCGACGGAGAGTGCGACGTGCCAGGGTTCCTACGGGACGGGTTGTTCGATCAATACGGAGGCGGCGCTGTTGGCGCAGGACCTGGCGGATGTGAGCGGGCAGGACGTGAAGAGCGCGGTATATCACGCGCAACTGGATGTGCCACGGCTGACGACGGACGAGATCACACTATCGCGGCAGTGGATGACGAGTCATTTGTCGGGACTGCCGGCGACGCCGGTGTATGTGTATCCGGGGGGGTATGAGACGACGACGATGCAGGGGATCACGGCGGCGGTGCCCTATAGCGGGGGGCGAGGTGCTTTGAAGGAAGATCTGGGGGTGAAGGACACCTACGCGAGCGGGTTCAATGTGCAGGACATCACGAGTCTTGGGGTGAATCCCTCGTGGCAGTTGCTGGCACCCGCGGCGCTGAACCAGAAAGTGCAGGCGCTGTTGTGGAAGGAGCAAGTGTGGGGAGTGCCGTGGGGGATTTTCTGGCATTTGAATGAACTGAGCGGGACCGAAGTCACCAACCTTATTAGTGACTTGAAAAACGGCGGGGCGACGATCCAGACGAACACCGGGCTGGTGAATTGGCTGCTGGGCGGCACGCAGGTGAGCGGGACGGACGGAAACGCGTACTACAAGTCAGGGGCAACGACGAGCGCGGCATTGGATTTTCGTCCGACGAAGAATTCGCCGGTGGTGGATGCGGGGCAAAACCTGGGTACGTCGTATGCGATTGACATCAATGGGGCAAACCAGAACTCCTATGGAAGCGGGTGGGAGATTGGGGCGCACGTGTTTGCGGGATATGCGACGTATGGAGGAACCAGCGGGAGCGGGCAGTTTCACATTGGAGGATTGAATGGGACGCAGGTGAACCTGCCGCAAAGTTGGGTGAACACGAATGAGTGGGTGGGGACGACCACGAGCACAATCAGCTTTCCGACGAGCGGGACGGGCGGGGGTTGGGTGTGCGGGACGACGAACTATGGGCCGTATACAGCGAATTCGCTGGCGAGCGCAAACCAGGCAGTGGCGGACGCGGAGTCGTGCCGGGCGGCGAATGGGAGTGGGACGCTGATTCTGTTTCCCGCAGGGGCGCTGTTGAGCGGGACGGGGGGGCTGACGCTGCGGCAGACGGCGGGAGACACGTCATCTAATTTCGTGGTGCTGGCGTCGGCGGCGCCGCTGCCGCCGGGGCAGACGGTGTGCGCGCATGACATTCGGGACGCGGGGACGAACCAGAATGCGCACCGGAACCTGGGATGTGCGAGCCCGAATGATGTGAGCTCGATGTGGACGGTGGAGTACACGGCGGCGAACCCGGGAATTTTGAGCGGGGCGGCAGACGCGAATGGGATCGGACCGCACCATTTCGCAATCATCAATGCGGAGGTGAGACCGCAGGCTGGGAATACGAACAGCGTAAGTCCGATCAAGATCGGGACCTGGGCGGAGACTTCCTCGGCGCAGATGCCGAGTCATATTCATTTGATTGGAAATTACGTACATGGAGACTGGACGGACTACAACGGAACGGCGGTGACGGGGACGAACAACATTGTGTATGACTTTGCATTCAACAGTTGCATCTACTGTTCGATTTCATACAACTATGCGGACAAGAGTTTACGGCCGGGGGCGGAAGGGCATGGGATCCAGCTGGGATACGCGCAGCAGATCAAGATCGTCCACAACTGGTTTGAAGGAAATTCGATTCATGGTGCGTTTTGCGGCGGGCAAGCGTCGAACCTGACGCTGACGGGGTTCCTGGGATGTACGGACGTGGAAGACCGCGCGAACCGGTATACGTATCCGGCGAGCTGGATGGCGGCGGCGCAGGCGGGGGTGAAGCCGAATGGCGGGAGCAACGGGTTCGTGAACAAGAATGCGGAGGAGTTGAAGAACGCGCTGCGCTATGTGCGGGACGGAAACGTATACGAGAACGTAGACAATTCGGGGGCGCAGAACGGGACGGTGTTCACGGCGAAGACGGCGCAGTGCTCGGCGGGGGCACTGTGTTCGAACTACTGGATCGCAACCAACGATCTGACGTTCACGAATAATTTGTTCCGCAATGCGTGCAACGGGCCGAGCATGGGCGCGATGGGAAGCACGATCGACGGAGGGGGAGTAACGCTGGGCGTGGGGCGGATCAATTTCTCGAACAACCTAGGATACAACCTCGGGTATCAGAACAACGCATGCGCGGGGGCGGGACCGACGAACCCGTACGGGTTGCGGGTCACGACCGGAGACCAGACGTGGGGCACGACAGTGGCGGGGCAAACGACGGCGTGTGCGGGAACGGCGGACGGCATTGGGAATGAAACGATCACGTGCACAGGAGCGCCGGGGCAGTCGCAGTTGAATTTTGTGACCGGGCAGCATGTGCTGGTGACATCGTGTTCGGATGCGACGTTCAACACAACGACGAGCCAACTGGGGCCGGCGGCGCAGGCGACGACCCCGGGGAGCTTGAGCGTAACGATTGCGAATCCGGGAGTGACGGCGACAGGTTCGGCGACGGGATGCATTCTGCACAACCTGGCGGGGACGCCGGGAGGAGTGAGCGTGACGCACAACACGATATTGGCGTCGGGGGGGCCGACGGGTGCGGCCTCGTTCTACAACGACATTTCACAGACGACGGATGAATTCGCGACTGGGCAGACGTGGCAGAACAATTTGTTTCTGGCGTACTGGCCGGAGAGTTCGCAGGGGGGCGGGTTCACGTCGGCGAACGGGGAGGGGACGCGGACGGTGGGCCAGGTATTTGACGCGGGCTCGCTGAGCTTCAACAGCAATGTGATCGCGGGGCGGGCGTTGAAGGGCACGGTGAATTGCTCGTCGAGTTCGCACAACTGCACGCTGGTTTCTGGAGACGCGCCAAACGCACAGGGGGCGCGGATGAACGGGGAGAACGTCCTCGTCAATGGAGTGAGCTATCCGGTGACGGGGGTATCGGCGTCGGCGATCACGTTTTCAACAACGAACAATCCGGGAACGCTGACGAATGGGAGTTATGTGTGGTCGGACTACACGGAATATGCGGGAGCCAACAATGGAGTGCAGCCGGGACCGACGATTTTCACGCCAACGAATGTGAACTGCATTGGCAACGATGCGACGGCGGAGAGTTGCGCGGGGCTGTGGGGGGCGATGGGCACGAGCGCGTATCCACTGAATCTTGCGGACTGGCATGGATACCGGCTGTGCCATACGGGAGATGCGAGCTGCAATGGAAACGCGAGTCCATTTGCGACAGGCGGGGCGCAGCAGGCGGCGGATGGAAACGATCAGGGAGCGAACCTGGGAGCGATTGATACAGCGCAGATTGCGACGCAATATCAGTGTTCGACGCCGTGTGGGGCGGGGGCGTTTCAGGATTATCCGGCGTTGTATTTGTTTCAGGGCAAGGGAGGATACCGCGGGAGCACGTGGCCGGACGTAGTGACTTATTTGCAGACGACTTCGAATACAGTCATCGCGGGAGCGACGATTGAGATGTACTGGTCGGACTTCGATAATGGGTCGTCGGGGGCAATTGCGGTGGTGAATGGAAGCACGGCGGCGACGGTGAATTGTTCTACGGGCTGCGGGAACCAGACTTCATGGACGGGAGCGCTGATTGGCGGGCAGTGGTACGAGTTTTCGTCCACCAGCGGAAACAGCGTGGTGCTGGTGCTGCCCTATGCGGCAGCGACCAATGGTGCGGCGGTGTTCAACGCTTACAACTTTTCTTATCAGGACAGCCTGGCGGCGCCGTGGGTGGCGGCGGGCAAGGTGGTGAACTGGACGCTGCACGCGGTGCCGTACACGAAAGAAGAGACCTGCAACACGGCGAACGCGAACAGTTATGGGCTGGCGAATGTTGGGAACTGCGCGACGCCGGCCTATGTATGGACGGCGATTGGGGCGAGCAACTATGTGTCGGGACTGAGCACGGACGGGGTGGGATGCCAGCCGGGAGGAGCGGGCGGGAGCGGGATCAATCAGCAAACGCCGAACTGGATGAACGCGACGTTTTCGACGTACTGGCGCAATGCAAAGCTGGCGACGGTGAGCCATTATGCGGGAGTGCCGTGGGTACGCTATATAAGGATTGGGATGGGGCAAGGGGGCGAGAGCTTCCCTTCACCGGCCTGGCAAAATCCGGGGACGCTGTGTTTGACCGCGTTTCAAACCTGGCTGGGGTCCACGAATCCGACGACAGAGCTGCAAAACTGGACGAACAACTACATCGTTCCCGAAGTGCAGTGGGAAGGCGGAATGCAGACGGCGGTGGCGGTGCGGATGGGGAGGTCGCCGGTGATCCTAGCGTCGTTCAACGCGGTGGGCAACAGCAACTATCTGCCGGATACGGCGGCACCGGTAGCGGCGGCAAACCATATTGGATTGGGGAACCAGGGGTTGCAGGCGGGTGACGTGGGGAACTGCGCGGGAGCGAACGCAGACTGGTGCGACAACGCGACGGCGTTTGCGAACCAGGTACCGACGCAGTTGCAGACGTTTGACCAGAGCTGTCCGGTAGGGGCGACGGGGTGTTCGAGCGCGGCGGCGCAGACGGGCGCGCTGCCAGCGCTGCTGACGTTTGCGGCGAAGAATCATGTGACGATTCTGGAGTTGTATCAGGGCGACTGGCTGGCGGCGTATGACCCGGCGAGCGCGTATTACCCGACTTATGGCGCGGTGTATGCGCAGGCGCTGCAGCAGACGGCGAGCGGGGGAAATTCGCGTTAGGGAAACGGGTGGGAGGTCAAGACTCCCGCCCTGTCGCTGAAGAACGCGACAAGGACGGGGCACCCGGCGCTTCGTGAGCATCGTGTTGTCGTAAGACGTTTGAAGAATTCAGAACGCCATCGGCGAAAACGCTGATGGCATTTTCATTTGGAGGAAGTTGCGATGGATTGGAAGAAGGCGTGGCGGGGAGTGATGGCGGTTGTGGTGGCGGGCGCGATGTTGGCTGGAAATGGCTGTTCAACGAACTGGGTGCAGCAAGCGGAGCAGATCGTGGCGGCACTGATTCCGGCGGCGGCGAACATGGTGGCGCTGGTGGCGGTGATGCAGGGGAAGACGGTATCGCCGCAGGACTTGCAGACAATCCAGAATGCGGGGACGCAGGCGGGAGCGGATTTGCAACTGATCCAATCGCTGATCCAGCAGTACCAGAGTGCAGACAGCGCGGCGAAGGCGGGATTGCTGAGCCGGATTGAGGCGGCGATTGCAACGGCGCAGGCGAACCTGAACGGGATCCTGCCGGCGCTGCATATAAAGGATGCGGCGACGCAGGCAAAGATCACAGCGGTGGTTGGAATTGTGCTGGCCGAAGTGCAGTCGCTGGCGGCGATGGTGCCACTGGTGAACCCGAATGCTTCGGCGAAGATGGTGGCGATGGCGGAGCGGCAGGTGAAACAGCGGCCGCCGCTTACGGCGGGCCAATTTGTGCAGTCCTACAACGCAGCCATGACGGCGAAGACTGGGAATGAGGAATTGGACCGGGCGGCGGGGAAGATGGCGATCCATCTGCATCGCAGGTGGGAGAGGGTGACTACGGTGGGTGGGAAGTAGGAAGTTGGGGAATCCCACTTCTCGTGGGTGACGCGGACGCCTGGTCGGGCTATGCCCGACGGACAGCCGAGGGCGGCTGTCCCCACGTGGATATTGCAGTTATCGGATCGGTATTGGAGAATCCCACTTTCCGCAAAGGCAGCGAGAAGTGGGGCACCCCATGGGATGAGTGACGCGGCGCTTGCAGTCTGGCCGGGCTTTGCCCGGCGGACAGCCGAGGGCGGCTGTCCCCACGTGGACATTGCCGCCATCGGACGTTGGCTGATTTGGAAAGGCCCTTGAGATGGTGTGGAGTGATCTTTATTTGTTGCGGCAGTTGGGCATTGACCTGAAGCATGGGTACGAGACCACCCATGTCCAGGACCTGCTGATTTCGCATTTGCTGAAGATCCGGGGAAAGAAAGGCGGGCTGAAGCCGCTGAAAATGAACCGGTCGCAGTGTGAATTGTCGCGGCGGTGGAAGCAGAAGAACATTGTTTTGAAAGCGCGGCAGGTCGGAATCACGACGTATGTGGCGGCGCGGTTTTTTATTCAAACGATTACGCGGCCGGGGACGCTAACGGTGCAGGTGGCGCACAGTCAGGAGGCGGCGGAGGCGATTTTTAAACTGGTGAAGCGATTCTGGGAGAACCTGCCCGTCGCGACCCAGGCGGGCGCGCTGATTACGTCGCGCGCCAATGTCCGCCAGATGACGTTTCCGCGCCTGGACAGCGAGTTCCGGGTGGAAACGGCGGACGCCAACGCGGGGCGGGGGATGACCATCCATAATTTGCATTGCTCGGAGGTGTCCCGCTGGCCCCGCGGAGGCGAAGAGGCGCTGGCGTCGCTGCGGGCGGCGGTGGTGCCGAAGGGAGAAATTGTACTGGAGAGCACGCCGAACGGAGCGGGCGGAATGTTTTATGACGAGTGGCAACGCGCGGCGGAGCACGGTTATGCGCGGCATTTTTTTCCGTGGTGGTTTGAGGAGTCGTATGTGGACGATGCGGATGCGCTGGAACTGAGCGACGAGGAACAGACGCTGATGAGGCGGCACGGATTGTCGGCGCGGCAAATCGCGTGGAGAAGAAAACAGCATACGACGATGCGGCGGCTGGCGATGCAGGAATATGCGGAGGATGCGCTAACGTGTTTTCTCACGTCGAATGAATGCGTGTTCGATGTGGAGGGGATCGAAGAAGCACTGGCGAACGCACAGGACCCGACGGAGATCGAAGACAACGGGCGGCTGCAGGCGTGGTTTCCGCCGAAGGACAAGGGCCGGTACGTGATCGGAGTGGACACGGCTGGGGGCGGGACGGGAGGAGACTTCGCATGCGTGCAGGTGGTGGACCGGATGCTGGGGGTGCAATGCGCGGAACTGCATGGGCATTTTCCACCGTATGAACTGGCGCGGCGGGTGGTGGAACTGGGGCGGAGATACAACCGGGCGCTGGTGGCGGTGGAGCGGAACAATCATGGATACGGAGTGCTGGCGCATTTGCGGAACATGAAGTACGACAACATTTATGAGCGGGATGGGCAGGAGGGATGGCTGACGTCGGCAGTGACGCGGCCGGCGATGATTGAGAACCTGGCGGCGATGTTCATGGAAATGCCGCGGTTGTTTCAGAGCCGGCGGCTGTTGGGAGAGATGAGGACGTTTGTGAGGCGGGCGGACGGGAACGCGGCGGCGGCGGACGGAGCGCATGACGATTGCGTGATGGCCATGGCAGTCGCCATGGCGGTGAGGCAAGAGACTGCCGGGCGCATGGCGAGGCGGGAAGCGCGGGAATGGATGAGTCTGGAGCCGGGTTGGGGGGCTGTGGAAAGTGATGGTCACACGTCACAGACAGCCGGGCAGGTGGGAACTATAATGTGCGGCCCGGGCGAGTGAGTCGTTTTGGCTGCGGGCTAGGGGCTTTACCACCGAGGGCACAGGGGAACACAGAGGGCGACGGCACAATCGAGATTGGTGGAAGCGGTCCAACACGTGAGAAGGATGCGCGGAGGAGCGCAGAGCCATTTGATGCGCTGCTCCGATGGGCATTTTTACGTGGTAAAGTTCCGGAACAATCCGCAGCATCTGCGGGTGCTGGCGAACGAGATGCTGGCGACACGGTTGGCGGAGCGGGTGGGGCTGCCGGTGCCGGCGACGGAAGTTGTCGAAGTGGGCGACTGGCTGGTCGAGCACACGCCGGAGTTGCACATTCAGCTGGCGAACAATGTGATCCGATGCCAGCCGGGATTGCAGTTTGGGTCGCGATATGTAGTGAGTCCGCTGGAAGGGCAGGTCATGGATTACTTGCCGGCGGAAATGCTGGGGCGGGTGAGGAATCTGGAAACGTTCCCGGGAATGCTGGTGGTGGACAAGTGGACGGGAAACGCAAACGGGCGCCAGGCCGCTTTCTGGAGGAAACAGCGAGAGAGGAAGTACACGGCGTCGTTTATTGATCAGGGATATTGTTTTAACGCCGGGGAGTGGACGTTTCCCGACTATCCTCTGCGCGGAGTGTATGCGAGGAATGAAGTGTATGCCGGGGTGCGGGGGTGGGAGTCTTTCGATCCGTGGCTGGGGCGGGTGGAAACCATGGAGCCGGGGGTGGTTTGGGAGGTTGCGGAGGGAATCCCGCCGGACTGGTACGGCTGCGAACTGGAAGCTTTGGAGAAGTTGGTGCGGGAACTGATTGGAAGGCGGGGACTAGTACGGGGGCTGATTGAGTTGTTTCGGATTTCTCCGCGGCGGCCGTTTGAAGGGTGGATGGAGCACTGAGCTCATGACTGAGAAACGACAGCTCGAGTTTTTCCTACTGCGATATGTGCCGAACGCGGTGAGGGACGAGCCTGTCAACATCGGACTGGTGATGACGGAAAGCGGGGGCGATGGTGGCGGGTTCGCGGGCGTGCACTTCACGAAAGACTGGCGGAGAGTGCGGTGTCTGCATCCGGACGTAGATGTCGAATGGATCGAGGCGCTGGCACGCGAAGTCGAGGCACGGATGGCGAGCGTGGCAGACCGAGCTCTGCTCCTGCATCAGATGTCGGACTCGTGGTCGAATGCAATACAGCTTTCTCCGGTGCAGCATTGCGTGGCGGAAGATCCGGCGCGGGAGATGGAACGTCTGGCGAAGATGCTGATTGAGACGCCGCCCATGCTGGGGCCACTTATTGAACGGAAGGAAAAGACGAGTGGCGTTCCGTGGATTCGGGCGGCGATGAGTAAGGCGTTTGAGGACGCCGGCGTTTGGAGGCTGCTGACGAGGAACCTGCTGGCGGCGACCTACTCAGTGGAAGGTGACCCGCTGAAGTTTGATTTTGCGTACGCGCTCGACAGAGAACTCAAGCTTTTTCAGGCGGTGTCGTTCGCTGCGAGGCCGCAGGATGCGGTGGAATTTGCCCTGCACTATGCGAAGATTGCGCCCACAATTGAGCGACTGAGGGCGCAGAAGCCAGTGCTTACGGCGGTGGTTGAGGACAGTTACGATGCGACGAATGATGCGGTGATCTTTGCGTCGGCGCTGATGAAGGAGGAGAACATCCGGGTAGCGAGAGTGCAGGAAATGCCGGGGATTGCAGAAGTGGCGAGGCGGGAGATGAGATTGTGAGGCTAGCATGTCTAATCCAGCGCGTAAGGCGAGAGACAAGAAGGCGTGGCGCTTGCGTTTCAAGCACTCTATTAAGGAGTGGCTTGCGGCGGGGGTGGTTTTTGCACTACTCGTGGCGATCTGGCGCGGATTGGGATGGCTGGCATCACGATCAGGGATGTCCAGGTTGTGGGCGAGTTTGACGCCGAGCGGAAAATACCTTCTTTACGGTACGCTTTTGCTGGCACTCGGTGTGTTTTTTCTTCGCGTGCGGTTTGCAAGGAACGTCTCCCTTCTCAACATTTTGGGAAGGGTGGATGTTCTTATGGGAAATCGGGACGGTGGTCTCCGGACTTGCATGCCTGTTGAGGGCTGGAGGGGGTTTCTAGCGCCAGAGCAGCGAGCCTCGATACTGAGTCTTCGCTTCGCTCAGGGTTACACGGAAGAAATAGTCATTGGATTGGGATGCTCTGCTTCGGGCGGGGCATTTTTGTTGTACCGAAACGTTCACCAACTGAACCACAGAGGGCACTGAGGAGCACAGGGCAGGCGGACATTCCCGCATCTCGCAAACGCGGCGAGAGTGGGGCACCGCACAATTGCATCGATCCTTCGCTTGCCCAGCATGACGACGAATGAAAAATGATTTGGGTAACAATGCCCTGCTTCGGCGGGGCGTTTTTATTGGTGCGGCTGTCTTCACGTGATCTCAAAAGAGAGAAAAACAACATGACAATTGCAGAGACGGTACGCGGCGCGATGCGCCGGATGGCGGGAGTGTCGGCGGAAGCGGCGAAGCTGGTGGATGACGTGGCGGCGCCGTGGAGAGAGTTACTGGGAAGCAGTCTCACTGATGAGCAACTGGTGACGGGGCGGCGGACAGCGGCGCTGCCTTCGATCCTGAACTCGTATGGCACACCGAACAATATGATGCCCAAGCCGACACCGTATAACCTGCGGCGGTTTTCGGAGACGCCGATCGCGCGGCGTGCGATCAACTGCATCAAGGACCGCATCGCGGGACTGCCGTGGAGGATCCAGCCCAAGCAGGGCTACATGCTGGACGCGCTGCCGGATGGAGCGGCGCGGGCAAGAATCCTGACGTCGAATTTTGAAGCTCCGAATCCTGACGATTCTTTCCGCTCGCTGGCCGAGCAGGTGCTGGAAGACATCATCGTGGGCGGATTTGGCGCAATGGAAGTGCAGGCGACCGGCGATGCGGCGCGCCCGCTGGTGCTGTGGCCGGTGGATGGCGCGTCCATTCGAATCAATCTGGCCTGGGACGGATCGCCAAGCAGCGCGCGCTATTCGCAGGTCACGAACCAGAGCGGTGCAAAGGGACAGATTCCGCTTGACGATAACGAATTGATTTACGTGCGACTGAATGCCAGGACGCACACACCGTTTGGATTGGGCCGACTGGAGGTTGCGTTTGAAACGATCAACGCATTCCTGGGAGCGCACCGCTACGCGTCGCGACTGGCGTCGAACAGCGTGGTGCAGTTCGCACTGTGGCTGCAAGAGATCACACCGGAACATCACGAGCGGCTGATCCGGTGGTGGCAGGACGAGATTGAGGGCACTGGCCGGGTGCCCATCTTATCGGCCGAAAGCAAACCGGAAGTGCTGAGGTTCGGTGGAGGCACCGATGCAGACTTGCGACTGCAGTGGCAGGAATTCCTGCTGCGGGTCGTCGCTTCCGCTTTCGACCTTCCTCCGCTTTATCTGGGGGTGGAGCGGGACGTGAACCGCTCCACCGCGGGGGAACTGAATGATCTGGCTTTCCGGCAGGCGATTGTGCCGACGGCACGGCTGTTGGCGGAACATCTGACGCGGGATGCGATCCAGAAGAAGCTGGGATGGAACGATCTGGAGTTTGTGTTCGCGGAACTGGAAACGCAGGACCCTCTGGAGGAGGCGCAGATCCAGCAGATTCTGCTGCAGAGCGGAGTGTTGACGGTGAATGAGGTGAGGCGGATGCGGGGGCTGGGGGAGTTGGGTTGAGGTGGCGCGCAGATTGCGGTACTAGGGATCCTTCGACTGCGCATACGAGTCGCTTCGCGCCTCGTCTGCTTCGCTCAGGATGACAAGACACAAAATACGAGCGCACACAAGAAAGGAAGATGAGGGGGCGATGACGATTGCAATGGAGGGCATGGCGATTGCGATGCCGGAGGTGGAAGGGCATCCGAATCGAGAAGCGTTTTGCGGAGTACTAACGCAGGTGGATGCGGTTTCGGACCGCGCTCCGTCGGGGTCGAGAGGACATCGGGTCATGCTGACGCGGAAAGCGGCGGAGCGGGCGTTACCGTCTCTGCTGGGCATGGCGTTGGACTACGCGCCGAAGCTGGATGGTCACGATGCGCGCCGCAAAGTTGGAGTGATTACGAGGGCCGACATTGTAGGCCGGGCGCTGGAAGTGGGAGGACATCTGTTCGCAAAAGACTTTCCGGAGATTGTGCGGGAGATTGAAGCGAACAGCGGCAAAGGCGAGATGCGAGGAAGGTTGGGCATGTCGTTTGAAATCGCCGACGCAAAGGTGGCAGACACGCGGGCGCGGGTGTGGATGCTGACGCAAGTGACGTTTACGGGAGCGGCGGTGTTGCGGAGGGACAAGGCAGCGTACGGGAGCACATGGATTGAGTTGGGGAAATAAAAGCATACCCCTCCACTCCGCTCGCTTCGCTCCGCTGCGATCGGGATGACAGAGTTTTTCACAATGTGAGCTACAAGAGCAGCAAAGCTAGGAAATTAACTTACGAGGAGGCGAACATGAATGAAGAAATGTTGAAGCAGTTGACGGCGACGGCGGAACGGTTGGGGAGTGCGGCCGAATCGCTGGATCGCGTGCTGGGGCGGCTGGATGCGCAGCAGGAAGCGCTGAACGCCAAAGTGGACCGGATCGTGGCCGCGGTCGAGGAGCGTCCGCAGGAGATGGAAGCAAGAGGGGAAGACTTGAGCGAGATGCGGGACCGGATGGCGGAACTGGAGAAGTCGAATGCGGACCTGCGGGCACAAGTCGCGCGGGCGATGCGGAAGACACTGCCGCCGATGGTCTCGGCGATCCTGGCGAAGAGCGGTGGGGAATCGGAGGGGAAACTGGAGCGGGAAGTGCTTGACAAGACACTGCAGACGTTGAGCGTGGAGCAGCGGATCGCAGTGAAAGCAGAGCTGGCGCGGGCGGGGATGATCGAGTAAGAACTCAGCTTTGGGCTTCAGCTGTTTAAACGGGCGCGACCATGTCGTGCCCGTTTTCGCGTGGTGGCGGGCACGGGACACGGCACAGCGGCTAAACAGTTTTGCCGAAACACTCGGTGCCCGTCCCGAGGCGGAGTTTGTCAGCGAACGAAGAAAGAGCAAGGCAACTAGTTTTTGCGAAATACAAATCATCAAGGAGACGACATGAGAGGACAATTTCTGGATTTGAATGCAGCAGCGGATTTTATTGGGCCTGGCGCGGTTGAAATCAATCGTTATCAGACCGAGATCTTCGACATCGTGCGGAGGCGGGGAGCGTTTGGACAGCGCATGAAGCAGGTGCCGGCGACGGGACATCCGTCACGGTTCTTTGAAGAGACGACAATTCCAGCGCCCACCGCGGCGCAGGCGTTTGTGGACCCGCGCAACATTGCTGCAACGTTGGTGACACCGACGCGGATTGAACTGTCGGTACCACTGAAGGCGCTGGTATCGCAGATCAATTACAACCTGTTCGACATGGAAGTGGGCGCGCAGCAGAGCCAGTTCGCCTACTTGCAGGCGAAGGACCTGGCCGATTCCGTGGAAGGCCTGATGAGGACGCATGACGTGGCGTTGTGGAACGGCAACGACACGTCGTTGAGCGGTCCAACCACGTCGCAGTACTTCGGCGTGATCGGGCAGATTGAAGCGGGAGGCAATTCGGTGACGATCGGGACGACAGCCAGCATTGTGGACGGGCTGAAGAGCACGATCGCGCAAATGGTCTCGAGCTCCTCGTTTGCGGTGAGGCCGACGGCGATCTATGCGAACCCGGTGCTGCTGGACCTGATTGACCGTGAGATGAAGACCGAGTTCAACGTGGTGTTGAACACGGTGGAGATCACGGCGGGTTTCCGGGTGAAGGCGTTAAGCACGCAGGCCGGGGAACTACCGCTGATTCCGGAGTGGGCGCTGGGCTACACGGGGACCGTGGGGACGGGCAATGCGGTGCTGCCCGCATACATCGTGACCGAAGACCTGATCGAGTATCACTGGCTGACCGATCCGAACCCTCGTGTGTTCAAGCTGGGGTTGCCGGGAGCATTGAGCCAGCAGCATGTGGTGGTGAAGTTTGGCGCGCCGGTGGTGAAGGGTCCGAACTTTGCGCACTACGAAGTGAAGGTACAGCGGTAGGGAGAGACAGTTGCCGGTTGTGAGTGGCCAGCTGCCAGTCAGAGGCTACAGACGACCGGCATTTGCAATAACGATGAGGAATGCCTTGTTGCCAGTTCTCGGTTTTCAGTTCTCAGCTTGATTGAGAGCTGAGGCCGAGAACTGGGAACAGAGAACCGAGAACTCTTTATGAACTATTTGGACACAACGGAGTATGCGACGTACGGGCTGGATGCGGCGACGGACCAGTCCTGGATAGTGGCGGCGTCAGCGGTGATTGACGCACATTGCAGGCGTTTGACACTGGGAGTGGCGCAGTACGAAGAGCGCCTGAAATTGCCGCCGGGGCTGAACACAGTGCGTTTGAGCTATTTGCCGCTGGTGGCGTTATCTCCGGCGAGTTCGCCGATTGTCACACTGCAGGGGCGCTATGGCATTCCGCGGCGGGGAGAGTGGCCGTTTCCGGAATTGAGCGTGGAGTTTGCGCTGGTGTTTGGGTTGCCGGGGCAGTGGACGACGATTGATCCAGCGACGATTGACATCTGGGCGGCGAGCGGCGAGCTGACGTTTCCGGTGAATGCGTTGGGACTGTTCTTCAACGAAGTGGATGTGGTTTACACGGCGGGGCTGGCGACGATCCCGGCTGGCGTGAAAGTGGCGTGCGCGCAGATTGTGAAGAACGCGCAAGCCACGCCGGCACTGAATGTGAAAGCGGGACGGGTGGACCGAATGCGGCTGGAATATTTTGGCGACACGCTGGTGGACGACACGGTGAAGAGCTTGCTGGAGCCATATGTGGCGAGGAAGGGCATGTAGTTGGGCGCAGGCCTAAAAGGAGGGCGTGATGGGAAGCGGGATCAGTGGAGCAGCGGTGTTGAGAGCAGCGAGCGCGATGCTGAAGGCGCTGGGTGGGGACGAAGTGGCGTTGTTGTTGCCGGCCACAGCAACGCCGGGAGATGTGGGGGGGCAACTTGGACTGGTGGATCCAGGAGTCCAGGCGGTGATGATCCGTCCAGTGGTGGCGCGGGCGCTGGAAACCGGCAATCTGGGGCCGCGGAGAAGGATCGAGTTCACGCTGCCGGCAGCGGCGGTGACCGCGCAGTTGTCGCAGTTGGGGTTTGGGACGACGGATGCGCTGTTTGATGCGGCGCTGGGGCTGATGTATGGGACAGCGTTGTTTCACATTGAGCGGGTGACGCCGGAATCGTTTGCGGGGACGGAGTACATGTTCAAGGTGGTGGCGGTGGAGTGAGGGGGGCAGTTCTCGGCTCTCCATTTCTCGGTTCTCGGTGGGCGGAACGCCTTCGGTAGCAGAGCACAAGTGAGGTTTGACGATGCAATTTGCAAAGGACAGTTTTTTTGTGGCGCTGCGGCAGAGGCTGGCGAGTCTGAATCCGCAGCGGACGGTGACGTGGAATGGCGCGACCACGCCGGCAATTCTCGTGGTGGAGAACCTCCCTCCTTATTCGGCGGAGCGTTTGCCGAATTGTTTTTATGTTGAGTTTGGAGCGGCGCAGGTATTGCAGGCAAGAAGCGGCAACAGCGCGTTGATGGAAATGAATTGCCAGATTTCCTATTACACGCTGGGAACCGTGGAGAGCATGGTGGACCGGGGGCGGGTGCTGGGGCAACTGGACCGTGAACTGCTCAGCATCTGCCAGCCGACGGCAACGGAGAAGCAGGACTTCACGCAGTCGCCAAGCGCTGACCTGGGGACGACCGTGTTCTGGACGCAGCCCGCGTTCGATGAGGGGAAAGCGCAGGGCGTGGAAGACAACGCGGGCGCTCATGCAGACGGACGGGTGGCAAGGCAGGCGAGGATGACGGCGTTTTTCTATTCGGAGGTGGTGTTGCCATGAGTACAGCTCCGCTGCGGGCGGCGATGGTTCCGGTGACGAAACAGATGCGTGCGTACTTTGCCCCGGTGATGCGGGGGACGGGGACGCCGACGATATTCGATCCAGGACTGGCGGGATTGTTTGCGTTGAATGTGCCTCCGGCTTCGTGGATCGATGTGGGATGGATTGAGAAGTTCGAGCGGTATTCGGAGACTCCGACGGAAGTGGTACGTGGGGGAGCGAAAGCGAATCCTGCGACACAGTTTCGCGGGCCGCTGGATGCGCGCGTGGAGTTTGAGTTCCGCGAGTGGGGCAAGCTGCAGATGGCGCTGGCGGGCGGGTCAGAACACATGAATGTGCTGGCGTTGGCGGCGGGCGCAACGGGAGCACCTTCCGGAGGAACCCCGGTGGCGGCGGTGGCGCTGCAGAGCGGATCGTCGGCAAACACGCTGAACGTGGGGGCGGGCGCGGTGAATGGATTTCCGGCGGGAACGCTGGTCGCGGTGGACGCGGACTATCAGCAGCAGACGGGATACGTGGGGGGCGGGATCGCAGCGGCGTATGTGAACAGCGCGGCGGCGGTGAACCATGACGTGAACTATGTGAGGCGAGTGACGTTCAATGTAGGGCGTGTGGCGGAAGTGACGGCAACCTCGCTGATCCTGGCGCAGCCGTTGATAGGAGGAACGCCGGCGAACGGCGCGAGCGTGCAGGTGGTGGTGGCGTTTGTGGACCGCGAAGGTGGGTCGTTCTTTCAGGAATGGTCGGCGTTGTTTGTGGTAGAGCAGGAATCGGGCGGGCGAGTTTGTTTTTACTATCCGCGGCTGAGTCCGAGTCCGGGGGCGACGCGCGGGCCGCGACTGGCGGCGGGGCCTGCAGCCAGAACCAGGGGTGCGGGACAGAGGGGAAATGCAGCGGTGAAGGTCGCGCAATCTTCACGAACAACTGGAGCGGCGGGCGGGAGATTCATTCGGGAGGGGAGGGAGGAGATCGCGAGTCCGTATGAGGCGTTGAGTTTGCATGCGTCGTTTGTGGCGTTGCCTTATGGCGATCCGAATGATGGGCAGACCGCGGTGTGCTACCGGAGCTATTTTCCGGCGGCGGCGGCGGGAATGTATTGAGGATTACTGATTGTTGATTACTGATTGCTGATTTTGAATCGGTGCGTCAGGAGATTATGAAACTTACGATTGACAATTTGCGGGGGCAGGGACCGGTGGACTATACGGCGGCGGTGGACCTCGAGACCACGCCGCGGATCGTGCGCAGGATCAACGCACCGTCAGAGCTGGCGATCGCGCTACTGGCGGGTGCCAGCGCGTTTGTAGTCCCCGCCGTGAGTGGGCGCATCGTGATGACGAGGGCGGATGGCAGTGTGATCTTCACGGGATATTTGACGGCGGGAGCGGAGCAGGAATACCTGGGCGTGGGGCAGCACGGGCCGGTGGTGCGCTATCACGTGACGGCGCAAAGCGATGAGGCGCTGCTGGATGCAAAAGCTTTGCCGGACCGCGCTCCGTTTGCGGGGAGGACCGCAGGATCGGCGTTGAAGCAGTTGGTGCAAGACTTGATGCCCGGAGTATTCGATGTCAGCGGCGTGCAGGATGTGGATACGCTGGCGTCGTATGCGGTGAATCCGGAGCAGGCGTTTTCTCACCATGCGGCCGAGATTGCACGAGCACCCCGTGCAAGCTACCGGGCAATGAATGGGGCGATCACTTTGCAACCGGTGGGTGCGGCGACGTATGGGTTAAGCGAGAGCGATTCCGCATTTTCGCCGGAAGGACTGACGCTGGAGAGCCCGGCGCTGCTGCTGAACGACTTAATGGTGGTGGGCCTGGACGAACCGCAGGCTTACGTACGGGACTATTTTGTGGGCAATGGATTGAGCCGGCAGTTTTATCTTTCGCAAAAGCCCTTCGCGCAGTCGAGAGCGGCACTGATTGAGGAGACTTTTTCGGGGGCGGTGCTGGATGCGACGACGTGGCAGGTGAGCGATCCATCGAGCGTAGTGTCGGTGGCGGCGCAGACGTTGAAGATTGCAGGAGGGACGGGACAGGACGGGCAAACGACGGTGAGCTTCGTTGAGCGCATGGAGCTGGGCGGGGCGATTGAGTTGCAGCACGGGGACGTGAGTTTCCTGGGACCATCGCAGGGCTTGCTGGGCGGGCTGTATGCGGGGGGCGTTGCGGCGGCGGGTTGTCTGGCTGGATTTCAGGTTACTCCGGTGGTCGGGAATTCGACTATCCAGGCTGTGATTGAAGGGGCAGCGACGGGGCCGATGATCACGACGCAGAGTGGACACCGCTATGTGCTGACCACCTATGTGTATTCGATGGAGGTGTACCGATCGCAGGAAACCTACCACTCATCGGTGCATCCCGCGGGAGCCGGAGTTGGCGGCGGGGCGGTGGCAGCGGACGTGAGATTTGTGCTGGAAGTGCATGACATAGATCCAAACAATCCCGCGAGCTGGATTGCGACGGCGACGGTGTTGTACGACGGGGTAGTGCAGAGCGCACCGGGGTTCGCGACGTATGCGCTGGTGAACGCGGCGAATATGCAGTGCAGCGTGGCATATACGTATGCCGCGCATATTTCGACGGCGGAAGTACGGACGGCGGTGCCTAGCGCCACTTACGCGACGCAGTTGGTGGGACGGTTGGTGGATGGAGCGCAGTGCGAGATTACCAGCGCGCCGTCTCTGGACTTTTATCCGCAGTACGTGCCTGCGCTGAATCAATTGATTGTGGTGAGCTATCGCGGGCTCGGGCGCGCAGCGGCGCATGTGAGAAACACGGCCAGCGTTGCGACGCAGCAGAATGGCAGCGACGATGGAGTGCGTGGAGCGGTGAGGGCGGTTAAGTTGCCGGCGGCACGAACCGCAACGGATTGCGAAAACGCAGCCCTGGCGATCATGGACGACAGCGTGGCCGCAGCGTGGTCGGGGACCTATCTTACCTGGAGTGACTTTTTGCCGGGAGGCGCGTTAGACATTTTTCCCGGCGATGGGCTCGCCATGAACATCGCGTCACGCGCGGCAGCGTTTGTGGCGATTGTGCGGCAGGTGGAGATCGAGTTGGCTGATCCGGCGAATGACCGGGGCGTGTATGCGATTGAATTCGCCAACGATCTGGCTGCGTCTTTGGCTGTGGAATATGGGACTGGGGCAAAGACTCTTTCCTTGGGACAGTTACCCCCGCTTTTGACGACCGGACAGGTTGGGTCGCACTACGTGCTCAACCTGACCGGGGCGCAGATCACGCAGGTGACGGCGACCACAGCAAGTATTGATGCGGGGATCACGCCGGCCTCGGGGTTGGGGATTGAAGTGCGACTCAATGATTTTGGATGGGGACAGGCGAACGACCGGAACCTGGTGGGCCGTTTCAGTACGCAGACGTTTACGGTACCGAGACTGGCGCGGACGCAGAGTTATTTTTTGCGGCTGTATGACAATTCATCACCTCCGGGATATTCCCGATACTCGGCGGCGTTGCATGTGGATTATCCGCTGTAGGCCAACGGCGGCCAAAGGGCATCTAACCGCGAAGGCCGCGAAGAAACCTCCGCGAAGTGCTGGAAAAAACTTCTGCTGTTCAACGGCGACATAGATCTATTAGGAGAGGGTGGGGATGGAGATGAATGAAAGGGAGTTATCCTTGCGGATGGTGGATGGAGAATTTCAGCGCGATGTGTTGGACAAACTGGCGAGGCTGGAAACGAAGATGGACGGACTGGTGGGGGACGCGCAGCCGGGGCGAATGAAGATGGCGGAAGACAAGATTGCCGAGCTGGAGAAAAATGATGTGCGGAGAAGCGTGTTTGATCGCATGATCAACGCCACGATCAGCATTGTGGTGAGTGCGTTGATTGCGGGGCATGACCGGTGGAAGGGGTTCTAGGAACTGCTGGCCGCAAATGATTGGTTACCCAATGCCTGGAGCAGATCGAGCTATTCGCACTGCAGCTGAGGACGGATACAAGGGATCCTTCGACTCCGCAAATGCTTCGCGTTCCGCGAAGCATTTACTACGCTCAGGACGACATGGGTACGCGCATCGTTCGAGAGGTACGGGTATACGTCAGCCGATTTCCTCGTTCCAGTTTTCCATGGTCTTTTTGAGCAGGTCCATGAACTGGTCGGCGACGGCGCCGTCAATGAGGCGGTGGTCGTAGCCGAGCGTGAGGTGAACGACGGAACGAATGGCGATGGAGTCGTTGCCGTCGGCGTCGGTGACAACCAGCGGCTGCTTGGTGATGCCGCCGACGCCCATGATGGCGGAGTTGGGTTGATTGATGATGGGCAGGCCGAAAACCGCGCCGAATTGGCCGGGGTTGGTGACGGTGAAAGTGGAGCCTTCGACGTCTTCAGGCTTGAGCTTTTTGTTGCGGGCGCGGCTTCCGAGGTCGGTGATGCCGCGTTGCAGGCCGAGGAAGTTGAGGTCCTGGGCGTTTTTGAGCACGGGCACGATGAGGCCCCAATCGAGAGCGACGGCGATGCCAACGTTGATGTGGCGGTGGTAACGAATATTGTCGCCTTCGCTGGAAGCATTGATGATGGGCCACTGCTGCAGCGCAATGATGGCAGCGCGTACGAAGAACGGCATGAAGGTGAGGCGGACGCCGTGACGCTGCTCGAAGCCGGCCTTGTGCTTGGCGCGCAGGTTGACGATGCGGGTGAAGTCCACTTCGTACATGCAGTGAACGTGGGCGCTGGTGCGGCGGGACTCGATCATGCGCTGGGCAATGATTTTGCGGATCTGCGCCATGGGAACGAGGTCGCCGGGGATGGGAGCGGGCGAAGCCGGGGCTGATGGCGCGGACGGACGCGAGGCAACAGGTGCGGGCGCGGCTGGTGCAGAAGATCCGCGGTCAATGAAGGACTGAATATCCTGTTTGGTGATGCGACCACCGAGACCGGTACCGGAGACTTGCGACAGATTGATGCCGTGATCGCTGGCCATCTTGCGGACCAAAGGAGAGGATCGGACGTCCTCATCGTCACTTGTAGCGACGGGAGCCGCGGGCGCTGGAGCTAGCGCGGAGGCGGCCGGTGCGAGAGCAGCTTTCTTTTCAGGAGCGGGAGCAGCCGGGGCGGGCGCTTTTGCGGGGACGGAGGCCGCTTCCCCATCCGCAGCGATGGAGCCGACTACAGTGTTAATGCCAACGGTCGTGCCTTCGGGGACCTTGATCTCATGGAGAACGCCAGAGGCGGGCGCGGGAATCTCAGCGTCCACTTTGTCGGTGGAGATTTCAAAGAGAGGTTCGTCGCGCTGGACTTTGTCGCCGGGCTTCTTAAGCCACTTGGTGATGGTGCCTTCGATGATGGATTCGCCCATCTGGGGCATGATGATGTCAGTTGGCATGGTTCCCTTCTCTGCGACCCACGGGACACGCCCGTGGATGAATGCGAACTTCACATTATAGCGAAGGCAGCGGGCGGGCGTTGTGGACGGCAGGAACGGAGGGACGGGGACTCTCGGTTCGCATAGTTGCCGCCGGGCTTCGTCCGGCCGGGCAGCCGAGGGCGGCTATCCCCACACGAAAAACTTTCGCGTCAGTGCTTGTCGTGACCGACGTCCTTCTCATCTTTCTTATCTGCTTTATCTGCGCTGGCCGGGGCAGTGGCGGACGCGCCGAAAGAATTCTTCCAATAGTCCTGAACGGCGGGAGAGAGCTTGTCCATGTGAGAGAGAAATGTTGTGATCTTCCACATATCCTGCTCCGGCAGAACGCCTTCCCAAGCAGGCATTCCGGTGTAGCGAACACCGGTGCGAATGGTGTAAAACACGTGCCATTCGGGATCGTCGGGCGGATCCGAAACGAGATTGGGGACGGGCGGGTAGAAATTGTGGGCGAGCGGAGCGGGCTTGCGGTCGAGCGTGCCATGGCAGAGCGCGCAATTCATGGTGTAGAGCTTCATTCCGTCCGTGACGTTGGCGTCGGTTGGGGAAAGCGGATTGTTGACGCGAGGAGCGTGACGTTCCATGGAGGCATCCACTGCGGCCATGGCGATGTGGCGCTCCCAGCCGGGCGGTGTGGCGTTGGCATTGGTCGGAATAAATCCGAGCGTGGCCAGCCCCATGCCGCAGAGAGCGACAATTGCGAGAGTGATGATGCCGCCGAGGACCAACCTGCGCATGAGAGTCTCCTTGAATTGACTATTGTGGCAGATCGGGCGGGTGAGGTGCTAGTTGTCGGCGGCGTCGAGCTTCGCTGGACGGACAGCCGAGGGCGGCGGTCCCACGTGGTTGTTGTGTATCGCAGGCGCAGTGCTGACGGCTTTCAATATGCTTTCAAGCGGCGGGCTTCGCGAACGATGTCCTCCAGCTTCGGCAGGAAGTGTTTTTCCTGAGGCGGAGAGAACGGTACGGCGGAATCCATCCCCGTAATGCGGACGATGGGGCCGTCGAGATCGTCGAAAGCTTCTTCGTTGATGATTGCGGCGATTTCGCCGGCCAGGCCTCCGGTGCGCGAGTGCTCGTGCAGAATGATGACTTTATTTGTCTTCTTCACGGTCTGCGCGATGGCTTCGCGGTCGAGCGGCGAAACGGTGCGCAGGTCGAGGATTTCCAGATCAATTCCCTCTTTGCTCAGGAGTTCCGCGGCTTCGAGCGCGGTGTGCACCATGGCGGCATACGTGATGATGCTGAGATCGTGGCCTTCGCGGACGATGTTGGCTTTGCCGATGGGAACGACATAGTCTTCCGCGGGGACTTCGCCTTTGATGCGACGGTAGAGATATTTGTGTTCGAAAAAGATGCAGGGGTTGTTGTCACGGATTGCGGCTTTGATCAGTCCTTTGGCGTCGTAGGGCGTGGCCGGGCAAATCACTTTGAGGCCGGGATTGTGGACGAACCACATCTCGGGATTTTGCGAGTGGAAGGGGCCGCCATGGACGTATCCGCCGCTGGGGCCGCGCAGGACGAGGGGTGCAGGCGCGTCCCAAAGATAGTGGGCCTTGGCGACCATGTTGGAGATCTGATTGAAGGCACAGCCGATGAAATCCATGAACTGAAATTCGGCAACGGGCCTCATGCCGGTGAGCGACGCTCCGAAGGCTGCCCCCACGATGGCGGACTCGGCGATGGGCGTGTCTATGACGCGTTCGGGGCCGAAGCGGTCAATGAATCCGTCGGTGACTTTGAAGGCGCCGCCGTAAATGCCGATGTCTTCGCCGAGACAGAAGACGGATGGGTCGCGGTCCATTTCTTCCCAGATTCCCTGGCGGATGGCTTCGAGGTAGGTTAGTTGCATAAATTCCTTGGCCGCTGATTTCGCAGATTCACGCAGATCTATTTCAAATGCACAGCGGCTTCTGTTTCCTTGAACCCGCCCGTTCCCTTTTTCACTTTCGGCATCCCATACTTCGGCTTAATGTCGTGACAGCCATCTTCGCAGAAGACGCCACCCTCGGCGGATTCGGGCGTCGGCATCGGGGAGTTCACCGCGATTTCGCGCTCGGCTTCAATCACCTGCTCGACTTCTAAAATCAAGTCGGCATTTTCTTTTACTGTCAGCCATTTTTTCTCTTTCACCAGATAATTCTCGAAGCGAGCGATCGGGTCACGCTTTTTCCAGAAATCGAACATCGGCTTGGGCACATAAGTTGCGGCGTCGTGGATGGCGTGGCCTTTCATGCGCATCATTTTGGCTTCGATCATTGTTGGGCCTTCGCCGCGGTGGGCGCGCTCGACGGCGTCGCGGGCGGCGTCGTAGACCTGGCAGGCGTCGGTACCGTCCACGATGACACCGGGGATGCCGTATCCGATGGCGCGTTCGGCGAGGTCCTGGCAGAGGTACTGCATTTCCGACGGTGTGGAGTAGGCCCAGAGATTGCTCTCGATGAACAGCACGAGGCCAAGATTTTGCACGGCGGCGAAGTTGATGCCTTCGTAGGTGACGCCGGTGGACTGGCCTCCGTCACCGATGTAGGTCATGACGGCAACGTCGCGTCCCTGTAGGCGCGCGCCGAGCGCTACGCCGGCCATTACGGGGATGAGATCGCCGAGCATGGAGATGGGCGAGACCATGTTGCGCTCGTCGAGATCGCCGAAGTGCGAAGTGCCGTCGCGGCCGCGCGTGGGGGAATCGGCCTTGGCCATGTATTGCATCATGGTGACGCTGGCGCCGAAGCCGCGAACCAGCAGCGATCCCTGATTGCGGATCATGGGCGCGAACCAATCGTCTTTGGCGAGCGCGTAGGCGGAGGCGCAGGAACAGGCTTCCTGGCCGAGTCCGAAATAGACTCCGCCGACGACTTTGCCCTGCTTGTAGAGATTTTCGAGCGCGGTCTCCATTTTGCGGTTGAGCAGCATGTAGCGGTAGATCTCGATGCATTGCTTTTTGTCGAGGTACTTGGAGTCGCGGATGGGCGGGACGGGCGCGTTGAGGTTGCCGGTGACTTCGTAGCGAACTTCGTCGGTCTTGGGGTCGCGGTGCTGGTGGACGGAGAGGTCGGGATGCTCGAGGCGCGTGTCGGGGATGGAGTAGGTGCGAGTCGAGCTTCGCTCGATCTGAGAGCCGGGCGCGGCTGTCCCCACGCGGGCATTACTGCCACCCGAGTCTTCACTCGAACGGTTGCCGTTGGCATGCGATTTGGTGGCGGATTTCTTTTTTGCGGGCATGTTTGTAAGCGCGGAATCCGCGACAGAAGATGGTAACGCAAGTTAGCCGCGCTTCGCTTGGCCTACAGCCGGGGAGGCTGTCCCCGCGTGATTTTGAGTCACGCCCACGTGGTGTCGTCTTCCTTACGGAGTTGGCGGAGTTCGGCAGGCGGCTTCATCGGGACGCCGAGTGTTTCACCCAGCAGCCCTTCGAGTGAGTCAACCCAGAGCATCTGACTTTGGAACACGGTGCCGAAGTTGCGGGAGATGGATTCGGCGACCGCGTTAAGGTCAAGCGGCTTGCCGAGTTGTTGCTGCATCGAGGTGACCGGCTTTGTCGTGATGCCGCAAGGGATGATCAGGTTGAAGAAGCTGAGGTCGGGGTTCACGTTGAGGGCGAAGCCGTGCGAGGTGACGAAGCGGGAGATGTGGATGCCGATGGCGGCGAGTTTGGCCTCGGGCGATCTCACGCCAGCGGCTAAAGCCGATTCTTGATCTGGACTCTTTTCGGCACGACTGAAGTCGTGCCCTTCCCGATCGTGCGCCTGCGGGTTCTTCTCCGGATGGTTCGCTTCGCTTCGCTGGACAGCCGAGGCGGCTGTCCCCGCGTGATCAGTGGTGGCGCCGGCAAACAGCAGGTCCCTCGACTCCAGAGAACGATTCTGCGAATCGTTCTCTTCCGCTCGGGATGACAAGGGATTGAGATTTATGGCGCGACCAAGGTCGTGCCCTTCCCGCAGATCGGTCCAGACTCCGGTAAGACCCGGGACTCGCTTCGTGGGGACGGCAAAGTCGGCGCAGGTGCGGATCAGGACTTCTTCGAGGCGGCGGACGAAATCAACTGCGCCGAGATGGTTGCGCGGACCAGATCGGGCGCCGCCCCGGCGGACGAGGGCGTCCGCCGCTCCATGAGCGTAGCCGCGTAGGTCGAAGATGGGGTAGCCGACGATCTGGCCAGGGCCATGGAAGGTAACATCGCCGCCGCGGTTGGTTTCGAACAGCTCAACGCCGCGCTGGGAGAGCAGTTCCGGCGAAGCGGTTACGTTGGCGGCTTTTGCATTGCGGCCGAGCGTGATCACCGGCGAGTGTTCGAGAAGCAGAAGGACGTCGCTGATCTTGTTTTCTTTTCGCAGGGTGACAAGCTTTTCCTGCAGGCGCAGGCCGGTCGCGTAATCAATGGTGCCGAGTTGGACGAGGGAGATCAAAATCTTTTCGCCACGGATTTGCATGGATCAAAACCTAAAATACTTCACCACTGAGCTGCAGAGGAAATGCAGAGACCCTGCGCTTCTCTCGGCATGGCATTCCTTGGATACACGTCCGCACACGTCGCGCGGGCGGAACTCACGAGTATTTCAACACAAATGGTTCGCCGGTGACAGGTCGCAGTAAAGGGTGCTTGGCACATGGCAGGAATTTCGGCGCGCATAGAGAGGCGATCAGGAATAGAATAATCTTAATTGGTACGCCACATCGCCCGCCCACTTCGCGCGGAAACGCGCTGTCAATGCGGTTTTTACCTGGCCGAGAATATAAACGGAGGTTGCCTTGTGTGCCCCCACACGCAGGTTTTGGCTGCTCGCGCGGCCCTACATATTCGGTGCGTAATCGTGCATGAACACGCACTGGTTCGGCAGGCGTTGCGGCGCTTGCTAGAGGAAGAAATGTCCGTGGAAATCGTGGCCGAGGCGGCGACCGCGGCAGAGACGCTGCGGGCGGTTTGGGAGCGGTCTCCGGACCTGGTGCTGGGCGATGCCGCGGTGTTACGGCTGCCCGCGGGCGAAGCAGCACACTGGCTGCGGCGCGGATCGGCAAACACGTGGGTACTGTTTTTCGAGAGTGGTCCAGCTCGACCATCGTCGAAAGAATCCGCGAGCTATTCGCTTGGCCGCGACTCTACGTCCGCTGACTTGAGGAAGGCCATGGCCGGGTTGTTTCGAGCTGGGGACGCGCGAACGTCGCCGGCGGGCTCCGCCATCGGGCTGGACGAAGTGACGTCGCCGCTGACTGAGCGCCAATCGCATGTGGTCCGATTGATGGCGGAAGGGAAAACCGTGCGTGAAGCCGCCGAGTTGCTTGGCGTGAGCGCCAAGACCGTGGACACGCACAAGACCAACCTGATGCGCCGGCTGGGCATTCACAATAAAGCGGAACTGGTGCTGTGGGCGGTGAATGCCGGGCTGATCGCGCCGCGGGGCACGACACCGCAATCCGGGGACACGATTCCGCGGCTGGCGAGACGTCAGGCGCAGGCGATGCGTGCAAGGTCGGCGAGACTGGAAACTTCCAGATCAGGCACGGCGACGACGGCTTTGACGGCACCAACGCCCGCCCTCGCCGAGGGACGATTCACCCACACTGCAGGCAAACCCAAAGACTGAGCTGGGACGACGTCGTGATAGAGACTTTGGCCGGCGTGAAGAAGGGTTCCGGGCGGGGTGGAGATTCGAGCCAGCGCTAGATTGAAAATAACGAGTGATGGCTTATAGGCGCGGGCCTGCTGCGCCGTAATCACGTGGTCGAATTCGACGCCGAGCTTCGGACGGGTGGACGCGAACAGAGCATCGTCCACGTTGGAAATAATGCACAGGCGGAAGCGGCGCTTGAGTTGTTGGAGCGCAGCCACTGTGTCCGGCCAGGTTTCCCATTTGGCAAGCGAATCGGGAAGCGAGGACTGCTCGTCATCGCTGGCGGTGAATCCGAATTCCTGTCCGAACTTGCACACAACATCGCGCAACACTTCGCGATAAGTTCGAAAAGCGCCAAGCTCGGCGGCGGCCTCGAATTCGCCGTAGAGACTCAGCAGGGTCGCATCGTCGGCTACCTTTCCGTGATTGGAGAGGATGGCGCACAGCACCGGCAGCAAGCCGCTCTCCCAGTCAATCAGCGTGCCGTAGCAGTCGAAGGTGATGAATTGAAAACGTTGGAAGTCGAGCATGATTGTCCGCGATCTTGGCGAGACCATCTATCTCGGTACATGGACATCAGAATCGCTATCTCGTCCTTCTACTTCAGTTCCAGGGGTTGAGTAAGGTCGAAGCTGACGGTGGCTTCGGCGGGAAGGACAATGTCCTTGTTGCCGGTGAAAGCCGCACCACCAGCGCCTGCACCGCCTCCGGCGAGCAAGCCGATGGCAGCGCCTTTGCCGCCGCCGGCGAGTCCGCCGATGATTCCGCCAAGCGCGGCACCACCGCCGGTCAGTACCGCGGACCGTTTGCCTTTGCCTTTGGCGGCGAAGGTCCGGGTGCCAGCCTGCACGGGTACATCGGATGCGCCGATGTGAATGGAATCAATCTTGAGGGCAAGGACAGCGCCGCCAGCAAACTTGCCGAGCGCCTTGGCATCGGTTACTGTGCCCGACACCGCGGTGCCCTTGGCGATGGCGGTCACGCCGTCAATCTGCACGTCTTTCGCCACGGAACCGGTGAAGCTCTGGCCAGACTGGCTGACCTTGGAACCTAGTTCGGAACCCAGGCTGACCACGACGGCAGTCCCCGCGGGCACGACAACCGGCCGCTTTTCCTCTCTCCTGGGCTCTTCCTTCTTCATGGCAGGGGCCATGGAGTTCGCAGCGTTGTTGCTGGAATCCGGTGCAGTGTTGGAAGAATTCATCTGGTTGCCGTTGCTGTTGTCAGCAGCCGGTTTGCTGGTGCAACCAACGGCGAAACCCATATAAGCGAGAACCATGAGCAGAATCAGGCGTGAACGCATAAACCACCTCCGTGGAGAAATCTATAGAAACATGGGCCAGAGATCAACTGATTGTACGACGCGGACTGGAAGAGGAGGGACGGTCAGCGGCCCAGATCGAGGCCGGGCAGCACCGGGACGTCTTTCTCGGAGCTGATGTCCATGGCCGGCTCTTCCTGCTCGTCCGGCGCTTCGGCCGGGTCTGGGGACTTCTTGTCCGGGGCCAGAAATTTTCTACTGTCCAGTAACGGACGCTGAAGCGATGGGTTGTAACTGCTCCACGGGCCATCCAGGCCGGCTTCGCGTTCGAAGTGGGCGCGGATGGCTTCCATCTTGGAATCCAGGTCATCGAGGTAGTGCAACAGGACCGCTTCCGGAAACATGGGCAGTTTCGGCGAGCCGAACTCGTACTGGCCGTGGTGACTGATGATTAGATGTTCCAGAAGAATTTTGAGCTCGGCGGGAAAGTCGGGCACAAGCTTGAGTTTGTCGTGAAGCATTTCCAGCTCGATAATCATGTGCCCGAGCAATTGTCCGCGAGTGGTGTAGGAAATGGAGCGGGCGTAACTGAGTTCGTGGATTTTGCCGATGTCATGCAGGAAAGCGCCCGCGAGTAGCAGATCGCGGTTGATCTGAGGATAGTTGCGGCAGACGAGATCGCAGGAGCGCGACAGCGAGACCACATGGTCAAGCAGTCCGCCAATAAAGGCATGATGGAGGGTCTTGGCGGCGGGTGCGTTGCGATACGCAGCGGCGATTTCCGGATCGGCCATGAAAGCCTGAATCAGCGCCTTGAGGTGGGGATCCTGGAAGCTGCCGACGAACTCAGCCAGCGCCTGCCATAGCTCGTCAATGTTTTTGGCGGTTTTTGGGAGGTAGTCGGCGAAATCAACTTCGCTTTCGCCCAGTTTGCGGGCCTTGTGGATAGTCAGCTGAAAGCGGTTCTTGTATTTGTTAATCAGGCCCTTGATCTTGACGAAGTCGTCCTGCTCGAACGCTTCGAGGACTTCCTCGACGTTGTCCCACATCTTGGCATCGAGCTGGCCGGTGCGGTCGCCGAGGGTCAGCGCGAGATAAGGCTCGCCCGACTTCTTGGCCTTGATCTGCTTGGAGACGACGACAAAATTGGACGAGATGATTTTGTTGTCGTGCCCCAGACAATCGGAGATGAAAAATTCCTTCATGGAGTTCTTAGTTCATAAGCCGAAAAAGCCATCCGCAGGATGCGGTAAACGGTTTACAGCACACCCAGCTTCTTCTTCCTTTTGGCTTTCAGATTTTTCGCTTCCGCCTCTTTCGCGGTTGCGGTTTCGACTGGTTTAGTTTGGTTGGGACTTGCACCACTGTCGAGGTATCCGGGCTTGATGTCAATGTAGGCTTCTTCGCGCATGCGGGTGAGGAAGTCGCGGAGAGCGGGCTGCAACTTCTGATAATAGAGCGCGTCCTGGACGCGGTTCTGGACATCTTTGAAGGGAGGAATACCAGCGGCACGGTGTTCAGTCACCTTCAGGATGACGTAACCCTGTTTGGTGCGGGTGACTTCGGAAACATCGCCAGCTTTCATGGCGAAGGTCTTGTCTTCCAGTTCTTTGGCAAGGACGCCGCGCTTGAATACGCCGAGACTGCCGCCGTCGGCCGCCGTCGGGCCGTCGGAGGATTTTTTCGCCACGTCATCAAAGTTTGCGCCGTCGCGAATTTGTTTGAGTAGCTCGTTGGCTTTGATTTCGGCAGCGGCCCAGGCGGCGCTTTCCGTAGCCTGTTTGGCGGCCTCTACGGCGGGATCCTGGCTAGCGGGCGGGGCGGCAGGGGACGCATCCGCGCCAGCAACAGGCACGGTCTTGTCGTCTTTCTGGACGGCGGACTTGTCGGCCGGCGGTTTGGCGGGAGCGACCAGTATCTCGCTCAGCGTGATGGCCTCGGGCTGCTCCATCTCGCCCTTGTGTTCGTCGTAGAATTTCTGTTCATCATCCTTGGAGATGGCCAGATGCGAGCCGACTTCCTCGCCGATCACCTTTTGCGTGATGATCTGGTTCTTCATGTTTTGTTTGAAATCCTCGTAGGAAATGCCCTGCGCGGTGGCAGCCTTCTCCAGCGCTTCCATGCTTTCGAGCTTCATGTCCTTGCGCATCTGGTCGAGCCGCTTGATGAGGTCGGTATCGCCGGTGATGCCGGCGTCCTTGCCTTTTTCCAGCAGAAGTTGCTGATCAATCAAGTCACGCAGAACATCTTTTTCACGCTCGTTGTAAATCTTGTCGGGATCGGACGGGGATTGCTGCTTGGCCTCGTCGCGCAGTTGGTCTTTGCTGCGGGCAAACTCGGAGCGGGTGATGATCTGGTCATTCACCCGGGCAATGATTTCTTCGACCACCTGCGCGGAAGCCAAGGCAGGCAGGACGATCGCAAGGGCAAACAGGATAAGTTTGTTTTTCATAGGCGTTATGCGAGGCCGACCTGAGACGCTGGCGTCCGAGGGCAAGCACACGACATATTTTAACCCTTTTGGAGGCCACGCACCCAGCTCTGAGCGAGGTTTGGCTAGGCTTGGGAGACGGGCGGGCCGTGTTGGAAATAGTATTGCAGAATGCGGGCCGCCAGCGCCGGCGCGATGGTGCTGCCTTGTGGAGCAACGGAGCGGACCACTTCGCCACGGCAAACCACCTCGGCGGGAGCCAGGCCGGCAATCTCGGCCGGCAACACCAGGCTGATTTCCAGCTCGGCGCGCGGCAGCAGGGATCCCTCAGCCTGAAACAACAGGCCGGAGCGGCTGATGTTTTGCGTCGTTCCCTTATGCCAACTCGATTCTCCGAGTTCGCGATAGCGGAGCGGCAGCCGAATATAGAACCGCTTGGCGCGGTCCGCGGGAGAGAGACTTGAGAACGCAGCGTCGGGCGTGGCCGGCACGTGAACCGTCAGAGCGGGCTCTTGGCGGGCCGAATCGAGCACGGCGCGCACCTTTTCGCTCAGCTCGTTCAGGTTAAACGGCTTTTGCAGGAAATTTACGCCGGCATCCAGCATGCCGTTGTGGCCAATGACGTTTTCGGTATATCCCGACATGTAGAGCACGCGAGTGCTGGGACGGATTTCAGAAATGCGACCCGCGAGTTCGCGTCCATTCATGCCGGGCATGATCACGTCGGTCAGCAAGAGGTGTATCTCTCCCTCGCGGGCAACGGCGATTTGCAGCGCCATGGCCCCGTCGGCGGCCTCGACGACGGTGTAGCCGTGCTTCTCCAGGTAGTGCCGGGTAAGATAGCGCAGGTTTGCTTCGTCCTCGACCAGCAGGATGGTTTCCGCATTCTTGCGCGAAGGGAGAGCGGCCACGCGAGTCGAAGCGATCGCGGGCTCGCCCGTTTCCAAAACGCGCGGAAGATAAATCGTGAACGAGGCGCCCTTCCCCTGTTCGCTGTCCACCCAGATGTAGCCGCCGCTCTGTTTGACGATTCCATATACCGTGGAGAGGCCGAGTCCGGTTCCCTTGGTACCCTTTGTCGTGAAGAATGGGTCAAAGATGTGCGATAGCGTCTGTGGATCAATGCCGGCGCCGGTATCGCTGATCTTCAACATGACGTAGACGCCGGGTTCGAGCGGAGCATGCGAACGCGCGTAGGCTTCATCCAGAAACACATTCGCGGTTTCAATGGTGAGCTTCCCGCCCGTAGGCATGGCATCGCGGGCGTTGACCGCCAGATTCATGATGACTTGCTCAATCTGGCCCACATCGGCTTTGACATCGCTCAAATCCGCGCCCGGCACCATCACCAGATGGATGTCTTCGCCAATCAGGCGGGCCAGCATCTTGAGGTTCTCGGTGATGACGGCATTGAGGTCGAGCACTTTGGGCACGAGCATCTGCTTGCGGCTAAAGGCGAGCAATTGTTTGGTCAGCGCGGCTGCGCGCGCCGCTGCCGTGGAAACCTGCTGGGCCTGGGTACGCAGCGCGGGCTGGCTCTCGAGCTGGCCAAGCAGCAGCTCCGAGTAGCCGGAGATGACCATCAGCAGGTTGTTGAAGTCGTGGGCAATTCCGCCCGCCAGCCGGCCCACGGCCTCCATTTTCTGCGAGTGATAGAGCTGCTGTTCGAGCGCGCGGCGCTCGGTGACATCCTCGGCAAAGAGCTCAAACACAACGCTCTCGTCGCCGTTGGCGGCGACCGCCCGGCCGGAAACACGGACCAGCTTGATGTTGCCGTCCTTGCACCGCCAGTCCGCGGGAAGACGCTGAAAGGAAGTTCGCGCCCGCATGCTGTCGGCCAAATCAAACCATTGCGCGGAGTCCATATACAGCACGCGCAGGTGCATGCCAACCAGATCAAATATGGATGCATAACCGAGCATTTCCAGAAGCGCTGGGTTGGCGTCGAGGAGCTTGCCCGCTGAATCGCAGCGGCAGATGCCGTAGGGAGCGTTGGTCACGAGCGAGCGGAAATTGGCTTCCGACCGGCGCAGACCTTCCTGGGCGGAGCGCAGCGCGGCGTTGAACCAGCAAATCAGGAGCGCGGTGAGGGAAAAGGCCGCCAGTTGCAGCAACGCAAGGCGATGCCGTTCCGGATCGTGCGGCCCCGTGAGCGAGAAGCGCGCGATCACGGTAAGGGCGAACGAGGTTGCGACGAGGCCCGGCTTCCACCCGCCATACCACGCGCTGACCATCACCGCGACCGCAAACACCGCGAGCCGACTCTCCGCGACGTTAGGAAGAATCCAGGCTGGAATGAGTGCGAGAGCGGTGCTCAGGAGCGCAACGCCGTAGCGGAGCACAGGCGCACGAGAGGGACGAGCATAGCGAAGCAGGGGGAGGGCCAGTCGCATGTCGCCATCTTAATGTCAGACTTGAGGCCGGTCGAGGTTACAGGAGTACACGCAGGTAGCCGCATCGGCACCAGGCGAAGCCACGTCTAAAGCGCGACGCGACCAGGCCGGATTCCAGATTCGAAGCTGACCCACGGGCCAGTGCATTGGTTGGAGATTGGCCATTCTGTAAAGGTTCGACAACGATGCTGCTTGCATCCGGCACGCCGAATCGAGACACTAAGCGGAGCGTATGAACATTGGATTCTTTGGCGGCAGGTTTGATCCCATCCACCTCGGCCATCTTGCATTGGCGCGGGCCGCGATGGATATCTGCAAGTTGAAGCGGATTTATTTCGTGACGGCGGGCTCGCCGCCCCACAAACCGGGCCAGGAACTGTGCGCGTTTGCGCATCGTCATGCGATGGTCGCGTTGGCGACCGCGCATGAGAAAGCGTTTGTGGCATCCACGATCGAGGCACCATCGGAGCCAGTGGAAAACATCCCACGTCCCAGCAAGGCGGCCAAGCCGCGCTTCAACTACACCCTTGACTCGGTGCGGGTGCTGAAGTCCACCCTCGGCAAGAACGATCAACTTTCGCTTCTCATTGGCATGGACGCCTTCGCCGACATCGCAAACTGGCATGAACCCGAGGCGCTCTTTCGCGAATGCGAATTTATCGTGGCCAGCCGGCCCGGCCATTCCCTGACGGACGTCGCCGAAGCGCTCCCGCCCAGCCTGCGTCCAAAACCCGCCACCATGGAGCCTTTCAGAAAACAGGCGGCAAGCGGAGAAATGCGTTTGCGCGGCGTCACCATTCATTTACTTCCGAACGTTCACCAAAACGTTTCCGCAACTGCGGTGCGGGATGCCGTGAAATCGGGCAAGCCTCTCGGCAAGCTTGTCCCCGCCGAAGTTGCCGACTACATTCGCAAGACGGGCTTGTATAGAGTGCCTTAACAGGCGGCGCGACGAGCCGAGTGCAGTCGGTTACAATAGTGATTCACGTACCGTAAGAACTCATGAGCAAACAGACGCTGAAGCATCAGATCACGGCCGCCATCCAGGCCTGCCTCGACAAGAAAGCCGAACAACTCACCGTTCTGGAAATGGAAAAAGGCTCCGGGGCCTTTACCGACTACTTTGTCCTGTGCAGCGGAACCAACCCCAAGCAGGTGCAGGCCATCGCGGACGAAGTGGAGGTCCGCCTGAAAGCCGCCGGGCAGAGGCCCACCCAGGTCGAAGGCTATCGCCAGGGGGAATGGATCCTGGTGGATTATGTGGATTTTGTAGTGCACGTGTTTTCCGAAAAGGCACGCAAGTTCTACGATCTGGAGCGGCTTTGGAAGTCCGCCCGGCGGCTGGAACCTGCGGATCTAGAGGCAGCACCCAAGAAACGCAAGAAAACCGCGGTCAAGACTCCAACGAAGGCGCGCAAGAAGGCCAAGAAGAAGCGCGCCTAGCGCCTGTTTCGGTGGAAACAGCAGGAGAATCGTGAAGCTCAAGATCGCCTGGATTGGACGAACCAAAGAGTTGGCGATCGAGTCTCTGACCCAGGAATACCTGAAGCGCATCTCCCGCTACATCGAAGTCGAGCCTTTGACCGTGCGGGACGAAGCCGCGTTGCTCGCGCTTTGTGGCCGTGGCGGATCCACTGTTCGCGGCCGGCCCGGTGCCGCCAAGTCCACGCTGGCCATCATGGACTCGCGAGGAAAACAATTCTCGTCTGAAGAGTTTGCACAATTTCTTGGCAACTATCAGGACCGCAATCCCGTACCCCTGGTTCTGGCGATTGGTCCCGCGGATGGATTCAGCCCAGCAGCCCGCGAAGCGGCGCAACACTCCTTTTCGCTGGGCAAGATGACATTGCCCCATGAACTCGCACGCGTGGTCTTGCTCGAACAGGTGTACCGCGCATTCACGATTTTGAAAGGGCATCCGTATCACAGCGGTCACTGACAGAAATGCGACTTTTTTCCTTGCTGCCAGACCTTGTAGAATCTGAAGTCTTAACTCTCATCATGTCCGACATTCGTCGCGGTCTGATCATCGTGAATACCGGCCCTGGCAAGGGCAAAACCACCGCCGCCATGGGAACGGCGCTGCGTGCCGTTGGTCAGGGCATGCGAGTGTTGATGCTCCAGTTTCTGAAGGGTTCATGGCACTACGGCGAACTGGACGCGGTTAAGGCCTTCGGCGACAAGTTCGTGATGAAGCAAATGGGTCGGGGGTTTGTGAAAGTGGGCACCGAAAAGCCGGACCCGGAAGACGTCCGCATGGTGGAAGAGGCCTGGGCGGAAGCGGAGAAGGCAATACTCTCTGGCGATTGGGATTTGGTAGTGCTGGACGAGATCAATTACGCGATCAGCTACGGAATGCTGGACCCGGCGAAGGTCGTCAGCACGCTGGCCCGGAAGCCGGAAATGGTCCATGTCATCTTGACGGGGCGGAGCGCACACCCCACAATTGTGGAGATCGCTGACACGGTGACCGAAATGCGCCAGGTCAAACATGCCTATGAAAAAGGCGTGATGGCGCAAAGAGGCATCGAATACTAATTGGTGATTGTGCAATCGGGAAATTCGGCGATCCGTAAATTAGCGATTTCGCCGAGGCTTCTAACCGACAACTGAACACTGACCACTGTCCTTATGGCTTGGTTCAAACGCGAATCCGCTGAGCTGGACACTTCCGGGGAGAAGACCGTCCGCACCGAGGGACTGTGGGTCAAGTGTGACGGCTGCCGGCAGATCATCTGGAAAAAAGACCTTGAAGAAAATCTCAGTGTGTGTCCGAAGTGTGACAAACACTTCCGCATAGATGCGCGCACACGGCTCGCGCAGTTGCTCGATCCCGAAGGCTACGAAGTCTTCGACTCGGACCTTTCGTCCACTGATCCCCTGAAATTTGTGGACCTGAAGTCCTATTCCTCGCGTCTTCGTCGTGCCCAGAAAGACACCGGCCTCACCGACGCCATCATCAACGCCGAGGGCCGGATCGAAGGCCGTCCGGTGATTGCCAGCGTCATGGAGTACGCCTTTATCGGCGGGAGCATGGGCGCGGCCGTGGGAGAATCAATCACGCGCGCCGTGGAACGCGCGCTGGCAAAGAAGACCCCGTTGATTATCGTTTCCGCGTCCGGTGGCGCGCGCATGATGGAAGGCGTCATCAGCCTGATGCAGCTGGCCAAGATTTCCGCGGCTCTGGCACGGCTGGACGATGCGAAGGTGCCGTACATTTCGCTCATGACCGACCCAACCACCGGCGGAGTGACTGCGTCGTTCGCCATGCTGGGAGATGTGAACATCGCAGAGCCCGGTGCGCTGATTGGCTTCGCTGGGCCGCGGGTGATTGAGCAAACCATTCGTCAGAAACTGCCGCCTGGGTTCCAGCGCAGCGAATTTCTGCTGGAACACGGCATGCTCGACGCAGTCGTTCACCGCAAACAGCTCCGGCCCTATCTCTCGCGAGCCTTCTCCTTTATGGCAGCCTAGATTCGACTTCCACCGATGTCCTACGAAACCGCAGTGGCGCGAATGTACGAGCTCGGTCATGAGCTCTCGGGCACTCCATCCCACAAGTTCGACCTCGCCCACATGCGCACGCTGCTGGAAGCACTGGGAAATCCACAAACCTGCTTCCCCAGCGTGCTGATCGCAGGCACGAACGGCAAAGGTTCGACAGCGGCAACGCTGGCTTCAATTTTGCGCGCTTCCGGATTGAAGACCGGCCTCTACACCTCGCCTCACCTGATATCCCTGAACGAGCGCATTCGCATCAACGGTGAAGCCATTGGCGACGATATTTTTGCCCGCTGGCACGGCAAAGTGGATTCTGCCGCCGAGAGACTTGTCGCTGAGGACAGGCTGCCCTGGCATCCCAGCTTCTTCGAGATGATGACGGCGATCGCGTTTTCGCATTTTGCGCAGGAGCGCGTTGAATTGGCGGTTCTTGAAGTCGGCATGGGCGGACGTTTGGACGCGACCAATGTGATTGATCCCTTGGTCAGCGTGATCACCGACATTTCTCTTGACCATCAGAAATATTTGGGCAATACCGTCCGCGAAATCGCAATGGAGAAGGTCGGAATTCTCCGCGCAAGCGGAACGCTGGTCACGCTGCCACAATCGCCTGAGGCCAATGACGCCATCGGAAACACCGCGATGCAACTAGGGGCCCGCGCCATCAGCGCTGTGCCCTATGTGCCTCCCGTTTCTCCCGCCAGCGAGCGGTACCTTGAATCGGCCGTTTACCGCTATCCGCTTGAGGTGCGGGGGGAGCGCATCCAGGTCGAGACTTCTCTCGTGGGGCGCCACCAGTTGCGCAACAGTGCCCTGGCGGTCGCCACCGCGGAAGAACTGCACAGGCAGGGATTTCAAGGCATCACTCCTTCCAGCATTGAACGGGGCATTCGTGAAACCCGTTGGCCGGGCCGGCTTCAAGTGATTCCGGCGACGGCGGAATCCAGCGAGATCGTGCTCGACGCGGCCCACAATCCAGCCGGAGCCTGGGCGCTGCGGGCTGCGATTACCGAACGTTTCGGCGACCGAGCGCCGGTCATCGTCTTTGGCGCCATGCTGGACAAGGCCATCGCCGAAATGACCGAGATTCTTTTTCCTCTGGCGGAGCGGGTCGTCGTTACCCCGGTGGACAATCCGCGCGGCGCTACCGCGCAATCAATTCAGGACGCCGCCCGACGGACCGGCGCGGAGCTTGAAACCGCGGCCTCGCCTGCCGAGGCCTTGCATCGCGCCCGCGAACTCACCAGAAACGGCACTCCGATCGTTGTGACCGGGTCAATCTATCTCATCGGCGAGATCATGCGCGAACTCGGCATTCGACCGTGATCCGGCCATGATTCTTGCTGACGTTTCCCCTACAATAGAGACGTGGCGGAACTAGACTCACCCATCGAACGCGACCTCGCAGAGCCTGGCGTTTCGCGTCAGACGAAGTCTGCGACCGCCAGCATAAATTCCCACCCGACCCACGGCCTGCTCAGCCGCTTGCGCTCCTATTTCATTCTTGATCCGCTGATCTGGCTGTACACGCTGGTTTTGGGACTGCTGGCGATTCCGCTCGGGGCCTTTGACCGCAACGGCCGGCGATTGCACGGATTCTCCCGGGCTTGGTCCTGGCTCATCATGAAGACGATTTTTTCACCGGTCCGCGTGACTGGCCTGGATGCCATTGATAGTTCGCGTTCACACGTCTACGCCGTGAACCACGCATCGGCATTGGATATCCCAGTCCTGTATGTCAATCTGCCGTTCCGATTCCGCATCGTCTTCAAGAGCGAACTGCTCAAGTATCCCGTCGTGGGATGGCATCTGAAACGCTCGGGCCAGGTTTGCATTGATCAACAGAATCCCGCAAACTCGGTTGGCAGCATTCGTTCGGCGCTGAAGAGCCTGAAGGCAGGCATGCCGCTGGTAATTTTCCCCGAAGGCGGACGCACGCCCGACGGTCTGATCCAGCCTTTCATGCCGGGAGCGTTTTTTTTGGCGATCCGGGCGCAAGTTGATGTCGTGCCCGTCGCTCTGGTGGGAACGTGGGAATTGCTTCCGATGAATACTTATCACATCAAGTGCCGTCCGCTGGAAATGCGCGTCGGGCAGCCTATTTCCACGAAAGGCCTCACGCTGCGGAACTTGGATCAATTGTCATTGCGTGTGCAAAAGGCCATGGAAGATCTTTATTACGAAAATCATGAATTGCGGATCCAATCCGCCGCAGACCGCACAATGACATCACCGACTCAGCCCTCTGGAGAAAAACCATGAAGACCGCTATACGGCTCCTGCTCTGCGTCCCAGTCCTGTTTTCTATTTCCTGGGCTGACGACGAGCCGGGCCACCATCACCACGAAGACCTCAACGAATCTCAGCTGGGCACGGTCCATTTCCCCACCTCATGCGCGGAGTCATCGCAAAAGCCGTTTCAGCGAGGCGTGGCCCTGCTTCACTCCTTCTGGTACGAGGAAGCGCAAAAGGAATTCGAGCAGATCGCCAAAGACGATCCGAAATGCGCGATGGCCCACTGGGGCATTGCCATGAGCTTGTGGCACCAGCTCTGGAACCAGCCGGAAGGAAAAGTCTTAAAACATGGCGCTGACGAAGTGCGAACCGCCGCGAAAGGAAAGCTTACCGACCGTGAGCGCGGCTACGTGGACGCCATGCGCGCCTTCTACGACGACTCTGGCAAACTCGACCACGACGCGCGTGCGCGGGCGTACTCCGATGCGATGAAAAAGGTGTATGAGGCGTATCCCGACGATCACGAAGCCGCCGTTTTCTATGCCCTCTCGCTCCTCGCCTCCGAGCCCGACGGCGACGCCACCTTCGCCAATCGAAAAGCCGCGGCGGCGATTCTTGAGAAGCTGTTTGCCACGGAGCCGGACCATCCCGGCGTGGCCCACTATCTGATCCACAGCTACGACAAACCTCAATTGGCTGAACTCGGCCTGCCTGCGGCACGCCGCTACGCGCAGGTTGCACCCGCCGCACCACACGCCCTGCACATGCCCTCCCACATCTTCGCACGCGTGGGCCTGTGGGACGATGACATCAAGTCCAACCTGGCCTCCGTCGCCGCCACACGCAAGACTGCGGCCATGCACATGGGTGGCGAGGGTCATCAATTTCATGCCATGGATTTTCTGGTGTACGCCTACCTGCAGAACGGTCATGAAGAGGAAGCAGCAAAGATCATTGACGATGTCCGCCACCTGCCGCCCATGCAGGACATGTACGGCATGGGATTCGACCCGCGCGCATACGCTCTCACGCAGTTCCCCGCGCTCTATGATCTCGAACTCCGTCATTGGTCCGACGCCGCGGCATTGCAACCCGTCGAAGGCACCGGACGGGGCGACCGGGCGATCACCTATTGGGCGCGGGCCATTGGCGCAGCACGCAGCGGCAAGCTCGAACAAGCTCGCACGGACCTCGACACACTGGAGTCCATCGGCAAGGATCTGACGTCGCAGCACCACAAGGACTGGGCCGATGCCGTGGTCCGCGACCACACCGAGGCCGCCGCCTGGATCGCGCACGCCGAGGGCAAGAATGACGAAGCAGTGAAGTCTCTGCGCGAACTCGCTGACCGCGAGGACAAACTCGGCGATGAGCCTCGCAGCATCCCGGCCCGCGAGATGCTGGCGGACTTGCTTTTGGAAATGAACCAGCCTGAGCAGGCCTTGGCGGAATACAGGGCCGACTTGAAATCCAGCCCCAACCGCTTCAACGGGCTCAATGGCGCGGCACAAGCCGCCACTGCCACTGGCGACAAAACTCTCGCTGCCAGCTTCTATGCGCAACTCCTGAAGACATGCGAAGGTTCGACTTCGCAGCGTCCGGGACTTGCAAAAGCGAGAGAATCGGCCCAACTACCGGCGGCAGGAGGGAGCCGCTAGCGCGAAAAATAAATCAGTTTGACTACCAGCGCGGACATCATGCCCGCCGCTCCCAACAAGGCATTGTATTCGCGATGCTGTAAATACAGCGCCGTCGAAAACATAGAGCGTGTTTTCATCGCAGGTGCTCTCACTCGCGGCAACAGTCTTGGCACTCCGCGCGCATACTCTTCGAACTCGGGAAATTTTCCCCGCAGGAATTCTTCCTCCGCGCGAATCACCGGCAGATAAATCGCGAGGAGCATCCCGACGAAAATAAGTCCGACCCACCAACTGCGCGCAGCCACCGCAAAACCGGCGGCGATGAGCATCGAGCCCAGATAGAGCGGATTCCGCGTGTAGGCGTAAGGGCCGGACGTTGCCAGCGCTTCATTCTTTCTAACATGTCCCGACGCCAGTGCGCGCAGCGACAACCCTGCGGCAACAAAAGCGCCGCCCGCAGCCATCGCCATCAGACTTGGATGCGCCAGCCAAAAATAGAGCACGGCGCTGGCAAAGCCCAGCGGCACTCTGATTCGTCTCGCGATTTGTCCCCAGCTCGACAATCGTTTGGCCTTCTTACTTCGATCCCAATAGCTTTTCTGCAGCCTGAAGCACATCCTCGACTTGAATTCTCAATAACCCAGGGTCGGGTCCCGCGCTCCGACGATGACTCGTCACGCTCACAGAGTCTCGCAGCACCACCCTGGCGGTTCCATAAGGACCGTTGCGCGCAGGGTCCGTCGGCCCAAAAAGCGCCACCACCGGCACTTTCAGCGCTGCCGCAAGGTGCATGGGCCCGGTATCGCCGCCTATAAACAGTTTCGCCCGCCGGAGTAGCGCCATCAGCTCTGAAATCGTGCTCTGCATGGGCCGCGCCGCGCCGCCACTCTCGCGCATGACGATATCAGCGAGGCCTTCCTCTCCCGGCCCGTAATTCACCACGCTCGGCAACCCTGCTTTCGCCAATTCGCGCGCCACTGCACCGTATCGCTCCGCAGGCCATTGCTTCGCTCCCCAGCCCGCACCCGGGTTCAACAATGCGAAATTAACCAGCCTGAGCTGCTCCAGCTTTGAGTTCACTGAGTTTTCAGAGCGGGGATCCCGCGGCAACTCCGGAGTCGCTTCGTCGAGCGGGCCGCCCACAATGGCTTCGGCGAGCGAGTGCGCCTGCTCCACTACGTGCTGCTCCCGTGTGATGACTTTGTGGGTATAGAACCACGCCGCTGGCTTTTCCCACGGCTCAATCGGACCAAAAATCTCCGGCGCCTTCGACCACCTCGCGAGCACAGCCGAGCGGATTGACCCTTGAATATCCACAGCCACGTCGTACCCGGCCGCTCGCACCTCGTTCCACGCATGCGATATCTGCCTCGCAGTCTGTCGCGAGAACAGTGATCTCCGCCATTCCTTCAATCTCACAGTATGCACGCAATCTGCAACCGGTCTTTGCTCGCTCCGCTCGCCGCATCGCGCCGTTCCCGGGGCGCACAGCAACTCGGCCCAACGCTCCTCAATCACCCACCCGATCTTTGCCGCGGGAAATGCCTGGCGCAGCGCTCCAACGGCGGGAAGCGCATGCAGGACATCCCCCATCGCACTCAACCGCACGATCAGCAACCGGTTGGCAGGCGCTCGCTCTATCCGCTGGGTGGTGCTCATGCCGCTACCCGTCTCACTGTCTTTCCCGTGTGGGGTTCGAACGCAGGATCTCAGTGGTCGAGTGTTGTTTAGCGTCGCCAACAATTTCCACGCGGCCTCCGTGCTCCGCCATCGCATCGCGTTCCGGAACTGTTTCCCGCGTGTAGTCGGTCCCTTTGGCCTGCACATCCGGATGAATTTCCCGGATGATCGCGCGCACATCCAGCTCGGGGAATATCACGACTGCATCCACGCATTGCAGCGCAGCCACAATCTCCGCGCGCTCCTGCTCGGGCATGACCGGCCTCCCCGTGCCTTTGAGCGCTCTCACCGAGTCATCGGAGTTCACCGCAACAATAACTTTTCCGCCCAGCGCCTTTGCACCCTGCAGATAACGCACGTGGCCAACATGCAGCAGGTCAAATGCGCCATTGCACAGGATGACCGCCTCCCCCGCATGTCTCCACTGTTTCACCCAACGGCCCAGTTCTTCCCGGCCTGCAATTTTTTCTGATTGGTTCAATGCGCTCTCGTCACCGGAGGCGTCCGCTCCAGCGCCTGCAACAGTTCCGCGCGCGATACCGTCGCCGTACCACGTTTCATGACCACGATGCCGCCACCATAGTTCGCCAGCAAGGCCGCGTCGGCAGTATCCGCTCCGGCCGCCAGCGCCGCGGTAAACACCGCAATGACGGTGTCCCCCGCGCCGGTTACATCCGCAATTTCATCCGACCCCACGATCGGAATGTCCACCGGCTTCCGTCCGCGCTCGAATGCCACCATGCCGTCGCGTCCACGGGTAATCAGCAGCGACTCAAGCTTCATCCGCGACATTACTTGCGTTCCGGACGAGACTAATTTCTTCCAATCTTGCCCAATTCGCACTCCGAGAGCCTGCTCCACTTCCGGCTCATTCGGCGTCGCCGCCGTCACGCCCTCGTACTCCAGCAACCGGTAGCGTGAATCCAGCACCACCGGAACAAGCCTTCTTGCGCGTCCTTTCCGAACCGCTTGCAAAATGTCAGGCGTCGCCGACCCATACCCGTAGTCAGAAATCAGCAACGCGTTGGACTTCGCGAGAGCGCGTTGGGCGGTCTTCACCAGTTTCTTCAGAATTTCCGCGCTCGGCCCGTGCTCTGGTTCGCGGTCCACCCGGACCACCTGCTGCCGCGACGTGTGCGTCATGCCCGCAAGAATTCTCGTCTTGGTGACCGTTGCGTACTTCTTATCTCGCAACATGCAGGCCACGGATATTTTCTTTTTCTGGAAATACTGGGCCAGCATCTGCCCCGGAGTGTCTTCGCCCGTGACTCCAACGGGCACAACCCGAACCCCAAGGTCCGCAAGATTGTTCACGGCATTCGCGCCCCCACCGGGCACCACGGTTCGCTCCCGGTGCTTCAGAATCAATACCGGGGCCTCTCGCGACACCCGGGCAATCTCGCCAAACACAAATTCGTCGGCGACCAGGTCCCCCAGCACCGTCACCGTGACACGCGGAAACGCTTCGACGATTTCCCTGAGGCGCGCGGTCTTCTGCTGTTGCTGTGTCATCGTCATGCGTTCGGCTTGAAAGCGATTTCGCAACCGAGATTCTCTCATGAGCCGAGCCGTCGCCTCTCCACCATGTTGAGCATGGCCTCCACCGCAGCGTCGGCGTTCGCCAGTTCCATCGTTACTCTCGCGATTGCGACCCGCCCCAGTGCGCCTTTCAAAGAACCGAGATTGATCTCGTCTTTCTCCGTCGTCACAAATCCATCGCTGCCGCTCTGCTCCTTCAACGCTACCAGTGAGCGGACATCGCCTTCCGAGTACGCATGATGGTCTCGAAAGCTCCGCGTCGCGGCCGCGACTACACCCTGCGCCCGCAGTTGCTCGATAAACCTCTCCGACCGTGCGATGCCGCAGAACACCACAGGGTGCGGCGGCGGATCCGGCAATTCGACCCCTCGGCGAATCGTCCAACCAAGCTTGCTTTCCGCTTCCACCGGAAAACTTCCATCGTCCTCAATCACGATTGCATCCGCCCTTCGCAGCGCCTTCAGCGGTTCCCGCAAACGGCCGACCGGCAAAAGTTGGTCGCTTGCATCTCCTCCGGCCAGCAGCACAATATTAAAATCGCGATACAACCTGCGGTGCTGAAACCCATCGTCCAACAAATGTAGCTGAGGGCCAAGGTGTTTCTCCGCAAAAAGGCCGGCAGCAAAACGGTCCTCGCCCACGACCACCGGCACACCGAGGCGTCTCGCGATCAGCAACGGCTCGTCGCCGAATTCCGCCGCTGAGCCTTCTGGATCAACCAGCGCCACTCCCCGCGTCCGCCGCCCATATCCGCGCGAGAGAACATCCATCTTGATTCCGCGCTGCGCCAGAAGCGCGCCCAGTAATATCACAAACGGCGTCTTCCCAGTCCCGCCTGCCGCCAGGTTGCCAACGCTGACCACCGGCCCCGCCAACCGTTTCGCCTCTCGCCAGCCCGCATCGTAGACGGCATTACGGACAGCGCCGATACCTCCGTAAACAAGCGAAAGAGGATTCACGGCCTTGTTTCCACTCCATCAGGAATCTCCCAGGCGGGATCGCCCTTCATCAGTTCGCCCAATGCGTCCACCGTCCGCTGCGTCGCTCCCGTCTGCGTTCGCATGGTTTCGGTGGCGCGCTTTCCAAGGCCGTGCCTCTTCGCTTCATCGCCCAGCAGGTCCAACAACTCAAGCGGCAGTTCGGCCGGGCCCACAACTTTCACGGCGTCGTGGTCGCGAAACAAATTCACAATGTCCCGAAAATTTTCCGTATGGTTGCCCACCATGATCGCGACCCCGTGTTGCGCAGGCTCAATAATGTTGTGCCCGCCTCTGGCCACCAGGCTTCCTCCCACAAAAGCCACGTCTGCCAGCCCGTACATCGCGGCCAGTTCGCCGATCGAATCCACCAGCAGCACTCCGCCAGACAGCGACTCCCCCTGCCATTTGGATCTCCTCACGTAAGCAATCTTCATTTCGCGTAGCAACGTTTCCACTTCACCCCCGCGCTCCGGATGCCGCGGGGCCAAAATCATTACTGCTCGCGGGTGCTGCACCAGCACATTGCCGAACGCGCGCAACAAAAGCGGCTCTTCGCCTTCCACGGTGCTTCCGCAAACCAGCACTGGCCCGGCCGCATCCCGATGCAAAGCAATTTTCAACTTGTCCACAATCGGCGGATCGGCCGGCGGTGCCTGGTCGTATTTCAGATTTCCCACCACCTGCACTCGTTGCGGCTTCGCGCCAATCTCACGCAGTCTTTCGGCGTCTGTCTCCCCCTGCGTCAGAAAAAGATCCGCCGCATTCAGGACCCGCCGCAACAAACCACGAAAGCGATGGTAGTTTGGAAACGACCGGTCGGAGATTCGCGCATTCACTATCGCTATGCGTGCTCCGCTCATCTTCGCCAGCCGCAGAAAGTTTGGCCAAAACTCCGTCTCTGCAATGACCACCAACCGTGGCCGCAAGACACTCAGATAAGGCCGGATCGCGAACGCGAAATCCACTGGAAAGTAAAAAACATTGCCTTCGCCGAACTTCTTTCGCGCCAGTGCCTGCCCGGTATCGGTTGTCGTGGAAATCACCACGCGAATTCGCGGATGCCGTCGCTCAAGTTCCGCCACAAGACCTGCGACCGCCAGCACTTCTCCCACCGACACTGCGTGAATCCACACCACTGGCGCGCCTTGCCGCTCGGTCCGTATCCTTGTGGGCACGCCACCCCATCGCTCGGCAAAGCCTGCAAGATATTTCCCGTGCCGGGCCATCTGGTAGAGCCAGAAAGGCAAGCTCACCAGCATCCCCCCCGCCAGGAGCGCGCTATAGATGAAGTAGGTCAACGGCAGTCATTCTAAATGCAGGCAACCGCCAACCCAACTTCGCAACTCTATAATCAATGTATGCAACGATTTCGGGCCTGCGCCGTTTCTTGTCTCGTCGTCTTTCTGCTGTCTGTCGCTGCGTTTGGCCGCGACTTCTCCCGGCCGGTTGCCAAGCCCTGCAACACCTATCCCGCGCATGACGACCACGCCGTTGAAAAACTCTGCATCGCCGCCGATCCCTATGACACGCCCGATAAGGCCCGCACCTTCTCGGTCGATTTCCAGGAACATGGGTTCCTTCCGGTCTTCTTCATCGTCACCAACAATGGGGACCACGCCGTTTCGCTCGCAAATCTTAATGTCCAGTTCATTACGGCCCATCACTCCAAACTCACTCCCGTGGCTCCGGACGACATGTACCGCCGCATGTCGAATCCTCAGGCCCGTACCACTCCTCTTCCGATTCCAATCCCGCGCAAGAAGGTCAAGGGCACGATCAGCCGCAAAGACATGGACGAGATTGAGTCATCCCAATTCGCGGCCCATCTCGTCGAACCACACGCAACCCAAACCGGCTTCTTATTTTTCGATGTTCAGGAAATTTCCAACCCGCTTGCCGGGGCCAACCTCGACGTCACCGGACTATTCGACGCCGACGGCAAGGAATTTCTCTACTTTGAGATTTCGATGGAAAAATACTCGCGCGCACCGCAATAGCCGGTTTCCTCCTATAATTTTTCCATGTCACATTCTTCTAGTTCCGCTCCTGCGATGATCTACGAGCCTGTCATTGGCCTTGAAGTCCACGTCCAGTTGCTCACCGCATCCAAGATCTTTTGTTCCTGCTCCACGCAGTTCGGGACCGCACCAAACACAAACGTCTGCCCGGTCTGCCTCGGTCTTCCCGGCTCATTACCCGTCTTGAACCGCAAGGCTGCCGAGTATGCTGTTCTCGCCGCGATGGCGCTCAATTGCCAGATCAACGAAGTCAGCATCTTCGCCCGCAAGAACTATTTTTACCCAGACCTGCCCAAGGGATACCAAATCTCTCAATACGACAAACCCCTGGCGGAGCACGGCTTCCTCGAAATTTCTTCAGGCGCGGGAAAAAAGAAAATCGGCATCACTCGCGTCCACATGGAAGAAGACGCCGGAAAGAGCCTGCATGAAGGATTCGCCGATTCCGAAACAAAAACTGCCATTGATCTCAACCGCACCGGCGTCCCGTTGATCGAAATCGTCAGCGATCCCGACCTCTCCTCGCCGGACGAGGCCTATGAATATCTCACTCGCTTGAAGGAAATCATTCTGTACACCGGCGTCAGCGACTGCAACATGGACGAAGGCTCTTTACGCTGTGATGCCAACATCAGCGTGCGTCCCCGCGGCCAGCAAGCGCTGGGGACCAAGACAGAAATCAAGAACGTCAACTCGTTTCGCTTCATTCGCGATGCGCTCGAGTACGAAATCGCGCGCCATATGGAAGTTCTCAGTTCCGGCGCTGCAATCTCGCAGGAGACTCGGCTCTATGATCCAGTACAGGGACGCACCTACACCATGCGCTCCAAGGAGGAAGCGCACGATTACCGCTACTTCCCCGACCCTGATCTAACACCTCTCGTCGTGAGTGATCGCCGCAAGGCCGAGATTGCCGCCCTGCTTCCCGAACTGCCGGAAGCCCGCCGTCAGCGCCTGGTCTCGGCCTATGGCATCACCGAATATGACGCCGCCGTGCTCACCAGTTCGAAATCGTTGGCGGACCAGTTCGAGTCTGCCGCCAAAGCGGCCACGAACCCCAAGCGCGTCGCTAATCTTGTGCAGGGCGAACTCATGGGCCGACTGAAGGCCCGGGGCATCGCCATCGAACAGTCCCCGATTTCCATGGCCGGCATCGCCGCCTCGTCCGACTTGGTCGAGTCCGGTGCGATCTCTGGAAAAATGCTGAAAGACTTTTACGATCTTTGCTTCGAGCGCGGAAAGGACTTTACCGCCGTCTACGCGGAGGAAGGCAGCCCGCGACAATCCACCGACAGCGGGGCCCTCGAAAGCATTATTGATCGGGTGCTCGCGGCAAACCCGAAGCAACTGGAACAATACCGCGCCGGCAAGACGACCCTCATTGGATTCTTCGTCGGACAAGTCATGAAAGAATCCAAGGGTCAAGCCAGCCCACAGGTTGTCAACGAACTCCTCACGAACAAACTTGGAGGGTGACGTTCGCCCACTAAGCCTCTCAACAAAGTGTGCGCGTTGAACCTCGCCCGCGAAAGAAACTGGTTTCTAGAGGTCCGTGGCTTGAACCTGAAATGCCCACTGCCGTCGTTTGCTGGCCGCTGGAGGGGCTGAAGAGGTCGAGGTCAACCTGGAGGACAGTCGCCAAACGGGTCGCCCCAGCGCGAAGCTAAAATCGATTGAGCTGTCGAGTTTAAGCGCTTTATTTTCAATAGTTTACAGACTGTTTTTATTCACAGGGTAAGCGCGCCGTATGCGATTGAAAACAAACCACTTGATCACGTTTTGCACCGCTCAAGGTGCTTTTTGGGCGATCATCGCTCATTGAATCTAAGGGAGTTGCGCAGGGACGTTTTTTCTTGATCCGTCTTTTCACGAACTGTTGGGGCGAAGAAGAACGCACCTCAGCGGGATCGCATTTTTCAAAACTCCGCTAGATGCTCCGGTATCCACAAACTGTTGTCTTGCAGATTTCATGTATGACTTTGGTCATTTCGGCGCGCGACTCACCGCGCAGTACGATGAATCAGCGCACCGCATTCGTGCAAGACCTTGCCCACGAAACCATGAAGATCAAACTTGATCGCCTCATCAGCATCGCGACCCTTGGGTGCTCGCTGGTTGCCATCGTACTTGTCGTAAAGCATCCAGCTCCCGTGGCCGCACCGCTCCCTCAGGCCGCGGTTGCTGCCAACGCGGAATCATTTGACCAGAAGATGGCGCAGTTGCAGCAACCCGCCAACAACGCATCATCGCCGTCGGGCAATTCGTCTCAAGGGCAGCCCGAAGCAGCATCCTCCTCGCCGTCACCGCAAGCGAAGCCGGAAGTACACATCAACTCGAATGAAATTAGCGCAGTCCTGGCGCAATCGTTGGGAACGGCGGCCGGCGCCCAGCTCACTCCCGATTCCAGCCTCGGCAGCGGCGCGCCCACCATCAAAGACCAGCAAATCAGCTTCGACGGCGATCTCGTCCACGGGCAGTTCCTCACCGAAATCGCGGGCAAAGATGTTTGGCTCACCATCTCCGGCCATATCGGCACCAAGGACGGCTACGCCAGTTTCGATCCCACCGAATTCAAGATCGGCGATCTCAACGTACCCGTGTCGCTGGTCAACTCCGCGTTGCAAAAAAAACTGGCGGAGCAGCGCGACCGCCTCAAACTGCCCGAGTTCGTTGGCGGGATGAAAGTGGAAAACGGGGAGCTCGTCCTCACCCAGAAATAATCGGCGGAGTCAGCTTGTTGCTCGCCGCGACCCGCGCATACCATTTCCCCGAGTGCTTCACGGTTCGCTGTTGCGTTTTGAAATCCACATAGGCCAGACCGAACCGCTGGCTGTATCCTTCCGCCCACTCAAAGTTGTCGAGCAGACTCCAGGCGTGGTAGCTGCGCACATCCGCTCCACTCGCAATCGCTCGTCCCAGCGCGTCCAGGTAACTCCGGTGATAATTCAGCCGCGATTCGTCCGCCACATGTCCGCTGCCATCTGGGAGATCGGCGTAAGAACACCCGCTCTCGGTAATTTCAATCGCAGGCCGCCCATAGTCCCTGGTGATTCGCACAACCATGTCGTGCAACGCTCGCGGCCAAACTTCCCATCCAAATGTCGTCTTTGCTCCCTGCGCGCCGCCTTCCATCTTTGCCGGGAATAGCAAGTCCTGCGGATGGCTCAGCCGCTCACCAACGGCAGGCGCGGAAACGATCGTACGGTAGTAGAGGTTGATACCCACAAAATCCAACGGCACGCGCATCTTCTCGTAGTCTTCCGAATGCACGCGCATTACGCTCTCGGGAAGAAAAGTCAGCGCTTCCGGATAGCGCCCCTTGAGCGCCGTCTCCAGAAACCATAAATTCGTCATGGCGTGGGCGCGCTCAGCGGCGATCTTGTCTTCCTCAGAGTCCGAGGCCGGCTCACACGGCGACATGCTAAACGCTGTTCCCGCTCGCGCCCGCGGCCGCGCGGCCTTGAGCGCGCGAAAACCAGCGCCCTGCGCCAGATTTGCGGTGTGCGTGGCCCGCAGAAAATCCACCACGCTGGCGTGTCCCGGAGCATGCGTTCCTTCCAGATATCCGTGATACGTGAACGCCGCGGGTTCGTTCAACAGGACCCAATCCTGGACGCGGTCACCGAGCGCCTTCGCCATCGCGCCTGCATAATCGGCAAACCGGTCCGCAGCCTCGCGGTTGAGCCAGCCACCGACATCGTCCAGCGCCTGCGGCAGGTCCCAGTGGTAGAGCGTGACCAGAGGCCGGATCTTAGCTTCCAGAAGCGCGTCCACAATGCGGCTGTAGTAGTCGAGCCCCGCCGCATTGATCGCTCCCGATCCGGCTGGCTGTACGCGCGGCCACGAAATGGAAAAACGATAGCTGTTCAAATTCATTGCCCGCAACAGCGCAATATCGTCACGCCAACGATGGTACGAATCGCAAGCGCGGTCGCCGGTATCGCCATTCTTGATTCTTCCCGCAGTGTGCGCAAAGCGGTCCCAGATGGATTCGCCCTTGCCATCTTCATTCCAGCCTCCCTCAATCTGATACGCGGCAGTCGCGGCTCCCCACAAGAACCCTTTGGGGAAGACAATATCTTTCGACGAAAGCGCATGCTCCGATGGAAGCGAACGGGTTGCCGAACGCGATTGGGTACACGCGGTGAACGCCACAGGAACTGCGGCGGCTGCGGCGGCGCGCGCCGCCGACCACAAAAATCCCCGCCGTGAAATCTCGTGAATCGTGCTCTTCTCCTGGGTGAAGTGATCTTTCGTTTTCACACCTGCGAAAAATATCCCGCCGTGTCCCTACTGCAGATTAAGGCTGTCGTACATCTTCCAAAGCGAATCCCCACCCGGTTTGTAAATCACAAAGCCCGAAGCGGATTCGGTGGTTTCACGAAACACCAATTCTCCGCGCCCGTCGCCGTCTGCGTCCACGACGTCCACAAACTCCATCCTCGGAGTCACGTCGAGGTGCTGTTTGTCGGTAATTCCGGCGTACAACTGCTTCAGATTGCCATAAATATCTGACCGCGCGACGATAGTCACAAAATACCGCGCGTCCGTGCTGTCATCGGGATGCTGGTTCGCACTTTGCGCCTGCGGCATCTCCGCTTCCGCGCTGTAGATCAGCACTGGCTGGTTCCCGCGCCATACATCCAGTGCCACCAAAGCAATTTTCTCGAAAGGTGTCTCTTCTGACGTGGTTGCCAGCTTCTTAACACGCGGCAAATTCACAGCGGGCTTTGGCGCGGCAGCGACCGGTCCGGCGTGCCCATGAATGTATGCCCGCAGCCCATCTTGCGCCAGTTTCGCAATTTGCTTCTCGCGCATGGCCTGCTCCGTCTTGTCCCACGCATAACGAAACGACGCCGGCTCACGCTCCCCTTCATCAGAGATGGCCAGCATGGTTTGCAGCACTCCGCGCGGCTCGTCTTTCTCTTCCGGGATGGGTTGCGTCGGCTTGCCTCTACGCAATCGCAGCGCGTTCTCTCCGGTTGCGCTTTGCTTGGGTTCGGCCTCGCCACTCTTCGCGGACGCATGATCCGAACTTGCTGTTGCGGGCGTGGGTGATGTTTGCGGAACCGGCTGTGGTCGCGGCGGCTCCGGTGCCGTGGGCGTGTTTGCTGCCGGAGGATTCGCGGGCGTCTTGGACAATCGTGGCGGCTCGTCCTTGCTCTCGATCCCAACCGGCGCCGTCTCTGCCTTGCGCGTGGTCTTCGCAATCGTCGCGCCTTCCGCCAGCCAAGCTCCTTTCGCGAGCCACCGGTTTTTCGCATTGATCGCATCGCTGTGCAAGGCGTTCGAGATTGTCAGCAGCCCCAGCGGTTCCCCGGCACGCATGCCCTCATAGATCGTCCCCGGTTCCAGCGCCATGGGCACCGGTGTGGCCTTGTACGCGCTGGCGTCGTAAAACTTTCCATCCACGAGGATTGCAATGGGGATCACCGTGCCCCGGCCCGACGAAGCAATCTCCAACAGCGCCAGCGCTCTCGGTCCGGGATCTCTCTTCTTCGGCTTCGGCTTGTCGTGCGGCGCGACTTCGGCCGTATCGTCCTGCGCCCGGCTCATCGCCGGGGCCAGGCACAGCAGCAAGGGAATGACGAGAATGATCGCAGTACGGTATAACTTTAACTTCCGCGAGCGCGACACCGCCTCTTTACGTCCGCTCGCATACGAATTCCGAGAAGGAGTTTCCATGAACATTCATGATAAGGCCCCGGACCTGACCTTGCAGGACCAGGACGGCAACGACGTCCGTTTCAAGGACCTCAAGGGCAAAGTGGTGGTCTTGTATTTCTATCCTCGCGCCGACACCCCCGGATGCACCATTGAGGCCTGCGAGTTTCGCGATGGCTACAGGAAGCTGCAAAAGACCGGCGCGGTGCTGCTTGGCATTTCGCCCGACACGCCCAACGCGCAAAAGAAATTTCAGGACAAATTCAGTCTCCCGTTTCCGCTGCTCGCCGACGCCGACAAGACAGCCGCCAAGGCTTTTGGCGTGCTGAAAGAAAAAAATATGTACGGCAAGAAAGTGATGGGGATCGTGCGTACGACGTTCATCATTGGCACGGACGGTAAAATCCAGCACATTTTCAACAACGTGAAAGCCGCGGGCCACGCGGAAGAAGTTCTGGAATACTTGAAGACTACCGCCAAGGGAGCGGCCTAATCTTGCGCTGATGAAAGACTCTGTTCCTCTGCGCAAGCTTGACGCTCGCCCTGTTCCGCGCAGCTTTTTCAATCGCGATCCCCGCCGCGTGGCGCGCGAGTTGCTGGGCAAGTTGCTGCTGCGGGCCGGGAAGAACAAGACATTTCTGGCTGCCCGCATCGTTGAGACTGAAGCCTATCTTGGCCTTAGCGACCCGGCCGCCCACGCCTTCAATGGCGTGACGCCCCGCAATGCAGTTCTTTTCGGTCCGCCGGGACACGCCTATGTCTACTTTATTTACGGAACGCATTTTTGCCTGAACGTCACCTGCCAGCCTCTGGGTAAGCCCGGTTGTGTCTTGTTCCGCGCCCTTGAGCCGGTTGCAGGAGAGGAAATCATGGCCGTCCGGCGCGGCGTCGTTCTGACAGGCCCACGGGACTTACCAAAGCTCACCGGTGGCCCCGGGCGGCTCACGCAGGCATTCGGCATCACCCGCCAGCAGGACAACGCCTGCGACCTGACTTCGCCTTCCTCTGGGCTTTGGATCGCCGACGATGGGTTCCGTCCCAGCGGCATCCGCCGCACGCCGCGCATCGGGATTCGCAAAGCGAAAGACCATCGGCTTCGCTACCTGATTGCAAACAATCCGTTCGTTTCCGGCCCGAAGCGTCTCAATCCCCAGCCCTGACCGGTTTGTCCGGCGGCAACAAAATATTGTCAATCAATCGCGTGGTTCCAACATAAGCCGCCACGGCCACCAGCGCGCCGCAGCCGACCTCCACCACCGGATCGAGCGTGTCCGGTTCCACGATCTCAAGAAAGTCCAACCGAACTTCCGCCTCCGATGCAATCTCTTCCTTCCCTCGTCTGGCAAGCTCGCCAGCACGCCGCTCTCCCCGCTCGTGCATTTTCGCAATCTGCGCAAGCGCGCGCGATAGCGACAGTGCCTGCCTGCGCTGCACGCTGTCGAGATAGGCATTCCGCGAACTCATGGCCAGCCCATCCGCTTCCCGCACGATGGGGCAGCCGACGATCTCGATTGGGAAATTCAGCTCGCGCGCCATTTTTCGGAGGATGGCCAGTTGCGCCGCGTCCTTCTCGCCAAAGAAGGCCGCTTCCGGCTCGACAATGTGGAATAACTTTGCGACTACCGTCGTCACCCCGCGAAAATGTCCCGGACGGGAACGCCCGTCCAGTCGGTCGCTGATGCCTTCGACCGTGACCCATGTCACCGCGCCAGCCGGATACATTTCCTCAACCGTTGGCGCAAACAAAACATTCACACCCTCTCGTTCCAGCAAAGCACTATCTCGCTCGATATTTCGCGGATACTTTGCCAAGTCCTCGTTGAGACCGAACTGTGTGGGATTCACAAAAATTGACGCCACCACAAACTGGCAACTCGCCTTCGCGGCCCGCACCAGCGAAAGGTGCCCTTCATGCAGCGCGCCCATGGTCGGCACCAGCCCAATTCGCCGACCCCTTTCCCACGAGGTCCAACACACACTCCTCAGATCGGAAATAGTTGAGCAGGTTCGCATGGTTTAGGAACAGTCAGGCCGGAAAGATGGGCGTCCACGAGAACGGGCGATCCACATGCATCCGAAAAAAGTGCGCATTGGGTCTATGCGGTCAGTCCGCGTGAATCTTGGATGTATTACCTTTGCATGGCCCGTTTGCGCTCCAGCACCGTCTCCAACCCAGCCCTGGTTTCCTTCGGTAGATGATACGACTCCTCGTCTGATGGATATTCGCGTTTCTTCACGTCCGCGCAGTACGACCGTACCGCGTGCGTGAACATCCCCGCCGCGTCGGCGTAGTGGCGCACAAACTTCGCCTGCGGCCCGAACGTCAGGTTCACCAGATCATGGAACACCAGCACCTGCCCATCACATTCCGGCCCTGCGCCAATGCCGATGGTGGGCGTGGCAACCTCGGCGGTGATCATGGCCGCTACTTCCCGTGGAATCCCTTCCAGCACCAGGCAGGCCACGCCTGCGCGGTCCAGCGCCACCGCATCGCGCATCAACTGCTCAATCGCTTTCAGGTTCTTTCCCTGGACTTTGTATCCGCCCATCACGTTCACCGACTGCGGCGTCAGACCAATGTGCCCGGCCACGGGAATTTCGGCATCAATGATCTGCCGGATCAAGTCGGCACGTTTCTCTCCGCCCTCGATCTTCACCACCTCCGCGCCGCCTTCTTTCACAAAGCGCGTGGCGTTGCCAAGCGCGCTCAGCGCATCAATCTGATAGGACCCGTACGGCATGTCGGCAATCAGCAACGCGCGCTTCACGGCGCGGCGCACCGCCCGCACGTGGTGCAACATTTCGTCCATGGTGACCGAGAGCGTGTTCTCGTACCCAAGCATCGTCTGGGCAAGCGAATCGCCGACCAGGACAATATCCACACCCGCTTCATCCACCACGCGCGCGGCGGAATAGTCGTAGGCGGTCAGGCAAGTGATGGGTTCGTGGCGGAGCTTTTGGTCGCGCAGGCTTGCGGTGGTGACCTTCTGGCGGGCTTTGGCAGGAAGAAGCTCGTCCTGCGGACGTCCGCTAAGCGGCGTGAGACTCATTAGTGTCCTCCAGTGCCCCTCCGGCTTGGCCGGATAGAGTCTGTGCGCATCGTCAGGGATGCTGGGGGTATTGTAGCGGGAAGGGGGCCATTCGTCGATGGTCGTTTGTAAGCAGTTTTTCGGCGCCCAAGGGAAAGAACGGGCAATGTAAGACGATTGACATTAATCTTACTTATTAGTAAGATCGATGGATGGCGAGCTATCGCACGGTAATCAGTTCAAAAGGCCAAGTCGTCATTCCCGTCGAACTGCGCGAACAGTTTGGCTTGGAGAAAGGCACTCCCGCAACCTGGAGCGAAGAGCAAGGACGCCTGGTGCTAACGCCCATGACGGAGCGTCGGTTGGACGAATTTATGGGGTTTTTGAAACTGGCGCCCGGAGAGCCTTCGGTGTTCGAGGCGTCCTTTGAGGAGCGTGAGCACGAGCGCAGGAGAGAGAAATAGTGGCCCGATTCCTCCGGCCAAGTACTCGCCGCTATGTGCTTGACGCTAATGCGTTAATCGGTTTCTTTGAGGGGCGGCTGGGAGTTTCCGAAAAAGTGCGGAGATTGCTGGGCGAGGCCCTGCAACAGGAAACACCCCTGCTCATGTCGGCCGTCAATTGGGGCGAAGTTTTCTACATGGAGTGGCGCTACCACGGCGAAATGAAAGCACGTCAGATCGAAGCAGGGATGCAGGTGATGCCCATCCTGGTGATCAGCGTGGACCTAGAACGGGCATCGAGGGCCGGAGCGCTGAGACAAAAGCACGGACTAGGCTACGCCGATGCCTTCGCCGCCGAGCTGGCCATCGAACGCGGCGCGTGGCTGGTCACCGCTGATCCAGAATTTTCGAAGGCCGGCAAAGCCCTGTCGGTGTATCCGCTGCCGCGGCATGAGAAGTAGTGCAACCGTTCCAACATAACATCGTGTTCACTCACCGTCTCCCCCTTACATTTTCCCCTAGCCACGCCTCATACCCAGCTTCATCCATCGTGCCCGCAGCCTGCGCCATCACGGCCTGGGTGGCATCTTCTTCGCTGGCATGGAACTCAAAACCATGCAGTTCCAGAAAAAGAACGCCGATCACAAAGCCGGTCCGTTTGTTGCTGTCAAGAAACGGATGGTTTCGGACCGTCCCGGCCGCGTAGAGCGCCGCCATTTTCACCATGCTCGCGCCGCGCGCATACGCATGGTGCTGCCGCGGGCGCGCCAGTGCAGACTGCAACAGTCCCTGGTCGCGCACACCAACCGCTCCGCCGTGTTGTGCCAATACGCGGTCGTGGATCGCCAGCACATCGCGCTCCTCGATCCACATCGGCTCTTTGCGTTTCGCCGCCATGCCTCACTTCGCCAGGGCGCGCAGCGTGTTGCGATAGCGGCCCATGATCTCCTCTGCCTTCGCCATTTTCCTTTCAAACGCGGGATCGTACGGCGTGAGCCGGTAGTCCCCGTCGCCAGCCTCGACCAGAAACACCCGCTCCCCGTCTCCGGTCTGCAAGCGGCGAATGACTTCCCTGGGCAGCACAACTCCCAGGGAGTTGCCGAATTTCCGTATCTTTAGCTCAACCATGGTTTCCCTCGTAATGTTATTACAATTGTAATAACTCACCTTGATTTTAGGCAAGCGTCGTGTTTGGGGATCGCTTCCCATCTCCGGCGGCGTACGGCCCGATCTCATCCATCCAACTTCTGTTAACTTAGAAAACGCCCCCCAATGACAGACTTCGCCCAGGTAACCGTGGACCAGGTCCAGCGCTACTGGGACCAGCGTCCCTGCAATATCCGCCACTCCCCCAAACCGGTGGGCTCGCGCGAATACTTCGACGAAGTTGAAGCCCGCAAGTATCTCGTAGAACCGCACATCCCCCGCTTCGCCGATTTCGAGCGCTGGCGCGGCAAAAAAGTCCTGGAGATCGGCTGTGGCATCGGCACCGACACCATCAACTTCGCCCGCCATGGCGCGAACGTTACAGCCATTGATCTGTCGGCACAGTCCCTTGAGGTCGCCCGCAAACGCGCCGAGGTTTTCGGCCTATCCGACCGCATCCGCTTCTTCCACGGCAGCGCTGAGGACCTCGCGTCCATCGTTCCACCGCAGCCCTTCGACTTGATTTACACCTTTGGTGTGATCCATCACACGCCGCACCCGGAGCGCGTCGTCGAGCAAATGCGCAGCTTTGCGCGCCCGGGAACCACGATAAAAATCATGGTCTACAACAAAATGTCCTGGAAAGTATTCTGGATCTTGATGGGATACGGCAAGGGCCAGTTCTGGCGTCTCAACGAACTTGTCGCGACGCATTCCGAGGCCCAGACTGGCTGCCCCGTGACCTACACCTATAAGCGCGCCGAAGGCCGTGCTCTGATTGAGCATTCCGGCTTCCGCATGACCGATGCTTTCGTGGACCACATTTTCCCTTACCGCATTCCGGAGTATGTGAAGTACCAGTACGTAAAAGCATGGCCTTGGAACTGGATGCCACACGCAATGTTCCGATGGATGGAACAGCACTTCGGCTGGCACTTGTGCCTGACCGCGGAGGCCATCGGATGAGCATGAAAGCCTGCGTGATCGGCCTGGGCAAGCTGGGATCGCCACTGGCGGCGTGCCTCGCCGCTAAAGGTCTCACCGTAATTGGCGTGGACCTTGATCCGCGCAAGGTCGAAGCTCTGAATCGAGGCGAGGCACCAGTCCACGAGCCAGGTCTGCCTGAGATGATCAGCCAGAGTCAGGGACGCCTAAAGGCCACCAGCGACATCGAAGCCGCAGTCCGCGACTCCGAAATCACGTTCATCGTCGTCTCGACGCCCAGCGAGCCTAGTGGCGGCTTTTCGCTGCGCTTCGTGGATCCCGTTTGCCAGACCATCGGCCGCGCCTTGGCCGCGAAGTCCGACTACCACGTCGTCGCCCTCACCAGCACCGTCATGCCCGGCACAACCGGCGGCCCGGTGCGCGAATTGCTTGAAAAGGCCAGCGCCAAACAAATGGGAAAAGATTTCGGACTTTGCTACAGTCCCGAGTTCATCGCGCTCGGCAGCGTGATCCGCGATTTCCTCAATCCCGACATGCTGCTGATCGGCGAGTCCGACGCCCGCGCCGGCGATTGCCTTGCCAGCCTCTACGCGCAAGTGTGCGAAAACAAGCCCGCCGTCGCGCGCATGAGCTTCGTCAACGCCGAGATCACCAAGCTCGCCGTCAACACCTACGTCACCACAAAAATCAGCTACGCCAACATGCTCGCCCGCATCTGCGAGCAACTGCCCGGCGCCAACGTGGACATCATCACCAACGCGCTCGGCAACGATACCCGCATCGGGCCCAAGTACTTGAAAGGCGCTGTCAGCTATGGCGGCCCCTGTTTCCCGCGCGACAATCTGGCTCTGGCGCAACTTGCCCGCAACCTCGGCGTGCCTCCCGATCTTGCTCAGGCCGTGGACCGGTTCAATCGCTCCCAGGTGCAGTGGCTGGCTGATCTTGTGCAACAGCGCGGTCACGGCACCGCCGGAATCCTCGGCCTCACTTATAAAATCGGCACTGACGTCGTCGAGGAAGCCGTGGGATTTCTTCTGATGCAGGAACTTGCCAAACGTGGTGTGCGGGTTCTCGCCTTCGACCCTGCTTACGGCAAGCACTCGCCGCGCGTGTCACTGGAAAATGTCACGTTCGCTGCTACTGCGCTCGATTGCGTCACTCAGTCCGATCTGGTTGTGCTCGCGACCACATGGCCGGAGTTCAGTGTGATTCCCCTGGACCAATGGGCACGCAACCACGCGCCCCGCGCGGTGATTGACTGCTGGCGCGCTGTCCATTTCCTCCACGATGTGCCCGGCGTCCACTACCTCGCCCTCGGCATCGGTGAGGGCTTCGCATGAACGCCGCTGCCTCTGCGAACTCTTCTCTGACTATCTTCGCGATCCCCAAACCGTTTCGCGGCCACATCGGCGTGATCCAGCGCAACGCCATCACTGCCTGGACGCGCATCCAACCGCGGCCAAACGTGTTCTTGTTTGGCGACGACGAAGGCACTGGCGACCTTGCCCGCGAACTCGGCCTGCAGCACTTCCCCAACATTCAGCGCAACCGCTGGGGCACTCCGCTGGTCAGCGATCTGTTTGCTAAAGCGGAGGAACTGAGCCAGACCCCGCTACTTTCCTACGTCAATGCCGACATCATCCTCTTCGACGATTTCCCGCAGGCGCTGTCCCGCGTGGCGGCGTTGCAAAAACGTTTCCTGATGGTCGGCCGGCGCACCGACGTGGACATCACTCAACCCATCGCCTTCGATCAAAGCGACTGGGCGGAAACAACTCGGCAGCAAGCCGAGACCAGCGGTGTTCTCCAGATCGCTCGCAGCATTGACTACTTCGCATTCACTCGCGGACTCTACCCGCCCATGCCGCCGCTGGCCGTGGGCCGCTTCTGGTGGGACAACTGGCTGATCTGGAAGGCCCGCTCACTCGGAGCGCCCGTCGTGGACGCATCGGCACTCGTAACCATCGTCCACCAGAATCACGATTACTCTCACACCGCCTATGGCCCCGGCAAGCAGACACTGATCACCAGCGAAGAGGCTCAACTGAACTGCCGCCTGGCTTGCGAAGGAAGCCCGGCCGACTTTGCTGATGGCCTCTCCTGGCGCTACGTCTATACCATTGACGACGCCACCCACACGCTCACGCCACAAGGCATCACCGACAACCCTCGCCGCCATTGGAAGAATTTCAAGCGCAATACGTCTCATCCTGTGGGAATGGCACGGGTGCTAACGCGCTCACTGTTTGGCGGGAAATCCAGCGAGGAAAAAACAGGACGGACGGCATCGCGCCAACGGTAGTGGGCCCGCTTACGCCCCGGCCGCTTCCTGCCCGCCCAGCGGCAGGAAATATTGCGTACCCTTGATCGGCTCGGTGACCTTGCGCAGCAGTTCTTGCAGGTCTTCGTTGCGGTCCACAAAATCAATCTCGGACGTGTTCACCACCAGCAGGTCCGACGACGTGTAATGAAAAAAGAAGTGCTCGTAAGCCTTGGCCACTTCTTCCAGATATTCGTCGCTGATCGCACGTTCGCCCAGCGCGTTCTTCTTTTTTAACCGCTTCTTCAAAACCTCAGGCGAGGCCTGTAAGTAAATCACGAGGTCCGGGGTCGGCACCCGCTCCCGAAAGTGGTTGTAGTACCGGTTGTAGGTTTCCAGTTCGGTGTCATTCAGGTTCAGGCAGGCAAAGAGCTTGTCTTTTTCGAAAATGTAGTCGGCGATCACAGTTTTTTGTGATTGCGGCCCCACATCCAATGCGTGCAACTGCTCGAACCTTCGCACCAGGAAGGTCATCTGCGCCTGAAACCCAGCGCCGCGCTCGCCTTCATAAAACGGCCCCAGGAACGGGTTCTCTTCGGGTTCGATCACCCGCTGCGCATTGAGCCGGTCACACAGGATGCGCGCCAGCGTGCTCTTCCCCACCCGGATGGGCCCTTCCACGGCGATGTAGCGCGGCAGTTCAAAAAGTTTGGCCATGGGTAGCGGAAACGGAACTCAATGTGGCAGCATATCGTGCGACGGCATCTTCCGGCAATTGTGCGATGAGTTAACAGCAAAAATACCGAATGTATAATTTGGCATGGGCAGGGCGGAGACGTATTTCTACTGAAAGACGTTCCGTTCAATCATCCATCAATAATCAGCAATCAACAATTACAATCCCACCATGCTCGCCCTTGCCCTGTCCAGCGCTGGGATTGCCGCTGCAATCGCCGCCGGATATCAATCCATGGCGCCCACCGGCCAACGCTACGGCAGGACATTCACCGGACTTGCAGCAGGAACCAAACAGCTCGCTCTCACCTACGACGACGGCCCCAACGATCCACACACGCTGCACCTGCTGGACGTACTCGCGCGTCATGAGGCACGCGCGACTTTCTTCCTGATTGGCCGCTACGTCAAACAGCGGCCCGATATTGTCCGCCAGATCGCGCAGGCCGGTCACGCCATCGGCAACCACACGTTCACTCATCCGTTGCTGACCTTCAAGAGCGAAGCCGAAATCCGCCGGGAGCTCACCGAGTGCCGCACCGCCATCGCCGAGGCCATCGGTGAGCATTCCAATCTCTTCCGCCCACCCTTCGGCGGACGCCGTCCCGCCGTTCTCCGCATCGCCCGCGAACTGGGCCTGGAACCCGTGATGTGGAACATCACCGGCTACGACTGGAACGCTCCTCCGGCGGCGACCATCGTGCGAACAATATCGAGAAGGATCCGCGGCGGCGATGTCATTCTTCTTCATGACGGCGGCCACAAGCAGATGGGCGCGGACCGCTCCCAAACCGTCGCTGCCACCGATCATCTGCTCGCGCAGTTCAAGCTGCAGGGCTCCGCGTTCGTGACCATCCCGGAAATGATGACGGCCAAGACCGCGTCCAGCTAGAGACTGAGTCTTGCGCTCCCGGCACGAGCAACAAAGCCTTTCTATTCCCGGCCTAGCAGAGTTATTCTTTCAACCTCCGAGGAAACCATGCCGACCAAACTGCTCACCGCGCTGTTTATCACTTCTGCCTTGCTGGTTTCGCAGCCGGCTTCCGCCCAGGTCACCACGTCGCAGTACGACAACGCCCGCACCGGCGCATACCTCGCTGAAAAAACTCTAAAGCCGCGCAACGTCAACGCCAGGCAATTCGGCAAGCTTTTCACTTTTCCCGTGGACGGAGACGTCTACGCTCAGCCACTTTACGTCCCCGGCGTTGAGGTCCCCGGTCAGGGGAAGCACAACGTTCTCTACATCGCCACCGAAAACGATACTGTCTATGCCTTCGACGCTGAAGGCAATCCCCGGACGCCTCTCTGGCAAGCCAGTTTTGCGACAGCAAAATCCGGTATCGCTCCGCTTTCGGAAGATATTGTGCAGTGCCCCTTCATCGCGCCCGTCGTCGGCATCACGTCCACTCCAGTGATTGATCTCAAGTCAGGCACGCTCTATGTTCTGGCGCGCACGCGCGAGCGCGCGGGCAACATTCACGGCGAGAATTTCGTGCAGCGCCTGCACGCGCTCGCCATCACCACGGGCGTCGAGAAATTTGGAGGGCCGGTCGAGATAAAAGCTTCCGTTCCAGGTACCGGTGCCGGGAGTTCCAACGGCAGCGTGGCCTTCGATCCGCTGCGCGAAAATCCGCGCGCCGCCCTGCTACTCGTTAACAACTTCGTCTATCTAACTTGGGCTTCTTCCTGTGACGTGGGCCCTTACCACGGCTGGGTTCTGGCCTATGACGCCGAGACGCTTAAACAAACAGGCGTCTTCAACACTTCTCCCGATGCCGACCAAAGTGGTATCTGGGCCGGAGACACCGGGCCCGCCGCTGACCGAAACGGCAACATCTTCGTCGCCACCGGCAATGGCAAGTTCGATGCAGACTCCAAAGGCCATGACTACGGCGACAGCCTGCTGAAGCTCGACCTCGGTCCAGACGGCCTCGCACTGCGCGACTACTTCACTCCCGCCGACCAGGAGCAACTCAACGCCTCCGACGCCGATCTGGGTTCGGGCGGTCCTGTGCTTCTTCCCGACCAGCCCGGTCCTCATCCGCACCTGCTGCTGATCGGGGGCAAAGGCGCGACGATCTATCTCCTGGACCGTGACCGCCTGGGGAACTATCAGAAAATCACTCACATGGATCCCGTGCAAACCATTCCCGCTGCATCCGACATTCTCGGCGCCATGGGCTATTGGAACCAGAACGTTTATTTCCTTGGCAGTCACGATGTACTCCGCGATTTCGCTCTCGAAAACGGACAACTCGTTCTGAAGGCGACGGCGCACGGCCCCAAGTTCACCGATCCCGGAGCGACTCCGACCATCTCTGCCGATGGAGCTAAAAATGGAATTGTCTGGGTGATCGAAACCAAGACGTGGGACGGAAGAAACCGTCCCGCCGTGCTTCATGCCTACGACGCCACGGACGTCTCGAAGGAGTTGTACAACACGGAAGAAAACGGCGCCCGTGACCGTCCTGCCACAGCCTTGCGCTTCACCATCCCCGCGGTCGCCAATGGCCGCGTCTACATCGGCACAAAAAACCAAGTGGCCGTGTACGGAATCTTGCCGGCAGGAAAATAACTTCGGGGACGGCTAGGATTTCATGCCCGCAAACGCCTGTTTCGCCGCCGCGATTGTTTTCTGTATATCCTCGTCGCTATGCGCTGCGCTCATAAACGCCGCCTCATATTGCGCGGGCGGTAAATACACTCCCGCATCCAACATGCCGTGAAAAAACTTCCCAAACTGCTTGGTGTCCGACTTCGATGCAGACATCCAATCCGTCACCGGCCCCGCCGTGAAGAACCAGGTAAACATGGATCCCACGCGGTTCGCACAGAGCGTCACACCCGCGTCTTTTGCCGCCGCAAGGACTCCCGCGACCAATTCCCCGCTCAATTTCTCCAGCCGCGGATAAATTTCGTCACGATGATCGCGCAAATGCTTCACCGTCGCATACCCCGCCGCCATCGCCAGCGGATTCCCCGACAACGTCCCCGCCTGATACATCGGCCCTAGCGGCGCGACCAGCTTCATGATCTCGTCCGGCCCTCCATACGCGCCCACCGGAAGCCCGCCTCCAATAATCTTGCCCAACGTCGTCAGGTCTGGGCGGATGTTGTAGAGTTCCTGCGCCCCGCCAAACGCCAGCCGGAACCCCGTCATCACCTCGTCAAAAATCAAGACGGTACGTTCCCGCTCGGTGATCATGCGCAGCGCCACTAAATAGTCGTCGTTCGCCGGCACCAATCCCATGTTCCCCACCACCGGCTCCACGATCACACACGCAATCTGGTGCTTGAACTTCTGGAACGCCAGCTCCAGCGCGGTCACGTGGTTGAATGGCAAAGCGAGTGTGAACTGAGTGAATTCTTCCGGGACTCCCGCCGATCCAGGAATCCCAAGCGTCGCCACACCCGAGCCGGCCTTCACCAGCAGCGCGTCGGCATGCCCGTGGTAGCAGCCTTCAAACTTGACGATCACTTTTCTCTTGGTGTAAGCCCGCGCCAGCCGGATCGCCGACATGGTCGCTTCCGTCCCCGAACTGACAAACCGCACTTTCTGCACATGCGGAAAGGCTGAACCCACGAGCTCCGCGAGGTCCGCCTCGGCTGGAGTGGAAGTCCCAAAACTTGTCCCATTCGCCGCCGCGTCCACAATTGCATCCAGCACCGGCGAAAACGCATGCCCCAGAATCAACGGCCCCCATGACCCGATGTAGTCCACGTAATCGTTGCCATCGGCGTCCCAGAGGTGCGACCCCTGCCCACGCACCATGAACACCGGGTCTCCGCCCACCGCCTGAAACGCACGCACCGGAGAGTTCACTCCCCCGGGAATCCAATGCGCGGCGCGCTCCTGCAACCGGCGCGATTCCTCCATTTTACGTGCTGCTTCCATCGGTTCCTTTTCCCAACAAGAATCTGGAAACAATCCCAACTGTTTTTCCGAACAATATAGCAGTCGCCCCATGCCGCCACATCACCTTGGGTACCAGCGGCGACACTGACCTGCGATCGCCACCTCAAAGATCCGGACGGACTCCTGTTTCCAAATTCATCGAATTTTCATGCGCTTTCCATCTGATTGCAACATGGCTCGGCTATTCTTCGATCATCACGTTGCCCTTCTAACCGGGAGGGATTTGCAGGACAGGCTCGGGGGCTCCGGCCTGTCCTCTTTATTGTTTTGACGCCCGCGAAGATACAGAGCTTGCCGCGCCGTGCCGCGGCATGGTCAAGATCACTTCAGGTAGGAACGTACAATATCAACCAACTCATCAGCCGCAATCGCCTGCTCGGCGGTGGGTTTGCGCGCGGGGTCCAGCACATGGAAACGCACGTGGTCCTCCAGCAGTTCAGCCATGAGCCCGTTCATCGCGCCCCGCGCCGCCGTGATCAGCTGCAATACATCGCCGCAATCTTTGTCCTCCCCAATTGCCCGCTCGATCGCCTCGACCTGCCCGCGGATCCGCCGCACTCGCAGTGTGAGCTTCTCGTTGTCTTTTAGCGTATGTCCCATATTTCCCCGTCCCCGGAATTCTTGCTTGCCTTTATACTATAGGGGAGTATACTACCACGTGACAGATTCGTCCGCTCTCGGATTGGCGCAGCGTTCCGAAATTCCCGGCCCGCCTGCATAGGCACGCTACTTCGCCGTGGAACGAATCAAAATGAAGGAATGACGGCAAGGAATGACCGCAAAATGGAACAACGCGCCGCGTAAGTTTGCCGCCAGGGCCCTGGCTGCTCTGTGGCTCGTGGCCTCCGCATTTGCTCCTGCGCAACAATCTGTCGCGCCCACTCTCCCGCAATCACCCGACTCCGCTCAAACTGACACGACCACCGACTCCACCCCTGCCATGTTCCCGCACTTCCACAACCATCGCTTCTGGCTCTCCGGCCAGGCCAATTTCATCTTCCAGACCCACCCCGATTTCCATGCCCCTTACAGTGGCAAGAACAGTCTAAGCCCGCGCTACGAAAAGGCGACTTCCCGCCTGCTCACGCTCTACACCGGCGTGCAACTCAACCCCTCGACCGAAATTCTCATTGACATCGAGGAAGCCGGAGGCGCAGCCCTTAGCACCGGCCTCGGCCTCGCCGGATTCACCAATCTCGACATCGTCCGCAATCCCCTGCTAAGCAAGGCCCCATACCTCGGTCGCGGCATGATCCACAAGGTCTTCGCGCTCAGCCATGACAAAATTGAAAACTCCCGCAGCTACCTCAGCCTGTTCGACGAACTCCCGCGCCGTCGCCTCGAAGTCCGCTTCGGCAAATTTAGTATCCCCGATTTCCTCGACCAGAACTCCGTCGGCTCCGACACCCATCTTCAATTCGTCAACTGGACCACCGACAACAACGGCGCCTACGATTACGCCGCCGACACCCGCGGCTACACGGTTGGCCTCACCGCCGATTACGAAGACCGTAACTGGGGCTTCCGCTTCGCCGAAGCGCTCATGCCCAAAGTCGCCAACGGCCCCGACCTCGTCTATCGGCCCTGGTCTGCCCACGCCGAAAATTGGGAATACGAACTCCGCCGCGCCTTCATTCCCCACAAATCCGGCACCCTCCGCCTGCTCGCCTACACCAACTACGCAAACATGGGGATCTATCGCGACCAGATCGCGAAGGCCGAACAAAACCACGTCACGCCCGACATCACCGACCATTCGTGGCACATCACTCGCAAATACGGATTTGGCGCAAATTTCGAACAGAACCTCGTTCCCAACCTTACTGCCTTCGCCCGCTTCGGCTGGAACAACGACAAGACCGAATCTTTTGCCTATACCGAGGTCGGCCAAACCTTCGCCACCGGACTCGGAGCCATGGGCGCGGCCTGGCATCGCCGCTTCGACCGCGCCGGCGTCGCCTTCGTCAGCAACGCAATTTCAAAAGACCATCAGAACTATCTCGCTGCTGGCGGCATCGGCTTCCTCGTCGGCGACGGCAGGCTCACTTACGGCCGCGAAACCATCTTCGAGTCTTACTACACCGCCCACATCTGGCGCGGCCTCTACCTCGCTCCCGGCCTCCAGTACATCGTCAATCCGGGCTACAACCGCGACCGCGGCCCCGTCGTAGTCCCCGGCCTCCGCGCTCACCTCGAGTTCTAGAGAAACCTTGGAATACATCTGAGCGGTTTCCTCCCTTCTGTCGTCCTGAGCGAAGCCAGTGCTTCGCGAACGCGAAGCATCGGCGAAGTCGAAGGATCCCTCGCGGCACTACACTACCGTCCGCCCTCGCCATGCACAGTTACCGCCTCCTTGTGCATTCCCGGCCTCCCGTGAATAATTGACCCGTGAATCCAACGACCTCAACCCACACCGCCATCAACGGACACTCCATGGTCGGCCCCCTTCTCCGCGTCATGGTCTGTTCCCCCCGCACCGCTGGATGGGACCAACACGACCGCGCCGCCCGTTGGCAACACCTCGGCTTCCTGCACGCTCCAAACTTCTCCGTCGCCCAATCTCAGCACGAAACGCTCTGTCGCGAACTCACCGCCGTTGGCGCCGAAATCCTCGAACTGCCCGCCAATCCAAGCCTCTCGCTCGACGCCGTTTACACTCACGACCCTTCCTTCGCCGCCGATGCCGGCCTCATCGCCATGCGCCCCGGCAAAGCCAATCGCGTTGCCGAAGCATCACTTCACTCCGCCTTCGTCAGTTCCATGGGAATGCCGCTTCTCGGCTCCATCATTTCCTCCGGAGCCACTGAAGCCGGCGACATTGTCTGGCTCGACTCAAAGACGTTACTCGTCGGCCTCGGCTTCCGCACCAATCAGGCCGGCGCGCAGCAATTGCGCGAAATGCTTGCTCCCAGTGGCGTTGAAGTCCTCACCGCGTCTCTGCCTTACGGTCAGGGCCCGGCCGTCTGCCTGCACCTCATGTCGTTCATGAGCATGCTCGATGACCGCACCATCCTCGTGGACCTGCCCTTCATGGCCGTCGAGACTTACCAGCTTCTCCAGTCTCGCGGATTCAAGCTGATCGAGATCGCCGCCTCCGAGCGCGACACCCTTGCGTGCAACGTCCTCGCCCTCGGCAACAATCGCCTGCTCGCCATCGAAGAAAATCGCAGCACCAACGACCGCCTGCGCCAGGCCGGATTCGACGTTCGCACCTTCCCCGGCGCCGAACTCTGCGCCAACGGCGGCGGCGGCCCCACCTGTCTCACCCGCCCCCTGATGCGCGGATGAACCGATAACGGATGGACGTTTATCTCATTGACGGCACCTACGAACTGTTCCGCCACTTCTTCGCTGTGCCTTCGTCCGGTGATGAGAACGGCCAGGAAATCGGCGCGGTTCGCGGCGTCTTGTCCTCGGTGTTGTCCATGATCAAGGGTGGCACGCAATATCTTGGGGTCGCAACCGATCATGTTGTCGAGTCGTTTCGCAACGATCTGTATCCCGGATACAAGACCAGCGAAGGCGTCCCCAAGGAATTGCTCTCTCAGTTTCTCCTCTTGGAAGATGCGTTGCAGGCCATGGGCGTGTTGGTTTGGCCCATGGTCGAGTTCGAAGCCGATGACGCTCTCGCCTCTGCCGCCTCCAAGGCAGCGCTTGATCAGCGTGTGAAACAAGTCTTCATCTGCACGCCCGACAAAGATCTTAGCCAGTGCGTCACCGGCACACGGGTAGTTCAACTCGACCGCCGGCAAAACACATTGCGCGATGAAGCCGGAGTTGTCGCCAAATTCGGCGTGACGCCGAAATCAATCCCGGACTATCTGGCAGTTGTCGGCGACAGTGCCGACGGTTTCCCCGGCGTGACCGGATGGGGCGCAAAAGCCGCCGCCCAGGTTCTATCTCAATACCCGCATCTTGAAGACATCCCAAAAGACTGCCGCGAGTGGCCACCATCCATCAAGAGGAGTCGCTCTCTCTCCGAATCACTATTCAGCGTGTGGGATGACGCCATCTTGTTCCGCACTCTGGCGACGCTTCGGCTGGACGTCCCTGTTTTTGAGTCAGTGGACGATCTACGCTGGCAAGGCCCCCACCCGGAATTTGAACAGCTATGCCGCCGGCTCAAGGCCCCCGAACTGTTTGCCCGCGCCAAATCCGCAAAATCAAAATAGGCAATTCCAAAACGTCGGGACACTACGATGCTCACGTGGGGACAGCCGCCCCCGACTGTCCAGCCGAGCGTAACGAGGCGCCGCTTTTCACACCTGTCGTTCCGACCGGAGCCGGACCCTGAGCGAAGTCGAAGGGGACCGCGCAGTGGAGGAACCTGCTGTCCGGCGGCGAGCCAACTTCCTCTCCTGCTAAAATATCCCTGCATGCTTCTCCCCTTCGTCTGCGAACTCTTCGCGGACGTGGAAAAACTTCCCGCGTTCGTGCGTGCCACCTCCCACCTCCGGGAAAGCGCGGGGCGCATTCGTGTCTCCGGACTGACTCCCACCGCAAAAGCCCTGCTGATCGCGCTTTTTCAGCGCTCTGCCGCCCGGCCGATCATCTACATCGTTCCCGACAACCGCGCTGCCGAGGACTTGCTCCCCGTCCTCCAGGCCTTCGCGGAACTCACTGGCGCCCTCGACCCCGATTCCATCGTCATGCTTCCCGCTCACGATGTTTTGCCCTACCAGAATCTTTCCCCGCACCCCGAACTTCAGGAGGAACGCGCTGCGGCGCTTTGGAAGATCGCCTCCGGCAGCGTTTCTATCGTGGTCACACCCGTTGCCTCCGCCACACTCCGCCTCCGCGGCGCCGCATTTTACTCCGGCCTGGCCCGCGCCGTGCGCCGAGGCGAGTCGCTGGATCCCGAAACCCTGCTCGCTCATTTGAATACCGTCGGCTACAGCCCCTCCGACGTCGTCGAAATGCCCGGCCAGCACGCTCTGCGCGGCGGCATTCTCGATGTCTACCCCCCGGAGATGGACCGCCCCGTCCGCATCGAACTCTTCGGCGACGAAGTCGAATCCATTCGCAAATTCGATCCCGCCACGCAGCGTTCCTCCAACTCGCTCGACGAGGCCCTGCTGCTTCCGCTCACCGAAACTCCCATCAGCGAAGAACTTCTTACCGCCATCCACACTCGACTCTCCGGCAAGCGAATCGTCGGCAGTGAAACCATGATCGAAGCGTCCATCCGCGACAGTGGCGCAACAGTATTTCCCGGATGGGAGTTCTACTCGGCCGTTTCCGGCGCGGACCACACTCTGTTCGACCTCATTCCCGGAGCCGCCGTCCTGCTCGGCGAACCCGTCCAACTGCGCGAGCACCTCGACCACTACTCTGCGCGGGTCGAAGAAATGCACGCCCGCAGCGAAGTCGGCAACCTCGTCCGCCCACAAGAAATCCTTCTTCCTTCCGAGGATTTCTGGTCTGCGATCTCGCGGCTCCCCGGTGCTGATCTCGAACATCTTGACTTCACCCGCCCCGACGACTCGCAACCCCACGTCACTTTCCTCTCTCAGCCCACTCCCCGCTTCCATGGCGCGATTCCCGCCCTTCTCGACGAAGCACGCAAGCTCAGCAGCGGCGGAAAACAAGTCCTGCTCGCCGTGCCCAACATCGGCGAAGTCGAGCGCCTCGCCGACGTATTTTCCGAATACGGTGTCCCTTTTCGCCTGGGCAGCCGCACTCGCTCCGGCGACAGCCTCGCCGACGAGACCAGTTACTTTTCCGGTGAAGTCTTCGCCACCACACTCGCAAAGACTTATGTCCCCGACGGCGTCGTCCTGCCCGAAGCCAATCTCGCCATCTTCGGCGCTCGCGATCTTTTCGACGAGTCTGAAACCGTCACCACTCGCCCCCAGCGCCAGAAATCTAAAGTCTCCGCATTCCTCTCCGATTTCCGCGACCTCCAGGTCGGCGACTACGTCGTCCATGTCGAGCACGGCATCGGCCAGTACCAGGGACTGAAGGAAATTGACCAAGGCGAGGGTAAAGCCGAATTCATGGTGCTCGAGTACGCCGACGCCGCGCGTCTCTACGTACCGCTAACCCGACTCGATCTCGTGCAGAAATTCCGCTCGTCCGAAGGCGCCAAGCCCGCGCTCAGCCGTCTCGGCAGCGCGGCCTGGTCCAAGACCAAGGCCCGCGTTCGCAAAGCCATGGCGGACATGACCGACGAACTCCTCAAGCTCTACGCCGAGCGCAAAACCGCCCAGGGATTTTCCTTCCCCTCCGACAATCAATGGATGCGCGAGTTCGAAGATTCCTTCGAATTCACCGAGACCAACGATCAGGCCTACGCTATCTCCGACGTCATGCGCGACATGGAATCCGAACAACCCATGGACCGTCTGCTTTGCGGCGATGTCGGCTACGGCAAGACCGAAGTCGCCATGCGCGCCGCGTTCAAGGCCATCAGCAGCAATAAACAGGTCGCCGTGCTCGCGCCCACCACCGTCCTCGCCTTCCAGCACTACGAGACTTTCAAACAGCGTTTCGCCCCGTTCCCCGTCTCCATTGATATGATCAGCCGCTTCCGCAATGCCAAGCAGCAGAAAGAAACGCTGCAAAAACTCGAGACCGGAAAGATAGACATCCTCATCGGCACCCATCGTCTGCTTTCAAAGGACATCAAGTTTGCCGACCTTGGCCTCCTCGTCGTGGACGAAGAACAGCGCTTCGGGGTCCGCCACAAGGAGCGCATCAAGCAAATGCGCAAGCAGGTGGACGTTCTCGCCATGTCGGCCACGCCCATCCCGCGCACGTTGCACATGTCGTTGGTGGGTCTGCGCGACATGAGCGTGATCGAGACTCCGCCCAAAGACCGCATGGCCATCCAGACCGTCGTGGCCAGTTGGGACGACAAGCTGATTCAGTCCGCTTTAGAGCAGGAACTGGGCCGGGGCGGTCAGGTCTATTTCGTCCACAATCGCGTGGACAGCATCTGGGAAATCGCCGCCAAGTTGCAAAGCCTGACGCCGCACGCCCGCGTCCTCGTCGGTCACGGCCAGATGTCGGAAGGCGAACTCGAGAAAGTGATGCTGAAATTCACGCATCACGAAGCCGACATCCTCGTCTCCACCACCATCATCGAGAACGGCCTCGACATTCCCCTCTGCAACACCATTCTCATCAACCGCGCCGACCGCCTCGGCCTGTCCGAGCTTTACCAGCTCCGCGGACGCGTCGGCCGCTCCAATCGCCGCTCCTACGCCTATCTCCTGGTCCCGCAAGACGTCGAACTCACGCCCATCGCGCGCCGTCGTCTCGCCGCGCTCAAGGAATTCTCCGACCTCGGGGCGGGATTTAAAATCGCCGCGCTCGACCTCGAACTCCGCGGCGCCGGCAACCTGCTTGGCGGCGAGCAGAGCGGCCACATCGAAGCCATCGGCTTCGAACTCTATACCCAGATGCTCGACCGCGCCGTGCGCGAGATGAAGGGGGAAGCCCAGCCCGACGAGGCCGGCATCCAGCTCAGTCTCGGCCTCAACATCCGCATCCCCGCCGAATACATCGCCGAAGAAAACCAGCGTCTCCGCATGTACAAGCGTGTCGCCGGCATCGAAGCCGCGTCCCAACTCGCCGACGTCGAAGCCGAACTCAGCGACCGCTACGGCGCGCCTCCCGCCCCGGTTCGCAACCTGCTCGACTATGCCTCGCTCAAACTTCTGTGTATCCGCATCGGCGTCAGCGCCATCGAGCGCAAACGCGAAACTGCCACCATCAAATTTCTTCCCACCGCCGCTGTGGACCCCGAGCAACTGGCGCGATTCGTCGCCTCCCAGCCCGGCACCCAGTTCGCTCCCGATGGAACGCTGAAAGTCGTTCTGAAGGCCGTCGCAGCCGAGGAGGTGCTCCGCGCATTACGCAACGTGTTACAAACATTGGCGACCGCGGAACCTGCCGCACAAGATAGCGCGCGCGAAATCGCCCGGTGAATGGCCGCCCATCCGCAAGGTACAATTATGAAAACGCGTGCGCTCAACGCAACGACTAACGACAAACGACTGCCCTTATGACCCTGAAAGTCCGAAAAGCCGTTTTTCCCGCCGCAGGCCTGGGCACACGTTTCCTGCCCGCCACCAAAGCCCAACCCAAGGAAATGCTTCCCATCGTGGACAAGCCCATCATTCAATATGGCGTCGAAGAAGCCATGGCCTCGGGCTGCGATCAGATCATCATCATCACGGGCCGCGGCAAGCAGGCCATTGAAGACCACTTCGACGTCAGCTACGAACTCGAACGAATGCTGGAAGACCGCAAGAAAACCGATCTGCTCAAAATCGTGCGCGACATTTCCGAAATGTTGCACGTCGCCTACGTTCGCCAGAAAGAGGCGCTTGGCCTCGGCCACGCTGTGCTCATGGCCCGCGAATTGATTGGCGACGAACCCTTCGCCGTCCTGCTTGCCGACGACGTCATAGACAACCCCGTTCCGGCGCTCAAGCAAATGGTGGACGTCTTCGCCGAGAAGCAAGGCTCCGTCATCGCCGCTCAGGTCGTCGAAGGCAAAATGATCTCCTCGTACGGCGTCTTCGACGCCAAACCTGCCGACGGATTCAACGGCCGCCTCTTCGAGATCAAGAACATGGTCGAAAAGCCCAAGCCCGAAGATGCTCCGTCCAATCTCGCGATCATCGGCCGCTACATTCTCACACCTGCAATTTTCGACTGCCTGTCCGAGACCCCGGCCGGCGCAGGCGGCGAGTTGCAACTCACTGACGGCATGAGATTGCTGCTCAAGAAGGAAAAAATGTATGCCTACGTCTACGAAGGCCGCCGCTATGATGCCGGCGACAAATTAGGCTTCCTCAAAGCCACCGTTGAATTCGCTCTCAAGCGCGACGATCTGGGCGGCCCCTTCCGCGAATATTTAAAGGGACTCAAACTATAACTGAAAACGGTTGTCATTCTGAGCGCCGTGCGAGCCGGGTGCCCCACTCTAACCGCGTTCTGTGCGGTTAGGGTGGGAAGCACAAACGCCGGGGCATTGGGGTTTGCCCAAGAACAATCGCTCAGGGCAGACGCCTACACAAAACACAAGCGTGGGGCGCGCTCAATTGGAATGGCGCGGGCAAAATTCAAAGGTGGGCCAACCGCCGAGGACGACCATGATTAGCACGGCGAAGCCACTAGCCGGATAGCTATTTCGGTACGTCTAAACACAATGGAGTCTCGCAAGTAATCGCCTTTGCCGGTGGTAGCTGTGAATCCAAGATTTGTCGCTGCTTCTTAATCTCAGCAGCCATCCCTGCTGTTTGATCGACCTCTGCCATGTAACACGTCTCCCGCTGCTTTCTCACGGTGCCCTTCTTGTCTACAACGTCGTAAGGAACGCAGATCACCAGATCACCCAACCACTTTGCGAGCCTGAAGCGGAACTCTTTGGCTCTACCATAGATCATCAAATCAAGCAGTGGGCTGTCGTGTTGTAGAACGCCGTACTCAAAAGTGTGGCTGCCAGGTATCGGGGAAAAAAACAAAAACGTCGCACCATCAGATTGTCGAATCTTGTGCGAACCCTGTATTCCTTCGTGACAGTCCACACTGCTCGTGGACGTGTAGCAGTAATAGTCGTAGCTTTGTCCATCCTTCGTATCATAATGCCCGGTAAAGTCAGCAGAAACGCTAGGAGGGTCGAAGACAATCGTCCCAGTTCGGTCGTAGGTAACAGGCTTCCCTTTGCAGAATGAAAGCGTGGAAAAGAGCACGACCAGCATTGCCCATCTCTTCGATTTCATAACCCTCCAACGCACACAGCGTTGTTGTCTGGCAAGGTTGACGCAAAATCATAGCGCATTCACCTGCGTCTGGGAAACGGCTAGCGTGGAACGCTGTTAAGATGGGACCCGAGGGAGCCACATCGCAATGCCTAGTCGTCGAGAGCCGGTCATGCTGCAAGGTATACTCCGTGGTGAAGGGCGTGAACGAGTGTGCCGCGTGCGAGCCGTCAAGGTGACGAAGCCTGATCAGCCCGCTCACCCAGCCTATGCCGACTTCGACATCATTGACTCCGATGACTTCCCCTATGGGGACTACGAACTCCTAGTCGTCGGGCAAACCATTCTGCTGGCGAAGCGGGAAGGTGAATACGTGAGTAGATTCGGGTGAGCCGCTCAAACGACGCCGGGGGTCTAGCCGCATTCTAGGCTCGGGTGGGATTTTGACTTCTACTTTTCTAGCATCTTCCTAGATTTCTCTTCCACACCGCGCGCCAACTTCTCCTTGTAAGCATCCAGTTTCTTCGCGATCCCGGCGTCCGCCAGCCCAATCATCTGCGCCGCCAAAATTCCGGCGTTCGTCGCTCCCGGCTTACCAATCGCCACCGTCGCCACCGGAATTCCCGCCGGCATCTGCACCGTGGCTAGTAGCGAATCCATCCCCTGCAGCGCCGTCGAAGGAATCGGCACCCCAATCACCGGCAGCGTGGTATGCGCCGCAATCACGCCCGCCAGATGCGCCGCTCCCCCGGCCCCGGCAATAATCACTTTCAATCCATTCTTTGCTGCGTTCCGCGCAAACTCCGCCGTCCGGTCCGGCGACCGGTGCGCCGACGTCACATCCATCTCGTATGCGATCCCAAACTCCTCCAGCGCTTTCCCCGCCTCGCGCATGATCTCCAGATCGGAATCACTGCCCATCACAATCGCAACCAGTGGCTTGCTCATTAGCTCTCCTCAAAAAATAAATTTGTCGCGCCGATTTCATGTTCATCCTGATTCATTGTCATCCTGAGCGAGGATTTTGCTTCGGGAAGCGAAGCAAAACCGCAGTCGAAGGATCCCTAACACTTTTTCAGCCCCTGAAACATCGCGCGTGCTTTACGCCAGAGATGGGACAAGCATCACCTCCCCAACGCCCGCGCCGCAATGTCCTTCCGGTAGTGCGCTCCGTCAAACTTAATTCGACCACACGCCTCATACGCCCGTTCCACCGCCCCCTCCAGCGTCTCGCCCCGCGCCGTCACTCCCAGCACGCGCCCGCCTGAAGTGTAAAAAGCCCCGTCCCGCTTCGTCGTCCCCGCGTGAAACACCTTCACTCCGTCAACCGCGCCTGCTTCCTTCAGCCCGGAAATCTTCTTCCCCGCCTCAAACGCTCCAGGATATCCGCCCGACGCCATCACCACACACACCGAAGCATCGCCCGACCACCGGAAGTCCCCCTCGCTGATGCGCCCATCCACCGACGCCTCCATCGCATCCACCAGGTCGCTCTCCATCCTCATCAAAATCGGCTGCGTCTCCGGATCGCCAAACCGGCAATTGAATTCCAGTACCATCGGCCCCCGCGCCGTCATCATGAGCCCGCAATACAACACGCCTTTATATTCGACGCCTTCCGCCTTCATCCCCGCCACCACCGGGCGCGCCACGTGCGCCACCAGCCAGTCCCGCATCTTGTCATCCACAATCGCCTGCGTCGAGTACGCCCCCATACCCCCGGTATTTGGCCCCGTATCACCGTCGCCCACACGTTTGTGGTCCTGCGCCGCTACCAGCGGGGCCACCCGTTCTCCATCGCTGATCAACAGAAACGACAACTCATCCCCTTGCAAACATTCCTCCAGTACTACCCGTGCGCCCGCCTCGCCCAGCATCCGTCCGCTCAGCATCTCGGTCGCCGCGCTGAGCGCCTCTTCCTTGCTCGCCGCCATCACCACACCCTTGCCCGCCGCCAGCCCATCCGCCTTCACCACCATCGGCGCGTGAAAATGCGCCAGCGCCGGCCGCAACTGTTCCATCGAATCGCAAATCGCATAACGCGCCGTCGGAATGTGGTGCCGGTTCAGAAATTCCTTGGCAAAGCTCTTGCTCGACTCCAACTGCGCCGCCGCCTTGGTCGGCCCGAAGATCGGCCATTCGCGCCGCTGAAACTCGTCCACCACTCCCACCGCCAGCGCCAGCTCCGGGCCGACCACCGTTAGATCAGGCCGCACCCGGTTGGCTAGGCCCACCATCGAATCCAAATCCTTCAGGTCGCAAGGCAGACACTCCGCCTCGTCCGCGATGCCGCCATTTCCCGGCGCGCAGTAAATCTTCGTCACCCGCCGCGACTGGCCAAGCTTCCAAACCAGCGCGTGCTCGCGCCCTCCGCTGCCTAGAACAAGAATTTTCATGGTCGTAAAGAGAATTTAGGTTAGGGTCTGCGCGCCTACCCTGTCAAACGGCGGCCGCTTAAAGAGCCCTGTGCCCCGTCCTCGTCCCTCCGTCTTTGGAGGGACAGGGCGGGGCTTTTCACCTTTCGCTCTCTGACTGGGAATCTATCTGTAAACAGCTGCCCCCAGCGCCGTGTCCGGCTTTACAAATGATTCCGGCAGGCGGTACGTATAGAATCAAGTCACTCTATTCATGCTCTCTTCCGGCGTCACCAGCACCGAACCCGCTCCACGAAAATGGCTCCCGTCGTTTCGACGCTCCGAAGTCTGGGCCTATTTCGGCCCCGCCTTCGTCGCCAGCATCGCCTACATTGATCCCGGCAACTTCGCCGCCAATATTCAGGGCGGCAGCCAGTTCGGCTACCAGCTCCTCTGGGTCTTGCTGTGGTCAAACCTCATGGCGATCCTGGTGCAATATCTCTCCGCCAAACTTGGCATCGCCACCGGACGCACTCTCCCGCAAAACTGCCGCGACCATTTTTCCCGCGGCACCACGCTCTTGTTGTGGATCGCCGCCGAGCTCTCCGCCGTCGCCACCGACCTCGCCGAGTTCCTCGGTGCCGCGCTGGGCTTTTACCTTCTCTTCCATTTCAACCTGCTGATCGCGTCCCTGCTCACCGGCGTTCTGGTTTTTCTGATTCTCGCCACCGAGCTCTACGGCTTCCGTCGCCTCGAACAGGTCATCATGGTGTTCGTCTTCGCCATCAGCGCCTGCTACGCCATCGAGATTTTCCTCGCCAAACCCGTCTGGTCGCAGGTCGCCTTCCACGTCATCGTCCCCCAGATCAGCACCGGCAGCGTTTACCTCGCGGTCGCCATGCTCGGCGCCACCGTCATGCCTCACGTCGTTTATCTGCATTCCGCTCTGGTGCAGCACCGCATGAAAGGCGACGAATCCAAGCCCCACCCCGAGCGCCTCCTCGCCCGACTGCGCCATGCCCGCTACGAACTCATTGACGTTCTCGCCGCCATGAACGGCGCGTGGCTCGTCAACTCCGCGATGATTGTCATGGCCGCCGCCGTCTTTTTCCACGCGGGACGTCCCATTGATACTTTCGAGCAGGCCCACCAGACCCTCAAGCCCCTGCTCGGCGGCTTCTCCGCCACCGCTTTCGCCATCGCCCTCGTATGCTCGGGATTGTCCTCCAGCACCGTCGGCACCATGGCCGGACAGGTTATCCTCGAAGGCTTCCTCAACATCCGCTTCAGCATCTTTCTCCGTCGCCTACTCACCATGCTGCCCGCCATCGCCGTCGTCGGGGCTGGCCTCGATCCGCTCAAAATCATCGTCTTATCTCAGGTCGCCCTCAGCTTCACTCTGCCCTTCGCCCTCATCCCGCTCATCGTACTCACCCGCCGCGCCGCGCTCATGGGCGACCTCGTCAACTGCCCCCGCACCAACTGGCTCGCTTATCTCACCATCGCCATCATCCTGGCTCTCAACGCCCTGCTCATCTACCAACTCCTCGGCGGCAAACTTTAGCCGCAATCCATGACGACATCCACATCTCGCCGACCCTGCGAGATGCGAATGGGTGCCCCATGTCTCGCCGCTTTTGCGAGACATGGGAATCACGACTCCATACACCTTTCAACAACACAGTTTTCCGGTGGGCGTCCGATTCGCAGCAGGCCATCTCTTCCCAGGCTGCTGAAAAACCGCTCTGCGATGCTGCGGCTTTACAGTTTGCTGAAGAACTCCCGGTTCGTATCAGGGTGCCGCTTCAGCGGCACCGTAAGTCCCACCAAATCAGTCACGCCTTTAGGCGCTTGCGGGGCGACGCTACGCAGGAAGCCTCGTTTTTCAGCAAAGAGAACAGCACCCCAAACTTTGGTAGTGGTGCAGTTTGAACTCTAAAGCTCACAAGGCGTCATCCCGAAGAGCCCGCGTTTTTACCAGCGGGCCGAGGGATTTCCCGTGGTACACAAGCGTCGTAGCAGAGATCCTTCGCTCCGCCTGAAGAACGGCTACGCTCAGGATGACGCGATCGGCGAGCGAAAACGTCATCAGAAATTCAAATTGCACCACTAACCCAAACTTTCGTCCACTTGTCATTCCTCCCCGGATTGGCCGATCATGACAACCAGGCGGAGGTGCTCGATGGGGATGTCCGGCGCGCTCGACTCAAATGATGGGACTTCCAATCCCAAACCCAATGCGGATGAAGTCACCGACGAAGCCCGCAGACTCCGCCGCCTTCAGCTCTTGATGAGCATGGTCATGTCCGTCATTGCCCAGGATTCCAGCCTGACCATCGAAGAGGCTTCCGAGTTGGCCGCCAACGCCAGACGCGCCGCCCTCGCCCTGTTCCCCGGCAAGGAACTAGCTTTCGACCTGCTCTACAAACCCCGCATCCAGCGCATCATCCGCGAACGTTACCGCTTGCAGTAGCCGAAGCCGTCACGCCGCTCGCGCGAAGATCTCCACCGGCTCCATCACGCCCTGCTGCATGCCCGCCAGAATATTCTTGATCATCAGCGGAGTTTTCTCCCCCATCAGCAGATGCAGACCCAGCCCCAGCGGCCCGCCTTCCGCCAGGCGCGCCACAACTTTTTCCGTGAACTCGATGCCAAACGTCCCCCGCCGCCGTTCCCGCTCAATCTTGAATCCCGACGTCTCCAGCGCGTGCGTATACTGCCGCAAATCCGCCACAAAACTTGTCTCCTCGCTCATCGCCCACGGCACTGGATACTGAATCGCCCCCGTGCCCATTCGCAAAATGTCAAAAACGGTAAACAAGCCACCCGGCTTCAGTACCCGCCGCACTTCCCGGTACACGCCCGCCTTGTCCGCAATATTCATTCCCACGTGGATCATGCACGCGCGATCAAACGTGCCCTTCTCGAACGGCATCTGCAACGCGCTCCCCTGCCGGAAGTCCACCAGATGGTCCAGTTTCACCATCTGCGTCAGCCGCTTCGCGGCATTTACAAATTCCTCCGTCAGATCAATGCCGGTGACCTTGCACCCCTGCTGCCCGGCGAAATAGCGCGCCGGCCCGCCAATCCCGCTGCCAACATCCAACAGGCGCATCCCTGGCTCTAACTCCATCTGCTCCGCCAGCGCCTGCGTGGCCTCAATCCCGCCCACGTGGAACTCGTCCACCCCTGCCAGGTCTTCGGCCACAATGTGGTCTGGGTCCTTCCCCGACCTCGCCAGCGCCTGCAGGATGGTTTCCGCCAGTCCTCCACGCGTGTAGTGTCCCGCGACCTGCTCTTCACTTTTCATTTCGTGTTCTCCAGGTCATGCCCGCGAGCAACCGCTCTACGGCACGTGCTCGGTCGCCTCGGCCGATTTCCCGCTCTCGTTGCCTCTCACGTCCACGGCGGAAACCGAATAGAAATAGTCCCTGCCTGAAACAACGCTCCCATCCCGGTAAGCGGGCGTGTTCAGCGGCTTGTCATTCAGCAAAGCTGCCGCCGCTCCCGCCTCGCGACGATACACGTTGTAGCCCGCCACGTCCGCATCGCTGACTGCGGTCCAGATCAAATCAATGAATCCGCCCTGCGTCCCAGTGGAAAATACCGCCTGCATGCTCACCGGCGTGCTCGGAGCAAACACGTCGTGCGCAAACACTTCCGCTTCCTCCGAGTCCTCGCCTTCAATTTCCGTGTCCGGCTTGCCCGCTGCCGAAATCACCGTCACCGCCGCCGCGCGATACCGGTAGGTTTTCTCCCATTCGATCCTCTGATCGGCGAACTCCCCACTCGCCTCCCCCACTTGGATGGGCACTTCCGCCACGACTGTGCTTTTGTTTTCGCCAATCAGCTTGCGGAACAGCCGCAGCCGGTAGGCGATCCGCAGCCTGTCGTCGCCACGCGACGCTAACACCCACCCGACCAACACACCGTCCTTCACCGCACGAGCAGTCAGCGTCGGCGCTTCCAGCGTCTTCGCCACCGGCACCACCACGGAGTTCGACAGTCCCGCGCCCCGACTGTCACTATTCAGCACTTCCACGGCATAAGTCACCGTTTCCAGCGGATCGTCGCCGGACGTTCGGGGCAATGGATCGCTATACATCGCAGTTTGCTTGCGCGTCGGCCCGTCCACCGCTCTCCTCAACTCCGCGGGCAACTCGCCGACGGGCACTCCGCATTCCGCCAGCGCTCCCCCACTTCTGCAGATTCGCGTCGGCCCCACCCACCGCACCGTCTGCCGGTCCGTGGTTTGAAGGGGAACGCTCCAGCTTAGCGTCACCTTGTTCCCCTTCCGCGTGGCGCGCAGATCACGCGGCGGCGTGGGCAGTTCCAGCGACGGAGGCAGCGGCGGCCCCACTGACGCGCACCCCACCAACATCAGCGGCAAACACAGCGCAACCGTCAACCCAGGCGCAGAGATTTTCATGCGGAAAGAAGCGGAAAGAAAAAGACTAACAGAACCCCACTCCACTCCAGGACAACAGTGGAACTGAGAACCGACAACTGAGCACCAATATCTGAGAACTGGCAACCGGCAACTGCTTCACCCCAGTTCCCCCACCGCCTCCCGAAAAACCTTCGTATGAAAATCCACGTCCCCGGCCTCGGTCTGCGGACACATCAACGCCATATTATGAAATGGCGTCAGCAAAATCCCGCGATTCATCGCATGCAGATGCATGAACCGCTCCAGCTCAAAATCCATGGCAGCATGCGCCTGCCCGCCATTGGTCGCCGGCCGCGGCGCAAACAAATACTCCGCGCGGCATCCCAGCCGGGTCACGCTCCACGGCAGTTCCGCCTCCGCAATCACGTTGGCCACTCCTGCCGCCCAGCGCTCCGCCAGCGGAATCATGCGGTCAAAGTTTTCCTGGGTCAGCACTTTCGTCAGCGTCGCCCGCATGGCCGCCAGAGACAGCGCATTCCCCGCCAGCGTGCCGCCAATTCCACCCACGTCGCAGGTCTCCAGGTCATGCTTGGCGCGAATCCGCTCCGCGGTCTCCTCGCTGAATCCATACGCCGCGCCCGGAATTCCCCCACCAATCGCCTTTCCAAAAACCACAATGTCCGGCTCCAGTCGGTCCGCCCTCGTGCATCCCCCCGGCCCCGCGCAGATCGTGTGCGTCTCGTCGTTGATCAGCAGCACTCCGTGTTTCTTTGTGATCTCCCGCATCGCCTCATGAAATCCCGGCGCTGGCAGCACGATCCCAACATTCGTCATCGCCGGCTCCGCCAGCACGCACGCCACATCGCCATGCGCCAATGCCTGTTCCAGCGCCGCTGCATCGTTGAACTCCACCACCCGCGTCGTCATCGTGGGGTCTACCGCCGGTCCAATATTTCCCGGACGCGACCGCCCCGTCCCATCCGCCCGCAGGCTGATAAAACTCTCGTCCACCGTTCCGTGATAGCACCAGTTGAAAACTAAAATCTTCGGCCGCCACGTAATCTGCCGCGCCAGCCGGATCGAAAATCGGTTCGCATCCGTCGCCGTCAGAGCAAATTGCCAGTACGGCAGATGGAACCGCTTCTGCAATTCCTCGGCGACCAGAATCGCGTCCTCGCTCGGCAGCATGGTCGTGATCCCGCGCCGCATCTGTTCTTCCGCCGCCTTCACCGTCGCATACGGCGCATGTCCCGTCATCGCGCCCGTATCTCCCAGACAGAAATCAATGTAGCGATGTCCGTCCACATCGAAAAAATGCGCGCCCTGCGCCTCCCGCACAAACGGCGGAAACGCCCCCGCCCACTTCACCATCCAGTTCATGGGAACGCCCGCCAGCAGCGACTTTCCCGCCCGCTCAAACAGCGCCTTCGATTTCGGCCGGTCGGCCACAAATTTCTTTTGTTCCCGCTCCATCAACAACTGCAGGCGGGTGCGGTCAATCCATTTCATTGGCATGATGGATGGCAGCATACCAAATCACGGACAGGAGAAGTCCGCCAGTTTCCAGAAAAGTGGGAACGGTGCTCCGTCGGCCTTAAGAGCAAGCACAGGACTACGACGCGCGCGAGGAAATGCGCGGGAACCGATATACCCAGGCTCGCGCGACATTCCGCCCCCGCGTCACCAAAACGTATGCCAGCGACGCCACGCTCAGGCCGATAAGCCCCGTCCGAACATACGCAGCCGCCGCCACCGAAATCCCCATCCCGCTCCCAACGGCTACATAAGCCGCCAGACACGCGGGGCATTTGGGCAACAGCGCTAGAATGCCGCTGGGGACCATCCATCCAGCGATGTCAAGCACTCGGCCCATGCGTGTACCGCGACGCGGACCGCCAACCTCGGTCCGCGTCCTCATCCTCATGCCGCCACCAGCCGCAGCCGTTTGACAGCACCCGGGACCGTTCACGACTTGTGCTCCCCGGAACAGCACGATGTTCCCGACCCTTTCGGCGCCACGTATTGCGCCTTGGCGTCCACTTTGTACCCGTCTTCGTAGCGATCGTGATGCCGCACCCAGGCCATGCTGTGAACGAGGTTTTCTTCGTCACGGCCCTTGGGGGTGAGGTCGAGAAAGTTGTAGGTCCCGATCAAAGTGTCGAGCCCGCGTCCATACGTCGAATAGGTGTGAAAGATTTCGCCCGCCGCGTTCTTGTAGAACACGCTCAGGCCGGGGCCTTCCTCGGCGCCGAATCCGGTCACGTCGTAGTTGTAGTACACCTTGCACTTGGTCATTTCTTCTTTGGTGAACGAAACGTGGTAGTCGCGGTTGAAGTCGTTGGCGAATGACGAGACCCAGAGGAACGGCCAGCCCATCCGCTTTTGGAAGGCGTCGATCTCCGCCATGGGCGCGCGCGAGACCACGGCGAGCGCAGCGTCGCGATGGGCCAGGTGCACCAGGGCTCCCCCGAAATGATCAGCCAGATAAGAACAGCTCGGGCAACCCTGCTCCCAGCCGGGGCCGAACATAAAGTGGTAGAGGATGAGCTGGCTTTTGCCGTTGAAGAGTTGGGCCAGCGTTTGTTTGCCGTTGGGGCCGTCGAAGACATATTCCTTTTCGACTTTCTCCCAGGGAAGTTCCCGGCGCTGCCGGCTTAGCTCGTCTCGCAGTTTGCTGAACTCTTTTTCCTTTTTTAGCAATTCTTTACGGCTCTCAATCCATTCTTTCGGTGAGGCCACGGCGTGCTCTTGCACTTCGGTGCTGGTCGTTAGCGTAGTCATAGAATTTCTCCTGAAGGGTTTTTTCTGTTTCTGTTTCCAATTACCAACCGCCGGCGGCGGCTCAGTGCTTTTTTCGTCGGCCCGGAGCGTTCTGATTTCCCCCCGGACCGTCGGCCTCCGCGAACTCTTTGATCCGCAGCAGTTCGCCCGACCACAACTCCTGGAACGGCCCCACCCATCGTTCATAAATCTGCCGGATAGGTACCACGTTCAGTGAGTTCACCCGCTGCCTTCCCGCCTCCCGCGTGCTCACCAGGTTCGCCTGACGCAGCCCCTCGAGATGTTTCATCACGCCAAAACGCGTCAAATGCGGAAACGCATCCACAATCTCGGTCGTGGTGCGCGGCCCCTCCCGCAGAAAATCCAGGATCGCGCGTCGCGTCGGGTCCGCCAGCGCCTTCCACACCGGGTCGAGGTCGTCCGCAGGTCGGGCTGCAAGTTTCGTCACGCGATTATTCGCTGTCCTTTCTGACCAGTTCGAGCATATGCGCCCACCCCGTGCTCACATTCTTGCGATGGTCGGGATCAATCATGCCCACCGCGCGGTGCCGCAGCGTCAGCTTCGATCCCCCCGCCGACGGCTCAATCTTCACTTCCACATGATTGATGGCCGGATAAGACATAAACATCGGTCCGCTCAGCTCCAGCAGCCCCGGCGACTTGATCGCCTGCACCACGCCCCAGAAGTGCCCCACGCCGTTTCCGCGGTCCCGGTACCAGCGGCCTCCCGCCTTCGGCTCCAGTATCAAGTCCAGCGATTGGCCGTCGGGCCGCGTGTTCCCCTTCCCAAACCGGTGCAGCACCGCCGCAAACGCCTTCTCCGGTGTCGCTTTGATTTCCAGATGTTGTTGAACGTCGAGTGTCAGGTCTTCTACTGTCATGGCTGTTTCTCCTTTGTGCTCTTGAGAGCAATCATTTATGTGCGTACAATATCACGTGACTACACGGTCACGTCAAGACTTATTCTTGCAATCTGCTGAATGCTGCAAAATCAGGAGCGGCTTTGCCCGTTTGAAGTGCTGAGGGAGTGGTCAACGATTTCCTACAAGGAGGGGATGATTGTTACTGAGGGAGATTAATGGGAGGGAAGACCGCCCCCCGCGTTGCGAACAGGAGAAGAACGCTCTACCCCGTGTTCCTTTGTGCTCTCTGTGGTCAACGATTTGCTACAAAATATATCTCGACAAATCCTGGTCCTTCACAATATCGGTCAGCATCTTGCGCACGTAGTCCGCATCCATGGTCACGTGCTCACCCTTTTTCTCGGGTGCGTCAAAGCTAAGCTCGTCGAGCACCCGCTCCATGATCGTGTGCAGCCGCCGCGCCCCGATGTTCTCCGTGCTCTCGTTTACCCGGAACGCGAAGCGCGCAATCTCCTGCAGCGCCTCGGGGGTAAACTCCAGCTTCACGCCCTCGGTTTCCAGCAGCGCCGTGGACTGCTTCACCAGCGACGATTTCGGCTCCGTCAAAATCCGTACGAAGTCGTCCATCGTCAGCGACTGCAACTCCACCCGGATCGGAAACCGCCCTTGCAGCTCGGGAATCAAATCGCTCGGCTTCGACACATGAAACGCGCCCGCCGCAATAAATAGGATGTGGTCGGTGCGCACCATGCCGTAGCGCGTGTTGACTGTCGTGCCTTCGACAATCGGAAGAATGTCGCGCTGCACGCCTTCGCGCGAAACGTCCGGCCCATGGCCGCCTTCGCGCCCTGCAATCTTGTCCACCTCATCGAGGAAGATGATGCCCGAATTCTCCACCCGCTCCGTCGCGATGCGCGTCACCTGATCCATGTCCACCAGCCGGTGTTCTTCTTCCTGGATCAGGTACTCGAACGCCTCGTTCACCTTCATCTTCCGCTTCTTCGTGCCCTGGCCGAAGAGGTTGGGCAACATGTCCTTGATATTGATGCCCATCTCTTCCGACCCCTGATTGGTCATAATCTCGAAGGTCGGAAAATTTCGCTCGCGCACATCCAACTCCACCATGCGTTCGTCCAGTTTCCCCTCGCGCAATTGCTGCCGCAGCTTCTCGCGCGTTCGCCCGGACGAGTCCGCGAGCGCATGCTCCGCGTCAATCACCGTTCCGCCTGCGCTTGCCGGCTCGTTTGCGCGCACCGGCGTCGCCGGCAGCAAAATATCCAGCAGCCGCTCTTCCGCGTTCAGTTCCGCTTTGTCGGCAACGTCTTCCAGTTTCTCCTCGCGCACCGCATCAATCGCAATCTCCACCAGATCGCGGATCATGCTTTCCACATCCCGCCCCACATATCCGACTTCCGTGAACTTCGACGCCTCCACTTTCAGAAACGGAGAATTCGCCAGCTTCGCCAGCCGCCGCGCAATCTCCGTCTTCCCCACCCCGGTCGGACCTATCATCAGAATATTTTTCGGAATTACGTCGTCGGCCATGTCGGGGGGAAGTTTTTGGCGGCGCATGCGGTTGCGCAGGGCGATGGCGACGGCGCGCTTGGCCTGATGTTGTCCGACGACATGCTTGTCGAGTTCCGCGACAATCTCGCGCGGGGTCAGGTCGTCGAGCGCGAGGTGCTCTTCTTCGGCGGTGACGGGGAGGTAAAGGGCCATAGATGCTCATGTGGGGACAGCCGCCCTCGGCTGTCCGGTCGAGCCAAGCTCGACTATGCTTTGTCAGTAACACCAGCCGGGTCTGCGACCCGCAGGACAGCCGAGGGCGGCTGTCCCCACGTGAACCTACAATTCTTCAATCGTTACGTTGTCATTGGTATAGATGCACATTTTGCCGGCGATCTTCATGGACTCTTCGGCAATTTGCCTTGCCGACAATTGCGTGTGCTGAACCAGGGCCTGCGCTGCCGAGCTGGCGTAAGGACCGCCGCTGCCGATCGCGGCCACTCCGCCGTCAGGCTCAATTACGTCGCCCTGTCCGCTCAGCATATACGTTTGCTCCTTGTCGCAGACCAGCAACAGCGCTTCCAGATGGCGCAGAAATTTGTCGGTGCGCCAGTCCTTGGCCAGTTCGACCGCCGCCCGGCCCAGATTGCCGTGATACTGCTCCAGTTTCGATTCGAAGCGGCTGAACAGCGAAAACGCGTCGGCGGTGGACCCGGCGAATCCGGCCAGAATCTGCTCGTTATAGAGCCGCCGGATCTTCTTGGCGGTGTGTTTAATGACGGATTCGCCGAGCGTGACCTGGCCGTCTCCGGCCAGCACCACGCTGCCGTTGCGGCGGACAGACAAAACTGTTGTTGAGCGAATCAGTCGTTTCGTAGGCATGAGCGCAATTCGTGATTATAGCAGCGCACGAGGGCTTCGCTCCTGGGTAGGCATTTCCCTGGGATGCGCGACCGTCTTGCGCTGACGAGGGCGCATGCTCCTCCACGAACTATCCCCGTGGAGAACTGCGTCGCGGGGGACGGGTAGGAACGTCGGGTTGTTTGCCTTTAATGTAGACAACGAGATGGCGGCGCGGGCCTTCGTCCTCGCTCTGGGTATGAAGGTCTTCTTCATTGCGCAGGGTCAGGTGGACCATGCGGCGTTCGCGCGACGACATGGGAGCGAAACTGTAAGCCACGCCGGTCTGGCGGACTTTTTCGGCGGCGGCTGTGGCCGCGTCGCGGAGTTCCTGCAGACGCAGCGAGCGGTGGTTCTGACAATCGAAGGAAATTTTTTCGTGGTCCCCGTGCGCGAGATGAAGGATCTCGAAAGAGAGCAGTTCGAGGGCGCGGAGCAGCTCGGCGTTGCGTGAAAGCAGGAGCGTGGAATCAGGGCCGGAGAGGTCTACAAGAATCTCGGGCTTTTCCCAGTCGCCGTCATCGGCGCTGACCTCGGGGTCCACGACAATGCGGTACTTCAACCGGAAGCCGCCGAGAGAGAGGACGGAGCGGAGGAACTCGTTGAGTTGATTGGCGGCAGCTAGTTTATCCATGAGTTTACTTGTCCTTCTTGCGGGCGCGTTTTTCCGCCAGTTCGCGCATGTCGCGGCCGAGCTGGGTGCGGTTCATGATCGCCTGCTGTGCAATCCCGATCAAGTTGGTCTCGGTGTAATACAAGTTCAAGCCGGCAGCAAGGTTCCAGAACATGAAGCCCATCATCGCCGGCATCATAATGGTCATCATCCTTTGCTGAGCGGGGTCCATGCCGGCTTGCGGAGTCATGCGTTGCATGATCAACATGCTGACGACCATGAAAATCGGCAGGAAGCGGAGCGCGGCGGTTTCCGGCGAGGACAGATCGTGGATCCAGAGCCAGGGCGCGTGGCGGAGCTCGACCGCGGTGCTCAACATGCGGTAGTAGGCAAACAGGAACGGCATCTGGATGAGCAGCGGGAGGCAGCCCCCGGCCGGGTTGACGCCCTCGGTCTTGTAAAGCGCCGCCACTTCTTCGTTCATGGCCGCCTTGCGCGGATCGCGCATGCCGTACTTCTTGTATTTTTCCTGAATGGCCTTGATCTGCGGGGCAACACGCTGCATTTTCAGCATCGACCGCATCTGCGAAATGCGCAGCGGCAGCAGCGCCAGCGCGATGCAGAGGGTCTGCAGGACGATGGACCATCCCCAGTTGGCAACGACATGGTTGTGGATCCACTTCAGCCAGAGGAACAGCGGCTTGGCGATGAGCCCAAACCATCCGTAGTCCACCAGGCCGCCGAGATTGGCGTCGCCGCTGGAAATTCCAGGGACGGAAACAGTTTGCAGTGTGCTGAGGTCTTTGGGCCCGGCAAAAATGCGACCGTGGGAAGGCCCGGTGAGATTGCCTACGGCCGCACCGAGGGCCTCGAAGGGATGATTGGCATCGAGAGGGTTGGGGACCGGATTGCGCAGTGTGACGAGAACGGCGGAGGCGGCATCATCGGGAAGGAAGATGGCGGCGAAATACTGGCCGGATGTGCCCGCCCAATGGAATGGGCCTTTGACGGTGTTGCCGTTGCTGACCGGGTCACACTTCGACAGGAAAGAAAAGAAGCCGCACTTGGCCGGCGGACGGACAATGTCTGACCCGGACTGATAGGCGACCGCGCCCGCGGCGAAAGACGAGGGCGTGCTCTGGTCGCCGAACCCGGCGGGCCAGGCGGGAAAAGCCGCGACCGGCGCTCCTTTGTAAGTGACGCTGGCCTCGACGCCGACGACGTAGGTGTGATCGAAGCGGAACGTCTTGTGTACGGAGACATCGCCGTCGGAGTAGTCGAAGGTCACCGCTGCCGGAGCCTGTAGCGTTTGGCCCGAAGCGCCGGACGTGGTGACGTAGAGCGCGGACCCGATCTTGTTGCGCAGGGCTTCGTCGTAAGTCCAGAGCGAAAGTGGATAACCATATTTCGCGCTGGAGGCGGGCACCAGTTCCATGGGGCCGTTCTGGGCTTCGTTGTCGAACTTTTTGAGAATCCAGGATTTAACCTGAGCGCCGCGATTGCTGAACGTGATGCGGTAGAGGTCGTTCTCGACCACGGTATCGGTTTCAGCGGCGGCCTGGACCGCAGCGGCAGAGGGCGCGGCCGGGTTGAGGGCCGGGGCAGTCTGAACGGGAGTTGCCACGGCCGGGGCGGATTGCGAGGGTACGGGCTTGGGCGTGGCGGGGGGCTGGGGCGCGTACTTCCGCATCAGCGGCTGGAACGCGAGAATGATGACAAAGGTCAGCGCGAAGACGAGCAGGAGCTTTTTGTCGGCTCCGGGCTCCTGTTGCGGGTTTTGATATTCAGCCAAAATTTCAGTCCAATCTGATGGAACTCACGCCATCGCCGGAGATCAGCGATGAGCACAGGTTGAAGAATGCGGGACGCGGCTTTGCTGCGCGACCACCGGATCATAGCCGCCGCGAACAAACGGATGACAGCGCAGCACGCGACCTGCGGCAAGCCACGATCCACGAAGCACGCCGAATCGCTCGACCGCTTCCATCGCGTAGTCAGAACAAGACGGAACGTAGCGGCAGGAAGGTGGCAGAAGCGGCGAGACCCAACGCTTGTATGCGGTGAGCAGTGCGAGCACGAGTTGGGTGGCGGGGCTCAAATCAGTTCTCGGTTCTCGGTTCAGTTCTCACTTCTCGGTTCTCGGGACTTCTGGGCATCTTTTGCTGTATTACCTTGAAGGCGCGGACTACTTCTTGCTGCAGCGCTGCGAAGTCAGTGCTCAGCACCGCTTTCTTTGGGTTGATGACGATGTCCACTGACAACTCCGAGGCGGGGCGGCAGAGCCGCACGGCCTCGCGCAGGCGGCGGCGCATGCGGTTGCGCTGCACGGCACCGCCGAGGGCGCGGCTCACCGTGAAGCCGACGCGGAACCCGCTGGTGGTGACCGCAGCGGCAGCCTGCCGGTCCGCTTCATTGCGCTGAAGATAAAAGACGGTCATGGAAGTAGAAAAATGGCGGCGGCCCATCTTGTAGACGCGGTCGAACTCGGCATGGCGCAGCAGGCGCGAAGCTCGGGGAAGATTGTTCCGAGCAGGCCGCGCCGGCTGAACCGCACCGGTATCAGGACTTTCCGCAAAAGCCATTTTACCCACACAAAAGTCGGGGACCAGGACCGGCTACTCGCGGAATCCAGGCTTGACCGAGACCCGCTTGCGCCCTTTGGCGCGGCGGCGGGACAGAACTTTTTGGCCGCCCTGGGTCTTCATGCGCGAACGGAATCCGTGCTTCTTAACGCGTTTGCGCCGATTGGGTTGGAACGTACGTTTAGGCATGGAACGTCAGGTGCTCCTAGCTGGATCAGGGGTCAATGAACAAACTATAAGTATAAACGACGGCGCGGGATTGGAGCAAAGGGCAAGTGAGAAGAGTGTAGTCGCTCCAGGACATTGGCGCCCCCATAACTGCCACGAGACTCTGTCACCCTAAGCGAGGGTGACCATGAGCCAGAAAGGCTTCCAACGAGTGAAAGTGATGGAGAAAGCAGCAGGCGGGAGGCTGAGCGTATCAACAAACTGCGGAAGGACTGGCCAGCGGCGGCGTGGGCGTGTAAGCTGCAAGGGAAACTGAAAACCCTGCGCTCTGCAACATGGAGGTGAACGCTATGCTCAAGTCGATTGCCGTCGTCGCCGGCAGCTACATACTCTCAGTGGTGCTGGTCCTCGCGACCGATCCGCTGCTCTCGCGGCTGTTCCCCGGTGATTTCGTGAGAGGCCGTGTTCCGTCTGACGCCGCTCTCTTCACCAGCACGGCGCTCTTTGTCGTCGTCTCGATTCTTTGCGCGTGGCTCTGTGCCCGCTTTGCTCCCAGCCGCGCCTCGCGGCATGTGCTCTGGTTCTTTGTGATCGGTGAAGTGATGGGCATTGTCTCCATCATTCCCAACTGGGGCAAAGGCTGGCCACACTGGTACTGGCTCTCCTGGCTGATCACCTGGCCGGTGAGCTGCTGGATTGGACTGCTGCTGGCCGGGCGTCGGGCTGAGTCGCAATTGGCCTGAAGTCGTACTGCGGGTTCCCGCAAAGACTGGAAAGACTGGAAATGGCGCTAGAAATTGTCGCCTGCCGACTTCGTTTGTAGATACTCAAGACTGGACAGTCACATGTCCAATGAGTCAAAGCGCTCTACGCCCCCTGTGGGGTGTCACGAAGAAATACTAAACGCACAGGAGTCCTAAACAAGCGCGGGCATGGCCCACGCTTTGCACGATGGCGCACTTCCGCCGTCAGCTACTTCTTGGGCGTAGGGACGGGGTGCGTTCCAATGCCGACACGCTGGCTTCCCAACTCGCAGCAGGGAGATGACCAGTTATAAAAGCCAGGCACCGACGTCGCCGTCACAGTGACCGACCCCGGATGCGCCAAGCTTCCGCCCGGCACCGGGAGGGGATCCGCGCCGCTGTCCCAATTGCTTGGCGACTTCGTGACGTTGCAAGTGTTCGCGCCAGTGTTTAACCATTGAAATTGCCCGCCAGCCGAAATTTGTCCGCTGATCTGTCCTGTTTGTATCGTGATGGATGCCATCCCAGTGCGACCTCCTTGTGGATTCTGGCAATCTTACTTTTGCTGCATCAGAGCCTGGTAGCGCGGATTGTTGCGCAAATTGTCCCAGTCGGGCATCTTGCCCGCCATCGTCTTCGAATATCCGGCGGCCAGCGCCTTGTTCAGCCACTCTAAAGCGGTCCCGGTTTCGTGCAAGTGGTTGTACACCAACGCGGCTTGGTAAAGCAACTCTTTCTCGTTCTTGCCCAGCAGAGAGCGGTCTAGATAGTCAAGTGCATGCTTCCTGTCTCCGAGCATGGACCAGTAGCTAGCAAGGTCGCTGAGAACGTCAACGTCGCGAGGATTGACCTTCAACCGTTGTTCAGCCAGGGAAATGGCTTTTCTGTAGGTCTCGGCCGCCAACGATTTGTTGCCGCCATAGTAATACGAGTCGGCAAGGGCACCCCAAACCGAATAGTCGCTGTCGTCCAGCTTGATGGCGTCCTTGTCACCCTGCGCGGCTTTGTCATATTTGCGCAGCACAAAATACGCAACGGCCAGGTTCCTATAGGCTAGGACCGAGGGACGGAGGGCAATGGATTTCTCCAGCGCATCGATGGCCTCATCTTCCTTGCCCTCGTACAGCAAGACCCCTCCCAGATTGCTGTAACTCACATAGCTATCGGGCTTGAGGTTCACCGCTTTCTCCCACATGGCCTGGGCTTTGTCGTATTCGGCCTGGGCGAAGTAGAACCCTCCCATGTCGTTGTAACCGCCCCAATATTGCGGACGTGCGTTGATGTACCGGTGAAAGGCTTCTTCGGCTTTGTCGGGGTGGTTCAGGTTCAGGTAAGCCTCGGCCAGATTGTAATAAGCCTGATCGTAGGCTGGGTCGAGTTGGACCGCCTGCTGGAACTGCTCGGCGGCTTTCTCGTATTGCCCGGTGCCATTTTCGAGCATGCCGAGGCAAACGTGGCCCTCGGCCCCGGCGTTGCCCAACTCGATGGCTTTGGCGCAAGCCTGCTGCGCCAGGGAAATCCAGCGCTTCTGCTTGGTTTCTTTATATTGAGACCAGTAAGTCTCACCCAGGCCCGCTTCTGCTGGGCCATAGTTAGGATCGAGTTTGAGCGCCTGCTTGAAAACCGTCTCGGCGCTGGTACGCGATTCAGCCTTGTTCCCTTCCCGCAAATAGCCAATTCCTTCTACAAAGAATTGAAAGGCCTCGGGCAGGGTAGTGGAGTGTGCGCCCAAAGCTTGCCGCTCCTCAGCGCGCAGAGAAATCTGCAGGGCGTCGGCCACGCCGCTGGTGAGTTTGTCTTCAATCGCGAACAGGTCGGAAACGGGGGCGGTGATGGAGTCTCCCGCGAGGTTCTTACCGGTGCCGCTGTCGGTCAGGCTGTAAGCGGCGCGCATCAAGTCGCCATCCTGCTTGAGCGAGACGGCGAGGCCGAGATTGACGCCGAATTCTTTTTTCGCTTCGGCCAGCGTGGCGACTTTTTTGTCTTCCAGCGCGCGCGGGGCCACGATTTCCAGATCGTGGTTTGCGCTCAACTGCGAAAGCTTGGCAGCGACGTCCTCCAGCAAGCCTTTGCCGAAGATGGTGAGCTTGGGATCGTCGGTGCTGGCCGAAAAGGGGAGCACCGCGAGGCTTTTCTTCTGCAACGCGACGGATGCCACAGAGCCAGCCGCCGAACGGAAGCGGCGCACGACGCGAGGCCCCCAGATCGCCGCGGCAATGAGAAAGACGGCAAAGACGCTGGTGAAACCCACCTGGAATTTTCGCTTGGGGGTCCAGACGGCCGCGGTACGCGTGGTCTTCAGGTTCTTTCCCGACTCGAAGTCTTTCTTCAGTTGGAGCAAGTCTTTGTGAATTTCACCGGCAGTCTGGTAGCGATGATCACGGTCCTTGATCAGCGCCTGGTCAATGATCTCCTGCAAGCGCTGGGGCTGGTCGGGCACCGACTCCTTCAGCGAAACCGGCGCCTGGCCGAGGATGGCGTGCACGGTCACGGCCCAACTGGGGCCGGAAAATGCCTGACGGCCGGTGGCCATCTCATAGAGCAACACGCCGAAAGAAAAAAGATCGGTGCGCGCGTCGAGCGGCTCGCCGCGGGCCTGCTCCGGAGACATGTAGGCAACCGTACCGAATGCCATGCCGGTCTGCGTGAGCTGGGACGCGACCGTCACCGTCACGTCGGTCGAGCTGGTAGGAGGATCGGTGGAGGTCAGTTTGGCCAGCCCGAAGTCGAGGATCTTTGCCTGCTCGCGGTCAGTGATAAAGATGTTGGCCGGCTTGATGTCGCGATGCACGATGCCTTTGGCATGCGCAGCCTGCAAGGCGTCGGTGATCTGCAAGGCGTAGTCGAGCAGGGGCCCCAGAGCCAGCGGCTTGTCGCCGATGCGGTCGCGCAGCGTCTGGCCTTCCAGCAACTGCATGGCGATGAACGGATGCCCGCCCTCTTCATCAATTTCGTAGATGGTGCAGATGTTGGGATGGTCCAGGGCCGAGGCAGCACGGGCCTCGCGCTTAAAGCGCTCCAGCGTCTTGGCATCGCGCAGTGAATCTTCGGGAAGAAACTTCAGGGCAACCGCACGCCCAAGGCGCAGGTCTTCTGCTTTGTAGACCACTCCCATACCACCAGCGCCCAACTTCTGGAGGATACGGTAATGAGAAATCGTCTGATCCATCGCAGCAAAGTAGTCGGCGCGAGCACCTTGGCACGAATAGTACTCAGGTTGACGAGCCGCCGCAACCATCCGGCGGACTACTTCGCATGCTACTCAGGATGAGGTGAGGACGCAACGGCCCCGAAGCGGCTACTTTCTTTCGGCGGCGAGTTTTCGCGTAATTTCCTCGACCAGCTTGGGGCGCAATTCAGCCATCACGCTCTCCACGATGCTGGCGATGGCGTAAGGATCGGCCCCGGGCGCAGCTGCTTTGGCGTCCTCCATCAGACGCTCCGCGCCAGCCGCGACTGCGAGGGCTGCTTCTTGCTGCTGTGGCATGGGCAGTTGCGGTGGCTCGGCTTGCCCAGCGGATTCCGGTGTTGCCTCGGCCTCAGCGCTAGCGGCCGCTTCCTGCTGTGCGGTCGAGGGCGATGCAACCGGCTCCGATACAGAGCTTGCTTGCGCCGGAGGCTCATCCGCCAGAGCAACCGGCTGTTCGGAAACTGCTTCGATGATCGCGGCCGAGTGGGGCTGCGTTCCATTCGACCCAACATGATCGGAAGACGCAACGTGCTCAGACGAGACTATGTGTTCGGGTTCGGCAGTTGTTGTCGCCGAAACCTGGGAATCGGAGACGGATTCGGGAAGTGATTGTTTCTCCGCTTCCATGCCTGCCGAAGTGAGTTCAGCGGTGCATTCAGCCGTCGCCGTCGCCGAAGCTACCGCCGCTAATACTTTCTCCATCTCTGCTTCAAGCGAGAGAGCAGCTTCATCCGGAGTTGGAGCAACCGCGACCGCGGCCCAATGCGGCTCTTGCGAAGGCTCGCGGTGCGGCCCGCGATCAGAATCTTCCTGGTGCTGATGGTGCGTCGCCGCCGCCATGGTGGCAGTCACTTCATCGCCGGATGTCCCGCTATCCACGGGTGACAGAGACGCAATCGCGGTCTGCACTTCCTGATCAGCGGAGGCCGCAGTGATCTCGCTTTGGCTGGCTGCTGCTTGAACTTCTTCCTTCGTTTGGCTCGCCGCGTCCGCGTCAGCCATTGCGGATTCGTGCGCCTCTACTTCGGCTACTGGAGCAGCAGTGACACCAGCCTCAGCCGAAGGCTGCACGACAGAATGTATCGGGTCTGCGGAAAGCTTATGTGCATTCGTATTCGCGGTTTGCTCCCGTCCATCTTGCGGAGCCGGAGCGCTTTCGACGATGCCAAGCTTGCTTGCGGCGGCAACCAGCGCCGCTAGTTCCTCGGGAGTCGCATCCGCGGGAAGGTTCGCGGCAGAAACGGGCTGCGGTGTTTCACTTCCATTTCCAAATTCCACGGCCTGCCGGTCCACCACCGTGCGCAAATCACGATTGACAGGATTGTAGAGCGCAGCATCATCCGGTGAAGAGGCGGCGGACGACTCGGGTTCCGCCGGCTTCGCGGCCGGAAACTTGATGCGGTCCCGCCAGGTGGTTTCAGCTTCATCCTTGCGGCTTTCCTCTTCGATCCGCGAAACCGCGCGGGCAAATCGCCCCGTCTTCGCGCCTTCCGGACGAGGCACCACCTTGTCTTCCAGCTTGGAAAGCGTGCTAAGCAACTCGCTGGCTTCAAACGGCTTTACGATAAAGGCGTTGGCGCGCACGCGTTGCGCTTCTTCCGGCTTGAAAGGCTCAAGTTTGCCGACCGTCAGCAGCACCGGCATGTCCGCTGTCTCCGGCGATTCCTTCAGCCTCTGGCAGACTTCCAGACCGCTGTAGCCGGGCATGTAAACATCGAGCACGACCAGGTCCGGCCGCAGTTCGGCGATCTTCTTGAGCGCCGCCGATCCATTGTTGACGGTGATGACTTCGTAGCCAGCATCGGCGAGAATCTTTCGCCCCATGTTCTGTGCGGTCACGCTGTCGTCGGCGAGCAGTATTTTCCTGGCCAAGAGGTTTCCTCAATCTAGAGGGGAGATAACGCGAAGGTAACCCGCCCGCCATGCGAAGTCAATGGAGCGAAGGGAGGTAACGTGGTTACCGGGGTCCAAGCACTACTGCGACGGGAAGGGTAGTGCGATATAGGGAACCATAAGCCCAGCTACCCAAGAACCAGGGGTCAAAAGGGAACGATTTTCTTTAAACCCTTCTTCTTGTTGGTCTTCTTGCTGCTGGAAATCTCCTGGTCGCTGGCCAGGCTCGCATTTGGATCGGAAGAAGCGGAAGGCTGGGCCGCGACTGCACCCTTTTGGATCTCGTTCACCTGCGTGGGCGGCGGCAGCGGCGCGCTGCTGTCCTCCGAAGGCTTCAGCTCGTTCGGATCGGCTGCCGCTGGCTTCAGTTCATTGGCGGCAGGCGAAGCAGGGGCAGCCGCCGTGCCTGCGTCCGGCGCGGGCGGGGTGATCTGGGGAGCATCCGACCGCGGCGCATCTTCGCTGGCGCCGGGAGCATCTCCGCCAATTTTCTCCACGCTGACGGACTTCCCACCGCCGCCCGTACCAACCGCGGCCCGTATCATCTCGTCGTTCACTCCCTTGGCGCTCACCGGGGTTGGATCTACCAGCGTGGGCTCGCCGACTTTCGCCGCCCGCGCCATGTCCGGGCCTTTCTTCACCACGCCCATCAGCTTGGTCAATGTGCTCGATTCGCGCCGGCTGTCCTGCTCGGCGCGGTTCTGCGCCACCGCGGCCTTGGTCGGCCGGGGTACCGGCAGATGAAGTGAGCCCAGCCTCTTCTTGGCGTCATCGGCGCGGTCCATCAGCGGGTAGCGCGTCAAAATTTTGCCGTAAGCCTCGCCCGCGCTCTTGGAAAAACTCTCGATCATCCTGGCCTTCGTGCCTTCGTCTACGCAGCCCGGAGGCCCGCCTTGCACACACGTCGGACGCTGGCGCAACCGCATCGATTCCCCTTCATAATTCTGCCCCAGCAAATACAACGCTTCATCGGCCTTGCTATAAAGGGGATATTTTTCGACCAGCGACTTCAGGCGCGCAATCGAAGCGGGATAGGACTCCCGCAGGTAATAAAAGCGTCCGATGCCGAATTCGCGCTCCGCCAGCGCTTCCTGCACTTCCATCAAATGCTGTTTGGCTTCCGGCACCAGCTTGCTGTCGGGATATTGCAGAATCAGGTTCCGGTACTCGTCTTCGGCGCGCTTGGCGTGGGTGAAATCGCGGTCGGTTTTCTCCATCTGCTGATACTGAATGTTCGCGATTTTCAGCTGGGCCTCGGCGGCTTCCGGCATGTTGGGGAAGAAGGTCTCGAAGTCGCGGAATTCCTGTTCTGCCTGGGCCAGCGACGCGGTCCCGCCTTCGGCGTACCAGGAATCGCCCACTGCCAGCTTGGCGCGCGCCACAAACTCGGAGTCGGGATAAGTATTAATCAGCGTCTGCAGGGTGAGCCGGGCCACATCGAAGCGGTTGTGCCGCATCGCATCCATGGACTTGTCGAACAGAACTTTGTCGGGCTGCTTCGAATCGATCTTGGCCAGCGGATTCACCGACTTCTTGTTGGTGCAGGCGGACGTCAGGACCAGCATTCCGGTCAGCGTCGCGATCATCACTGTTTGCCGTTTCATCATGACCCCAGTCCCACCCTTGCCAATTCTAGGCTTTCACCAGCGCCGCCGCGCGCGCCGCCTTGAGCAGTTCCGCCGCATTCCTGCTTGGATCACCGGAACCGAACACCGCGTTGCCTGCCACCAGAATTTCCCCGCCGGCACGGACGACATCGGCGACCGTATCCAGGCCAACGCCGCCATCCACTTCGATTCGGTAGTCCAGACCCCGCTGTGTCCGGATCTCCACCAACTGGCTCATTTTGTGCAGCGTATTGCGAATGAATTTCTGTCCCCCGAAGCCCGGATTCACGCTCATCACCAGCACATAGTCGGCGACGTCGAGCACTTCGCTGATCGCTGCCACCGGAGTCGCCGGGTTGATCACCACGCCGGCCCGGCAGCCGTGGTCTTTAATCAGATGCAACGTCCGGTCAAGATGCGGACAAGCCTCCTGGTGGACCGAAATCCAGTTTGCGCCCGCAGCGGCAAAATCAGGGATGAACTGGTCCGCGTTTTCAATCATCAAGTGACAATCCAGCGGCAACGCGGTCGCTTTTCGCAGCGACTTCACCACGGGCGGGCCGATCGTGATGTTGGAGACGAAGTGCCCATCCATCACGTCCACGTGAATGACACTGCCGCCGCCGTCCGCGGCGAAGCGCACGGCTTCCGCTAAATGAGCAAAATCCGCCGACAAAATGGATGGCGCTAGTTCGATCAACCGAATCTCTCAGAACCTGACTTGCTGGGCGTGCTCTGGCAAGGAACTACTGCCGAAATCTTAACATGCCGATACGACCCCGGCGGTCATGGCCCAGTCTGTGCATGCTAACCTCAAACTTCATGCTCTCGCCAGCCATCACTCCCGTTGCATTCAGCATGGCTGCGGTTGTGACCTGGGGCACCAGCGACTTTCTAGGCGGATTTGGAACGCGCCGCACCAACGCATTTGTTTTCACGACCCTGGTGAACTGCGGCGGCCTGGCGTTTATGGCGCTGCTCGCCAGCCAATCGCACGCGGCCTTTCCCTCCCTCCGCTCAGCCGCCTGGTTGCTGGCTGGCGGCATGACGGGCGGCGGATGCCTGGCTTTGTTTTACCGTGCGCTCTCCTCCGGCAGCATGGGACTGGCCGCGCCCGTGGCCGCCGTCATTGCCGCCGGAATTCCAGCCCTGGTTGGCATGATCACTCAGGGACTGCCGGGCAAATTGGCGCTCATGGGTTTTGCGCTTGCGGTGATCGGCCTGTGGCTGGTCGCGGGATCGGGAGGAGGCTCCGATGCCCAGTTATCCAGCCTTGCGCTGGCCGCGCTCTCCGGCGTTGGCTTCGCCGGCTTCTATCTCTGCGTCCACCAGGCGGGAAGCGGTTCACCGGTCTGGTTCGCGCTGCTCACGCGATTTGGAGGGTTGTTGAGCACCGGTGCGGTCGTGCTGGCGCAAGGCCGCATCCGTGAGCTCGCAAACGGGCGCGTATCCTGGGCGGCCTTGGTCGGATGCCTGGATTCATCGGGCACCATGCTTTTCGTTCACGCCAGCCAGACCGGAAGGCTGGACGAGGCAGTCATTCTGTCGTCGCTGTATCCGGCGGTAACGGTGATCCTGGCCCGTATTTTTCTGGCAGAGCACTTTTCCCCGCGCAAGCTCGTCGGCTTGCTTTCCATTCTGGCGGCGGTGCCGATGATTGCGGCGGGGTGAGGGCCTTCGAGGCTATTCCATATTCTGGAATATGGAATATGTTTACATTATTGCTGTTTAGTGATAATATTAAACATTACTTCCATATTCCAGAATGAGGAATTTGTAATTGTCACTCCATCCCCAAGATGTTGTCGTGCTCCTTAAGCTCGTGGCCAACCGCGATGGAAGCAAGCGGTGGACTTACGCGGATCTGAGCAAGGATCTATTCATGAGCACCTCACAGGTGTTCCGCTCGATTGAGCGGATGGAAATGGCGCGTCTCCTGCTCGCGCCTAACATTCCTGCCCCGCCCGTCCCCGACGACCACACGCCGGGTTCGTTCTTGTGGCCCAACCGCGCCAACCTCAAGGAATTCCTCATCCACGGCGTCAAGTACGCGTTCCCGGTCGTGCGCGGCGGCCCGACTCGAGGCCTTCCCACTGCGGAAGCCACCAGCCCGCTGGCCCGCCACTTCAGTCAGGACTTCCCGCTGCCGCCAGTCTGGCCTTATCCTGAAGGTCCGTTCCGCGGCATTGCATTTTCTCCGCTATACAAGAACGTGCCGCAGGCAGCCCTGCGTGACCCCAAACTTTACGAACTTCTGGCATTGCTGGATGCGATTCGGGAAGGGCGCGCACGAGAGCGCGAACTGGCAATACAAGAACTGGGTGCGAGAATTGACGGCCCGAAGGCCAGTCCATCATGAACCCTCGCCCTGACAACCCGAATATTCTGCAACTCATGACTGCCGCTGCGAAGCTGGAGCCGTTGCTCGATCAGATTGCTTTTGTCGGCGGCTGTGTCACCGGCTTGCTTGTCACCGATCCGGCGGCGGCCCCAGTTCGCGCGACTCTTGATGTGGACGTAATCGTTCAGGCCGCGACCTATGCCGAGTTCACCATCTTGGAACAGAAATTACGCCAACTCGGGTTTCACGAATCCCGCGAGGAGGGGGCGCCGATCTGTCGCTGGGTTAACGGAGACCTGCTCCTCGACTTCATGCCAATCGATCCCTCCATCCTCGGGTTTGGGAACCGCTGGTACGGCCCCGCGCTAACCATGGCGCAAACAATTTCGCTTGGCACTCACGAACTCCGCGTAATAACGGCCCCTTACTTTATTGCCACAAAACTGGAAGCCTTCCGCGGGCGCGGACGGAATGATTTTAAGGTCCATGACTTGGAAGATATTGTGACAGTCATGGATGGCCGTGCAGAGATTGTGGAGGAGGCCCGTTCCGCGGAGCCTGCGTTACGACAGTATCTCAACACAGAATTCAAGTCATTACTATCGAATCGCGAGTTCCAGGACGCCTTGCCGGGACATCTTCTGCCTGACACAGCCAGCCAACAGCGTCTGGGACTGGTGCTCGAGCGCATGCGAGAAATGATCCTGGATCGCTGACCGGAACCCCATACCATGGCACTCGTAGAAATTCGCAACTTGACCAAGATTTATCCGCCGGCAGAGTCCTTGCTGGGCGGGAAGCCGGGCAGCGCAGTCCGGGCCGTCGACGACGTGTCGCTCGACATTCATGCCGGCGAAACGTTGGGGCTGGTGGGCGAATCCGGCTCCGGCAAGAGCACGCTGGGACGCCTGATTCTGCGTCTGATTGAACCAAGCTCCGGGAACGTCCGCTTTGACGGACACGACTTGCTGGCCGCCAACCGCGCCGACCTGCGCGCGCTTCGCGGCCAGATGCAGGTCATCTTTCAGGACCCTTTCGCGTCGCTTGATCCGCGCTTCCGCGTCGAGGACATCGTCGCCGAGCCTCTGATCATTCATCGAAAATCCAACACGGAAGGCACGGGCATTCGTGCCCGCGTTGTCGAACTGCTGCGCGCGGTGGGCCTCGACGAATCGGCGCTGCGCCGCTATCCGCACGAATTCTCCGGCGGGCAGCGGCAAAGGATCGGCATCGCGCGCGCCCTGGCCTTGCGTCCAAAATTTATCGTTGCCGACGAACCCGTTTCCGCGCTCGATGTTTCAGTCGGCGCGCAGATCGTCAACTTGCTCGCACAGCTACAGCGCGAATTTGGACTGACCTATCTCTTCATCTCCCACTCAATGCCGGTGGTGCGATATCTCTCGACGCGCATTGCCGTCATGCACCGGGGGAAATTGGTTGAGCTTGGGGACGCCGACCAGATCACAACCCGGCCGCAACATCCCTACACGCGCAGTTTGCTGGAAGCCACCCCGGAGTTGACAGCGTAGCGTGGCGTCGCAAGTTCGTTGTTACGAAAAACGAACAGTTGTCACGAAAAGCGAACATAAGGAACCGGCCTCTCCGTAAATCCCTTAGATTCAGCGGGAAGCGATCGTTAACGTTGCACCATAAATAGTGCAAAATGTACTTAACTCGTTCATGTTCAGTTGCATAGCGGATGCGCACCCTGTGGATAAAGCAGCTGCTAAGCTATTGAAAACAAAGCACTTATTTCTTCAGTTAAAACGATTTAACTCCGCGCTGGTGCGGCCGGTTTTGAGGATGCCTCCAGCCTGTCCCAAGCCCCACAAAGCCCCTCCAGGGGCCAGCAAACGCTCGCGCGGGGCACTTCAGATCAGGGGCTGAGCCTAGTAAACGTGGCAGGTGCCGGTCTTGTTCGCAGCCGGGAGCACTCAAACCACGGAGGTCAGCGACTGCCTAAAGTAAACAGCTGTGCAACCTTGGGATTCTTTAAGGTTTCCGGGAGAATCCACTGAGCGTCCTGGCCCACACAACTGCCTTGTCATGATCAGGGCAGGCCCACTACAATCCCTGAAATCCAAAAGGAGGATCCGCATGTCCACCGCTCCCGTTGTGCCCGCCGCCCCGATGGCCCCCGATTCGCCGTCGCTCTCGGAAGCCGAGCGCTTGATTGACACATTTATCGCGCCTTCGAAAACCTTCACCGACCTGCGCCGCAACGCCAGTTGGTGGGCGCCGTGGCTGCTGATTTCCCTGTCGTCCCTGTTTTTCGTTTACGTCATCGGACGGCAAATCACCTTCGAGCAGGTGACCAAGAACCAGATTTCTCACTCCAAGCGCGCCGACCAGTTCGACAAGCTTCCCGCCGACCAGCAGGAACAGCAGATCCAGCTTTCCAACAAGATCATTCGAGTCTTCGGTTACGGCAGCCCGGTGCTGATCCTTCTCTATTTTCTGATCACGGCTGTCACGCTATGGGGAACGTTCAAGGTGATGGGCGGGGAAACCACGTTCAAACAGGCTTATGCCATCGTCTGGTACGCCAGCCTGCCGGCGTTAGTGAGCTCCGCGCTCGGTATTATCGCCATGTTCGCCGGCGTCAACCCGGAAGGATTCGACATCAACAATCCTGTCGGAACCAATCTCGCTTACTATCTCGATGCCGATACTACCAACAAATTTCTGCGTGGAATGGCCTCTTCGTTTGACGTGGTCACAATCTGGAGTATCGTCCTGTTGGGAATCGGCTTTGCCTGTACCAGCAAGGTGAAACGCTCGACCGCGATTATCGTCGTGGCCGGATGGTTCCTGTTCTACAAGCTGGTCATGTCGGCGCTGGGCTCGATGGGCTAGACTCGCGGGCTGGCGGGCGGTCGAAGATTCCAGGCCGGGCTTTATTTGATCTGGACCAGTTCGCGGTCGTGCTGGGAGGCCAGCGGCGCGGGATGCTGCGGCGCGCGCCAGTTATCAAAGATCGAAACCTGATGCACACAGGAAACGGTGCAGTGGGGCGCGCAGGATTTTTCGGTCAGATATTCGCGGCGCAGGTCTGCGCGCGTGTATTCCGCCAACGGTGTGCCGGGATAACCGCGTTGCTGTGAGCAGTAGTGAACGAGCCCATTTTCACAAATGTAGAGATAGCGCGCGCCGGCGCGGCAGCGCCACTGGTTGGGCAGCCCTTGGGCGATATTGTCCTGGAAGGCGTTGACGCGGGTGAAGCTGCTTTTCTCCAGCGCCTGCACCTGCTGATAAATGCTGCGTTCTTCCTGATTGAGCGGCTTGAGCTGCCCGGTCCCGTCGTGAATGATGCCGATGGTCGAGGTAAAGCCAAGCTCAACGGCACGCTTGCCAATCACCAGCGCGTCCTGCGGGTGCTGAATTCCGCCGCCGACGACTGAGTTGATATTGACGTGAAACTCGGCGTGCTCGGCCAGGTTCTGCAATTTCTTGTCGAGCACCTTCAGACTTTTCTTCGAAACTTCGTCGGGAGTGACGTTATCAATGGAAATCTGCAGCCATTCGAGGCCGGCGCGGTTCAGCCGCTGGATGCGCTCGGGCACCAGCAGATAGCCGTTGGTGATCATCCCGGCGATGATGCCGCGCTTGCGGATGTGCGCAATGATGCCGTCGAGGTCGGGATGCAGCAGCGGCTCGCCACCGGAAATGGTGACGATGGAAGTGCCCAGCTCGGCGAGTTTGTCCACGCGCGCGAACATCTCTTTGGTCGGCACCGGCTTGGAAACTTCGTCGTACTCGTTGCAGTAGGTGCAGGACAAGTTGCACCGGCGCATTGGAATGATGTGCGCCAGGATGGGGTGGTCCGTGGAAGCGAGCGCGCGCGCAGCCATGGCCGTGCCGCGCAGATTGCGGTGCAGGGCTTTGGCGCGGCGGCGCAGGGTTGTGGAAGCAGATGCCATGTTAAGGGTTACTTTTCTATTACATCATAGGCAGGTTTCGAGGTCATCCCCGGCAACAGTGTGCAGTGGATTTGGCGGGGCGAATGGGGATTTTGAGCAATCGCGGCGGCTGTGGCTTATTCGATGAACTTGCGCCAGGACTCGTCGTCGCCACCGGTCAGTTCGTGCCCAGCGTCCCGAAGAACCTGCTGCGTCACTCCTGCAAATTCTTCCTGCACCAGTACATAGTCCGTCTCGAAAGTCGAAATCGCAAAGATGGGTACACCACTCTTCGACAGCGGCTCAATGAACGACAGCAGAATCCCAGTGAGCGAGAATGCAAACGGGCCTTCCAGCTTGAAGCAGATCCAGTGATGCTGCGAGTGGACGTCTGCAGGAAGATTGTCCGCCGGGCAGACGATCGAGAGTTCGTCGGCGGAGCGGCTGATCGAGGTGAATTCGCCCTTCGTGGCCCAGTCGGGGACAGGCGCATCCGCAGCTAGCTTCACGATGGCGTAAGGGCCGGGCATCCAGCGGTACTTGAGCTGGTGGCGATGCGGGCGGGATCGGTCGTCTTCGTGGTTTGCGACAGTCATGAGTTATGAAGGAACAGCAGGTTTCTCGACTTCGCAAGATTGCCCGTAAGCGGGCAATCTTACTGCGCTCGAAATGACAGGCTTAAAAGCGACGACACAGTTCGCCCTCAGCGTTGGCCGGAAGGCTTGGTGCCGGGCCAGGCAAACTGCAGGGCCAACGTAAGCCCCAGGCTGATCAGGAAATCCGCCAGAAAGGGATGCGCGGGCCACGCCATGCGCGCGATGCCCAGATACCAGGCAGCGGTTCCTGCGACGGTTGCGATTAAAGTGACTTTCAGAGTCTTCATGGCAGCTCCTAGACACGATTCCAAGTCAATATACGGAAGCACCACGCCAAGTGTTCCTATAGGAACATTAATGCGCAATTCTAAAGGCTTTAGCAGCGCAAACTCGCGCTATCTGGCCGCCACTCCGTCCAGCAGATTCAGAAACTCCAGTTTTTTCTCTGCCGGCAGAAACGACGCTTCGAACGAGTTGCGCGCCAGTTCGCGCAGATGCTCGTCAGTAAAGCCGAAGTGGTCCTGCGCCAGTTGATATTCGCGCGCCAGCGTGGTGACAAACATTGCGGGATCGTCGCTGTTGAGCGTGATCATCAGGCCCTTATCGAAATAAGTTTTCACGGGATGGTCTATGAGGTTCGGACAGACGCCGGTGCGCTGGTTGCTGGAAAGGCAAATCTCAATCGGAATTTGGCGCTGGGCAAGCTCTTCCATGAGGTCGGCGTCGTGCATGGCGGCCACGCCGTGGCCCAGCCGCTCGGCACGGATATTGAGCGCGCCCCACATGGACTCCGGTCCGCCGGTCTCGCCGGCGTGGGCCGTGAGGCGCAGGCCTTGGTCCGCAGCCATTGTGTAGAGATCGCGGAAAATTTCAGGCGGGCCCTTCTGTTCGTCGCCGCCAATGCCGATGCCGGCAACGTTGCGGTCGCGATAACGCGCCGCCAGCTCGAAAACGGGCCGCGCCGCCTCCACTCCAAATTGGCGGACGGCATCGAAGACCCACAGCAGCGACACGCCGAAATCCCGCTCGCCATGCTGGCGGCCGCGTTCCAGGCCTTCAAAGATCGCGGCGACATCCTGCTTGCGCCACAGGCACACGCCCACGGAAACGTAAACTTCCGCGTGCAAGACGTTCTCGGCTTTCAAGCGCTGCATCAGGCGATAGGTGATGAGCTCATAGTCTTCTGGCGTGCGCAGGTGCGCGGTGATGTTCTTGAAAGCCAGAAGAAATCCCTGGAAATCCTGATAGCGGTAGAGCTGCTCGACTTCCCCGGGGGATACACGATCACCGTGACGCTGGCGGAGTTCGACGAGCGTGGCCGGATCGATTGCGCCCTCAAGATGCAGATGCAGCTCTGCCTTGGGAAGCTGGCGGATGAAGTTCGACGGAGCGCGCTCGGGGGCAGGAGGCATCTGTTGTGATTGTAGGTTCTGGGCGGGAGATTTGCGAGGGCAGGCACATCCACCACGGAGACACAGAGTCACGGAGGAAAGCCGGTTATTTCGCTCGGGATGACATCGTCTCTTCTTGACCGCTGACGGCTACTTCCTCGCAAACTCGCTGCGGTGGCGGCTGTAGAAGATGTAGATCACCAGACCCAGTGCGAGCCAGATGACGAATCTTGTCCACGTGATCACCGTCAGCCCGGTCATGAGGCCGCCGCAGAGAATGATTGAGATCAGCGGGAACCATGGCACGAACGGCACTTTGAAGACGCGTGGGCGGTCCGGCTGGGTGCGTCGCAGAATAATGACGCCAAGCGAGACCAACACGAAGGCGAAGAGCGTGCCAATGTTCGAAAGGTCGGCCGCGTCGCTGATCGCGAAAATTCCCGATGGGATGCCGACGACGAATCCGGCGATCCAGGTCGAGTAATGGGGCGTTTTGAATGTGGCGTGGACCTTGCAGAAAAGCTTGGGGAACAGGCCGTCGCGCGACATGGCGTACCAGATGCGGGCCTGGCCGTATTGAAAAACCAGCAACGAAGAAATCATGCCGGTCAGTGCGCCAATGACGATGATGGATTGGGACCAGCGGCTGGCGCCAAGCACCTTCAAGGCATAGGCGACCGGAGCTTCCGCGGCCTCGCCGGAGACGAAGGTCGTGTATTTCATCATGCCCAGCAGCACGACGGAAACGCCGACATAGAGCACGGTGCAAACAATGAGCGAAGCGATGATGCCAAACGGCAGATCGCGTTGCGGGTTCTTGGCCTCCTCGGCCGCCGTGGACACGGAATCGAAGCCAATGTAGGTGAAGAACACAATCGCGCCGCCAGTGACGATGCCACCGAAGCCCGAAGGCGCGAACGGCTTCCAGTTGCTGGGATGGACGAGCGCGCCGCCCACCACCAGGAAGATCAGGATCGCTCCGATCTTAATGGCGACCATGATGTTGTTGGCTTTGGCGGATTCGCGAATGCCTCGCACCAGCAGAACGGTGAGAATGAACACGATCAGGAACGCGGGGAAATTGAAATACGCGCCCGTCCAATGGCCCGTTTCCCAGACCGGCGTAGACCATCGGTCAGGCAGATTGACGCCAAAGGATGCGAGTTGGGCCTTGGTATAGGCGCTGAATCCGATGGCCACCACCACGTTGCTGACCACGTATTCGAGGATCAGGTCCCAACCGATGATCCAGGCAAAGATTTCGCCAAGCGTCGCATAGGAATAGGTGTAAGCGCTGCCCGCGATGGGGATCATCGAGGCCAGTTCGGCATAGCAGAGCCCCGCGAAACTGCACGCCATCGCGACCAGAATGAATGAAATAGCGATGGATGGCCCGGCCGCCGGGCGCCCGTGCATGAGGATTTGAGAAGTGCTACCGCCGCGCAGGAAGTTGACAATAATATCCAGCACCTGCGCGTGCATGATGGAGGGCGCCTGGAAGTATTCCCCCGCCGCCGCGGTGCCGGTGAGAACAAAAATCCCCGACCCGATAATCGCGCCGATGCCCAGGGCGGTCAGCGACCACGGCCCCAGACTTTTCTCCAGTTTGTGGTGGGGAGACTCGGACTCGGAGATCAGCTTGTCAATGGACTTGCAGCAGAATAGCTGATTGTTGGAAGTGCGAATGGTCGCGGCAGGTTCCGGGGATTGTGACAAGCGGTGGTTGTCTCCTGTAGCTACTGGCTGCCAGCTCTTAGCTGGTAGCTCTTAGCGCTTTGCCATTCTAGCCACGCCTGGTTTGCTTCGACGGAGCGGGCTTGGCCCGCTCCGTTCGAAGTTCACCTCATTGCCTACCGTTTGGCCTGGCCGCGCGCCAGTTTCTTCACTTTGGGCTTCTTCGATCCGCGCGCGTAGTCGCGGGGCTTCTTCGGGTTTTCCGCCTTACTTTTCTTACGGGCGGTGCGGCGGGCTTTCTTGCGTTCTTCCTTGGGAAGTGACTTTGTGTTTGCCATGAATCCTTTTCGAATTAATAATTTGGTTGGTAGTTCAGTGTTTGGGCGAGTCTTGAAATCTGAAATTGCTCTACGAAACGATCAAGTTGTGCTACTCGCCGGCGCCTTAGCACTCAATCTCACGCCCGACGGAATTTTATACTTCGGCGGATCGAATTCGTTTCTTTTACCATTTTTTTAAGCGCCGCCTTGAATGGTCGCTCTAAGGCCTGTCTTTGGGTCTTCAGAAGTCGTCCGGTCTGACGGTTTCCAGGCGGCCGGGCGATTTGGAGTATGAGGGTCTCAAGGTCTTTTAGGTAATGCACCTTGCCAATCTTGAAGACCTGGAACGTTTCCCACTTTCCCTTATGCCGATCCTTCAGATGATTCGTGATCCTGCTCTTCAAACTCTTACTGAGCCCAACGTAATAAAGCCTTTTGCCCTTATAGAGGGCATAAATGCCCGGCGAACCCTTCAGCAGCGTATCCAGTTCTGACTTGAAAAAGTGATTGTCGAGAAGCGTCACAGGCAGCTTCGCAATACCTTTTAGCAATCTGCCGCGCGTGCCCTTCTGTTTCTTTATCATAACCGAGCCGAATGGTAAAAAACCCGTGGCTAGCCCCGCTCCAGCTGCGCGTACTTCTCCATTAGCTTCTTCAAGCCGAAGCGAAGAAATTGTACCGTAATCTTGGCATCTTCGCCTTCTCCTTCTCGCTGATAGACCGTGCCTTCACCATATTTCGGGTGTTTGACCTTCTGGCCGGGGCGGAATCCGGTCTTCGATTTTGGCACCTCGACCGGCGGTTGGGCGAGCGTGAACTTCTTCCCCCGCGAGGCGAAGAACTGCGCAATGTTCTCGATGGAGTTATAGGGCTGGACTGGAGAAGGGCCGCGGACCTTTGCTCCGCCGGACAGCCGGGGGCGGCTGTCTCCATGCACGCCCTGCTGCCAGCTTGCGCTCTGGTCTTCATCTTCGTAGGAATAATGCGGAGTCTCGGCGTATGCGGAGTTTCGCGTAGGGGAGCGATTGCCCTGGCGCTGCGAAGAAACCGCCGAAGGCAGACCCGTGCGCGACTTGCGAGTTCCCAGTTCTTCGATCAATTCGGCGGGGATCTCATCGAGGAAGCGCGACGGAATGCTTGCCTCCGGCATGTCAGTCCCATAGCGGCGGCGGTATACGGCGCGGGTCACGATGAGTTGGTCCATGGCGCGGGTCATGCCGACGTAGCAAAGACGGCGTTCTTCCTCCACGTCGTCGGGTTGCAGCATGGTGCGCGAATGCGGGAACAGCCCTTCTTCCATGCCGCTGAGAAAGACCAGCGGAAACTCGAGGCCCTTGGCGGCATGCAGGCTCATGAGCGAAATCGGTGCGCGTTCGTCGTAGTCGTCCACATCGCTGATGAGGGCGGCATGGTCGAGAAACTGGTCGAGCGACTCGCCGCGGTCGCGGGCATCCAGTGCGGCGTTCACCAGTTCGCGCAGGTTTTCGATGCGCGAAAAAGCTTCGGGAGTGTCTTCCGTTTCCAGCAGCTTGATGTAGCCGGTGCGGTCAATCAGGAACTTGAGCAGGTCGGAAGCCGTCGCGGCCACAGGAACAACGTGCGTAGAACTGTCGGAAGCGTCATCCGCGGCAGGAACATCGGAAGGCATCACTGACTCCGGCGCCGTTTCGCCTGCATCCGGGTCGTGTACCGATCCAAAGTCGAATGCGATGTTGCCGAACTCATTCGGATCAAAAGCGGCGGCATCGCCCGCGGAATCCAAGTCTGCCGCGGCTGGGATGTCTTCCGATGAGGCCGCCATCGCCGTGCCCTCCCTCCGCTCGGCAAAGGCTCCTCCCAGCATCGCTCGGGCGTCTTCAATGATCTGCTGAAAATTCTTCAGCGCGGCGAGTGCGCGCTGCGGCAGGAGTTGCCTGGTGACGGCTTCTCTGAGCGCGCCCCACAGTGACAAACCAGTTTCCAGGGCCAGCCGCTCCAGAATTTCGATGGTGCCCTTGCCAATGCCGCGCGGGGGCGTGTTGATCACGCGCTGTAGCGAGACCGAGTCATCCGGGTTCTGAATGACTTTGAGGTACGAAATCATGTCCTTGATTTCGGAGCGCTCGTAAAACGAGAATCCGCCCACGACCTTGTACTTGAGCTGGTAACGCCGCATGCCTTCTTCAAACAATCGGGACTGCGAGTTGGTGCGATAGAGGACGGCCGCGCGCGGAGCCTCGCCGCGCTCCGTCGCTTCCCGCAAATATTTTGCAATGCAGTCGGCGGCAAACAGCGCTTCGTTCTCTCCGTCGGGGGCTTCGTAGTAACCGATCAGGCCGCCGCCTTGCCGCGCCGTCCAAAGATTTTTCCCCTTGCGTCGCAGGTTATTGGCCACCACCGCCGAGGCACCCGCCAAAATGTTCTGCGTGGAGCGGTAGTTTTGTTCCAGGCGGATGATGCGCGCCTCCGGAAAATCTTTTTCAAACTCGAGGATGTTGCGGATGTCGGCGCCGCGCCAGGAATAAATGGACTGATCTTCATCGCCCACGGCGCAGACGTTGTGGCGAGATCCAGCCAGCATGCGCATCAGCTCATATTGCGGGCGGTTGGTGTCCTGGTATTCATCCACCAGAAGGTAATGGAAGCGGCGATTGTAGTAGTCGCGCACCTCGGCGGAGGACTTCAATAGCCGCGTGGCCTCGAGCAGCAGGTCATCGAAGTCGAGAGCGTTGGCGCGCAGCAGCTCTTTCTTGTACTCCTGAAAAATGTGTGCCACTTTTTCGGTGGTGGCATCGGCCGATTGCAAGTACAACTCCTGCGCGTCGAGCATGTGGTTCTTGGCCCATGAGATGCGGCCGAGGACGTTGCGCGGCGTCAGTTGTTTGTCGTCAAGCCCGAGCCGCTTGAGGATGGATTTGACCACCGACTGCTGGTCGCTGGCGTCGTAGATGACGAAACTTTTCGTGTGGCCGATAGCCGGCTGGCCGGGCGTTGCAGAGGGAATGCGCAGCGCTTCAATGTCGCGGCGCAGCACGCGCACGCAGAAAGAATGGAACGTGGAGAGTACGGGCTTCGCGATGCTGAGTCCGCCGGTCAGTTTGGCGACGCGCTCACCCATCTCCGCCGCGGCTTTGTTGGTGAAGGTCACGGCCAGGATGGATTCCGGCATCACTCCGAGCTTTTCGATCAGATAGGCGATCCGGTAGGTGATGACGCGGGTCTTTCCACTGCCCGCCCCGGCCAGGATGAGCACCGGCCCCTCGGCGGTTTCGACGGCCTCGCGCTGCTGCGGATTGAGTGAATCGAGAAGAGACAAGGCGGGCGTGGCTCCGACGCTGATCTTTCAATTTTACAGGGAACGGCACGGGTGAAGCTCAAGCCACTTCAATCTTTTCGTCGGCAAGCTGCTTATCGGCTTCGTCGGCCCCGGTCAGCTCGAAGGAATTGGTCGTCACAGCTTTGCCCTTCTCCACGCTGGTGATGACGTAGGAGCAACCGAACCAGTGCGCCTCGGCAAAATCAGTCGGCGACCAGCGCGCCGGATGGCCGGGATGGGAGTGATAGAAACCGAGGATGTCCTCGCCGCGTTCGCGGGCCTCGCGTTGAATGCGGATGAGGTCGCGCGGGTCAATGTTGTAGCGGTTGTGGGCGGAGTCGGTTCGGGTATTGCCAGCCCGGGCGATGGAGCTGACTACGCGCGCGCCGTCATCGTCGTCGAAGTGTCCCAGCAAAACACCGCAGCATTCGTGAGGATAAGTTTCCTCGCCGTGCTGGCGGAGCTCGTCGTAAAGTTTGCGTTCAATTTTCAGCATGGAAGATCAACCCCTACCACGGAGACACGGAGTCACCGAGAAAAGCGAGCCAGCGTGGATTCACTCCTCGTCCCAGAACCGCTCACTCAGATACTTGTCGGCCGAGTCGCACAGGATGGTCACGATCACGGCTTCTTCGCGATCTTTCAGCGTAATCCGACGCGCCACTTCCAGGCAGCCCACAACGGCGGCGGCAGCGGAAACTCCAACCAGCAGGCCGGCTTCGCGCCCCAGGCGCTTGACCATCCCGTACGAATCTTCGGTGGAGATTTCAATATTCTCATCGGCAAGCGATGGATCGTAAATGGGAGGGACCATCGCGCTGGGCATGTGCTTGGCGCCTTCGATGCCATGGAACGGGGAATCCGGCTGCAGCGAGATGCAGCGAATTGCCGGGTTGAGCTCACGGAGGCGCCGGGTTGTGCCCATGAAGGTCCCGCTGGTGCCGAGCATGGCGACAAAGTGGGTGATGCGTCCTTCGGTTTGTTGCCAGATTTCGTTGGCGGTGGTGTGGTAGTGGGCCTGCCAGTTGGCGGGGTTGGAATACTGGTCGGCGTAAAAATATTTGCCCGGCTCGGCGGCAGCAAGCGCGCGCGCGCGGCGGATCGCGCCGTCCGTACCGTCGGCGGAATCGGTATAGAGAATCTCGGCGCCATAAGCCCGCAGGATCCGCTTGCGCTCGGGAGAAACGTTCTCCGGCATGCAGAGCGTGACCGGAAAGCTCATCGCCGCGCCCAGCATGGCATAGGCAATGCCGGTGTTCCCGCTGGTGGCGTCGAGCAGCGTCCTGCCGGCGACCAGTTCGCCAGAGCGCTGCGCGGTGAGAACAATATTGGCTGCCGCGCGGTCTTTGACGGAGCCGCCGGGATTCTGCCACTCAGCTTTGCCCAGGATCGAAATGCCGGGCAGATCGCGCGTAACGGCATCCAGGCGCAGCAACGGCGTGTTGCCGACGCGCTCCAACTGGCCCTGGCCGGGCCGGACCGGATTTGAGTGTGCGGACAAGAGTTGGCTCGTTACGTTTGCGCTGCCCTGTGACTATCGTAATATGCGCAGCGTAGAAAAACAGCGTATGTAGTATGTTGAATAGATGATGTGCTGTGCAGGGGAGACTCAGGGGGAGGAATCTCCGGCCCCGGCGACGGCATCCTAAAGATTGGATCGAAGCAAAACGCGATGGCAAACTTAGTGGAAGCACGGAGCTACGAAGAAGCGCTGGCCTGGCTGCGCGACAACGGCTTTGACCTGACGGACGCCCCCGGCACCAGCGGGCGCGTTTTTCTGCGGAAGTACAACGTGTCGGCGGCGATCCAAAGGACGCCGGAGGATGGCACGAAGATTTTTGCGTTTCCCGGATATCTGGTGGGCAGCGAAATTTCAAAGCTGGTGAACCGCGGCTACCAGCAGTTCCTGAAGACCTCGAAAAACGAACTCCCGGCGACGGCCGACCATCTCAAAGCCCTGCACCAGTTTTCCGAGGAATTGAAAGTTGGGCTGGGCATGCCAAGCCTTTACAGCGAAGGTCTGGGCACGGTGAGCGAGTCCTATCACTATGACCGCGTGAAAGACCGCCCCGACGTGCAAAAGCCGAAAGCCCCGGAGCCGACGGGCAAGGCCGCGGCGGCAGCAAGCCGCAAAAGCCGGGCTTAGACCCACCCAAGAACTTTCTTCAGCAGTGTGCGAAACTTATGCGCGAGGGCCTTGACCATGCGCCAGAGTTTCGCATTTTTCATTTTGCTGATTTGCGCCTGTGCCGCCACCCAGACCACGCCACCACCGCGCCTCGATATACAACCGAGTTCCCCCGAAGCGGCAATCGAACTGGTCCTGCACGCCCAGCAGGCTGCCTGGAACCGGGGCGATCTGGACGCTTTCATGGCTGGATACTGGAAGTCGGAGAAGCTTACGTTTTTCTCCAGTGCACGCGAAAATGCGGGCTGGCAGGATGCGCTGGATCACTATCGCGCCACTTATCAGGGGCCGGGTCACGAGATGGGCCAGCTCGAGTTTTCCGGCTTGCGCATTGAGATGCTGGCGGCGGATGCGGCGTTTGTGCGGGGAAGGTGGGAGCTCACCATGGTCACCGGAAAGAAACCGCACGGGTTGTTCACGCTAGTGTTCCGCAGATTTCCCGAGGGTTGGAAGATCGTGCACGACCACAGTTCGGCGGCAGAATAGGCAGAATAGAATGATCAAGCCCCGCCACGCCGCATGCCCTTGTCCATCGCCGCATTTGCGAGTTCATCCGCTTCTTTGTTGTGCTCGCGCAGGGCGTGTCCAATGGAGAACCATTCCAGTTGAGAGATCAATTCCGTGGCGCGAGCGTGCAGGTCCTTCAGCGTCGGGCTCTTCACCTTGTAGATGCCCTGGATCTGGCGGACCAGCAGCTCCGAATCGCTGATGACTTTCAGCGCCTTGGGACCGTGCTCGACGGCGTACTCCAGCGCTCCGATCAGGCCTTGATATTCCGCGAAATTGTTGGTCTGGTGGCCCAGGTACTCGCTCAAAGCGCCGACCTTGCGGCCCGACGCGTCTTCGATCACGACGCCATAGCCGGCAGGGCCGGGATTGCCGCGCGCCCCGCCATCCGTATGCGCAACCAGGTATTGTTCGGGCGGAGTGGAGGTTGCCCTTCGGGATGGGGATGGGAAAAGGCTGCCAGTCGCTGTTCTTGGGCGGCGTGAAAAATTCGAAACCATGTGGAGATTCTACATTGCGGGAAATGCCGCTCAGCGTCCCGCGGCGAGGCGCGTAGCCAGCCGGGCGGGCAGTTGGGCGTCGAAAATGCGGTCCTGCGCGGCCTTCAGGTCGTACGGCGTGCGGTGGAAATGGATCTTGCGCGCCTCGGTATCGAACATTGCAAAGGCCGCCCGCCAGTCTCCATCGCGCGGCTGCCCGACCGATCCTGGATTGATGAAATAGCGCGTGTTCGATCCCAGATGCAGCTCCACGGTTTCCGCCTGCCCCAGCGTGCGGTATTCGGGGCGGAACGCATCGGCGGAGTTATCGCCCAGAAAAAATCCTCCCTGCACGTGAGTGTGTCCAAAGAACGTGATTGGGACGGCCGCGTCGGCCAGCAAATCCAGCACGTTGCCAAGAGACACGACATACTCATCTTCATCGGCGGGCGAGCCATGCACCAACTGCACGCCCGGCAGGCTTGGGGCCAGCACCGGCCCCTGCGGAAGGACGCGAAGCCAGTCGAAATTCTCCTTCGTCAGTTGTTCCCGGGTCCAGATGGCGGCAGCGGCGGCGATGGGATTGAAATCATGAATGTCCATCAGTTCAGTGACGGCCTTGTCGTGATTACCGCGCACAAACAGAGAACCAATCTCCCGTGATCGCACCGTCACCTCGTTGGGACTGGCACCATAGCCGACAATGTCGCCCAGATTGACGACTGAGTCAAACGACGGGGCTGCCGCCAAACAGGCTTCCAGGGCCTCCAGGTTGGCGTGAATGTCGCTGATCAGCAGAATGTGCACAGGTCACCGGGCAAACTTGCGATTATAGAACGAACCAAGCGTTAAGATACGTGATCGGCAAATTCGGTTTGTGGTTCAGTTTAGAAAAACCTTCACCACGAAGGGCACGAAGGCGCACGAAGGTCCTGCGGGAAATTGAAGCCTTCGTGATACTTCGGGTCCTTGGTGGTTCATGACTTTGTCGACGACCCAAATTCGGGAGACGATAACTATGAAATTTAAGGGGCCGACCCCCGTTGCGATCAAAGCCGTGATCGCGCTGGTCCTGGCGAACACCGTAGCGCAGATTTGGCTGTACTCCACAATCCGGGAGCACGGACGGACTGTGCCCGACGCCGACTATTCCCACCTCGTGCGATTGAAGGGCGGGATTATCTACTATGTTCAATCGGGGCTTGGGAGCTATCTCGACCTTGCGCTGCCGCTGGAATTTGTATTGTCGGCGGTGCTGTTGCTGCTGATTTTGCTGTATCGGAACCGGCTGGAACGTTACTCGTGACCGGCGGCAAACACTTTTCCTAACGCATTGACGACCGGACAACGGGCCCAGTGTCCGACAGACACCTCCACCAGAGGCGGCAGCGCGGTCAGGCATTCCGCGACGCGATGGCCGCAACGGGGCGCGAATGCGCATCCGGCGGGCATGGCATCAAGAGCAGGCACGGTTCCCGCAATTGTTTGCAGCGGCCGCTCCCGGTCTGTCTTCAGGTCGGGCACGGAACGCAGAAGCCCGCGCGTATACGGATGAGCCGGCGCTTGAAAAATATCGCGCTTGGAGCCGACTTCCACGAGGTTGCCGGCATACATCACGGCGACGCGGCCCGCGACCCTCGACACCACGGCCAAATCATGGGAGATGAAGAGCATGGCCAGGCCAAACTTTTCGCGAAGGCCGGCGAGGAGATCAAGTATCTGCGCCTGGATGGTCACGTCGAGCGCGGTGGTGGGCTCATCGGCGATCAATAGCTGCGGGCGATTCACAATCGCCATGGCGATCATCACGCGCTGGCGCATCCCGCCCGAGAGCTGATGAGGATAGTTGCGCGAGCGGAGGACCGGATCGGGGAGAGCGACGTCGTTGAGCGCAGCCAGGGCGCGCTGCCGGGCTTCGTTCTTCGAGACTGCGTGATGAGCGAGTACAGCTTCGGCAATCTGGTCCCCGACGCGCATCACCGGATTCAACGCGGTCATCGGCTCCTGAAAAATCATCGCGATCCGGGAGCCGCGGAGTCGTCGTACTTTTTCCGCCGGCAGGGTCAAGAGTTGGCGTGCTTTGCGATCCTCGCGAAATAGAATCTCGCCGGAAACACGCGCCTGGGGAGGCAGCAGACCAAGGATCGCCAGCGAAGTCAGCGACTTGCCCGATCCCGACTCGCCCACCAGTCCCAGCACTTCGCCTGCGCCGATCGAAAAGCTAAGATTACGCACCGCGGTGAGAGCGCTTGCCGTGGCAGCCACGCCCGGCCCGGCGCCTGCCGACCGGCCGGAGGCGGGAAATTCAATATTCAGATGGCTTATGACCAGCAGAGGTAGCACCGGAACATGTTAGCAGCGGTCGCCCAAACGACGACGGGACAGCCGAGGGCGGCTGTCCCCACACCAAGTTCCATGTGTCGCGGATCGGCTACTGTCCCAAAATCAGCGGCAGGCCATTCTTGCTGTTCCCAATGACCACCACCTTCGAGTTGGGGCTCTTGGCCAGGTTCTCGGTGGCTTCAATGCCTTTCCATTCCAGCAGCGACGGCGTAATTCCCTGGGCCACGATCTGCTGAAAGTCGCGCACGCCGGCGGCTTCAATGCGCTTGCGTTGCGCCTCCTGGGTTTCTTTTTGCAGGCGGAAGTTCATGGCCAGCGATTCCTGCTCGGCCTGCTGCTTGGCCTCAATGGCCGCCTTGAGCGTGGCCGGCAACTGGATGTCGCGCAGCAGAACGTTCTCCACGGTCAGCCCGCGCATGTTCAGCTCCGTCGTGAGCTTGTCGTAAATCTGTTTGCCCACCATCTCGCGTTCTCCGGTGTAGAGCGCGTTGGCGCTGTGCGAGGCGGTGGCTTCGCGGATGGCCGAGCGGAGCGTCGGTTCCACCACGATGGTCTCGTATTCGGCGCCAATTTTTTGGAAGACTTCGGTGGCGCGATCCGGATTGAGATGATAAATCAGCGACGTGTCCAGGCTCATCATCAGGCCCTCGCTGGACGGCACGTTGGCCGACTCTTTCAGCGTCTGGGTCTGGATGGACATTTCGTTGTTGGTCTTCAGCGGATTGATGAGGTGGATGCCCTCGCCCAACTTCTCGCCCGTCACTCTGCCAAACAGAGTGAGGACCCCAACGTGACCGGTGCCGACCCGGGTAACGGAGTTGAGCAGGATGATCCCGAGCAGCAGCGCGCCCAGGCCCAGTCCCACGAGGCGCAAGAAGCCGCGCCCGCTGACGTCTACCACGTTGCCGCGAACCGGATCAAAAATTGTCATGACTTTTTCTCCGCAGCGATTGTAGGACGGTGGGCCCTCCGGCATAAGTGCCTTGGCGGGGACTGAGCTGAGGATGGGGTCACCGGTCTCGTGTCGTCCAACGACTACCCTGAATCCTCCCGCCCCGGTGGCGCATCCTTTACACTGCGCATCCTTTACACTGGAAGCTATGAACAAGATCCATATTCCAACCCCTTTGCGGCAATACGTGGGGAAGCAATCCGTTGTGGAAGTGAACGCCACGACGGTCGCCGAGGCCATGCTGGCGCTGGTGGCGCAACATCCTGACCTGCAGAAACACCTCTACACCGACAAGGGCGCGCTACGCTCGTTCGTGAACATTTACGTCAACGATGAAGACGTGCGCCACCTGCAGAAAGAGGCCACCGCGCTCAGTGACGGTGATACCATTTCGATTGTGCCCTCCATTGCCGGAGGGTGGCGTTGATTTACGAATTGTTGCTTTTACGAATTGCCGGATTTACGATTTGTGAAATGAAATTCCAGCCCATAACTCGCCGCTGTTGTTGCCGCCGCTAGCTTGCATTTCCAATTCGTCAGTCCGAAAATCCAACAATCTTCAAATTCCACGAGGGCCCATGGCCACCACAATTGATCCCATCGCCGCCAACACCTTGAGCAAGGACGAAATCCTGCGCTACTCGCGCCATTTGATCATGCCCGAGGTCGGCATGGAAGGACAGCAGAAGATTAAAGCGGCCCGCGTGCTGTGCATTGGCACCGGCGGGCTGGGATCGCCGCTGGCGCTGTATCTCGCCGCCGCGGGCGTGGGCACGCTCGGGCTGGTGGATTTCGATGTGGTGGACTTTACCAATCTGCAACGGCAAATCATCCACTCGACCGCTGATGTCGGACGAAAGAAGCTGGATTCCGCCGCAGACAAACTGAAGGCCATCAATCCATTTGTCAACGTGCGCTTGTTTGACATCCGGCTGAGCAGCGAAAACGCGCTCGACCTGTTTCGCGACTTTGACATCATTGCCGACGGCACCGACAACTTTCCCACCCGCTATCTGGTCAACGATGCCTGCGTCCTCTCCGGCAAGCCCAACGTGTACGGATCCATCTTCCGCTTTGAAGGCCAGGCCAGCGTGTTTGCCACAAAAGGTGGCCCGTGCTATCGCTGCCTTTATCCTGAGCCACCGCCGCCGGGACTAGTGCCTTCCTGCGCGGAAGGCGGCGTGCTCGGCATTCTTCCAGGTCTGGTTGGCGTCATACAAGCCACGGAAGTGATCAAACTCATCCTGGGCGCGGGCGATCCGCTGATCGGACGCCTGCTATTGATTGATGCTCTGGGCATGAAGTTTCGCGAACTCAAACTGCGCAAGAATCCGGACTGCCCGGTCTGCGGCACCCATCCCACCGTGACCAAGCTGATAGACTACGAAGAATTTTGCGGCATTCGAGGAGAAGAAAAACCGGTGGAGAGCGTAAATTCCGACATGCAAGTGGAAGAGTTGAAACGGCGGATGGACAAGGGCGACGATCTGTTCATCCTTGACGTGCGCGAGCCGCACGAATATCAGATCTGCAACATTGGTGGACACCTGATCCCGCTAAACGACCTGCCGAACCGCGTGAGCGAACTCGACTCCAGCCGCGAGATCGTGGCCCACTGCAAAATGGGTGGACGCAGCGCCAAGGCAGTGGAGTTTCTGCGGCAGGCCGGCTTCACGAAAATTCACAACCTCGCCGGCGGTATCAATGCGTGGGCCGAGCGTGTGGACCCGAAGATGCCGAAGTACTAAGATCTCTCCGGGAATGGCGCGAGCACTGCACGGTTCCGGCGCGCTGGCCCGTGAATCACAATATAAAGGGGAGCGCAGTTTCGCGCTCCCCTTCACATCTGCATTTTGATGCCCGGCTTACTTCGTGCTGCCGGCCGTCGGCATATCGCTAGCCGAAGCGTCGCCGATTTCCAGAGCATATTTCTTGCCCTCGAAGCGGATGCCGCTCAGTGCAGACATACCATTGCCGCCGTCTTTCGTCACTGCCGCGCTGTTGGCTGAATTCTCCGACAATTCCACGATACGCGCCGGAACTTTGGCAATCACATTCTTGCCCTGCTTGATGTTGAGCTCTACGTTCGGGCCTGCGCCCTCCCACTCCAGCTTGTACTCGCCCGCCTTCAATGTGGTCCCGTTGACTGTGATCGAGTGGTTGATCTGCAGGGACTGCTTGTTGCTGGCTGCTGCGAAGGCGCTGGTGGCCAGCAACGCCACACCCAACACCATCGTGGTTTTCATCGCTTTACTGATTGTCGAGAACGTCATGATCGCTCCTAAGTTTCTTTCCCGAATGTACGTCGGGAATCGGCTGGGGGCGGCACCGGTTCGCGATCGGCACGAAAAAGCGCTTGCGTTTTGCAGCCAGTCGCCTACAATTCAGCACGTTGGGGTTCAGCATTGCGGGCCGCAAGGCCGGCAATCTGCCATTGGAAGCTTTCTCAACTGGGCCGCCAAACCGAGCGTGAGAAAGTTTCCAGAACCCCTGCAATCTTTCCCGAGTGCGCATCTCCTACACAGCAATGATGCGTTTCCGGACTTCCCTTGCCTCACTTCCTGTTACGTTCACTCGAACCGGAAAGTTCCGCGCTTCAGTTTTTTCGGTTCTGTCTATTCGACGCAGCTCACCCCGGTTGGTCACGTACGGAAACGTAACGTTGCAAACGTGGAAACGACGCCTTCTGGGGATAACAGAACAGAGGTGTTTGTTGATAGAAGTCGTCGCGGAAAAAACCGAGGTCGGTGAGCAGCGAAGCGCGTATTTGTTCTCTACGAACCACGGCCACAGTTGCCGAGATCGAGTCAGTCCGCGAAGCTGTGCTCCACCCGGTGAGCGTGGTGAATCACCCTTTCCTTTTGTAATGAATTGGCCATTGCACCTGCCAGGTCCTGCCCCCATCGCGGGAAGCTTCCCAGCTCCAGTCCAGTTCGTTAGGGGTAATATTTTTCCATACCATCCGCTGCAAAAATTTTGCGCCGCCCTTTGGAGTCGCTTCGCGCTGCAAGATCATCTGCCCGTTATTGAATTCGCCGACGAAATCGAGATAGCTGCCTTGGTTATCAACCCACGTCTGCTTCCATTTCTCGTTACTGGCGTCGTATATGGAGACGCTCGTTCCACGCAGGGGCGTCGCACCCTGCCCCGAAAAATTCTCCTGCACGACACAGAGATCAAGGATGCGCTTGATGCTATTCGTGCCGTGCCCTACTTCCCCAGCAGTCTGCCCCGGCCACGTCAATTCCCACTCGCCAACCCAGAACTCGAACTGTTTCTGTTCCGCGGTCGTGCAAGGACTAGCCGTTTTTGGCGTGGTGGATTGTTGCGAGAAGAGTGCGGAAACGAGAAGAAGGGGCAGCAGCGGGAGCGCCTGCCAGACTGTTTTCATGATCTTCACCGTACTGCTTCTGACGCAGCAATCGGGAAAAGGGTTGGTTGGTTCGTTGGCCACTCGCCACGGTTTCTGATACACCTACACTTTGACCCTTGAACTCGCCATCCTTCTATTCCTTGCCGGCGTGCTGGGCGGAGCGCTGAACTCCGTCGCCGGCGGCGGCAGCTTCATTGCGTTTCCGGCGCTGCTGTTCTCGGGCGTGCCACCCATCCCCGCCAACGCCACCAACACGGTTGCGCTGTGGACCGGTTCGATGGCCAGTGGCGGCGCTTATCGCGACCGTTTGGACATTCCCGCCCGAGTGTTAACGCCTCTACTCGCTGCCAGCCTCACCGGCGGACTCGCCGGTGCCTTCCTTCTACTCAGAACGCCCGCGCAGACGTTTCTTCACGTGTTGCCGTGGCTGACCCTGGGTGCGACCCTGCTCTTCGCCTTCGGACGCAAGCTGGCGGGCGCGGGCAAGGCTTTCACTCCGCATCAAATGAGCAACTCTGAACTTGCCGGCGCGACCTTTTTCCAATTTGCCGTCGCCGTCTATGGCGGCTACTTTGGCGGGGGCATGGGCATTGTGATGCTGGCCATGCTGACCATGCTCGGCATGTCCGACATTCACGGCATGAATGCGCTGAAGACGGTGATGGGATCGGTGATCAACGGAGTGGCTGCGCTGGCGTTTATTTTTTCCCGCGCCGTTTATTGGAAACAGGCGGCGGTGATGATCGCCGGAAGCATCGCCGGAGGATACTTCGGCGCACACTATGCGCAAAAGCTCCCGCAGAAAATGGTGCGCTGGTTTGTTGTACTGATCGGGGCTTCGATGACGGTGTACTTTTTCGCGAAGGCGTACTGAAAGAAAAAACTTTGCCACGGATTCTCGCCGAAAATCACGGGATCGAGTTCTGACCCAGATCCGCGAGAATCGGTGAAATCCGTGGCTGGGTTTGTTACTGCAACGGCTCCGAAACATGCTCATGCACGATGAGCCATTTCCCATCCGTCTGACGCTCCCAGATCACGGTCCAGCGGAAGTCGCCCATGTCCACCTTGCCGGACTTGTGGACCAATTCAAATTTCACCGTCGCCGTGGCCCAATCCGTGTCCCCGACTGGATGCACCACCACGTCGTCGTTCACCGTGAACCTTGCGCTCTTGAACTCGGCCACCAAATGCTTCGAGCCTTCCTGATATTCCACCCAGCTTCCGTATTTCAGCGGCGCAATGTCATAGAACACGTGCGGCCCGGAGGCATAGAAGCCGGTCACGTTGGCGGGATCAAGGGTGCTCCATCCGTCCCAAATCTTCTGCATAGAGGCCTTGTCGGGCACCGGACCGGAATTCTTCTTCATCGCGGAATGCCTGGGCTCGGAAATCGCGGCACAAGTCAGCGTTAGAACCACCAGAAAAATCACCGAACAGCGCTTCAGCATGGGGTTTGGTCTCCTGTTGGAATTCGCCCAGATTTTCGCATAGCCTGGCGACAACCACAATTTGAAAGTAGATTCCGCCTGCGTCAAGCCGCTTGAGGCACTCTGTGGACAACAAAAAGCCGGAAGCCCGCAGGCTTCCAGCTTCCAGAATGAAGGTAAATCTACTTACTGGGCTTTCTCGTCGAGTTCCACGTCATCGCCGGCGTGAAGGTCTTCGGGAGCGAACACCACCATGCCGGTTGCCGTGGTGGGTGTGACTCCAATGATGACCAGCTCGCCCACGCCGCGCCGTGGCAGGTCGCGCACATGGATCACCGGCCCGTTCGAGCGGGTGAACCTGGCCGGGTCCACCGACGGTTGCTTCAATTGCGTGTCTTCGCTGAGCGCAGCCTTGAAGGAAAGCGAATCCACTGGGTCTCTCAGGTCCGCATCGTAAGACCTCACCGCGCGATAGTAGTCTCCGACTTTAACTCCCTGGTTGGCCCCCAGATTGATGTAGACCTTCTGGCCCGTCCCCACTTCGGAGTCGAAATCCTTGCTCATCACGATTCTGCCGCTGACCTTGCTGCTGGATGGCAGGAAGCGGTCGAATTTGACCGGAGTGTGAAATGGGACCATCGGCTTCTCCACAAACGGGATCGCCGTGTCACCAGGGTTGATGGGATCGCAGGCGTATTCCACGACCGCCACGGCCGATCGGCTGCGCGTGTCCACGATCTTCACACGTCCGATTTCGCCGTAGGGCTGTCCCGCCTCTTTGAGCAGCTTTTTCTGGCCACCGAACAGTTCATACTCGTTTCGGTCGCGCAGCGCACGGACGATTTCATACTGCTGACCCGTGGTATATCCGGTTCCGCTTAGGTAAACGACATCTCCCCGCTGGAACTTGGTAGTGCCGGGAGTATGCAGGCCGCCGGCGATGAAATTGGCGTCCGGCAGGCTTTGCCGGCTGATAAATCCTGCACAATAAATGTCGGCGTAGGTCGGCGTCTGCACCCGCTCGGTGGGGAATGTGGCAGAGTTCAACTCGGTGCCTTGTGGAGCACTCGGTGCGGGAGCGTCATCGGCGGCCGACTGGGCCCAGGCCGAAGCCGCCATCAAAGTCAATAACAGTCCTATTTTCTTCATGTTACCTCCGGAACGAGGCTTCCAAACCGGCCCCGTCCTACAGTGGAATCCCCCCAAATGGGAAGCTTCAGGCTGAAGGTAACAACCGCTGGGGAGGGGGTCAAGGTTACGAGGGTGTCAGGGTGGGCAGGGAGCAAAAGTTTTTTCGCCCTTTCGGTGCTGGGGAGTTGCATCTGGATTAGCAGACCTGTAATATTCGCGCTCGACCCCCATCAAGTGGGGTTCAGGATCATGAGCGCTGTGTCTGCAACCTATATTCCGCGCCTGCGTGCATTGCGGCTGCCTCGCGTATGCGTGGCTGTCACGGGCACCGACGCCGCTGAGATGGGCGAAAAGGCCGAGGCGCTGGCGCGCGATAACCCCTTCCTGGAGTTCAGGTTGGACTATCTGAAGCGCCCTGCTCTCGCCCTGCCCCGCATCCGGCGGATCCTTGAAATCTACCCTGGGACGGTGCTCATTGCCACCTGCCGCCGCGCGGCCAACGGCGGCAAGTTCCGCGGATCGCTGGCCTCGCAACTCGATGTCCTCCTTAAGGCCGCCGATGCCGGCTGCCAGATCGTAGACCTTGAATATCAGTCCGCGGCGAAGTCCCGGCCACAGCAGTTGCAGAAGCTTCGCTCCCACGCGGCCCTTATTCTGTCCTTTCACGATTTCCGCGGCACCAAGAAGCTCGACGAGACTTTAGAAAAGATGCTGACGATTCCGGCGGACTTCTACAAGATCGTCGGCACCGCGACCACTCTGTCCGACAACGTGACCATGATGAAATTTCTTGGCCGCGAAAGTGACAAGCACTCGCTGGTCGGCCTTTGCATGGGCGAACTCGGCATCATCAGCCGCGTGTTGGGCGTACGCGCCGGCAGCGCCTTCACCTTCGCGTCCGTCACGCCCGGCGAAGAAACCGCCCCCGGTCAGGCGACCGCCCGCGAACTCCGCGACGTGTACCGCATAGACCAGGTGGACCCCGCCACGCGCGTCTACGGCGTGGTCGGCGATCCGGTGGCGCATTCCCTCTCGCCCGCGATCATGAATGCCGCGTTTCGCCGCGAGAACGTCAACGCCGTCTATCTTGCGCTCCACACCAAGGCGCTGAAAGACCTCCTGACCTGCGTCCGCGACATCCCCTTGCATGGCCTCAGCATCACCATGCCCTATAAAGAATCCATCATTCAATACCTCGACAACGCCGACTCCCACACCGAGCGCACCGGTGCCTGCAATACGGTTGTCCGTGCTCAGGACGGTAAACTGTACGGGTTCAATACCGACGTGGCCGGAGTGGTGCGGCCGCTGGAACGCCGCCTCAACACGCTCGAAAACGCGCGCATCTTAGTCCTGGGGGCCGGAGGCGCGGCAAGGGCCGCAGTATTTGGCCTGAAAGAACGCGGATGCGAGGTCTACATTCTGAACCGCAGCGTTGCCGCAGCTCAAAAGCTGGCCCGGCAGGCCCGCGCCAGGGTGATGAAGCGTGCCGACCTCAAGAAACTCGCCTTCGACGTCATCATCAATGCCACGCCCATCGGCATGAACAATTCGCGCGACACGCCGCTCTCCGACAAAGAGATCAATGCCCGCTATGTCTTTGATATGGTTTATGATCCGCCTGAAACCCGGTTCATGAAACTGGCCCGCGAACGGGGCGCGCAGATCATTCCCGGCATCGAGATGTTTGTCCATCAGGCCGCCCGCCAGTTTGAAATCTGGACCGGCAAGCCCGCCCCCTGGGACGAGATGCTCCGCGTTGTTTTACTCGCTCAGCAGGAGCGAGCCAGGGCTTCGGCTGCAAAAAACTAGGCGCTCGATGCTGTTTTCTACCATTTGGGTTGCTTTTCCCACAGCCCCACAGTAAGATGCCTGAGGAACGGGACAACAATCGTTTCCAAAGAACGCAAATGCAGCACCACCTTCAAATCTCAGGTTTCACTTTCAGCTTTAGCCAAAATCTCACGACTTAGGTGGATTCCCTCCGCCTCGTCCCCGGTACGGAGAGTTGAAAATGGCGTGGTATGCGTACTGTCTTGCCGAGCATCAAGCCCTCCCCAATGGCACCCGCACACGAAGACCTTGTATTCTAGAAGGCGTACAGGGTGTCAACGGAGCCCCGGTTCTTAGCTACCCCAGCGGTGAATTCGCTGTGATCGTCAGCGAAATTGACCAGAAACTAACCCCCCTCGATCAAAAGGCCGCGTTGGACCATGCCCGCGTCATCAGCGGCTGTTTCCGCAACGTCACCGTGCTTCCCTTCCGCTTTGGCACCATCTTTGAGACCGAAGACGCCCTGCGTCATGCCGTGCGGGTCAACCGACGCGCCTTCGGTGCCAGCGTGGATCGCCTACGCGGCAAGTCCGAAATGCACATTAAACTGGTCGTGCGCGACGGTTCCCTGCGCGAAGCCATGATTGATATCGAACTGCCCGACACCGTCGGCGGCGACTATCTTTCCAAGCTTCGCGTCAAAGCCTCGCGGGAACGCGAGCGTCAGACCAAGGCCCGCGCGATCTCCGTGCAGGTCCACAAACTCTTCAATCCGCTCGAAGAGGAAGTCAGCTGCAAGAAAGTGGCTCCTGCGGGCATGTGCATTGACATCGCCCACCTGATTGACTCGAAGTCCATCGAGAAATATCAGAACCGCTACACCACTGCCGCCAAGCAACTGAAGAACTGTGAAGTGGCGATCAGTGGCCCCTGGCCGCCTTACCACTTCCTGCCCGGCAAGCTCCGCACCGTGGCCGGAAACAGCTAGTCCTTAACACTTTGATCTACCGATCGGGCACCCTGGCGGGTGCCCGTTTTCCTTGCTGGATGCGGGTTTCAGGCCGCTCCCAGGGTGATCGTCAGCGGAACCCGACTGCACCGTTTGTGCAGCACTGTGCACACTCTCCGATCCAGTTCGAGGTTACAACAACGTGAAATCCACCCCGTGACCGGGATAAGAGGTTCATTGGAAACGAGATAGCTGGGCGCGACTGGCGCAGTCATCACCTGTCCCGATTTGGCTCCGCAAGTGCAATTCTTGTGTTCAACAAAGAGGCCGTACCCAGCAATGACCCTCAGCTTTTTCCGCGCTCCTTTGTCGCCCAAAAACCGTTTCGTGTACTGGAGCGGTCTCATGCTTTGCCTTTCCTGATCGCCGCCCACCACTCCGCCTCTTTACGAAAACGGCCCCAGCAATGGGGCCGATTTCCTTGCTCGCTGGTCGTCTCAGTGAAGCCGAACAACCCCTCCCTCACAGTAGTCTAGAAGTCGCGCCGCTCTTGGGCACGGGGCCCCATAAATTTGCAAACCGGCAATTGCGAAGCAGGGAGGAATTGGCAATGAGACGTGGGGTAGCTGGTGGTAGACGAACGCCCGGCAAATTCAGAGAGGCACTCTTCCCAACGGCACGATGAACTGGATGCCGTCCACGTGCTTGCCCTGAAGCCGTTCATCATTGGTGATGAAAAGATCCACGCCCGCGCTGGCGGCGCAGGCCAATTGAATGGCGTCGGGCGCCTTCAGCGACCTTTCTGATCGTAGCGCCGCATACACCTTGGCCGCTTTTACCTCGAAGGCGATCATGGTCGCCGCCGCAGAAATTGCGCGCTCATACTTTCCGCAGAGCTCAGGGTCGTTCCGCTCGGTGGGTTTCACCAGTATCTCGCCCAGCGTGAGCGTGGATGTCAGCAGTTGATCGCCTCGTTCGAGCATCTTCGAACGAAGCCGCACGACCGCGCTTGAGAGCGCTCCATAGTCCTCAAACAAATAAATAAACAGGTTGGTGTCCCAAAAAACACGACTCATTCCCAGCCCTCACGCAAGCGACGCACATAGGCATCCGCGTGCTCGTCAGCCCAAAGGCTTTTTCCCGAACCACGAAGCGCCAGCAATGGATCATCGTCACCGGCTCTTTCCGCGGCTTTCGCGCACCAACCGCGATACCACGCCAGGAGTCCCCTCAACCAATTTTCGGGCAGATCCTCCGGTTTAGGCGAAATTTTTCCTCCCTCTCGTTCAGGGTGATAAGCGTCGCCATGGCGATACAGACGACGGCGTCCCGGCGATGTTTCGAAGAGCATCCGGTAGCGCCCGGGGTTTGGAGGACGATTGGCGACGCAATGCTGCACCACGTGTACATAGAAACCGGGTCGCAGCGCCCCCATGAGCCTGAGCTCCTTGGCAGATCGTGCGAATTCCATGATCTCATCGAGAGAAAAATCTGGACGATCAGGATGCCGCTGGTGAAGCATCAGTGTTGCAACCCAAACCTCGTCGGCGACTTTGATCGTTGCCTTGGTAGTCATTTGCTTGGTGAGTGCCGTCGTCATGGAACTCCTTCTCCGGGCGTCCTGACCATTACGGTAATTACATTTTTACTTGTTTATTATGTAATGTCAATTTATTCTTTATTTTACTAGCGGACAGGCCCACTCTGCCTTTTTCCTGCGCATTCTGTCCGTGGATTACACGAATCCCGATTGACCTTGCCGACGAAAGAGGAACATTGTGGTGAGAGGGTGTGATGAAACCCAACACTTTGTCAGCCACTGTCTAGCTCGGATACACTGACCGAATGATTCGCAGGGTCTCAGTGTTTGCCTTCCTCGTCGTCTGTCTGTCGTCTCTAACGGGTTCCGACCCGCACGCCGCCGCACAACTCGGTAGAAGCGCGCCAACAGCTGACCCCAACAACATTCCGCCACAGCTCGTACAGCAACTTTCATCCATCCGTGCTGCCGCGCTGGCCGACGACTACGCTTACCGCCAACTGGCCCATCTCACCGAGAACATCGGCGCGCGGCCCAGCGGATCGCCGCAAGCTGTTGCCGCTGCGCACTATGTCGCCGACGAACTCCGCGCGCTCGGCCTCGAGGTCACGCTCGAACCGGTTAAAGTCCCGCACTGGGTGCGGGGCGCTGAAACCGCCGAACTGACCGACTATCCCGGACACGTGTCCGGGGCCACGCAAAGAATCGTGCTCACGGCGCTTGGCGGCAGCACGGCCACGCCCGACAACGGCCTCATCGCGGACGTGGTCGTCGTGCACAACTTCGACGAACTGACCGCCCTGGGCCGCCGCGCCGTCGAGGGCAAAATCGTGCTGTTCGATGTGCCCTTCGACAAGCAGAAAGCCGCTGGCGGCATGGCATTTGCCGCGTATGGCGATGCCGTGCGCTATCGCAGCACGGGCCCGCAGACCGCCGCCGATCTCGGCGCGGTCGCCGCCCTGGTCCGTTCCGTCGGCAACGCCGACTACCGCATCCCCCACACCGGATTCAGCTTCCCCGCCGGCATACCCTCCGGCGCGGTCACCGCCGAAGACTCCATCCTGATCGCCGACCTCGCCGCACAGGGCCGCGTTCGCATGCACCTGACGCTGACCCCGCACAAGCTCCCCGACGCCGACGGCTTCAACGTCATCGCCGACCTTAAAGGCAGCGAGCATCCCGAGCAGATCGTCGTCGTCTCCGGACATCTCGATTCCTGGGATCTCGGCACCGGTGCCATTGACGACGGGGCCGGTGTGGTCGTCGCCATGGAAGCCGCCGAATTGCTACACAAGCTGAACCTGCGCCCCAAACGCACGCTCCGCGTGATTGCATGGATGGATGAAGAAACCGGCGGCGCCGGCCGCCTCGCCTACACTCGCGATCACGCCCCGGAATTCGCGCAACACGTCGCCGCCATCGAGAGCGACGGCGGCGCTTCGCATCCGCTGGGGTTCAGTCTCAAGGCATCTCCCAGGGCGATGGAAGCGCTCGCCCCGGTGGAAGACGTTCTGCGCAGCTTCGGCGCCAACGTTTTCCAGGCCGTCTCGTTTTCCCCAGGCGCCGATATTGAAGACATGAGCGACGCGGGCGTGCCCGCGCTCGGCCTCACTCAGGACGGTCGCATCTACTTCAACTACCACCACACCCCCGCCGACACGCTGGATAAAGTCGTGCCGTCGGAACTACGCGAAAACGCCGCCGCCATGGCCGTCATGGCCTTCGCGTTGACGAATATGCGGGACATGCTGCCGCGGTAGCACATACTCCGAACGCAGACGGTGGTGCTCTGCCTGGCCCTGCTTTCGTATTACTTCTTACTTCGTGTGCTTTGTGGTGGGATGAAGCTCGCCGCTCCCACCGGTTGACGATGCTCTTTCCGGCGCATATCATACAGAGCTTCGGCGGTGCGTCTGCGGCATATCCGTGTACCGCAAGCCGGGGAAGTCATTATGGACAAGAAAAAACTGGACGCGTTTAAGAAGCGGCTGGAGACCCGGCAGCTGGAACTGCGCCGCACCGTAATCCGCACCGAGCAGGACGGTCGCGCCACCGACGAAGACTCCCACGACCCCGCCGACAAGGCCGCCAGCTCCTACACCAAGGAATTCCTGTTCAGCCAGAGCAACAACGAACGGCAGTTGCTGCAGATGGTCGAGGGCGCACTGTCCCGCATCCGCGAGGGTGCGTACGGGGAATGCGTCAGCTGCGGCGAGGAAATCAACGCCAAGCGTCTGGAAGCCGTGCCTTGGACCCGCCATTGCATCAAGTGTCAGGAAAAAATCGAACAGGGTCAGCTGGAAGCAAGCTCTAACTAGGTGTCGCGGTTGGCGGTCTGCCGTTTCCCCTGATAAACTGGTAGTTTGTTCGCCCATCTTTGGAGCGGGAAGGAACGCTGTGCGCTCAGAAACACGTCACCAACTCAAGCAGGACGCCTTCAGCCGGGTCACCATCGGGGCCGCCGGCAAGACCGTCCACTGGTCCGTCGAGCATCGCGACACTCTGGTTCGCGTCGTCATCGCGCTCGTGGTATTGCTGGCCCTGGTGCTGGGCGGCTGGTATTACATCAGCAAGCAGGACGAAAAGGCGAGCCTGGTGCTCTCTCAGGCCGTGCGCACGCTTGAAACGCCGCTCCGCGCGCCCGGTACGCCCGCGCAGCCCGACGTCCCCAGCTTTGAGTCGGCCAAAGACCGTGGTGAGGCCGCCCGCAAACAGTTGCAATCCATTTTGGACAGTTACCCTCACACCCGCACCGCCGACATGGCCCGCTATTTTCTGGGCGTGAACGCCGCCAACCTTGGCGACTCGGTCACGGCTGAGCGTTCGTTCAAAGATGCCGCATCCAGCGGAGGCGCGGAAGTCGCCTCGCTCGCCCACTTCGCGCTGGCCTCCATCTACGCCAACTCCAACCGCACCAAGGACGCGGTCGCGCTTTATCAGGACCTCATCGCCAAACCAACCAACTCGGTCGGCAAGGTCACCGCCCAGCTCCAGCTCGCCGAACTCTATCAATCCACAAACCAGCCACTCGACGCCAAGCGCCTATACGAAGAGGTCAAGAAGGCAAACGCCAGCAACGAGGCCGGCTCCCTTGCCGCCCAGAAATTGACTGAACTGAAGTAGGTTGGTATCCGGCCCTCGCTTTGCAGCGTGTGGACGTAGCCGTGGAAGCCGGCGGTGCCGTGGAAGCCGGAGCGGCCGTGGAAGTCGGCAGCGCCGTGGAAGAGCGGCGCTTTAGCGCCGCGTAAAGCGAGAACTAAATGCGGGCTTCAGCCCCCGTGGTCGTTTTCCCCGGCGAATGGAATTTCGCTGCAAGCTTTTCAGCGATGCTGATTGCGCGAAGCAATGATTAGCGCCTCCAGTCGCTGCATCACACCACGACTGCCAGCAATCTCAGGCCCCCGCTTCCACGCAGCCGCCTTTTTCATTACTATGTCAGCTTCGGCGCAACTCATCTCGGGGAATCCATGTCCAACTTCACCCTCAGCGTCAACGGCAGCGAAAAACGGGTCAACGTCGCGCCCGAAACTCCTTTGCTCTGGGTCCTTCGCGACACGCTGGAGACGACCGGAACAAAATTCGGATGCGGTGCAGGCCTCTGCGGCGCATGCACCGTACACGTGGACGGAGCGTCCGTCCGCTCCTGCTCCATGCCGATTTCAGACGCCGCCGGGAAAAAGATCACCACGATCGAGGGCCTTGATCCCAACGGTATGCACCCGCTGCAGCAAGCCTGGATCGCCGAAGAAGTCCCGCAGTGCGGCTACTGCCAGCCCGGTCAGATCATGGCCGCGGCGGCATTGCTGGCCAAGACGCCCAATCCTTCCGATGACGAAATCACCAGTTGGATGGCCGGAAACCTCTGCCGCTGCGGAACCTACGAACGGATTCGCAAGGCCATCCACCGCGCCGCCAACGGAGGTGCGCGATGAGCCCGCTCACTCGCCGTGACTTTCTCACGGCCGGCGCAGCCGTCGGTACCGGACTCGTGATCGGCTTTTACCTGCCGCATGGCGCGTCCTCCAGCGGCGACACGTTCTCACCCAACGCTTACCTGCGCATCACACCCGACAACAAAGTCACCATCGTGGTCGCGCGCTCGGAGATGGGTCAGGGCGTGCGCACCGCGCTGCCCATGATCCTCGCGGAAGAACTCGAGGCCGACTGGAAGCAGATTGAAATCGAGCAAGCCGGCGCCAGCACACTTTTCGGCGACCAGACGACCGGCGGCAGCGCCAGCGTCCGCACCACCTGGGACGCTATGCGCAAAGCCGGCGCAGCCGCGCGGGAAATGCTCATCTCCGCCGCCGCACTCACCTGGGGAGTCGGTCGCGCCACCTGCACCGCCGCGAATGGCGCGGTCGTCCATACTCCCACCAATCGCCGTCTCACGTATGGCGAACTCGCCTCCAAAGCCTCGACCTTGCCCATCCCCACCGATGTTCCACTCAAGCAGAGCAAAGATTACAAAATTGTCGGCCAGCGCCTGGCGCGGGTGGACACGCCGTCAAAAGTCCGGGGCGAAGCCACGTTTGGCATTGATTTCCGTCTCCCCGGCATGAAGCACGCGCTGCTGGCGCGCTGCCCCGTCATCGGCGGCAAGGTCGCCAGCTTCGACGACAGCGAATCGAAAAAAGTTCCCGGCGTCACTTTCGTCGGCAAGATCGGCGACTCCGCCGTCGCCGTGGTTGCCGACAGCGTGTGGAGCGCGATGGAAGGCCGCCGCGCCTTGAATGTCACTTGGGACGAAGGCACGAACAAAAATCTGAACGATGCTGCGATCACCGACTCACTGAAGAAGGCCGAGTCCAACAAGCCCGTCAGCCTCTACACCGCCGGCGATGTCGCCAAAGTCTCCGGCCGCCTCATCTCCGCCGAGTACACTCTGCCCTTCATGGCCCACGCACCCATGGAGCCGGGCAACTGCACCGCCCACTTCCAGGGAACGAAGTGCGAACTCTGGGCGCCCACGCAAGTGCCGCAGGATTGCCGTGATTCCGTGGCGCAAGCCATCGGCCTCGATCCCGACCAGGTGAAGGTCAACGTCACACTGATGGGCGGAGGTTTCGGTCGCCGCCTCGAGCATGACTACGCCGTCGAGGCCGCGCTGGTCTCAAAGGCGATCCAGGCCCCGGTCCAAGTCCTGTGGACGCGCGAAGACGACATGCGCTTCTCCACTTATCGTCCCGCGAGTCTTCATCAATTGAGCGCGAAACTCGATGGCTCCGGTTTCCCCGCCGCCTTCACCCACCGGCTGATTTCTCCTTCGATCGCCGCACAAAAAGGCCAGCCTCTGCTCAACGGCGCAGATCCTGACCTCGCCGACGAGGCCGCGCTCGTCTATGCTCTGCCCAATGTCTCGCTCGAATATGTGCTGCCGGAAACGCCCGTGCCCCTCGGCTGGATGCGTAGTGTCTACGCGCTGCAGGCGGCCTTCGCCAGCGAATGTTTCATAGACGAACTCGCCGCTGCCGCGGGCAAAGACCCTCTCGACTACCGACTGCACATGCTGGCTAAAGATCAGGACATTACATATTTCTCGACCACATGGCACACGGCCCGCATGAGGGCGGTGCTGCAACTCGCCACCGAGAAAGCCGAATGGCGCAAACCGCTGCCCGCAGGCCGTTTCCGAGGCCTCGCCTGCTTTGCCTGCTTTTCGTCTTACGTTGCGGAAGTGGTCGAGATTTCCATGGAGGACAACGTCCCGCACGTCCATCGCGTGGTCGCTGCCGTGGATTGCGGCCAGGTCATCAATCCCGCCATTCTCGAACAGCAAATTCAGGGCGGAGTCGTCTTCGCCCTCGGCAACGCCTTGCGCGCGCGCATCACCATAGATAAAGGCGGCATCGTGCAAGGCAACTTCGGCGAATACGCGCCGGTACGCATGAACGAAGCACCCAGCGTTGAAGTCTACGCTGTCGCCAGCACGGAATCGCCGACGGGCATCGGCGAGCCCAGCGTTCCTCCGCTAGCCCCGGCCCTGTGCAACGCCATCTACGCCGCGACCAAAAAGCGCATCCGCAGTCTGCCCATCATTTCCTAAAAGAGTCGCAGTTCCCATCGAGGGTGCCCCGTCCTTGTCGCGTTCTTCAGCGACAGGCCGGGGTTGTTGATCTTGCATCTGACTGAAATCCAGAGAATGCTCCGCCTATTCATACCAGCATCCAGGCAAAACCAGAGCCCCGCGGTCGGCATTATTGTCCCGGTCCAACACGTGGGGAAAATCCTTTCGAGCGCCTGTTCCCGCCGCGCGTCTCTTGTTGTAGAACGTAAATTCCATGACTCGCGGGACTTCCAAATCACCCCTCTTCACGCTACCGCAACAATTATTCGGATGAATGTGCACGACATGGAAATTGGCCAACATTCTCTCGAAACATGCTTTGTAGAGCCGAAAGACGAACCGGTCAAAAAGCTTTTCCAGGAAGTGAAACTCGATGACTACAATTCTGAAACCATTCAGCACTTCAACCGGCGTACCGAGAATCGCCTCATACTCCGCTCCCTCGATATCCATCTGCAGCAGCAAATCTCCCGCGTAATTTGCTAGATATTTATTTCTCCATGACTGGATCGTCAGAGAGGTCTCGGTGTCATTCGCGCCCAGGAATTTCTTGTCAAACGTAAATTCCGGCCGGTTGCCCGGCGGCGAGTCAACCGAATAATCCGCCAGAAACGACCGGATGCCAAGGCCCGCCAGATGATTTTCGAATTCCGCCACTGGGCCCACTCCCGGCGAGAAGCAGTACTCGATGCCATCGAGGTCGTCCGGCAACAGATATCCGCCGTCCCCATCGCCGCCAATTCGTATCAGCTTCACCACGCAGTCCACCGGTCGCAGCCGTTGAATCAGTTCGCGGACATCGGCGTCGCGCGTCATCCGCGTTACGTTCCTGCCCAGCGCGAACGCGGCATCCGTCACCAGACTCATATCCGAACATTATGCTTGTTGTCTCAAGAAACCGGAAGGGATCGAGTGGCCAGTTACGAAAACGACGCTCATCTTGGACGCCAATAGTAGGAACGAAATGTTGGAAATCAAACCCTTGGTGACACTTCGTGTCCTTCGTGGTAAGTGATTGGAAGCACATCGGGAAAGAGTTCGCGGGTCGCGTCCACTTGCAACCAGAGCACCGCGCCCAGACACAGCAACGCGACCATCGGGACAAATGGTGTGTTGTAGTTGCCGGAATAGCGCACGATGTAGCCAAAGACGACCGCGGAAAGGGCCGAAGCGGCGCTACAGGCCGTATTCATGAACCCAAAAACGGCGCCGGCATTTTTGCGTCCCACGTCGAGGCAAAGCGCGCAAAGGCTTGGCTGCTGCAACAGAATTCCTCCGTAACCAAGTGCAAGGAAAACCAGCGCCCGGTTACCGCCCGGCGCGAAAATGGCCGCCGTGAAGAACAGCGCCGCCGCGGTGAGTCCCGCCGCACCGAGGCAGCGGCGACCGTTGCGCAGACCATAGCGCTTCACCATCCAGTCGCCTGCCACGCCACCCAACCCGTTCGCGGCTGCACCCACAGCGTAAACAAGCGAAGACAACACCAGCGCGGCTTCGGTAAATCCGCGGGCCCTCACCAGATACGTTTGAAGCCACGCCTGGAAGAATCCGAACGAGTACACGTAACAAGCGCCAATCGCCGCAATGCGCCACAGCGCCGGAATGCGCACCGCCGCTGCCCAGGGCATGCCGTGATGTTGCACACCGGGTGCGGAGCCGATTTCGTCGAGTTCTGCCTGGGTGATTCCGGCTTTCTCATGCGGCGAATCCCGAAACCACGTGTACCAAACCACGCTCCACGCCAATCCCAGGAAGCCGAACACGAAGAAGGGCGCCCGCCATCCATAGCGCATCTGAATCGGCACCACGAGCAGTGGAGAAAAGGCGGCGCCCACTTGACTGGTCATCCACACAATGCCCCAGGCACGGGTCCGCTTGGCAACAGGGATCCACCGACCGATGACCACGGATGCATTGGGATAGGCGCCAGCCTCGCCGACTCCGAAGCAAAACCGCACGAGCAGCAAGAGGTAGTAGTTCGACACCGCCCCGGTGAGCGACGTGAACGCCGACCACCAGGCAACCACGCGGGTGAGGACGCGGCGCGGGCCAATGCGGTCTCCCAAAACGCCCGTGGGTATTTCGAATACGCCGTAGGAAAGAAAGAAAACGCTCGTGACCCAGCCCCAGGCTTGGGGACTGATGTGCAAGGCGTCCTGCATGCGCGGCCCGGCAACGGCGATGCAGACGCGGTCCAGATAGGTGATCACCGACAGCAGCGACAACATGCCGAGCACCCGGTTCTGGTATTTCATGAATCCGCAGTATATATAGTCAGGCCCATGGTTGACCGCTGCAGGCAAAGCACTCAATCTGCGCTGATCTGCGAAATCTGCGGCCGTAAGGTTCTGTTTTGGCGCTTAGAAATCGCCACCCATCCTTGACACTCGCGACCTTTGCTCGTTATCCTAAGTACTGTAGCTTTCGGTACTTACGCCGTCCAAACCGCCATTCGGCAGTCTGGTGCCATCACCTTCGGGAGGTCGTCCATGTTTCTGGAAACCAAAGAACTGGGGGCCCATCCGGTTGATTTCAACGAAGAGTTTGCTCCGGGCGTGATCGAACTGACCAGCGAAGTCCGGCAGATCGCCCCGATTGCCACTGCTGGACGCGCCGATTTAGTAGAAGAACGTCACGGTAAGCACGAGATCATTCAGGACATTCGCCTGAAAGGCAAGCTGAGCACGCGTCTTGAGTTGACTTGCGCGCGCTGCCTGGAACCGGTGACGCAGGATGTGCAGCGCGATTTCGATCTGCTCTACCGGCCGCTGGGTGTGGATGCCGGCAAAGAAGAGTTGTCCGTCACCGGCGTCGAAGCCGATATCGGCTACTATCAGGGCGGCGGCCTGCAACTGGAAGACGCGGTGGGCGAACAGGTCCTGTTGTCGGTGCCAGTGAAGGCGCTGTGCCGCGAGGATTGCAAAGGTTTGTGCCCGCGCTGCGGTCAGAATTTGAATGAGGCGCAATGTTCCTGTGCCGTCGCTCCTGCGGATCCCCGCTGGTCGGCCCTGCGGGACATTCGCAGCAAGATCAAGATTGAGCACGAAGGCCTGAACCATTAAGGCCCGCATCAACGTACCACAAAGATTTCGCAGCCACGGCTGCCCGAGAGGATTTGTACCGACCATGCCGAATCCAAAACGACGCCACTCCCAGCAACGCACCGCCACCCGCCGCGCCCATGACGCGCTGACCTCGCATTCTCTCTCCGAGTGCCCTAACTGCCACGAAAAGAAAATGCCCCACCGCGCCTGCGGCAAGTGCGGGTTCTATAAGGGCCGCGAAGTTTTGGCAGTCAAGGAAAAGAGCTAGCCGTCTTACCTCCTCAAATGCCTAGCGTGATTGCGCTGGATGCGATGGGTTCCGACCGCGCTCCCCGGCCTGAAGTCGAGGGAGCGATACAGGCAGCGCGTCACTATGGCGTGCGCGTCCTGCTTGTCGGTTCCGAGTCTGTGATCCAGGCTGAATTGGCGCGCCATGCCGGCGCCGACTCTCTCCCCATCGAGATTGTCCACGCCAGCGAAGTCATCACCATGGACGACAAGGCCGCGCAGTCCGTGCGCTCCAAACGCGATTCGTCCATGCGCGTCGGCCTGCGCCTGGTGCGCGAGGGTCGCGCTTCCGGCTTTGTTACCGCCGGCAACACTGGCGCCGCCATGGCCACCGCCAAGATGGTACTCGGCGCTCTCCCCGGTGTGGACCGTCCGGCTCTGGCGGCGAGTTTCCCCACCGCCACCGGCAGGGCCGCTACCTTGCTCGATGTCGGCGCCAACGTGGACTGCACGCCGCAGAACCTCGAGCAGTTCGCCGTCATGGGTGAAATTTATTACCGCGCTATTTTCGGACGCGTCCCTCGCGTTGGGCTTCTTTCCATTGGCGAAGAAGAGACCAAGGGCAACGAATTGACCCGCGAAGCATTCCCTCTACTCAAACAGCTTCCCTTGAATTTCATCGGCAACGTGGAAGGCCGCGATCTCTTCAACGGACATGCCGACGTGATCGTCGCCGACGGATTTGTTGGCAACGTCGCGCTCAAGATCAGCGAGGGCGTGGCATCCATGATCCGTGACGCGCTCAAAGAATCCTTGCGCGCCACCATCACGCGTCAGGTCGGCTATCTGCTGTCGCGCAGCGCGTTCAGCGATTTCAAGAAACGCATTGACCACACTGAATACGGCGGAGCGCCGCTGCTCGGAGTAAAAGGCTGCTGCTTCATCACTCATGGATCGTCAAACACCAACGCCATCAAAAACGCCATCCGCGTCGCCGCCGAGTTCGCCGAACGCGACATCAACCGCTCCATTGAACAGGGCCTCGCCGCATTGCGGCCCGTCTTGACCACAAGCTAGCATCAAAACATGGCAAACACATCCATCGCATGCCTATTTCCCGGCCAGGGATCCCAGGCCATCGGCATGGGACAGGACCTCGTCACGAAATTCGCGGTCGCCCGCCAGACATTTGACGAGGCCGACGCCGCCCTCGGCTACAAGCTGTCCGAGCTCTGCTTTCAGGGACCGGAAGACCAGCTCCGCCTTACCGAGATCACTCAACCCGCAATCCTCACCGCGTCGGTTGCCGCCTGGCGCGTGCTCGCGGAAAAAGGCGTTCGGCCCGCAGTGGTCGCCGGGCACAGCCTCGGAGAATATTCCGCGCACGTTGCCGCCGGCACAATTCCTTTCGCCGACGCAGTCCGCACCGTTCGCAATCGCGGCAAATACATGCAGGAAGCCGTGCCGGTTGGCGTCGGCGCGATGGCTGCGATTCTCGGCATGAATTTAGCGGCGGTCACTGCCGTTTGTCTTGATGCCGCGCAGGGTGAAGTCTGCCAGCCCGCGAACATTAACTCGCCGGAGCAGATTGTGATCTCCGGCCACGCGGCCGCCGTCGAGCGCGCGTGCAAGCTCGCCGACGAACGCGGCGCAAAACGCGCCAAGACGCTTCCCGTGAGCGCGCCTTTCCATTGTGCGCTGATGCAGCCTGCGCAAGACCGACTCGCCGCAGATCTCCGTGCTTTGAATTTTCAGAAACCCGCAGTTCCCGTTCTTTGCAACGTGGACGCAGCCTTGCTTGATGACGCCGAACCCGCCCGCGACGCGCTCATTCGTCAGGTCACAGGCTCGGTCAAGTGGGACCCGTCCATGCGTTTGCTGATTGAAAAAGGATTTCAGACCTTCGTGGAAGTCGGCCCGGGAAAGGTGCTCTGCGGCCTCATGCGCCAGATTGACCGCTCAAGAACCTGCCTGAACGTCGGCGACGAAGCCTCGCTGCTGAAAACCCTGGAAGCGCTCAACTAAATTGTCATTCCGCTGATTGTCTTTCCGAGCCGCCCGGGGCCGCGCACAGCGGGGTGAGGGCGTGTCGAGGAACCTGCTTTTCACTGACGCCTGAAGACTGACGGCTGACCGCTAATACGGCGAATAACTCATCGTCTTGTCTGACTTCTCCACCCACACTCGCGCGCGCTCGGCCCGATCATTCACCGTCACATCCACGATAATGCCGCTCCCGCCATGCGGCGGCGCGCCTGACGTATAAATCTTGTACGACCGGATCAGCCCCCACTCTCCTCCCGGCCCCCAATCGCGATAGAAATCTTTGTACGGATATTTCTTGTACGCCTCCCGGTCACCATGCTGCTTCCACTGCGGATCGTTCATCCACACCCCATAAGCAGATTCATAGTCTTTTTGTTGCAACGCCGAGAAGAAGTGGTTCGCGACGCGCTCTTCGGGCCAATAACGCAGCCACCACCATAGGAGTCCACCGACGAGCAGCACCAGCACAACGGCAAGGATGCGGGCTTTTCTTTTGCGGTCTCGTGTGGGGTCGTACTCGCGCGCATCCAGAAGCGTCATACCGTTAGCATAATAGACAAACCAGCCACCGCGAAAGTTCCCGCTTGTTTAAATGACAAACCGCTTCACCACAAAAGACACGAAGTCACACTAAGGAGTCGAAAGTCATTGCCTTCGTCTAACTTCGTGTCCTTCGTGGTTGAACGCCTTTCCCTACAACGTCCTCTTGAACAGCGGGATCGCGATCCCCAACGTCACCACCGCGAAAATCCCCAAATACAGCATGTCACCGCCCACTGCTGACAGCGAAGTCTCCTTCAGCAGAAGGTTCTTGAATCCATCTACCGCATAGGTAAATGGGTCCGCCCTTGCAATCACTTGCAGCCATCGCGGAAATGCCTGGATGGGATAGATCGAGCCGCTGGGGAAAAACAGCAGCGTATTCAGGATTCCAAACAATGCGCGCGGCACCAGCGGATCTTCCACCCGCACCATCAGCAGGAACATCATCGTGTTGAAGGCCAGCGAAGTCAGCACGATCATGCCCAACAATCCCAGGATGGTCAGCGGATTAAAAATCGAACTCACGCCCGCAATCAGCGACCCGATCACGCAAATGATAATCCCGGTCATGACCGCTTTAATCGCGCCGGCCATATTCAGCCCCAGCACCAGTTCCAGCTTGGTGATCGGCGTGACCAGATAGCCCTCGTGAACCCCGCGCGCTTTGTCGTCAATGTAGAGCATCCCACCGCCGATCATCACCGAGACGAACATCGCCAGCGTCAGCGAGCCCGGCAGCAGGTACTTCATATATTCGATATAGGGATAGAGTTCGACAATCTCAAGCGCGGCCTTGTCCAGCACGCGCGGCTGCACCACCGGCTGAGACAGCGCGTCGGTCATGCTCTGCGCTTCCGCTTCCAGCGCCGAGCTCATGAAGTTGTCGCTGTTGTCCACCACCAGGCCGAGTTTTGGATGAAGGCCCTCCAGCACGTCTCGTGAGAATTGCGGCGGAATAATCAGCGCCCCTTGCAGTTTTCCGTTGCGGACGTCGTCCATCGCCTGCTTGTCGCTGTCGTAGGGCACGGCGACGAAGGTGCGGATGTTGGCCTGCACCGAATCAAACGCCTCGCGAATCCGCAACGCCTGGGTGCCGCCGTCCTGGTCCACGATGGCCATTTTGGCGTCGCGAATCTTCCCGCCAAACGCGTTGCCCAGAATGATCAACTGCACCAGCGGGAACACCATCGAAGCCAGCATCAGCGCCGGCGAGCGGAAGAACTTCCGCATTTCCCGCTCCACGATTGCCATCATTCTATTCATCGAAATCTCGGCTGCCCTTCTGCTTCTCGGTACTCGGTACTCGGCACTCGCTACTCGGCGCTCGCTACGGCTGCAACCCCGGCCGCTGCGGCATGGTGAACCCATGCGCTTTTACCAATTCATCTCTCAACTGCCTGCCCGTGTAGTGGACAAACACATCGTCCAGCGTGGTGCTCTGCACGGTCAGCGATTTCACTTCCACCCCCGCCTGCACCGACATCTCGACCAACTGCGTGGTCGTGCGCGACCCGTTGCCCGTGAGCACGCGATACATGTCTGCGCCTTCATGTTGCACCGAGTGTACGTCGCTCAATCCGCGCAGTCTCTGTTCCCAATCCGCCGGCGCGTGAAGAAATTGCACCTCGACCACGTTTGATCCGGGCACGCTTCGTTTCAAAGCCATCGGCGCATCGAGCGCGACCAGCTTGCCGTGGTCCACGATGGCGATGCGGTCACACAAACGGTCGGCTTCGTCCATGTAGTGTGTCGTGATCAGAATCGTAAGCTGCCGGTTGTCTTTGATGTTCATCAGCATTTCCCAAACCGCCACGCGCGAAACCGGGTCGAGCCCCGTGGTGGGCTCATCGAGAAAGAAAATCTTGGGATGATGCACCAGTCCGCGCGCAATCTCCAGCCGGCGGCGCATTCCGCCAGAGAGCGTCTTGGTTTGCGCGTCCCGCCACTTTGTCAGGTCTACCAGCTCCAGCAGTTCGTCAATCGAGCGCTTCCGCTCTTTCGCCGGCACTTCATAGAGCTTGGCGTAGATATTCAGGTTTTCGTAGACGGTGAGATCGAGATCGCTGGTCAGGGCCTGCGGAATCACGCCAATCGCCTTACGCACTTCCGTCGGATCGGTTGCAACATCGCTCCCGGCGATGCGCGCAAATCCGCCCGTGATTGGAATGAGCGTGGTCATCATGCGAATCAGCGTTGACTTGCCGGCGCCGTTCGGTCCAAGTAACCCGAAGATCTCGCCCTCTTCCACGGCGAACGACACACCGTCCACGGCCGTAAAGTCGCCATATTTCTTCACGATATGGTCAACTTCGATGGCGAAAGGTTTGCCGTGGGGACCCAGCGCGCGCGCAGGTTTGACCGCCGTCGTGGTCATCGGCCCGCCTTGGTCTGTTGCGGATCAACTAACACTTCCGCGGTCATGCCCGGCACGAATGCGCCCTTGGGGTTGTCGAGCCGCACTTTGAGCACGAGCGTTTTGATGTCGCGCTTACGGCGGCCCACGTCGCGCTGCGTGGCGAAATCACCTTCCACCGCTTTGAAAAATACTCTGCCGCTGGTGATGTCGCCGCCCGGCATGCGCACCCGCAATACATCCCCGAGGCCGATGTGGTCTGCTTCCGTCTCCGGTATCGCGGCGCGCGCCCAGGTATCGCTCAAGTCCACGACCGTGACGATCGCCTGCCCTGCGTTCACGACTTCGCCCTGGCGCGCCGCGCGCACCGAAACCGTGCCGCTCACCGGCGCATACACGTTGGTGTAGCCGAGCCGCACGTGCGCCTGGTCTCGCTGTGCCATCGCGTTCTTCAAGTCTGATTGTGTTGCCGCCACCGTGCTCTGCGCCGCATTCGCCTGATGCGTACGCGCAGTGGCCGCACTCGCATCGGCCTGCGCCGCGCGGACCCCGTCCTGCGCGGCCTGCACGCTCGCTTGCGCCGCGCGCAGGTTGGTCTCCGCCTGCACCCGTTCCTGCTCGGAAGCCACTCCGGCCTTTGCCAAATCGATCATGCGCTGACTGTCGCTCTGCGTGCGTTCCAGCGCGGCCTGTGCCTGCGCCAGTTGCGCTTTTGCGGACGATATTTTCGCGGTCGCCCCGGCTACATCGCTCGAGGTCGAGCCGGACGTGGATTCTTCCGTCTGCCGCATCTCCGCGACTTTGTGTTGCAGGCTGGCGATGGTAGCGTTTGCCGCTGCTTCCTGCGCTTGCAACTCCAACGGATCAAGCACGGCAATCAGATCGCCCGCCTTCACCACGCTGCCCTCGTCCACCAGCAATTTCTGGATCCGCCCTCCCACTTGGGCGCTGACAATGACTTGATTCGAGTCCACCGTACCGACCAGTACCAGGTCTTTGGAGTGATCGGTGGAGAAGACGTAGTAGATCGCCGACGCGACGAAAATGATGCCGAGCAACATCCAGACTCTCTTCTGTAAACTCACTTCCGGTCTCCTTGAATGACGCTGCGGGCGCGCGCTCCGCCAGTTTGCGGCTGAAACAACGCCGCCGTGATGAAATCCAGTACTGCCGCTTTCCGTTCCGCGACGCGCTCTGGCGCCAGCGGATCGAATCGCACAATACGCTGGATCACCGGCGCGCTGCTGAAATAAAACACGATCATGGCCACCATCGAGGGCACAAAGTGCGCGGGGTCCACCTTGCGGAAGTCGCCCGAGGACATGCCTTCCTGCAACACCGCCGACACTTTGCCAAAGATGGGGCGCATCGAGTCCTTCACGATTTTGTCGATGATCGCGGACTTGCCTTCGCGCGCGCGCATCATTTCGCGCTGCATCAGCCGCGGATAGAGCGGGTGAGCAGCCAGAAAATCGAAATACACGCTGACGTAGGCGATCAGTTTCTCCCGCGGCGACAGCTTGCTGTCGAGCGCCGTGAATACTTGCATCTTGAGTCCGGCAAACGCCGTGTCCAGCACCGCGCCGTAGAGCGAATCCTTGTCCTGAAAGTAGTAGTAGATCAACGCCTTGTTGACCTTGGCGGCGCGTGCGATGGCGTCGGTGCGGGCGCCGGCAACGCCCTGCTCGGCAAACTCCTTCTCGGCGGCCTGCAGGATGGCGGCACGGCTTTCCTCGGGCTGGCCGCGCGTGCCCAGGCGCGCCACCGGCTTGGCGGCGGTCTTAACAAAGCGGGGACGAAAAAGATGCGCCATCGATCGAGGAAACCAGTCTAATTAACCAGTTAGTTAGATTATCGGACAAGACACTCCTTGATGTCAAGAGAGGAAATATTTGGATAGTGGTGGCTCAGTTTGCCTCGACGTCGGTTGTGAATGCCCGGAGGTCCCTCGCCCCGCTGGTGAAGACGCGGGGCTTCGGGATGACGCCGCTGGGGTGCAAGCTGCGTAATTGTCGAATTGAGCACCACCCATATTCGGGGAATGGTTGCTCTGTCTTATTGCGTTTGATGGGCTTAGGACGCTGCTGCCTTTTGCTGCTTCTCCTCCCAGCGAAACTTGGCCACCACCAGGCGAATATCGTCGAAGGTGGTTGCCTCGGAAACGGCGTCCTTGATCGGACGCAGCGCGGCCGTGCCCAGCCGCGCGCAGGCAGTTTCGATTTCCACGCACCGATCCGGCTCGACCCATCCAGCTTTGAATTCCACATCGCCGCTCTCCACCAGTTCAGCAACGGCATTGATGACGGTGGAAATCTGGCGTCCGCGGATGGCGGCGATTTCAGCGAAGCTCTGGCCTTCGTCCAGGAGGCGTTTGGTGGCCGCGGCGGGGCGGGAGATTGGCTTGGGTACGGGGGCGGCCCGGTTGCCGTTACGGAAGCGCTCCAGCGCGGCAAATATCTTCGGGCCATACATTTGCGACTTGCGCGCGCCAAATCCGGTGATCTGCAACAATTCAGGAATCGTGGCTGGCTGTTTGCGGCAAACTTCATCGAGCGCAGTGTCGTGCATCACCACAAACGCCGGAGCGCCCTGCTCGCGGGCGGTGTTGCGTCGCCATTCGCGCATGTAGTCCCGCATCGCCTCGTCCACTTCTGGCATCGTGGCGCTGCCCGCCGCCTTTGACGGCACGGTTTCCGATAACTTTCCGGACAAACCAGCGGGCGCGCCACTGCACGCGTCGCAGGTGCTGCATGATTCCCACTTGGGCTTCTCGCCAAAGTGCTCACAAATTTGCCGCTGGCGGCAGGCGACTGAATCCGCATAGCCGCGAATGTCGCGATAGCGCTGCCAGGCGCGGTTCCTTTCCTGAGCGTCGGTGATCTCTTTCATGAAGTGCGCCAGCAGGGCGGCGTCTTGTTTCTGCCAAAGCAGAATGCAATCCGCGGGATTGCCGTCGCGCCCGGCACGTCCGGCTTCCTGGTAATACTGCTCAATGGATTTTGGCAGCGACATGTGAAAGACCGCGCGCACGGTCGCCTTGTTGATGCCGAGGCCAAAGGCGATGGTGCCCACCAGCACGCGCACTTCGTCCGACATCCAGGCTTCCTGGTTGCGCGAGCGCAGCGCGGACTCCATCTTGCCGTGATAGGCGACGGCTGCGATGCCGCTCTCCTCGAGGTAGTCCACGGTCTGCTCCACGCGGGCGATGGTGGGTTCGTAGACGATCACGTTGCCTTCGCGATAGTTTCGTAGCAGTCTCAGCAACAGGGGCTGCATCTCCCGGCCCTGGCACTGTTTCACGGCATAGCGCAAGTTGGGACGATGAAAGCTGGCAATGTATTTGTGCGGATCACGAAGCTGGAGCTGATGCAAAATGTCGTGACGCACGCGCTGCGTGGCGCTGGCGGTGAAAGCGGCAATGTGGGACTTGGGAAAATATTCGCGCAGGCGGCTGAGTTGGCGATAGTCGGGACGGAACTCGTGGCCCCACTCGGAAATGCAGTGGGCTTCGTCAATCGCAAAAAAAGAAATGGGAACCTCGCGCAACCAGGCGCGCGTGTCCTCGCGCGCCAGCCGTTCGGGCGAGAGATAGAGCAGGCGATACTCACCCGCCCGCGCCTTCGCCACCACCCGCGCCTGCTCGGCAAGCGACATCGTGCTGTTAAGCACGGCGGCCGGAATGCCCATCTGGGCAAGGGATGCGGCTTGGTCTTGCATGAGTGCGATGAGCGGCGAGATGACGACCGCCGTCTTTCCCAGCACCAGCGCGGGCAATTGATAACACAACGATTTTCCGCCGCCGGTGGGCATGATCACGCAAGTATCGTGCGCGGCCACCAGGCTGCGCACGATGCGCTCCTGCATGGGACGGAAGGAACTGTATCCCCAGTAGCGATGTAGTGGCGCGAGCAGGTCCACTTCGGGCATAGAGGATCAGTATAGGGCCGGGAGCGGAGGGTGGGAATCAGCTAGGGGAACCAGAGTCCGCCTCCCAAAGAAACATCGGATTCCTCCGCTTCTCTGTCGCTTTCGCTCCAACTCCAGTCGGAACGACAGAGTTTTCTTGGCGGTATTGCCTAAGCTGCGAGGCTGCCCCGCCCTTGTCGCGTTCTCGGCGACAGGGGTGGGGATTTTGACTTTGGTGCAAATTTTCAGATGTACTGCCGGGATGGCCTGTCCCACAGGCGTTCTCGGGATTTTCACTTGCTCCCGCTGTGTAGCGGTGCTAGGCTTATTGCCGTCACGCTCTTCGTAAATTGTGGACTCCGTGTCTCTCCCAAGGTCTTAAATCACTAACACGAAATCTCCGCTCGGAGAGCAGCGCTGCGGACTTGCTGACGTGCAAGTGAGAATAGAGGAAACTTCGATGTTGCGAATCATCCCGAACTTCCGCAAGGCCTGTGTGCGCGCATTTGCCCTGGGCTTATGCACATTGGCCGCGGCGCAAAAGGTCACTACTGTCTACAGTTTTGACGTCACTCACGGACAATTCCCTTATCTCGTAACCCTGACGCAGGGCAGGGACGGTTGGCTTTATGGCACTACTACGGACGGCGGCACAAATTTAGGGACGGGCACAATATTCAAGCAGCGTACCGCACATAACCGGAACGTTGTGCTCTACGATGGGTTGGGCTCAGCAGTGGGCGTAACCCTTGCCAGTGACGGGAACTACTACGGAACAACACAGTATGGTGGAACACTCGGACTGGGGGTACTGTACAAGGTCACTTCTGCGGGTGTCATGACGGTGTTGCATGACTTTATGGGCGGAAGCGACGGCGCATACCCGCTCGGTCCGCCAATACAGGCCTCAGATGGCGACCTGTATGGTGTGGCCGGGGGCGGAGCAGGTATTCAGATCCCCACTGTGTACAAAGCTACGCCGGCTGGCGGATTTTCAACCCTGTATTCCTTTGGCGATGTCAACGACACGCTCTATTTCCTGCTGCAAGGAGCGGACGGAGACCTCTATGTGACTCTGGGAGGAGTGGGATCGATCGCTAAAATAAGTTTGACAGGCGTCCTCAGATTCAGGCGTAACTTTGATGGTAAGTTTGGCATTTATCCCAATGAGCTCATGCAGGCCAGCGACGGAAATTTTTATGGTACGAACTTCAGGGGTGGGGCTTGCGATCGCGGCACGATTTATAGAATGAGCCCACGCGGAGTCTTTACCCTGCTCTATAGCTTCGTGGCCGCGGATGGGTACTACCCTTCTACAGGCCTGACCCAAGCCAGCGATGGAAATCTCTATGGTTCGACTGAGGATGGCGGAGACGGGGGGTCGGGGTCTCTCTACAAGTTCACGCTAGACGGAGTTTACACACACATCCACTCTTTCCCGCAAACGATACCACGACCGTCACCTACAGGATCTCTAACTCAATCCACGAACGGGCGATTGTATGGGACTACCTATTCGGGTGGCGCATTTGGGTTGGGCAGCGTGTTCTCCCTGGATATGGGTCTGGGGCCGTTTGTGGCTTTACAGAGATATCAGGGCAAGCCGGGAAGCACCACCGGCATTCTCGGCCAGGGGTTCACGGGCACGATAGGAGTCACCTTCAACGGCGTGCCCGCCACCAGCTTTACTGTTCTCGAAGACACGTATATGACCGCGGTGGTTCCCAGCGGAGCTGGAACGGGTCCGGGGTCGTGGTCACCACTCTAACCGGCACATTGAAAAGCAACAAGAATTTTGTTCAGAAATAGACGCATCTAGTTGCCCCGTGGGGCGAGAGATGCGCGTGGGCGAGAAACAGCAGGTTCCTCCACTCCGCCGTCGCTGGCGCGACGGCTCCGGTCGGAATGACAAAGTCTCTTACGGCTAATCGCTCCGCCCTAGCCCGAAAGCCAAGTAACGAGCCGGGGGGAATTCCTGTCGGCATAGGCACCCCGCGCCGTACGAGGCAGGAGTGCTCATAGGGATGCTTCGACTCCGCTCAGCGTGACAGAATTGTTGTCATGCGCGACAGGACCGAAACTCTGCATCCTCGACAGAACGGGAATTGTGTGCGGCGCGACAGAACCCAAACTTTGTCATGCTGAGCGGAGCATCCATATGTGTTCCCGTCGCTAAACAGCCCCACCCGCGATGGACGGGACCAGCAACACTTCGTCTCCGTCCTGAAAGGCATATGCAGGGCCGCCGAGGAAGCGGATGTCCTCTTCGTTGACGTAGATGTTCAGGAAGCGACGGACTTCGCCCTTGTCGTCGTGGAGATGCGGTTTGAGATCAGGGAAGTTCTGGTCCAGCTGGGAAAACAGCTCGCCCAGGTTGGCGGGAGAACATTCGAAGCAGTTTGCACCCGCGGTCAGTTTGCGCAGCGCGGTGGGGATTTGTACTTTGATGGACATGTTGTTACCTCGCATTATTCAATTTGCTGTTGCCATGTACTCGCCGTCAGCGGCTGAAGCCGGTCTTGATTCTGCGGCTTAACGGCATCGTTGAAGCGATGCCCTGACACGAATCGTGAATCGTTTGCAACCCAACGTACCTGCCGGGCCTCGCCCGGTCGGACAGCCGAGGGCGGCTGTCCCCACACAAACCTATCCGACCTCCACGCCAACCGGCTCGGCCCTCGCCACTTCGCCTTCGAGCGCGCGTGCTAGATAGCTTTCAAACAGGGCCATACGAGGCGCGATTGGTTCTTCATCTCGATAGACGCCTTGCAGCGCATCCGTCGTCTTCAGCCCATTGCCGGTGATGCAGATGACGGTCGTTTCGTCCGGCAGGATGCGGTCCTGGCGAATGAGTTTGGCGGCGACGCCGGTGGTCACTCCGCCGGCGGTTTCGGTGAAGACGCCCTCGGTTTCGGCCAGCAGTCGGATCGAATCCACGACTTCGAGATCGCTGACGTCCTCGCTCCAGCCGCCACTTTCTTTAATCGTTTTGATTGCATAATGCCCGTCGGCGGGATTACCGATGGCGAGAGATCGCGCGATGGTCGAGGGTTTCTGTGGCTCGATCTCGGAGCTGCCGGTCTTGACCGCGGTGGAAATCGGCGAACAGCCGGTGGCCTGCGCGCCAAAGAATTTCACCGGCTTGTCCTCGACCAGCCCCAGTTGCACCAGTTCGCGGAACGCCTTTTTGATCTTAGTAATCAACGACCCGCCCGCCATGGGCACAACAATGTTGTCAGGCAATCGCCAGCCCAACTGCTCGGCGATCTCGAAGCCGACGGTCTTCGAGCCTTCGGCGTAGTAGGGCCGCAGGTTGACATTGACGAATCCCCAGGGATGCTCGTCGGCGATCTGCGAACATAACCGGTTGACCTGATCGTAGCTGCCGGCGATGCGTACGACTTTCGCGCCGAACACGCTGGTGCCGAGAATCTTGGCTGGCTCCAGGTCGGCGGGAATGAAGACCCACGCCTGAAAGCCTTCGCGGGCGGCCTGCGCGGCAACGGCGTTGGCCAGGTTACCGGTGGACGAACACGACACAACCTTAAATCCGAACTCGCGCGCCTGCGCCAGTGCGACCGCGACTACGCGGTCCTTGAAGCTCAGCGTGGGCAGGCATACGGCATCGTTCTTGATGTAAAGGTTCTTCGCCAGCGCCTTGCCGCCAAGGCGCTGGCCGAGGTTGCGCGCGCCCAGCAGCGGCGTGAAGCCGACGGGCAGTGTCGGCTCATAGCCCGCAGGCAATGGCAGCAGCGAGCGGTAGCGCCACATGCTGGCCGGACCCTGGGAAATCTGCGCGCGCGGGACCGACGCGCGAATGGCGTCGTAGTCGTAGGCAACTTCCAGAGGAGAGAAACAGTCTTCGCAGATGGAGCGGGGCTGGTTGCCCCACGCGCGTCCGCATTCCCGGCAACGAAGTTCGTAGTTTGGCATTGGGCTGCTCGCTTTTCCTGCGAGAGGCCGTGACGAGCGAAAAAGACGCCTGAAACACGAAGGCCTCTTTTTCCAAAGAAATGGGAAAAGAGGCGGAATGCGGAAAGAAAAACTGCTCGCATACCGAATCTCATGTTCCCCGTTTCCAGGAGAGAGTTGGCACCAGCATGCGGGATAGATGATCCCGTATCGGTTGCCGTGGCGTCTCAGGGCTCGTCCCTCGGCCACTCTGCATGAATTTCGGGTCTGCTCCGAAGAGCAAACTTGTGATTGAGATAGTACCGCGCCGGGCGGGCCGCGTCAAGAACGAGAATCGGAAGGGTAGTGCCTGGGATTGTGCGGCTACTTCTTCTTGCCCCAGTGGGCCGGTTTGGCCTTGCCAGCCTTTTTCCCGCCGGATCGCGCGGCCGTGGCCGCATTTGGCCCTTTGCCGAGCGATGCGCCCAAGGCTTTTTCCATGGACGACAGAGTGTTTTCGAACTCGTCGCGCTTTGCGATTCTGGTTGAACGTTTGCCCATGGTTCCATCATGCCACAAGCGGCGTGCTGACAGAGCCGGGCAGCCGAATGAAATTGCCGGTGCGAGGTAGCGCTGCGGTAGGATACTCGGCAGCAACCTGAGTGTTTCCGCACTGACGCTTGGAGGCAATCATGGATTTAGGCGTTCCCGAGGTCGTTTTCATTGTGGTGATCGCGTTGCTGCTGTTCGGTCCGGGCAAGTTTGCCGGGCTCGCCCGCGGTGTGGGCGAAGGCTTCAGGAATTTTAAGTCGTCGCTGAAAGAGGGCGAGAAAAAAGAGGAAGAAAAAAAATCGTAGATATCGAACGCTGAAAGAAATTGAAGGGAGCGGAGGGGAGGGATCTGTTTTTTCGCTCCGCATCACACGGCCGCATGTGCCAACAACATGCGGCAAACCAGCGCCACCGGCAAACCCACAACGTTTGCGTAGTCTCCTTCAATGCGAGGAATCCAGCGAGAGGCAAACCCCTGAATTGCGTATGCGCCTGCTTTGTCCATCGGTTCGCCGCTGGCCACGTAGTCGCGGATCTCCTCGTCAGACAATTCGCACATCGTCACCAGCGTAACTTCGGAACGCACATCTTCGCTGGCCACCGCTCCCTGTCCTCTGGCCGCCGGTGTTATCACGCAGACGCCGGTAATCACTTCATGGGTGCGGCCTGACAGCATTCGTAACATGCGCGCCGCATCAGCCGCATCGGCGGGCTTGCCCAGAATTGCGCCGTCCACCACCACGATGGTGTCGGCCCCAAGAACAAATTCATCCGGCCTTAGCCGATGTACCGCCGTGGCTTTTTCGCGCGCCAACCGCTCGGCATGGGCCCGCGGCAACTCCCCCGTAAGCGGTGTCTCGTCAATGTCAGCCGGGAGCGCGGTAAACGCAATCCCGGCGGCCCGCAGCAGGTCCTGACGGCGCGGCGAAGCGGAGGCGAGAATCAGCATGCCATCCGATTCTAGAGTATGAATGGGCTCGGAAGAGATTGATCGTCTCCCGCAGCCGTTCCATTCCCCGCCTGTTAGAATTGATGTTTCCTGCTCCCACCATGGATTCCCAGCACATCCGCAATTTTGCGATCATCGCGCACATTGACCACGGCAAATCCACGCTGGCCGACCGCCTTCTGGAACTGACCGGGTCCCTCACTGCGCGCGAGATGCAGGCGCAGGTGCTTGACTCCATGGACCTGGAGCGCGAGCGCGGCATCACCATCAAGGCCCACGCCGTCCGCATGGCCTATACCGCGCAGGATGGCGAGACCTATCAGCTCAACTTGATTGACACGCCCGGCCACGTGGATTTTTCCTACGAAGTTTCGCGGGCGCTGGCCTCTTGCGAGGGCGCTCTGCTGGTGGTGGACGCTTCGCAGGGCGTCGAAGCTCAGACGCTGGCCAATTCCTACATCGCCATCAATAACGGTCTCGAGATTATTCCCGTAATCAACAAGATTGATCTTCCCAGCGCCGACATTCCGCGCACCAGGGAAATGATCGAAGGCGCGGTCGGTCTCGATGCCAGCGATGCCGTCCTGATCAGCGCCAAGACCGGACAGGGCGTGCCCGACGTGCTGGAGGCGATCGTTAAGCGCATTCCTCCTCCCAAGGGAAATCCTGAAAACCGGCTCCAGGCGCTGGTTTTCGACTCTTGGTTCGATGCCTACCGCGGCGTGATCGTATTCGTCCGCGTCTTCGAAGGCACGCTGCGCAGAGGTGCGAAGATCCGGCTGTGGTGGAACGGCAAGGTCTTCGACGCAGATCAGGTTGGCGTCATGACGCCAAAGCCGGTGGATGTCGAAGAACTGAAGGCAGGAGAAACAGGCTTTCTGGTCGCCAACATCAAGATCGTCGCCGACACCAAGATTGGCGACACCATCACCGAGGATAACGCGCCGGCGCTGGAAGCGCTGCCCGGTTTCGAAGAACTCAAACCCATGGTCTTCGCCGGGCTCTACACCGTGGACTCACATGAGCACACGCGCTTGCGCGAGGCGCTGGAAAAATTACGGCTGAACGATTCCTCATTTTTCTTCGAGCCGGAAAGTTCGGTCGCGCTCGGATTCGGCTTCCGTTGCGGGTTCCTGGGACTGCTGCACATGGAAATCATTCAGCAGCGCCTGGAACGCGAGTTCGCGCTCGAACTCATCACCACCGCGCCCGGCGTCCGCTACAAGGTGTACTTGACGAACGGATCCATGATTGAAGTGGACAATCCTTCGCGCTGGCCCGATCCCAGCGAGATCGAAAAGATCGAAGAGCCGGTGATCCTGGCCACCATCCTTACCAGCGAAGAATACGTCGGTGGCATCCTCAAACTGGTCGAGGACAAGCGCGGCAAGCAGAAGACGTTTGAGTACGTGGCCTCGTCACGGGTCATGCTGCATTACGAGCTGCCGTTGAATGAAGTTGTCATGGATTTTTACGACCGCCTGAAAACGGTTTCGCGCGGCTACGCGTCGCTTGACTATCACCTCGCCGGATATTGGGATTCACCCATGGTCAAGCTCGACATTCTGGTGGCGGGCGACCCCGTGGATGCGCTCTCCATCATTGTGCACCGCGAGTTTGCCTACGACCGCGGCAAGGCGCTGGTTTCAAAGATGCGCGAACTGATCCCCCGCCAGATGTTTGAGGTGCCCATTCAGGCCTCGATCGGCGCGAAAATCATCGCCCGCGAAACCGTCCACGCCATCCGCAAAAACGTGATCGCCAAATGCTATGGCGGCGACATCTCGCGAAAACGAAAGCTGCTGGAAAAACAAAAAGAAGGCAAGAAGCGCATGAAGCGTATTGGCAAAGTAGATATCCCCCAGGAAGCCTTCCTGGCCGTGCTAAGAGTTGGGGAAGACAGCTGAAAACGGCGAACCTGCAGAGCTGCGTCTTCCAGGCCGCCCCTCCGTCTACAGATGTCCATGTATTACTATTTCGGTACCGGCAATGTGCAAATCTCAAAACAGCGGGCCCAGGGGAAACTCGGTCCAAATTCCCCCTGTTAATGCGGCATGAATTGCCTAACTGATTACCCTATAGCCACTTAGGGTTTACTCGGCAGCCTGCGGAAGCGGCCACCATCCCCTCAGGCATCTGCGACTGTTAGAAGTAGGGAATGTCTTGCACAAGGTTTTCCACAGGCCAGGGCTGCCGCTGCACTTCTCATTTCCCCTGTCAGTTCCCCTGATTTCGAGGGCGGTTCGTTCATTGCAGCCGGTCTTCGGGGGGATGAGATAGCCCTATCTCGGCCCGCCGCAAGTGTCATCCTGAGTGAAGTTGTGGTCCCGCAACGCGGACCACAACACAGTCGAAGGATCCCTACGTGCACTGCCGCAGGTGGCCCAGCCTGCTTTTTCCGCTCGCGCCAGAAATGCTGAGGGTGCCCCATCCTAGCCGCGTTCTTTGCGGCTAGGGTGGGAACCACGAATGCACGCGCCGCATGATTTTCAAATGAAAGGGGTGGGACGAGTGGCAGCCTTGATCTCGCATGCACTATTCCAACTGCGGGTGCCCCACTTCTCGCCGCTGTTTGCGAGAAGTGGAAATGGATGGCCGCAGGGCAGGCGGCGCTCCACGGCTGACTCGATGATTCGTCGGCTTGCGTCGTGGCTCAGCTTGCGCTAACGAAGGCGTCATCCCGAAACGCGGCGTACTTCAGCCGCGTGAGGGATCTCCCACAGAGACGGCCGCTAACATCCCCACTCAAGCGAAAACCGGACTTGAGTGGGGCTCGGGGCCGACCCGGTACGGCAAAGCCGGTTACAATTGAGCGCCAGAGCCACGGGTGATTATCGCGCATGGGGCCGATAGCCCTATTTGATAAGTCGTTCCTTCAGTCACTCTCGCTGGTTGAAGCCGTTTTTTTCGATCACTTCTTCCTGTCAGTAATCTGTCCACTGTTCTACGTTGAAACGCTCGCGGACCTTGAGAAACACGTACGAGAGGGGCGAACGCCCGAGCAGGAAGTTGGCATCATCGCGGACAAAGTGCCGGAAATGAGCGGTTACCCGTGCGCTTACCACATCGACCTCGGGGGTGCGACTCTGTTTGGTGCAAACATCCCACTTAACGGACGAATTCCGACCGCAGGGGGTAGGCCGGTCAGGCTGGATGGAAAATCGGGGTTCGTTCATGAGGAATCTGCCGCCGCGCAGGCATTCAAGCGCTGGCAGGAACGCGAGTTTCTCGTCGTTGAACGTCACTTTGCCCGCACGTGGCGAACAGCGCTGAACAACGTTGATCTTGCGAAGATCGCGGCGGGAATTCGGGCGATGGGAGTCACGCCGGGGACGTGCAGGTCGCTCGAAGATGCAAAGGCCATTGTTGACAGGTTTCTTGAGCGCGACGGCGCGGCGGCAATAGACCAACTCAACTTGGCATTGGGATTGTTCGAAATCCCGCCTGAGTATGACTTTCACCTCTTCGGGCGCTGGACAACGCAGGGCAGAGCCTCGCTCAGGCGTTTTGCGCCATATGCTGCGCATGTCGTTGCCGTGGAACTCTTCTTCCGGATTGCCCTCGGCGCAGCTCTGATCGGCACGGCAGATGCCAACAATCGTACTGACATCGGATACCTTTTCTACGTGCCCTTCTGTCATGTGTTTGTCTCATCAGACAATCTGCACAGGCGCTGCGCCCCGCATTTTCTACGAACAGATCAGAGCTTCGTTTGGGGTCACGACCTAAAGGCTGATCTCAACCGGTTGATGAACGTTTACGCGGGCCGACCGGAGGAAGAAAAAGAGCAAGGGCTGATGCGTCTGGCACCAACCCCGCCCCCTGACGATCAAGGCGTCGTCGCTCAACTATGGGATCGTCATTTCAGTTCGTGGAGACAGCGCGCAACTGAAGCGCCGCCGCCGCGCAATCCGAAGGAAGACGCCGAGCTTCTTGCTCACATCAATCGTCTCTCTGACGCCCCGTCATTACCACGCAATGAGATGGACTTCGACCCCGCGGACGCTCAATTCGTGCAGATTCAAAGGCGCGTCACGAAGCGGCGAGGGGGGTGGTGGCAATTGCCGAAAGACCTCAAGGGCTGAGCAGGCGGCAGGTGGCCCACTCAAGCGGTTTCGGCTTCAGTGGGGCAGTTGGATCGCTGAACGTACCCTGCTGCGGTTCGCTGAGCAGCGAGTGAAGGATCAAAAGATTGACATAATCGGGCCGATGCTCGTAATATACGTACATCTGTACGGAAACTACGACTAACGCACGGGAAAGAGGTTTTATGAATCCGCAAGTCTTAACCGAGCGCTTTGAGATGCGGCTCGGCCGGTCTGACGTCGATGAACTCGATGTCTGGCGCGCGCGCCAAAGCGATGTACCCTCACGATCCGAAGCCGTGCGGCGGCTGATGGAGCGGGGCCTTGCCGCGGACGGCAAACAGGACAAGCGCGAGATTAGGCTTCTCAACGGCGAGAAGCTGATGATTCTGATGCTCTGCGACCTGTTTAAGAAGCTGAAGCTGAAGTGCGACATCGAGCCCGAATTCGTGGAGGAGGTCATCTACGGCGGCCATTATTGGGCCCTCGACTGGAAATACCCGGGCATCTTTCACGGCCATGAGGATTCTATGGTGGTCCTGCACGAAACAGTAAATGTCCTCGACATGTGGTCTTTTCTTGAGAACGGCTACGCGAAGCTCTCGAAGAAGCAAAAGGACCGCGTCGCGGCGGAGGCGGCGCCCTTCGGCAGGCATGTGGTTTTTCAAGGTTTCGACGGTAATGGCGAAAGCGAGTATATCGGGATTGCACGTTTCCTCGTCGAGCAACTCGACCGCTTCGCCAAATTCACAGGACGGGAGCTCAATGCGCATATGCCGACCGTCGAAGCTCACCGACGCATGCTAGCTGTCTTCGAGCCGATCCGGCGCGCCATGACGGGCCGAGATCTCAACGCCGACGAGGTTATCGAGATTCTCAAGGCCATGTTGCATCCGACCCGTCGGAAAGCCTAGGCGGGCAGACGGTGGCCCATTCAAGCCGTCCTTTGGCTTGAGTGGGGCAGTTCCATCGTTGGGTGTATCCAGTCGCGGTTCGCTGAGCAGCAGGTGAACGTGCTCCGGCATGACGACATAGCCATAAACGTGGAGTCTGAAACTGCACCGCACCCGTTCCAACGCTGCCTCGACGACTCGTCGGCTTGCGTCCGTGGTAAGGAAGCGACGCCGATGGTAGAAGCAAAAAGTGACGAAATGGCTCTGCCCGCTCTGGTGAAAACGCGTAAGTCCCCATGGCATGAGGACAATCTAGATTATCGCCGGAATAAGTCTGTGACGCGTGAACATCCCCACTCTAAATTTCGCAAAGAACGCGAAATTTAGAATGGGCCACCCGTCGCCCTAAGACAACATGGCGGATAGCTTACTCTTCCATCCCCGCCGGATCCTCCGCCATGTTCTCAAACCGCGTGCAGGGCTTGCGAAATGCCAGACGGATTTTCCCCACCGGCCCGTTGCGCTGCTTGGAGATGATGATCTCGGCGGTACCGTGCAGGGCAGGATCGTCCTGGTTGTAGACCTCTTCGCGGAAGATGAACATCACCAGATCGGCGTCCTGCTCGATCGAGCCGGACTCGCGCAGGTCGGAGAGCTGCGGACGGTGGTCTCCGCCGCGGCTCTCAGGCGCGCGGCTCAGCTGCGACAGCGCCACCACCGGCACCCTCATCTCCTTGGCTAGAGCTTTAAGGCCGCGCGATATCGCGGAGACTTCCTGCGTCCGATTCTCAAATCGCTTGCTCCCTCCGGACATCAGCTGCAGATAATCCACGACAATCAGGTCCAGCCGCCCCTGGTTCGCTTGCTTGAGGCGCCGGGCCTTGGCGCGCATTTCGCTGAGAGAAATGCCGGGCGTGTCATCAATGAAAATCGGGGCCTGCGCCAGTTGTTCCATGGCGCGCACCACTTTTTCCATGTCATCGCGCCACAGCGAGCCGGTACGCATCTTGTGGGCGTCCACTTCAGCAGTCGAGCACAGCAGACGCAGCAGCAACGCCTCGCGCGACATTTCCAGCGAAAACACCCCCACCACTTTCTGGTCGTGAATGGCGGCGTTCTCGGCGATGTTCATGGCAAAAGCAGTTTTTCCCATGGAAGGGCGGGCCGCGATAATCACCAGGTCGGAAGCCTGCAGGCCGCTGGTCATCTCATCCAGGCGCTCGTAGTGGGTGGCCAGCCCGGTGATGCGCTGGCCGCGTTCGAGCAGCTTGTCCACCGAGCCGAACGATTCGCGGACAATTTCCTGAATGCCCATGAACCCCCGCCCAATGCGCTTTTCCGAGAGCTGGAAGAGCGCGGCTTCGGCGTCGTTGAGCACATCCTCGGCAGGCTCGCTCTGGTCAGACGCGCGCGCGACAGCGGTATTCGCCGCATGAATCAGCCCGCGCAACAATGCCTTGTCGCGGACAATCTTGACGTAGTGCTCGATGCTGGGCCGGTCCGGCACTCCATCCAGCAGGCTCGAGACGTAACCAACATCGCCGATGGCCTGGAGTTCCTTGTGGCGGTCCAGTTCGTCCACCAGCGTGATCAGGTCAATCGGACGGGAGGACTCCTGCAAGTCCACCATGCGCGCGTAGATGCGGCGATGCGAATCGAGCGAGAAGTCCTCGACGCGCAAATGTTCCGCAGCCTGGTTGTAGGCGAAGTTGTCGAGCAGGATCGCGCCCAGGATAGAACGCTCCGCTTCCACATTCGCAGGAAGCGATCCGATGATGTAGTCCGTGGTCGCCAAAGATTTTTGCCCCTCTTGCCATGCTAGGAGAAACAAAAGCGAAATTCAACCATCAGGAGACAAACCTCCATGCCCGGCAGGCACACCACCGATCCCATCACAAGATTGTTGGGGAGGGCTCTCCAGTCGAATCGGTTGCTGGATGCATCGCGCTTTTCAAATCACGCCTGCGAAAAATTAAGTGCGGACCAAGCCAGCCGCTTGGTCCGCATGATCGTGAAGTTGCTGTTCGCGCGTTCACCGCAAGCGATGAAAGACTGCACGCGGCCCGACAGCGCTCCTCTATCCCTAGAAAAGGCGCCACATTTGCCGCCACAGACTGCGTGTGCTCAACTCTTGCGAGCTGGGTACGCGCAGCGACGGGTCCGTCACAGAGCTCGCCCCGAAGGGCGGAGAAGGAGGCCGCGATGCCCGGGCAACCAGGGCGCGCTCAACGCGCGCTCCAGAACATCCCCCGGCAGTTCACCCTCTGGGAACCGCCGGCTCTCTCTGACAATCCACATCGTTCCCGCGAATCAGCGACCATCACGATCGCTGAACCCACTGTGCGGCAGCGCGGGCGCGCGCGCAATACAAAATCCGGCCCGTGTTGTGAAGAAGCTGTGGAGGACGAAACTTCTCTGTGGAAAGCGATGGAAAACGTGGGTGTTCGTGGATTGCAGGTCGCCGAAGGCCTACGGGATAAAGTGTGGGGCCACGATGCTGATGAATTCGCGGGAGGTGATTACCTTGGTATTTTTCCAGAACCTTGGGAAATGCCGCAAGTTGCCGGTGATCAGGTAGTCGGCCCGAGCGGAGTCTGCGCATTCCAGAAACTTATCATCGTCGGGGTCTTTCGCAATCTGGAGCACACGCACCGGGCTAACCGGCTGCGCCCGGTTCTTGATGAGCTGGACAAGCTGCCGCCGAAGGCCTTTGCGGATTTTGAATTCCGGACGCGCGAGAACTTGCTGGTACTCGGCAAGAACGGCTTCGGTGACATACAACCGGGCCGGCTTAGTGACCGCAAGCAGGAGCACCGTGCGCTGGAGCCCGTCTGGTTTCAGGGCCGCCGAGACAACGATGTTTGTGTCAAGGACCAGCCGAAGAGCAATCATTGCCGCTTCGTTTTTTGCGCGCGAGCGGCCTTGATGACCTCATCCACCTGGCGCGAACTGAGCGAGCTCATACCCTTGAGCCGAGACTCTTCTCCGATTAAACGGAGCACTTCCGGCTCGGGGGCGGCAAGGCGCACATAGTCCCGAATGCTCATCAGCACCGCCTTCGGTGTGCCACGTTTTTCGATGACCAGCGACCGGCGCTCGTCCGCCACGCGGCGCAAGAGTTTCCCAAAATTGGCGCGGGCGTGCAGTGCGGAGACCACGATACTGTCGCTTTTGTAAGTTCTCAACATGGCAAACTCTCCAGTTCGTGAAACTTAACTGTACAGTTCGCTCGGAGTGGAGTCAAGACTAACCGAGCTAGTCTCGCCTCAAACTCAGGTCTCACGGTCGCGCCTCTGCGCGGTCACGCCGCTCCGCTCCAGATAATTCCGAAAGAAATTCATGGACGCCCTCCATCCGCCCCAAGGCACCCGCTGGCTAAAGAAGACGGCGTTTCTTTGAATCAGTGGATCGCACAGCGGGCGCACACAAGGTTGGAGCGGTGGAGACCGCCGCTGACTTCTTCAAGAAAGGCAGGAAGGACAACAGGAGCGGGCATGACGAAGTTTCTGCAGACTGGCCCGAAGGCTGCTCCTGATGCGGGAGTATGAGGTGCCGCCCCTACGGGGCTGGAGTCCGGCCCACTCGGCCTCTTCACTCGAATTCAGTTCTCGCGCAGCTCGCTAGCTCAAGAAAAAGGCACGGCCAAGAGCCGTGCTTTTCGGCGCTGCGAGGGATCCTTACGAATCGCTCTACTACGCTCACGATGACAGGGGCGGGCTTAGTCCTTCACTCCATCCATAAACGCGCGCAGCTTGCGCGAGCGCGAGGGATGGCGCAGCTTGCGCAGCGCCTTGGCTTCGATCTGGCGGATGCGTTCGCGGGTGACCGCGAAGGACTGGCCTACTTCTTCGAGCGTGTGCTCGCTGCCGTCTTCGAGTCCAAAGCGCATTTTGATGACTTTTTCCTCGCGCGGTGTCAGGGTGCGCAACACCTGGCCGGTCTGGTCTTTCAAGTTGACGTTGATCACGGCTTCGGCCGGAGAGATGACCATGCGGTCTTCGATGAAATCGCCGAGATGCGAGTCTTCCTCTTCGCCAATGGGTGTCTCGAGCGAGATCGGCTCCTGCGCGATCTTCAGCACCTTGCGGACTTTGGCGACGGGAATGTCCATGCGCTTGGCGATTTCTTCCGACGTGGGTTCACGCCCAAGTTCCTGCACCAGTTGCCGCGAAGTGCGGATCAGCTTGTTGATGGTCTCAATCATGTGCACCGGAATGCGGATGGTGCGCGCCTGATCGGCAATGGCGCGGGTGATGGCCTGACGGATCCACCACGTCGCATAAGTCGAGAACTTGTATCCACGGCGGTACTCGAACTTGTCCACGGCCTTCATCAGGCCGATGTTGCCTTCCTGGATCAGATCGAGAAACTGCAAACCGCGGTTGGTGTATTTCTTCGCGATCGAAACAACGAGACGGAGGTTGGCCTCGATCAGTTCGCGCTTGGCCTGCTCCGCATCCATGTCGCCCTGGATGAGTTCGCGCTGCGTGCGCTTGAGGTCCGGGAAGGACACCCCGGCCTCGGCTTCGAGCAGTTCCACTTCTCCGCGGACCGTGCGGGATTGTTTGCGATATTCCTTCTTGAGGTCTTCGCTGCGGGTGGCGTCGGCCTTGCGCTCGAGGTTCTGCGACTGGCGGTCCAGCGACCGCATGGTGTCCACGGTGCGGTTGAGGCGCTCAATGAGACGCTTGCGCTCGATGTTGGTGAATCCCAACTCGCGCATCGCCTTCGACACTTGAATGATGGAACGGGCCAGCCGGCGACGGGCGCGGCGATGGTCCTTGGGCCGCTTCTTCTCGGAAACTTCTTTGTATTTTTCTTCGAGGGTGATGGCTTTCTTGTAGAGCTTCGCCATCGCGTCAATCTTGCCGGTGAAGTCGTTGAGGCGCTTCTGCAGGATTTCGTCGGTGATCTCTTCTTCGTCGAAGGTGACCACTTCCTTGATCGAGCGGACACCCTTCTTCAGGTCCTCGCCCATGGCCAGCAGTTCGCGGATCACGATCGGAGAACGCGAAAGCGCCTTCAGCACGCGTAATTGCCCGCGCTCGATGCGCTTGGCGATTTCGACTTCGCCCTCGCGCGTGAGCAGCGGCACGGTGCCCATCTCGCGCAAATACATGCGGACGGGATCGTTGGTCTTCTCAAGAGCGCCGGGGGAGAGATCGAGCTCAACGTCTTCACTCTCTTCGGCTTCCTCAAACTTCCCGCCCAACCCGGGCCCCTTGGGCCCTTCAAGCACATCAATGCCCTGAGTGTTGATGGTGGTGAGAAGTTCGTCGAGGTCTTCAGGACTATGAACGTCCTGCGGGATGAGATCGTTTACCTGGTCATACGTGAGGTAACCTTTCTCTTTTCCGGTGTCAATCAACTTCTGAATATCGTCGAATTTTTCGTCAAGAGCCAAAGCTCGTCCTTAAAAAGAAAATTTCCGCTCGCGGTGGAGCGTGCGCAAACCAATTACCTTGGATGGGTCTGAGAGTTCGCAGAGCTGTGCGCCGGGCACAAGACTTTTTATTTTAGCAAGTAAGTGCCTCTTGGTCAATCACTTAACCCGCCTCTGCGATTTCCCGCTGTCGCCCCATTGTTGTCCCATCCCACACTTCCCGCCCCGCCCATTAGATGATTTGCGGGGTTCATTTGGTTCAAACCGTCCTTGGGCGCGTCCTAGGCCGCGTTCCCGCCTTCGGCGAGGCCCGGTTCCCTCAAAGCGCGCTTCAGGCGCTCCAATTCAACCAGCAACTCTTTCATGCGTACCCTGTCGTTGCTGACGCCGGGCTTGGCCAACTCGCGCTGCGCTTGTTCCAGGCGCCGGCGAATGTGGATCCGCTGGAGGGCGCGGGCGGCCCCGTCCACGCGCTCGGCGGTGAGGTCCTCTTCGTCGCCCATGAGGATGGTGGCCAGCAGACGGCGGTCGGATTCCGACTGCGGCGCGTCCATCAGGCCGGCGGATTCGATCGCTGACGATAGCAAGGCTTCGATCAAACTTTCTGAGGCGAGGCCGCGATGCAGGGCTTCGCTCTCCAGGGCAAAGCGGGCCTGGCGCGCGGGATCAAAATCTTCCTCCGCGCCGTCGCGCGCGGAGATGTGTGCCTCGCCCGCTTGCATCTGGCGCGCCGCGCACAGTGCACGGATGAGGATGCGCTCGGCGTCGGTGATCTGGACGTTTGCCGGGGCTTTGACCGCCGCCGCGGACCGCGCGCCCGCCACATGCTTCAATTCCTGACGCAGCACCGAGGAGTCAATGCCCAGTTTTTGCGCGATTTCGTGGGCCAGTTCGTCGCGAACTATGCGGCTCGGGATTTTCTGTACGTGGGGCAAGAGATAATTGACCGCCTTGACTTTGCTTTCGGCACTTCGCGCCGGGAACTGAGCCCTGGCGCGGTCAATGAGGTAATCAAAGTAACGCTGGGAGCCGCGCAAGGCCTCAGCATAGGCGTCTTTGCCCTTTTGCCGAATAAACAGATCAGGATCGAACCCCTGCTCGAGGGTAAGCACCTTGATCTGGAAGTCCTCTTCCACCAGCAGGCCCAGCGTACGTTCGGTGGCGCGTGCGCCGGCGGTGTCAGGGTCGAAGTTGACCACCACGTTCTTGGTATAGCGAGAGAGCAGTTTGGCCTGAAGTTCGGTAAACGCCGTGCCGGAACTGGCGATGACGTTGTGCAGTCCGGCGGCGTAAACAGAAATGCAATCCATCTGCCCTTCCACAAGAATGGCGTAGTCGAGTTTGCGGAGGGCTTCTTTGGCCTGATCGAGATTGAAGAGCACGCGGCTCTTGGAATAGATGCTGGTTTCTGGCGAATTCAGATATTTGGGGCCAGATTTTTCGTCTGAGGCGAGGGTGCGGCCTGTGAATGCGATGACCTTTCCGGCGTCGTTAGAGATGGGGAACATCACGCGGTTGCGGAACTTGGAGTACATTGCGGCGGTCGTTGGTCCCTTCGCTCCGCTCAGGGCAGGCTCAAAACGGTCGTTGGCTGGGGAAGGACCGCTTCCGGCCGCAGGCTTTGCGCTCTGGGCGTTCGGCTCTGGGCCAGAGTCAAAATCCCCGCCCTGTCCGTCCAAAGACCGGACAGACAAGGACGGGGCACCCTCGGTCTGCTTAAAGGAAAACAGTCCGCTCTCGCGCAGGACTTCTTCGGGGAACTGGCCCTTCAGGCGGTCGCGCAGCAGGAAGCCGGAATCGGGCGCGAAGCCGATGCGGAAGCGGACGATGGTTTCTTCGTCGAGGCCGCGCGTCAGCAGGTATTCACGGGCGCGCGCGCCCTCGGGGCGCTTGAGGCATTCCTGAAAGAATGTGACCGCCTGCTCGTGCGCGTCGAGGAGCGAGCGGCGGATTTTAGCGTCACGTTCTTCCGCTGGACTGGAATAGCTGACCTTGGGCAGAGGAATGCCGAGCTTCTGCGCGAGCGAACGCAACGCCTCCGGGAAGCTAAGGCCTTCGACTTTCTGCACGAATTTGAAAACGTCGCCCGATTCGCCACAACCGAAGCAGTGAAAGAACTGCCGCGTGGCGTGGACCGAAAAAGACGGGGTCTTTTCCGAGTGGAACGGACAGAGGCCGGAGTAGTTTTGCGCACCGGATTTCCTGAGGCGGACGTATTCCCCGATGATGCGGACAATGTCCGCCTGCTGCCTGACGGTTTCTTTGAAGTCGTCCGAGCTGGGCATAGATGGACTCATGGGCTTGGTTGGCCCGATACTTCTCCTCTTGGATTATGAGCCGGAATGCCGCTGAAGGGAACATAACGACCACATTCGCCTGCGGAAAAACTGTGGAATTTTGAGTTAACCCGAGGAAGATAGAGGAAAAGGGAACTTCCGTCCGGATTATAGGGGGAATGTTGCCAGTCTAGCGTTAAGTGCTATGATGCGCAGCGACTGAGAATTCAGAAAGTTCGTGATGAAGAAACTGAGGCTGAACACTGCCGACTTACTCACACGAGGCTATTTCCCTGATCGCGTAATCCCGCCGGTCACCTCGAGCGCCCTGCGCCCGGCGGTGCCAGACCTCGAAGCAGCGGCAAGGCTTTTTGGAAAAAAGCTTCGTAGCCGGTCCGTTCAGCATTCAGTTCCCAAACGAAAGCACCTGCGGAGAATCCTCTGTTTTCCAAATCCAGTGCACCAGACCTTGCTTGCGAGCGCAGTAGAGAAGCACTGGGCGACTATTCAGAAGTTCTGCTCACAATCGCCATTGTCAATTAGTGTTCCGGTCCTCTCGACCAGCAGAGCCGTCGAGAGCTGTTTTGACAGAAGCGAGCAGCCCGCGCATCGAGCGCTTCGCTCGGTGGGCAGCAGATATCTCTTGAAGACGGACCTCAGCCGGTTCTATCCGTCGATTTACACCCACAGCATACCCTGGGCAATTCACGGCAAAGCCGCCGCGCGGAGAAACAAGAAGCTCTACGGCAATTACCTGGATGAGTGCGCTCGCGGGACACAAGATAAGCAAACCGGCGGAATACCGATCGGGCGCGACACTTCATTCGTTCTTGGGGAGGTTGTGGCCTCCGCGATCGACGTGAGGCTCAAGGAGCGTATCCGCAAACTAAAGGGCACAAGGTATATAGACGACTACTACCTTTATTTCGAAACCCTCGCGGAGACGGAAAGGGCGCTTTCAATTCTCCATAAAGTCGCCAAGGAGTCCGAATTGGAGCTTAACGATCTTAAGACGGAGATCACGCCGCTCCCGGAAGCCTTCGAGCCAGCGTGGAAGGCCGAACTGCGAGGCATGCAGATTCGATCAGCTATCGGACCCCAATCTACTGATTTGCTATCCCTTTTTAATCGCGGATTTGAGTTGGCTACACAGTTCCCGCAGGATAGCGTGCTCACATATATCGCAAAGCAGGTGATTAGCACCACCATTGACGCGTCTAACTGGGAACTTTGCCAATCGCTGCTGCTTCGAGCGACTGTAGGCGAACCGACGATGCTATCCGTGCTGTTGGATGTTGTCCAAAAAAATATCTCATCCGTAACCGATAGGCGGCCAATTGGCACAGCAGTCTTTAGCTTGTGCTCATACCACGCCCCACTGCAGCAGGGAAACGAGGTCGCATGGGCCCTATGGCTGGCCAAGCAACTCGAAATCAAGATACCCAAGGCCGTAGCCAAGACAGTGGCAGGAGTAGACGATGACGTAGTTGCGCTTATCTCGCTTGATCTTCAAGAGGCGGGACTTTTCGCTCCCGTTGACACATCCCTGTGGAAGCAGCACATGCGGAAAGACGAACTGTACGGGGAGCACTGGCTGCTGGCCTACGAGGCTCTCGGGCAAGGCTGGTTAGCTAGCCTCAGTCGAAGGGACTATATCAGCCCGGATCCTATATTCTCTGTGCTTCAAAACCATGACGTTCGATTCTACGACCGACGTCCCACGCTCGTCTCGGTTTCGACTGACGATTACCCTGGATTAGACGACCATACCGTGACGCACCAGATCCCGGATCGTTTGCTTAAGCTATTGACCGCGGGGAAGACAGTGCCGTCCGAGTAGTGACCGCTTATGCTCACAATCGAGCCCACCGCCGTAGCCTCCACCGCCATAATTCTTCGAAGGCTCGGCCACTGATTCCACGTACGGATGCTGCTGATCGGGCTTGCCCGCGGCGACTCGCTCGGTTATTTGCCCGGCCAGGGCGCATCCGGATCAAAGCTGCGCCGGATTGCCATTACTACTTCCCTCATGCGTGTGCCTGAAAGCATTCGCCTCTCTTGCGCGAGCAGTGCCCTCTTCGCGAGGACTTGCATGAAGTGCCCTTTTAGGAAAGACGGCCCCGGAAGCCCGGTCTCGCCCGGAGGAAACAGGACGACTGTCGCGCCTTCCGGGCCGCTGCTGCTCAGAGGCACGATCAGGACGGAATCAATGCGGTCGCTGAGATTTCTTTGATCGAGTGAAACGATGAGCACCCAATGGCGAATCGGCGGACTGCCGAGGTTGGCGGTCCAGATCTCTCCGCGGCGGGGCATCGGACTATTGGTCAAGATTGATTCCCGTGGCACTCTCAGAAAGAGCCGCCTCCAGCCGGTGCTCCTCCGCAGCCTCTTCCGCGGTCATGTTGGCGAAATAGGCGGCGGTGTCGTTGGCCAGGCGCTGGCGGTTCTCGTAGACCAGAAGTTGCTGCACTGCCAGATCAATTGCTTCAGCGAGATTGCGCGCTTCGCCGTTCTTGATGCGCTTCTCAAAAAAGGAGAGCGCAGCCGATGAAATGGTGGTCGAGATTTTCTGCCGATTGAGCCTAATCGGAGAGGCCATGCCTGAATCCTCCAATGGTAAGATATTATATCAGACATAATAGGGGACAACTCGAGGACGGCCGAGCGTAACTCTTACCCCCTCTTTCGTGGGCTTACTGGCGTAAGATGACACGCTGCGAACACCCCGATATTGTTGAATCTGTGGGGGAAGCGAGTTTGCGGAGACTGCACAAATCGTTCTGGATCGGGGCTGCGCTGGTTGCGTTGCATGGCGCCGTTTTGGCGGGCGGCAGCTCGGTCTCTCCGGTGGTTTCGGACGTGATCCAGTTCGCGCTGGGCGGCGTGCTGGTAGCCAACAGCGTCCGCATCGTGCGAGCGTCCGCAGGATGGTACCGGCATTTCTGGCAACTGCACGCGGCGTCGTTCTTGTTGTGGTGCGTGGCGCAGGGACTTGGCGTGTACCAGGACGTTGCTCCGTCCACAAATTTCATGCTTTGGCTGAGCAATCTGCTGTTCTGTTTCTGGTTTGTTCCGCTGGCCATGGCTCTGTTTTTCGATTCGGGCGACGAGCGCGAGGGCTTTGACTGGCTGCTGGCGCTCGATTTTTGTCAGGGCGTGCTGGCGTGCGTGGCTTCGTATCTGTATTTTTTCTACCTTCCGCGCGCCGAGTCCACGACCGACCTGGCGCATTCGGTCTGGGCGCCTTATTTCGCCGGATACGGAATGATCGTGCTGGCGTTTCTGGCACGGTCTTATCTTTCCACGTCGCCCGTGATGAGGGCTCTGTTTCGCAGACTGGGAGCTCTGCTGGCGTTGTCGGGTGGGGTGGACGCCCTGTACTACTACGGCGGCCTCGGCGTGACTCCGGGGCACTGGTTTGACTTGTTTTGGAGCTTGCTATTGTTCGCCAACCTACTGCTTCCGGTGTCAGGCAAGCGAGTGGCGGATTCAAGCGAGGAGCGGCCGCAGCCCAGCGTCCCAATTCGCGGGTTCATCACGGTGCAGCTTTTTCCCATGTTGCTCGCCGTGTGCACTCTAGCCATGTCGTTGCGCATTGCCCGCCAAGACCTTGGGATCGCGGGATTGGTGGTGCTGGCGTGCTTTGTTTGCTTCAGCGCGAGATTGCTGATCACGCACTACCGGCTGCTGGCGGCCCAGCACGCCTTACAGCGGGAGGCCACGCATGACGGCCTGACCGGCCTGTGGCAGCACAATGCGATTCTGCACATCCTGGAGCGGGAACTATTGCGCGCACAGCGTTCCGGGACTGCGGTGAGCGTCATCATGGCCGACCTGGACCACTTCAAGCTAGTCAACGATTCTCTGGGTCACGCGGCCGGGGACGAAGTACTGCGCAGGGTGGCGGGCGAACTGGCTGGAGCGGTGCGGCCCTATGATTCCGTCGGGCGCTATGGCGGCGAGGAATTTCTGATCGTGGCCCCGGAGTGCAACGTCGAGGATGCACAGGTGCTGGCGGAGCGCATCAGGACTTGCATCGCGCAAAACCAAATTTCCATGAACGGCCGTCCGGTGGCGGTGACGATCAGTCTGGGGACCGCAACCCGGGCGTCGGGAGACGCGGAAGAATTGCTGGTGGCCGCCGACAAAGCGCTGTATCGCGCCAAAATCAACGGCCGCGACCGGGTAGAATCTGAATCCGAACGGGCGGCCATGCCGGCCCGCGCCGGACGAAGCTGATTTTCTTGTCTTTTCTTGTCTGGCTCGCCAGCGACGGTCATAGTTTCAGTTCCACCACCGTGGCGCCCGCTCCACCTTCGTTTTGCGGCGGCTCGACCACCGAGTCCACATGGGCGTGCTGTTGCAGCGCCTTGCGCAGGGCCTTTCGCAGAATGCCCATGCCGCTGCCGTGAACGATGCGGACGCGGGGCATTCCCGCAAGGAAGGCGCGATCCACGAATCGCTCGACCTCGCGCATGGCGTCGTCCACGGTCTGACCGATGACGTTGATCTCTCCGGCAACGCCGCCGGTCTCACGCTCGAGAGACACAGTGACGCCGCGGGCGCGCGCCGCCGCCACCGGAGAATCTCCCGCGCGAGACAGCACCTCGGCGATATCGTCGCGCGTCACCCGCATTTTCATTGCACCGACTTCCACTTCGAATTGATCGGCGGAAATCTTGCGCAGTACGCGGGCCGGGCGTCCGGTGGACTTCAACTTGACGGTGTCGCCCTCCTGCACGTTCTGGACCAACTGCGGCTGGGCGTGGGGATCTCCGCGGTCCGCGCCGGTGGCATGGGCCACCACGGAGGCATCAAACTGCTCGCGAAATTCGCGGCGCATTTTTGCAATGCGGCGTTCCGCGTCTTTGGATACCTTCTGGGCGGAGGCCTTGTCGTGGATTTCGGAGACGGCTTCGCGCGCGTGATATTCGAAGTCGCGGAACAACACCTCGAGCTTCTGTTCCATCACGCGAAGACTGGCCTGCTGTTCTTTTCTTCCTTCGCTCGCCAGACGCAGCTTCTCGCGTTCTAAATCCTGTCGCAGGGCCGCCAGCCGCACGCGCTCGGCATCGGCTTCGCGCAGGCGGAGGTGCAACTGGTCGAGAAATTCTCCGACGTCGCGCGCCTGCGTACCCAGACTGGCGCGGGCCGCGGAGATGATCTCGGGATTCAACCCAAGTCTTTGCGCAATGTTGATACCTGCGGAAGCGCCGGGAACACCAAGTTTGAGCTGGTAGGTGGGTTGCAGAGTGGATTCGTCGAATCCCATGGAGGCGTTCACCACACCCGCAGAGTTGGCCCCATAGACTTTCATGGAAGTATGGTGGGTGGAGATCGCCGTGATCGCACCGAGCCGTCCGAAGTAAGCGGCAATGGCAACGGCGAGGGCGGCACCTTCCTCGGGATCGGTGGCCGAGCCAAGTTCGTCGAGCAATACCAGCGAGTGCCGCGTTGCCGCGCGCGAAATGAAGTCTATGTTGGTCACGTGCGCGGAAAACGTGGAAAGGTTCTGCTCGATGGACTGGTAGTCGCCGATGTCGGCGTGAACAGCATCGAACAGCGAAAACTCAGCGGAGGCCGCGGGCACAGGAATCCCCGCTTGCGCCATCAGCACCAGCAGGCCCAGCGTCTTGAGCGTGACCGTCTTGCCGCCGGTGTTTGGGCCGGTAATCACAAGCTGATGATGCTCGGCGTCCAGTTCAACGCTCACCGGAATGACGCGTGCGCCCTTCAACTTCAGGCTGCGCTCGAGCAGAGGATGGCGGGCATCGTGGACGAGCAGCGCCGGGGGCGCGCTGGCGTCGCGAAAGCGTACCGCAACGCAGTCGTAGTCTTCGGCAAACCGGGCCTTGGCAAACTGGAGGTCAAGCGAGGCCAGCACATCCACCGCCGCCAGGATGGCGTCGGTGCGCTCGCCGATGCGCTGCGTCATATCGAGAAGGATGCGGTAGATTTCCGCGAGTTCTTCTTCCTGCAGGCGCACCAGTTCGTTGTTCTGCTCAATGGTTTCAAGCGGCTCGATATAGACGGTCTGACCGCTGGAACTGGCGCCGTGGACCACTCCCTGCACGCGCCGCTTTTGTTCCACCTTGACGGGAATGACGAAGCGCTCGCCGCGGATGGTGACGAGTTCGTCCTGCACGGCACCACCCTCGGCCAGCCGGCGCAGGTAACCGCGCAAAGACTCCTGGATCGAGCGGCGTTGTTTTTCCGACTCGCGGCGGATTCGCGAGAGCTCCGGAGAGGCGCGGTCTTCGAGGGTCCCGTCGGGACGGATCTTGTCGCGGAAAAATTTCAGGAGTTCGCTGAAGTCTTCGACCCGCGAGGAGAGTGCCTCGACCCTCGGCCACGGACGCCGCATCTGCGCCGGCGGGGCGAGTGAGACCGCCTTCCATCCCGCGGCCCAATCCACCAGCCGGATGACTTCGACGATTTCCACGGACTCCAGGACCGCGCCGGAGACTCTGGCTTTTCGGACCAACTCTGAGGGGTCGGTAGTCCCCGCAAATTCAAAGCTCCCGCCGGAGCGGCGGAACTCGCGAATTTCCTGCGTGAGCTCCTGTTGTTCGAGGACCCAGTCCGGGTCAACGCGGGGTTGCAGATCGAGGACTCGTTGCCGGCCCAGCGCAGAGCCAGCACATCCGGCGATCAGTTCGCGCAGGTGGTCAAGTTCGAGCAGGCGCGAGGAACTGTTCGCCATCGGTTGGGCCAGCATGAAGGTTATGGTATCGCAGGTCATTCACCAGCACTCGCGCCACGCTGACGGGTCAGGGCGCGCTATGCCTTGGCGGCAGCCGCAGCCGCTTCTCCGGGCCAGACGGGAAGACGCACGATGAACAGCGCGCCGCCATCCGGCTTGTTCTGGCAGGTGATTTGTCCGCCATGTTCCTGCACCGTCCCATACACCGCGCTCAAGCCCAGCCCGGTGCCCTTGCCGATGGCTTTGGTGGTATAGAAAGGGTCAAACACGCGAGTGGGTTCTTTGATGCCGGGGCCGGAGTCCGAGAACAAGATCAACACGTCGTCGCCTTCCCGCTGGCTCATCACCTGCAGCGATCCACCGCCGTTTTCCTCAAGAGCATCGGCGGCATTGTCCACGATCTGGGCGAAGGCCTGGAACAGCTGCTTCGGATTGCCGCGCACTTCAATGCCGTTGGGATCGAGATACACTTCGATCCGGATGCGACCGATCGCCCGCTGGCCGTCAAGCAGTTGTACGCTGCGCTGGAGCAGGCCACACAAGTCCAGGCGAATTTTTTCCTCGGAGTTCTGCTGCGCAAAGCGGAGCAGATCGGCCACCAGTCCGCGCGTGCGCTCACCTTGCGCCGCGATCTTGCGCACCAGTACATCCTGCTCGGGGGACAGATTCTGGCTGGACCACATCTGGTCGGCTGCGCTCAGGATCCCTGCCAGCGGGACATCCATCTCGCGGGCGGTGCCAGCCACCGCCTGGCCCAACGACGCCAGCTTTTCCCTCTGCACCAGCTGCTTTTGCAACCGCTGCTGATTCTCGAAGCTTCGCCGTGAATCTTGGAGCAGTTCAATCAGCGTCTGGTCTTGCAGGAAATGACGCAGAAACACACACATTCCCAGGAAGAGCATGGCGACCAGCACGGTGCTGACCCGCGCCAGCCGCGATGCGGGCGGCGATGTGTCCCAAAGGTAGGCCCACAACCCCAACACCGGCAAAGACACTACCGACAGCGCCATGGCGACGTCGAGGATGGAGCGGGCTCCGGCCGACTCCGCGGTTTCGGGCTGGACTTCCAGTCCCGACTTTGGCGCAGCCAGCGCCGCCGCCGCAATCCAGGTCACAGCCGCGGTCAGTGCGATGTCATAGGAAGATCCCGAATAGTATTTCCCCGCCAGGTCTGCGAGATCCACCACGGGCTGGGCCAGGGCGTAAACCGTGCTCGCAAGAAACAGCTGCCAATACAGCCGCTTCCACGGGCCTCGCGAGTTCTTATGCGCCCAGGCCAACACGGCGACCAGCATCAAATTTTCAACTTCATAAAGCAGCAGATAGTCCCGGTTATATTTCTCCATGTCCGGAAACACGTAGGCGTTGGGATACACCACAAACGCATACAGAAACATCCACCAGCTCAGCAGCATCAGCACACTGAGCATGCCCAGCCGGGACTGGCGCAGGCTAGAGGCGCGGTCTACGCGCCAGGCCGCCGCGGCGATGAAGGGCACCGCGTGAAAGAACAAGACCACATCGGAAAAATGCGGGTTAGGTAGCGTTTTGTTCAGCCATACTTCGTAGTAGACCCACGCCGAACTGTTGATCGCCCAGCACACCATGCCAAGGGCCATTAACACCCAGAAGGGACGCTCTGCCGCCGGGCGGGAGACGACATTCGCAGACAGCGCCGCCACTGCGACGAGCATGATCAGCAGCCCAAAGACGTCGGCAAAAGCGGTGAGTGGCCGCCCGGGTGGCGCCAGGAAAGCCACCACCGCGATCAGCAGCGTTACGCCGCATGCCGCCGTAAACCACCGATTGGTCCCGCGCACACTCATCCGCTTCTGATTTTAGGCGGCGTTTTTCCCAATGCAACGAAACTTGAGTTCCTCGGCGATTACTTTGGTCACTTCAAACTTTCGCGAGCGTGGGCCAACGAACCGGTTTGCGCGACAAGCCTGCTAGAATTCCGCCCAGAGGGGTTTCGCTCCCTTCACGCGGCTCTCACATGGCCTTCCCGGTTACCCGTCTTCGACGTCTTCGGCAAACAGAGGGCCTTCGCGGCCTGGTCCGCGAGACCCGCCTCACCCCTGAGGCGTTCGTTTACCCCATGTTCATCTGCCCCGGACAGGGCGTGCGCAAGGAAGTTCGCTCCATGCCCGGAGTATTCAACCTGTCGGTGGATGAGGCGGTCAAGGAAGCCCGCGAAGTCTATGCGCTCGGAATCCCCGCAGTCATGCTCTTTGGGCTTCCTGAAAAAAAAGACGAAGCTGCCACCGGGGCGTGGGAAGAGAACGGCATCGTGCAACAAGCGGCGCGCGCGATGAAGCGCGATGTTCCCGGCCTGATCCTCATGGGCGACGTCTGCCTGTGCGAGTACATGTCGCACGGTCACTGCGGAATCGTGCGAAAAACTCCCGGCGCAAATACAGAATACGAAATTCTGAACGACCCAACTCTGGAACTCCTGGCTCGAACCTCTGTTTCTCTGGCCAAGGCAGGAATTGACATCATCGCGCCCTCCGACATGATGGATGGCCGCATCGGCGCCATTCGGCGGGCGCTGGATGACGCCGGTTCCATCAATACGCCGATTCTGTCCTACGCGGCCAAGTTTGCCTCCGGATTCTACGGGCCATTCCGCGAAGCCGCCGATTCCGCGCCGCAATTCGGCGACCGCCGCTCCTATCAAATGGACGGCGCAAATCTCCGCGAAGCCCTTCGCGAAATCGAACTGGACATTGAAGAAGGCGCGGACATGGTCATGGTCAAGCCCGCGATGCCTTATCTCGACGTCATAGCCGCGGCGCGGGAGAGGTTTGATCTTCCCCTCGCGGCGTATCAGGTTTCCGGCGAATATGCCATGATCGAGGCCGCCGCCCGCAACGGCTGGATCGAACGCGACCGCGTGATGATGGAATCGCTCATCAGCATCCGGCGGGCTGGGGCGAGCATCATCCTGACCTACTTCGCCAAGGACGCGGCGAAACTTCTGGCGTGACTTGCACGCGGAGCTTGTTTTCTTGATATGCCGTGCGGCCCTTCATCTAAAACTGATCAGGCATTGATCCAGATTGTGGATTCCGCCCTGGCTGATGCTGCGCGACGCAGCGGCAAGTGGCTCGCCTGCCGCCTGGGTTGCACGCAGTGTTGCGTCGGCGCTTTTTCCATCAATCAACTGGACGCGCTCCGGTTGCGTCGCGGGCTTGCCGCTCTCGAAAAAAGCTCGCCGGAGCGGGCGATGCGAGTGCGCGAGCGTGCTCGCGAATCCGCCGCTCGCTTGTCACGCGATTTCCCAGGAAATCCGACCACGGGAATTTTGGACGAAGGGGAAATCGCCGAGCAGCGTTTTGCCAACTTCGCCAACGATGAGCCTTGCCCCGTGCTTGATCCAGAGACGGGAAGCTGCGAGCTCTATGAATCGCGCCCCATGACTTGCCGTGTGTTTGGGCCGCCGGTCCGCTCCGAAGATGGCCTGGGCGTGTGCGAACTTTGCTTTCAGGGAGCGACCGACCAAGAAATTGCCGCCTCCGAGATGATTCCCGACCCGGACGATTTAGAGTCCGCCCTGCTTGAAGAACTCGAACAGGCGAGCGGAATGCGGGGCAATACCATCGTGGCTTTTGCTCTGGTCCGCTGAAGCGACCATCGCCATCGTTTCCGCTGTCATGCTGAGCGAAGCAGGAGGACGCCAGTCCTCCTGCGCGCAGTCGAAGCATCCCTACCCGTTCCTAAGTCTGGCGCGGCGAGTTCAACCCTTTTTCTTCTCCAGCTCCGCCCACCGCGCGTAAAGTTCGTCGAGATTTTTCTGCGCGGCTTCCATTTCCGCATGGGCCACCAATAGCCGCGGGCCATCGCTGGCGATCGCCGGATCTTCCACCGCGGCCCGTTTGCTCTGCATCACTCGTTCCGCATCGTCCACACGCTGCTCGATCCCGGCATGCTCGCGCGCTTCCAGGTAAGACAGCTTCCCTTTCGCCGGAGCCGCGGCCGCACTCGCACTTGCCCGGGGACCGACACCCGAGCTGGACTTGGCTGGCTGCCCGCGTTCCGCCTGCCACGCCTCCCATTGCGAATAGTCGGCAAAACTCTCGGCGCCGCCCTGCCCATCCAGCCCCAGCACGACATTCGATACGCGATCCAGCATGTAGCGATCATGCGTGACCAGCACCAGCGACCCGCGAAACTCCAGCAAACTTTCCTCCAGAATTTCGAGCGTGGGAATGTCAAGATCGTTCGTAGGCTCATCGAGCAGGAGGATATCGGCGGGTTGCAGCATCAGCTGCGCAATCAGCACACGCGCCCGTTCGCCGCCGGAAAGGCGCTCCACCGGCTGATTCAGCTGCTCCCCGGTAAACAGGAATCTCGCCGCCCACGATGCCACGTGAATCTGCCGGTCCTGATAAATCACCGAATCGCCTTCCGGCGCAAGAGCGCGGCGCAACGTTACATTCGTATCCAGTTCCCGGCCCTGATCAAAGTAAACAATGCGCAGCCAGTCGGCGCGGCGAATCTCCCCGCTGCTCGCCGCCAACTCTCCGCGCAAGAGCCGCAGCAGAGTTGTCTTACCGCTGCCGTTCGGCCCCACCAGCCCCACCCGCAGTCCGGCGGTGACAACAAACTTGAGCTTGTCAAAAAGAGTGCGCCCCCCGATTTCATACCCGACATCTTCCAGTTCAATCAGCCGTTTCGTTTTGCGGTCGCTGGCTGAGAAATCAATGTCCACCGTCTCCGACCGGGTCCGCATGTTCAAGTCGGCGAGGTCGGCCATCAATTCGCCGGCCTTGCCGATGCGCGCCTTCGATTTGCGCGTGCGCGCCTTGGCCCCGCGCCGCAACCATGCAATCTCGTTGTGCACCAGGTTTTCCAGCGCTTCATGCCGCTTCGATTGCGCGTGCAAAAACTCTTCTTTCTTTTCCAGGAACGTCGTATAGTTCCCGTCCACGCGCAGAATTCCGTCGGGATAGACGCGGTTGAGTTCAGCCATCCCAGTCGCAACATTGTTAAGAAAGTAGCGGTCGTGGCTCACCACGACGCAGGCAAAAGACGCGGCCTCCAGCGTCTGCTCCAGCCACTCAATGCCCGCAAGATCCAAATGATTCGTCGGTTCGTCGAGCAGCAGAATGTCCGGCGCTTGCACCAGCGCCTCGACAATCGCCAGCCGCTTCTGCCAGCCTCCAGACAGCGCCGCCGCCTGCGCGTCCACGTTTTCAAGGCCCGCGCGCCCCAGCGTCTCGGCAAATCGCGTGCCGCGTTCCGCCTGCGGCACGTGGGCGCGCTCAAATGCCTTTTCCACCACCGAGCGGACGGTGTCGCCGGCAGCGAATTTTGATTCCTGCTCGACATAGCTGACCTGCGCCCGCTTGCGCAGCGCAATTCCGCCATCGTCGGCATCCACAATGCCGGCCAGAATCCGCAGCAGCGTGGACTTTCCGGAGCCGTTCGGCCCAATCAGGCCAATCCGGTCCCCCTCGGAAACGGTGAAGGAAACATCCTCGAAAAGCGGGTTCGCACCAAAGCTTTTTGAAATTTCTTGTACGTTGATGATCGGCGGCAACGGCTTGCAGTCTCCTGAGTCTCTTCCTGAGTGTCTTCTTTGAGACTATCAGGAAACGCGGAGCGGTCTGACGGGCGGGACGGGGACAGTTAGGCGCGTTCCCGTCAAGTCCACTTTAGTAGCGTCCACGAAGTAGGTAAAAATGTTCCTATAGGAACATTGCGCGGCCTAAGAACGCGCGTTTACGAGGACGCTCACGCGAATCGCAGCGTCAAATGCAGATCAACGCACGTCAATGCGCAGGTCCATATACACCTGGCTGCGGTCATCGAACTGGCTGAGCGACTTGATGTCGCTCTTGTGGCCTTTGATCTGGGCGAAGACTTCGTAGTCCACGCCCGCGGCCAGCGCGGGGAAACGGTACGTGCCATCCGGCCCGGCGATGTAGGTCTTGACCGCGTGGGTGCGCCGGTCGGTGACGTAGACCACTGCGTCCACCACCGGATTGTCCTGCTGGTCGAGCACTTTGCCATAGAGCAGGCGGCCGGACTGCTTGTCTTTTTTATCGGCGGCGTGGACCGTGCCTGCCAGGGCAATGAGGAAACACAGGGTGAAAACACTGATTCGAGAGGGCTGGAGGCGGATCATCTGCCTTTCAATCTACTGTACGGCTTTGGTCAGATGCAACCCAATGTCGGCGCGTTCGTCGTTGTCAATCTCGACGCGAACTTCCTCTCCCGGCCCAAACCGCGCGCCGTCGGCAGACTTGAAGCCCTTCAGGTCCGCCCACACCACGTATTCCACCTTGCCGGCGGGGACGCGCTGGGCAAATTCGCCGCGATGGTTCGAGAAAGTCTCCCAGCGGGCGTGCTTGTCGCGGGCGCGGCGCAGTTTGACGGTCACGCCATAGACCGGACGGTCGTCGGGCCCCCACACCGTGCCAAAGATCAGAGCGTAGCGGTCTTTGGGTTTGAGCTGGCCCGCAGGCCCGGCAGGGGAAGCAACGAGGAGAGGAGAGGGGGAAAATCCGCAGAGGACAAGCAGGCAAAGAAGAACGCGCGCGATGCCGCGCAAGCGAAGGGCTCCGCCAATCACTCGTCTTCCTCTTCTTCTTTTTCCTTCTCTTCCTCGTCGTCCTCGTAATCTTCTTCGACGGGCTTCAGTTCAAACGGGTCCGTGGTCACGACTTCAAACTCAGTGCCGCACTCCGGGCACGAAACCGTTTCTCCCTCGTCCACGTCGTCTGCTTCCACGTCGAGGTCGGTATCGCATTCAGGACACAAAACCATTGTTTCCTCCGGGGGGAATGGGCCCACTGATAATAATTAGATTCTCCGGTGCCGTTGGTCAAGCGCCACATTGAAACTAGGGTAATAATTTATTGCTTCGACTGCCATACCAGCCGTGCATGCGTCAAGGGGGATTTTCAACGTCCCGACTTGGTGGAACTTGCAGCTGGGTCTGGCCGGGTCCCTTGGTGCCAGGCGACTGAGCGCCCGGCGGTCTTGTGGCCTGATAAGATCAGGACAGCAACCCCCTCTCATGACTCCTCGAAGCAGCATGTCGTTGAGCCTTCCGCCGTTCTCACGCTGGGTCAAGCGGCTGATTTTCGCGTATGCCGCGATTTATCTGTTGACGGCGCTGCTCGATGTGTTTCTTCACCCAGCGATGGGTTGGGTGCGGGACCACTTCGCTCTCATTCCGGCGATGGTCGTCGGCCATGGCTGGATCTGGCAACTCCTCTCCTATTCCTTCTTGCATTTCACCATCATGCACTTTATTTTCAATGCGCTGACCTTGTGGATGTTTGGGTCCCGCCTGGAGCTGGACTGGGGTGCGCAGCGCTTTCTGGAGTTTTATTTTTTCTGCACGGTGATGGCGGCGCTGACGACGGTGGCGGTGTCCTATACGCACTTTCCCGGCATGTCGCCGTTCACGCCCACCATCGGGGCTTCTGGCGGCATTTGCGGCCTGCTGGTGGCCTTTGGCATCGTCTATGCCGACAGCGAAATCATGATGTTCCCGCTGCCGTTCATCATCAAGGCCAAGTATTACGTGTGGGGCATGGTGTTTCTGATCCTGGTAGGCGCGCTGCAGGAGACGGGCGGGGTCGCCCACTTTGCCCACCTCGGCGGCCTGCTATTTGGATATCTCTATCTCAAGTTTCTGCCCCGGCGCGGTTTGAGCTATGCGGCTTCGGAGAAATACTTCAGCGTGCGCAATGGCTATTACCGCTGGCGGCGCAGGCAGGCCGCCAAGAAGTTTGAGGTCTACATGAGCAAGCACGACCGCAAGGTGGACTTCGACGAACACGGCAACTACATCCCACCCAAAGACGACAATGGCAAGTCCGGCGGCGGCTGGGTCAACTAGCCGGAACCGCATCGAACCGCCTGCAGTTGCCGCAAACTCACGATTCGTATCAGGGTATCGCTTCAGCGATACCGCCAAATGAATGAGAGAAACTGCCCGGCTTCCAGCCGCTGGGCTGGCAGCGCCTGAAGGCGCGATAAATGGCGTTGCATCTTGCGGTAGGCCTGAAGGCCTACCCTGATACGAACCCGGACGTGGAAATGATTCGACAAAGAAGCAACGCTGGTTGGACTGCCCGGATGCGACTCAAGCGTTTCTGAAGAATTCCAACATCCCCGCCATCACACTTTCTATCACCGCTGCCGGCGCGGCCTTGCCTTTGAATCCCAGGTCGTGCCCCGCGCCTTCGATCCCGAGTAATCGCGTCTTCGCGGGAATAAGCTTCAACGCAGCCTCCATCTCCTCAATCGATCCAAAGGGATCGCGTGTGCCGTGCACGAAGAGTGCTGGCGTATGCAGATGGGGAAGGTGCTGGGTGCGCGGCTTTTCCGGCTGCCGCGGCGGATGCAGCGGATAGGAAAGCAGCAGCAGACCGGCAACGTCGCCGGGATGGTCGGCGCACAACATGGTCGCCTGGCGTCCGCCGTAGGAGTGGCCTCCCAGGAAAATCCTGCCACCCGCAACAGATTTCAGAGCATGGACTGCGTTTTCCAGGCCAGCTCGGTCGCGCGCCGCGTCGCCCGGCCCCGGCGGCCCGTACGGACGCCGCTGACGGAAGGGCAAATCGCAACGCAGCACAAAGAAACCGTTCGCGGCGAAAGCAGCAGCGAGCGCGCAAAGAAGCGTAGTGTGGCAGTTGGCCCCGGCGCCGTGAGTGAGCACAATTCCATCGCCACCTGAATGCGTCGGGCGATGAAGTACGCCGCTCGCCGGCGGATCGCATGCAGTATCGGTGAGGGGTTCTGGAATCACGTCAGTCATTCTAGTTCCTAAGCCTGCGGTGCAGATTGAGAACCTTACCTGCCTCGCATCGGATCCGACGTTGGTCACGAGTGTAAACGCCTGTGAGCCCTTCGTTTGCCTCGGTAGTGGGCTACTTTGAATTGCGTGTGCGCCTTTCATAGGCCACGCCCATGGCTCCTCCGATGGCAGCCCACAGAAGGATGCTATGGAACATGACTCCGAGTGTCGCCGCTCCTAGGCTGGCCCCGATAACCACTGCAAGTAGGTGGTTCTTCATTGTGTCCATTTACGCCGCTCCTTCCGCCCTCCGCTGTTCGTAGGCTTCCCAGGGGGCTACCAAGTCCTCTACGCTCCACAGCCGATCAGTGACGCCAGCAGCCATCGCCCGGGACGTGCGTAGTGTACGGTGAATCTTGATGAAGTTGTAGGCGAAATAGTTTAGGGCTGTCGCAGCCGCATGATTCTCCAGTTCCCGGCAGGTCAAATTCAAAGTAACCCACTACCGTTTGCCTCGGTTCTTCCTCAATCCCCGGCAGAACAGCTAAACTTATCTTCTGGACATTTGCACTCGCCGGAAAGGCCATCATGTCACTGAACAGCTTCAACTCCCGCTCCACTCTCAAAGTCGGCGACAAGGAATACCAAATCTACTGCCTCGACGCGCTCGACCAGCAGGGCATCTCCACCCAACACCTGCCTTTCTCCCTTCGCATCCTGCTGGAAAATCTTCTTCGCACCGAAGATGGCCGCAACGTCACCAAAGATGAAGTCCGCGCCCTCGCGGCCTGGAATTCCTCGTCGAAACCCGCGAAAGAAATCGCCTTCACCCCCAGCCGTGTCCTGCTGCAGGATTTCACCGGCGTCCCCTGCGTCGTGGACCTTGCGGCCATGCGCGACGCCATGAGCAAACTCGGCGGCGAACCCTCCCGCATCAATCCATTGCAGCCCGTCGAACTTGTCATTGACCACTCCGTCCAAGTGGATGAATTTGGCACCGCCAACGCCATGGACATGAACGCCCTGCTCGAGTTCCAGCGCAATCAGGAACGCTACGCGTTTCTCCGCTGGGGCCAGACCGGGTTCCGCAATCTCGCTATCGTCCCGCCCGATACCGGCATCGTCCATCAAGTCAACCTTGAATACCTTGCCCACGTCGTCTTCGTCCGCGAAGCAAATGCAGATCAGGCCGCCGGCACGCGCATTGCCTACCCCGACACCCTGGTCGGCACCGACAGTCACACCACGATGGTCAACGCGTTAGGCGTGCTTGGGTGGGGCGTGGGCGGCATCGAAGCCGAGGCGGCGATGCTGGGACAGCCCGTCTCCATGCTCATACCGCTGGTCGTCGGAGTGAAGCTGAGTGGACGATTGCGCGAGGGAGCGACAGCGACCGACCTCGTCCTCACCGTTACGGAAATGCTGCGCAAGCATGGAGTGGTTGGAAAATTTGTTGAATACTTCGGGCCCGGCCTGCGCGATCTCTCTCTTGCCGACCGCGCCACCATCGCCAACATGGCCCCTGAATACGGCGCCACCTGCGGCATCTTTCCGATTGATAGAGAAACTTTGCGCTACCTGAAACTCACCGGACGCAGCGCCGAACAGATCGCGCTTGTCGAAGCCTACGCCCGCGAGCAGGGCCTGTTCCACGACGAAAAAACGCCCGAGGCACAATACTCCGAACTGCTTGCGCTTGATCTCGCCACCGTCGAGCCCAGCCTCGCCGGGCCCAAGCGCCCGCAGGACCGCGTCGTGCTCTCGCAGGCCGGTGCTTCGTTCCAGAGTGCTCTGCCTTCGCTCATCAGACCAAAGTCCGGGGCGAAACCGGCTGTCTCCGCCAACGGCAACAGCGGGAAATGGGAGCAGGAAGGCGGCAATCCCGCCAGCATCGGCGTGGAAGATCCCAACGTCCACGAACATGTTTCCCCCGACGTAAAGAATGCGTTGAAGCACGGCAGCGTCGTCATTGCAGCCATCACGTCGTGTACCAACACGTCGAACCCCTCTGTACTGATCGCCGCCGGACTGCTGGCCCGCAACGCCGTCCAGAAAGGTCTCACCGTTCCCGCATGGGTCAAGACCTCGCTCGCTCCCGGCTCCAAAGTTGTCCGCGACTACCTCGAAAAGGCCGGACTGATGCCGTATTTGGAGAAGCTCAAATTCCACATCGTCGGCTACGGATGTACCACCTGCATCGGCAATTCCGGGCCGCTGCCCGCCGAAGTTTCGCGCGCCATTGAAGAGAACGATCTCGTGGTCGCGTCCGTACTGTCCGGCAACCGCAATTTCGAGGGCCGCATCAATTCCGAAGTTCGCGCCAACTACCTGATGTCTCCTCCGCTGGTGGTCGCCTTCGCGCTCGCCGGGCGCATTGATCTGGACTTGCGCAAAGACCCGCTGGGCAACGGCCGGGACGGCAAGCCCGTTTACCTTGCCGACATCTGGCCGCTGCAACGCGAAATTGACGAGACCATTCAGCAATCGCTCTCCTCCGATCTTTTCACCAAAAGCTACGCCCAAGTCTTTGAAGGCGATGAACGCTGGCGCAGCCTGCCCGTCCCCAAAGGCGAGACCTACGCCTGGGACACGCGGTCTACCTACATCCGGCGCGCTCCGTATTTCGACGACATGCAGATCGCGCCCGCGCCCATCGCCGAGATCCACGGCGCGCGCGTGCTCGCCATGCTTGGCGACAGCGTCACCACCGACCACATTTCTCCCGCCGGCTCGATCAAGAAGGACGGCCCCGCGGGAAATTACCTGCAAGCGCAGGGCGTCAAACCCGCCGACTTCAATTCCTACGGCTCGCGGCGCGGCAATCACGAAGTCATGGTGCGCGGCACTTTCGCCAACGTGCGCCTGCGCAACAAGCTGGTACAGACCGAGGGCGGCTACACCCGCCATCTGCCAACGAATGCGGAAATGTCCATCTTCGAGGCGTCGGAAAAATACCGCGCCGCGCGCACCCCGCTCGTCATTCTCGCGGGTAAGGAATACGGCTCCGGCTCATCACGCGACTGGGCGGCCAAAGGCCCCGCCCTGCTGGGGGTTCGCGCCGTCATTGCCGAAAGCTATGAGCGCATTCACCGCTCGAACCTGGTCGGCATGGGCATCCTGCCGCTGCAATTCGCGGCGGGCGAGACTGCCGAATCGCTCAAGCTGACCGGCGAAGAAGTCTTCGAGATCACCGGCATCCGCGAAGCGGTCGAGAAATTTGCCGCCCGACGCCAGATCGAGGTCCGTGCCACGTCAGGCGAAAGGAAAGTTGAGTTCACCGCGCTGGTCCGCATTGACACGCCGCAGGAAGCGCTCTACTACGCCAACGGCGGCATCTTGCAGTATGTGTTGAGACAGTTGCTGGCGGGGAAGCCGAGTGCGCAGACGGTGGGGCCATAAAGGATTCGGGTTTGAGTTGAAAATGAGCGGCGAGTATTTGGCGTGCGTATTTTCAATCGCCTTCACGCGCTGGAACCCTGTCGGACTGATGGTCACCTGCCCTGGAGAGTGACAAAGTCTCGTTGCCGTTAGGGGGATGACATTTATCTTGGAGCATCTCTAAACAGTCCTCCGGCAGTTTGACCCTTCTTTTCCCTGACAGGTAAGATCAAAAGTTCAGCCTCATTCGTGAAGTCTTCCCCACAGAGGCCATAGAGTCACACAGAAGCAGAACTCCCCTGTGTTCCTCCGTGCCCCTCGGTGGTTGAGATTACCGTGGATGGCTGACCGCAGACGCTTAACCCCATGCCCCACGAGCTTTCCAAATCCTACGAACCGGGCGCGATTGAAACGCGCTGGGCCGAATACTGGGTCAAGGAAAAATTATTTTCCACGCCCACCCCGGAACCGGGCGACAAGCGCCCCGTGTTCACGCTGCTGCTGCCGCCGCCCAACGTCACTGGACGCCTGCACATGGGCCACATGCTCAACCAGACGCAGATGGACATCATCGTGCGCTGGCACCGCATGCGCGGCTTTATCACGCTGTGGCTGCCGGGCACCGACCATGCCGGCATCGCCACGCAGATGATGGTCGAGCGCCAGCTTGCCACCGAAGGCAAAAAACGCCGCGACCTTGGCCGCGAGAAATTCATCGAGCGCGTTTGGGAATGGAAAAAGCTTTACGGCGGCGCCATCCTCGACCAGATGAAGCGCCTCGGAGCGTCGGTTGACTGGGACCGCGAATACTTCACCATGGACGAAAATCTTTCCCGCGCCGTGCGCGAGGTCTTCGTCCGGCTGTATGAGCAGGGCCTGATTTATCGCGGCAAATACATCGTCAACTGGTGCCCGCGTTGCGAAACCGCCATCTCCGACCTCGAAGTGAAGCATGAGGAAGTGCAGGGCAAGCTGTGGCAGATTCGCTATCCGATTGTCGGATCCGATGAGTTCATCACCGTCGCGACCACGCGGCCAGAAACGATGCTGGGCGACACCGCCATCGCGGTGAACGAGAAAGACGAGCGCTATACGCATCTGCACGGCAAGCGGGCGCTGCTGCCGCTGATGAACCGCGAGATTCCCATCATCACCGACGACCTGGCGCAGCCCGAATTCGGCACCGGAGCGGTGAAGGTGACGCCCGCGCACGATCCCAACGACTTCGCTGCCGGCAAGCGCCACAACCTGCCCCAGATTGACGTGATGGACGAACGCGCGCAGATGAATGAGAACGCCGGCGCATACGCAGGCCTGGATCGCTACGTGGCCCGCAAACGCGTGCTGGCCGATCTTGAAGCGCAAGGTTTTCTGGTCGGCGAAAAAGATCACACTCTCGCGCTCGGTAAGTGCGAGCGCTGCGGCACGGTGGTCGAGCCGCGGTTATCAGAGCAGTGGTTCATCAAAATCAAGCCGCTGGCCGACCGCGCCCGGGAAGTCGTCGAGCGCGGCGAAATCACCATCGTCCCCGACAACTATCGCCAGATTTATTTGAACTGGATGGAAAACATTTATGACTGGTGCATCTCGCGCCAGTTGTGGTGGGGGCATCGCATTCCAGCGTGGACGTGCGACGGCTGCAAAGAGGTAATGGTCGCTCGCGAAGCACCGGCCAATTGCGCAAAATGTGGCGGAGCGCATCTCGATCAGGACACCGATGTGCTCGATACCTGGTTCTCCTCGGGACTGCTGCCATTCACCACCCTCGGCTGGCCGGAGAAGACGCGCGATCTGGAAGTGTTCTATCCGAACACGCTGCTGATCACCGGTTTTGACATTCTCTTTTTCTGGCTGGCGCGCATGATTATGTTTGGCTGCCACTTCATGCAGGGACACGAGCAGGATGCGGCGATCAAACAAGCCAGCGGCGACGCGGCGCAAACGAACGACAGCGTCCCGTTTCGCCATGTCTACATTCACGCCCTGGTGCGCGACGCCGACCGTCAGAAAATGTCGAAGACCAAGGGCAACGTCATTGATCCGCTGGAAGTCATCGCCAAATATGGCACCGACGCCACGCGCTTTACGCTGGCTGCCATGGCCGCGCCCGGCACCGACATCGCGTTCAACGAAAGCCGTACTGACGGCTACCGCGCTTTCGCCAACAAGATATGGAACGCGGCGCGCTTCATGTTCATGAACGTGGACCGGGTTGATCCAGGTCTTACGGTCCGCCTGGGCAAGCCGGATATCAGCCCATACACTCGCCTGGAGGGATTCGAAGACCAGACACTGGAAGACCGGTGGATATTTTCGATATTCAATCGCGTGGCGAAAGAAGTCAACGAAGCCCTCGATACCTATCGCTTTCACGAAGCCGCGAACCGCATCTACGATTTCTTCTGGGGTGAGTTCTGCGACTGGTATCTCGAATTGATCAAGCCACGACTGCTGTCCGACAACAAAGATGACGCTGCCAAAGCGTGCGCGAACTTGGTCACAATATTCGAGGCGTCGCTGCGATTGTTGCATCCGGTGATGCCATTCATCACGGAAGAGATATGGCAGAAGATATACGACGACAAGCCGCCCACAAAGTCAATCGCGTTGGCGGCGTATCCTCAGGCGGACGAGATGCAGGTAGACATCGCAGCTGAAGTAGACATGGCGATCCGGCAAGATCGGGAGAAGGCGATTACCGACATGGCGATCCTGCAGGACCTGATCGTCGCGGTGCGCAACCTTCGCGCCGAACTAAAAGTCGAACCCAGAGTAAAAGTACCCATCGAAGTATTCGCGTCCGAAGCCGCCATCCGCAAGATGATCGAGCAGAACCAGAACGCTGTCGAGCGGTTGGGGAGTGTGGAGAAGATCACGTTCGTGGAGAGCTTGCCGGCGAATAAGGGCGCCGCCCGCAGCACCGCTCGTTTTGACGTTCATGTGATTTACGAGAAAAAGATTGACGTCGCCGTGGAATGCGAACGCCTGAAGAAAGAACTGGAAAAAATGGAAAAAGAGTTCGCCAACAATCAGCGGCAGATGGGCAACGAGCAGTTTCTCGCCAAAGCGCCGGCCCCGGTCGTCGAAGGCCTGCGCAATCGCGCCGCGGAACTGACCGTCCTGATTGAGAAGACAAAGAGTAAACTGGATGAACTAAGCTGCTGAAAAATGTGGGGACAGCCGCCCTCGGCTGTCCATTGAGCGCAACTCGATATGGTTTTCCAAGTGTAGCCAGAAAAGCTGCGGGTCTGCGACCCGTGGACAGCCGAGGGCGGCTGCCCGAAATGGATATTGCTGGCTACCTGATCACTGGCAACTGCTTTATGGATTGGAATTCACGACGCCTTACCGCGATACTGGAGAACGCGCTGCTCGAAGACCGGGCCACGCGCGACGCCACCAGCTACGCCTGCATTGATCCCAATCAGCGGGCCGCGGCGACGATTCTTGCCAAGCAGGATTGCATCCTTGCTGGAATTGGTTCCGTGGCGCGCATCCTCGACGTCTATGCCGCGCTCGACGGCGCCGTCACCGCTCACTATGAAGTCACCACTCATCCCGAGATCTTCGACGGAGTGCGCCTGCATAAAGGCCAGTCCGTGGCTGTTGTGCGTCACAACGCACGCGTCATATTGTCCTGCGAACGCGTGATCCTCAATTTTCTTCAACGCATGAGCGGCATCGCCACCCTCACCCGCAAGTTTGTGGATGCCGTCGCCGGCACCCACGCCCGCATTCTCGATACCCGCAAGACCGCGCCCGGCCTGCGCATGATTGACAAATACGCGGTGCGCTGCGGCGGCGGACAAAACCATCGCCTCGACTTGTCCGACGGCGTGCTCATCAAGAACAACCACATCACGCTGGCGGGCGGCGTGGTCCCAGCGCTTGACCGCGCGACCCAGAACCGCAGAGGTTCCCAGCCCATCGAGGTCGAAGTCCGCAGTCTTGACGAACTTGAGCAGGCGCTCGCCCATGGCGCCGAAGCGGTGCTCCTCGACAATATGCTGGTAGACGACGTGCGCCGCGCCGTCGAGCGCTGTTCGAAGCTTGAGCGCCGGGTCCCTCTGGAGTGCTCGGGCGGAATTCAGCTCGAAAACGTTCGCGCGTATGCCGACACAGGCGTGGACTTTATCTCCGTCGGTGTGCTTACCCACTCGCCGCAAGCCGCGGACATGAGTCTGCGCGTCGTTCCCGCATCGTAGCTGCTTCGCTATCGCAACTACGGATGCTGCCGTTTGTGGTTCCAGCCTCTCTTGCCGCATAATTTTCCCATCAGCAAATCCAGACCAACTCGCGAGGCACAGCCCCTCCCCGCAAAACAGAGGTTGCGCGCCGTTCCCGACCTTCTGTTGCCTGAATTGATCAAACCGCTTGTGCGTAGCACCATCTTCGCTTCTCATCTCCACCATTTCGATAAGATCGGCTCTACCAACACTGCCGCGATGGAAGCCGCCGCTGCCGGAGCGCCCGAGGGCAGCGTCTTTCTCGCCGAAGAGCAGCTGGCCGGTCGCGGGCGCGGGGCCAACAGTTGGCAATCGCCACGCTCAACCGGTGTCTACTGCTCGGTTATACTGCGCCCAGCGGTCCCGCCGTCGGATGCACTCATTCTTTCTCTCGCCGCCGGACTCGCGGTCCGCTCCGCCGTCCTCGATCTCCATCCCGGCCTCGCGATTGATCTGAAATGGCCCAACGATTTGCTCATTGGCGAGAACAAATTCTGCGGAATCCTTACCGAGATGAATGCCGAGGTCACTCGCGTCCGCCACATCGTGGTGGGGATCGGAGTCAACGTGAACCAGCAATCGTTCCCGAAAGAATTGGCGGCCCCGGCAACGTCCCTGCGCATGGCGACCGGCAGCGAATGGTCGCGCGTGGAACTGGCCGCGGCTTTGCTAAAATCGCTTGACCACGAATATCAGCGCCTGTTCCGCGATTCAGCCGCCAGACCAGGCGTTTTGACGCGGTTCGCCGAAAGCTCATCGTGGGTGCAGGGAAGGCGCGTGACTGTTACGGACAACGGCGCGCGCATCGAGGGAACCACCGCCGGCCTCGACGATCGCGGGTTCCTGCTTCTGCGTACAGAGCGCGGAGTGCAGACAGTGTTGAGCGGTACGGTACGGAAAGTGGACGAACATGCTTCTGGTTCTTGACGTAGGCAACACCAACACGGTGCTTGGCGTATTCGAGCGTGCTCGAAACGCCGCTGAGACTGGCGACGCTCCGTCCTATGAGCAGCTCGTCGCCCACTGGCGGGTCGCCACCGTGCAAACCAGCACCGTGGACGAATACGGCGTGCTGTTTCGCAATCTTTTCGCAATGGCCCGGCTTGAAGTTTCCTCCATCCACGGCATCGTGATTTCTTCCGTGGTGCCGCCCCTGGATTCCGTTCTGCGCCAGGTGTGCGAGCGCTATTTCAATACCAAGCCGCTCTTCATTGGGCCGGGCATAAAGACGGGCATGCCGGTGCATTATGACAACCCCGCCGAAGTCGGCGCCGACCGCATCGTCAACGCTGTCGCCGCGTTCGAGAAATATAGCGGCCCCTGCGTGATCGTGGATTTCGGCACCGCCACCACCTTCGATTGTGTCTCGGCGAAAGGCGAATATCTCGGTGGCGTGATTTCCCCCGGCATCGGCATTTCCGCCGATGCGCTGTTCGAGCGTACCGCGCGCCTGCCTCGCGTCGAGATCCGCAAGCCCGACCACGTGGTCGGCTCCACCACCGTCGCCAGTCTCCAGTCCGGCCTCTACTACGGCTATCTGGGCCTGGTGGACGGCATCCTCGATCGTTTGCTCGATGAGCTTGGGCGGGACGCCCATGTGATTGCGACCGGCGGCCTCGGCTCGCTGATCGGGACCGGATCGAAATACATCAAAGATGTGGACGACAACCTGACGCTCGAGGGGCTGCGTATTATTTGGGCACGCAATCTAGCGGACCGGCCGGAAAGAGCCGCGGTCACAACTCCATCAAGAGCCTTGGTGAAGCCTCAGGCCAAAGACCGCCCACGGTCTTCTCGGTGAGCACAGCCGTGGAAACTCACTTCAATTATTTTTCGGAAATTGAAGATCAGTATCTGCGCCGTCGTGGCGGCGGTCTGCTGCTTTCCACGCTCGACTGGGCCCTGATCGAAACCTGGAAAGATGCGGGCATTCCGCTGGAAGCCGTGATCCGTGGCATTGACGCCGCATTCGACCGGTACGATCAGCGTCCTTCCAGAACTCGGCGAGTCAACAGCCTTGCCTACTGCACGCAGGAAGTTCTCGCGGCAGCGGAAGCGATGAACGAAGCGGCTGTCGGCGCAAACACCGCGACTAGCGGGCCTTCTCTCGCGAAGGGTCTGAGTGTCGAGGAGATCGCTTCGTTTTGCCTGCGCAATGCCGACCGTCTCTCATCCGCGACTTTGCCCGAGCAGGGCGGCATATCTGCTGCGGCCGTGGCCCGCGAGATATCAACTAAACTCCGGGAATTGGCGGACGAAGTCCGGGCCAGCCGGGCGCTGCGCCTCGAGGAGGTCGAACGGCGGCTCACTGTTTTCGAGGAAAAGCTCTTTGCTTCTCTTCTCGCTTCTACCGCGGATAATGAACTCACAAGCATGAAAGCGGCGGTGGATCGCGAACTGCAACCGTATCGCAGCAGGATGCCGGCCGGGCAGATCGCGCAATTGCACCGTCAGTACGTCAACAAACGTTTGCTCGAAAAACACAATCTACCGCGCATCAGCCTTTTTTACCTGTGAACAACTTTCCACAAGATTCGCCCGGTGAATTTTGACTCACAACTCTGACGTAATCGTTCTCGGCGGTGGCGCCGCCGGCCTGATGTGCGCCATCGAAGCGGGCAAGCGTGGTCGCCGCGTCATCGTGCTGGAACGCGCCGACCGTCTGGGTAAGAAGATCCTCATCTCCGGTGGGGGACGCTGCAACTTCACCAACCTCCACTGCAGCTCGTCCAACTTTCTTTCCGCGAATCCTCACTTCGCAAAATCAGCCCTCGCCCGCTACACGCCCGAGGACTTCATCGCCCTCGTCGAAAAGCACGGCATCGCCTACCACGAGAAGAAACTGGGGCAGCTTTTCTGCGATGGCCCTGCTGCCCAGATCGTCGCCTTGCTGGAGAAGGAATGCCTCGCGGTTGGCGTGCAAATCGTACTCAACACGCAAATTGTGGAAGTCCGCCGCTCCGATGGCTTTCTGGTGCAATGCATGAATGATGCCTATCAGGCGCGGAGCCTGGTCGTTGCCACCGGCGGACTCTCCATTCCAAAGATGGGTGCGACTTCCTTTGGCTATGACCTGGCCCGCAAGTTCGGCATTGCCACACACGACCCACGCCCGGCGCTGGTGCCGCTTCTGTGGAAGGAAGAAGAAAGACGCCACTTCGCCGATCTGGCGGGTGTTTCGGCGGATGTGATCGCCTCCCACGGCAGCCAGACCTTCCGCGAAAATATGCTGTTCACCCATCGCGGCATCAGCGGCCCGGCAGTTCTGCAAATCTCTTCTTACTGGCGCGAGGGAGCGTCTATCTTGATTGACCTCGCTCCCGGACAGAGCTCGATCTCCGCCTTTAACGACCCGAAGACGGTGCGAAATGCCAGCGCTCTTCGCGCGGCGCTGCGGGCCGTGCTGCCGAACCGTCTTGCTGATCGCTGGGCGGAACTGCACGCTCCCACTGCATGGACAAACGCTGCACTCGACGAATTCGACCGCCAGCTTCACGAGTGGACCTTCACGCCCGCCGAAACCGAAGGTTACGAAAAAGCCGAAGTCACCGCAGGCGGTGTGGACACCACCGAGCTCTCCGCAAAAACAATGGAGAGTATCAAAGTGCCCGGCCTGTTCTTCATCGGCGAGGTTGTAGATGTGACCGGGCACCTGGGCGGCTTCAACTTCCAGTGGGCGTGGGCCTCGGGCGCGGCAGCCGGACGCGCCATGTAACCGCGCCATGTAACAATGACCCGTGCATCTGACTATTGAAAAAATGATTTACGGCGGCGATGGCCTCGCTCGCCTTCCCGCCGACGAGCATGGCCGCGGCAAAGCTGTGTTTGTCCCTTTTGTCCTACCCGGCGAAGAAATTGACGCGGTCCTCACCGAAACCAAATCCGGATTCTCTCGCGCCCGCGCCGAGTCCATTGTGCGGGCCGCCCCGGAGCGAACTGAACCCGGCTGTCCGCATTTTTCGCAATGCGGCGGCTGTCACTACCAGCACACGCACTACGAGCATCAGCTCTCCATCAAAGCCGGCATCCTCCGTGAGACGCTGCTCCGAACTGCGCGTACTGAGGTTTCGGGCGATGTCATCGTTCATCCGTCACCGCCGTGGGCCTATCGCAATCGCTCCCGATTCCAGGTTCGTGCCGCTCCAGACTTCGCCGCCGGATATTTCCGCACCGCGTCGCACGATCTCCTGCCCGTGCGCGAGTGCCCCATCAGCTCGCCTCTCGTCAATCGCGGTCTCGCAGCGATTTGGGAGACCGGGTTCCGGCAACAGAACGTGGGCGATGTAGCCGAGGTGGAATTCTTCGCCGATGCTGACGACGCCCGCATGCTCGCCGAGTTTGTTTGCCGCGAAGACACTAAGAATGCCGATGCGCTCGGCCGTTGGGCCGCTGATCTGCAAGCTGCCATACCTGAAATCGCCGGCATCAGCGCCAGCGTGCAGCTCAAGCGCGGACAGTCCATGTCGGAGCGTCGTTGGGCGATTGCCGGAGCGCAACATCTGGTCTACCAGACCAAACGCGCAAAATATCGGGTGGGGGCTGGTGCGTTCTTTCAAACCAACCGCCACCTGATCGATCCCTTGGTGGACATCGTGTGCGGCGGAGAGCGCGCCCAACGAGTACTTGACCTATACGCCGGGGTCGGCCTTTTTTCCACAGTCCTGGCCGGTGACGCTCATCACGTCGTTTCGGTGGAATCGTCACAGACATCCACAGACGATCTCGCTTACAATCTGCCTCCAAATGGAAAAGCAGTCTGTGCGACGACGGAGAAATACCTGAGCGCGGACAGGCTCAAGGCGGAGTTCCGGCAGAAGTCGCTGGATCTTGTCGTGGTGGATCCGCCGCGCAGTGGCTTGGGCGACCGTATGGCGAAGAGCTTGGCCGCCCTGGGATCGGATCGCGTGGTCTACGTTTCCTGTGACCCCGCGACGCTGGCCCGCGATCTGGTCCCGCTGCTGGCGTCGGGCTATCGGGTGGAAAAGGTCCACCTGCTCGACATGTTCCCGCAGACCTACCACATCGAGAGCGTGGTCAAACTGTCGCGCTCCTAGCGGGTAGATGCGGGGGATTTGAGTGGCGCAGCCTTTCAACGCTGCGACAGAGACGCTATGAACTCAACCATCCCGGCCTTCAACCCGTTCGCCTTCCGGCCGAAATCGGTGCGCCAGCCCATGTTTTGGGCGGCCGCAGCTTTCTCCTCGGGAATCGTCGCAAGCAAGTACGCATGGCGTCCACCGCTCTGGCTGTTCGTGGCTGCGCTTGTCCTCCTCTTGTCCGCCGCCTATCTCCGTCACCACAGGATTCGCTCAAGCCTCATCGTTGTTTATTCCGCAATGTTCTTCACCGGCGCGCTCTATTTCCAGGCGCGGCAGCGGCCCCCTCTCGACACATCCATCCTCGCACTCACAAATGGCGATCCAGTGCGCATCACCGGCTATGTCGCGCAGGATGGTCGCATTCAACCAGCAAGTTTCGGGCAATTCCGTCAGCTGCTCGACTTTCAGATTGAACAGGCGCTGCCAAATTCAACTCACGGCCTCGTCCGCTTATCCATCATCGGCCCTGGCCCTTTGACCAGCTTTCATTATGGCGAGCGCATGCAAGTCGCCGCCCGCGTTCGCCCGGCGCGTAACTTTGGCAACCCCGGCGCTTTCGACTACGCCGGCTATCTCGAGGACAAAGGCATCCTGGCCCTGGCCTCGGCCAGGGCCGACACCGTGGTCCGATTGCCCGGACAGGGTGGCAACCGCGTCGGGCGCTGGCGTGCCCGCGCCCGGTCCAGCGTCCTCGAGAAACTCCACCAGTTGTTTCCGGAAGGTCAGGCCGCGTTGCTCGACGCCATGCTCATCGGCGAAGAAGCGTTCGTCGAGCGCGACGTTCGCACCGACTTTCAGCGCACCGGCACCTATCACGCGCTGATCGTTTCCGGCCTGAGTGTAAGCATTCTTGCGGCCGCGGTCTTCTGGACGCTGCGCCGCCTGTGCAACAGTGCTCTTTTCGCGACCTTGATCACGATCATTTTTTGCTGCGGCTACGCGTTTCTCACTCAAGAGGGCGCACCCGTCTGGCGCGCCACTCTGATGAACGCCATCTACCTGATCGCGCGTCTCCTGTATCGCCAGGGCAGCGTCACCAATGCGCTGGGAGCGGCCGCTTTCGCGGTCCTCGCCTTCGACCCGCGCGCTTTGTTTACCGCCAGCTTCCAGATGACGTTTCTTTGCATATTCATCATCGGTGCGATTGCACGGCCCCTGCTGCAGCGCTCAACCCAACCCGTACGCTCCGCTCTCGCCAACTGGGATGTCCCTGAATGCAGCTACTATCTCCATCCCATGTCCGCGCAGCTTCGCCTCGATCTAAAATCCATCGCCCTCGCTCTCTCCCAATTTTTGGGAAGCACGATCGCATCGAGATTCGTTCTGGCTACAACGCGCTCAGCCATCGCCGTCTTCGAGCTTTTGACCGTCGCGATGCTGATGCAAGCCGGTCTCGCCCTTCCCATCGCTTTCTATTTCCACCGGGCGATCGCGCTCTCTGTTCCCGCCAATCTTGTCGTCGTACCATTGCTCGGCCTGATGCTTCCCGCCGCAGCGTTGTCCGTCATGCTTAGCTATGTCTCGATGTCGTTGGCCCACATCTCCGCCGCGTTCACCGGCCTCGTGCTGCATGCCATCATCGGTACGGTCCGCGGAGTCGGCGCAGTCCATCTCGCCGATCTTCGCGTCCCCACACCGTCGCACGCGATCACTTTTGCCGCTGCCGCCTGCCTCATCACGGCCGCGCTTCTCGCGCGCCGCAGGTCATGGATCGCAGCGCTTGGTTTGTCCGCGTTGCTTGCGGGCGACCTCGCGCTCATGGTCGTTCCCGCATTCCCGACCGTTCATCGCGGAGCTCTCGAGATGACTTCCATAGACGTTGGCCAGGGCGACGCCACATTGCTCGTCATGCCCAACGGCCAGACCCTGCTCGTGGATGCCGGCGGCCCCACCGGAGGCCAGCTTTCCCGTCTCGACTTCGGCGAAGACGTGGTCTCTCCCTATCTCTGGTCGCGCGGCTTCTCCCGCCTCGACGCGGTCGCCATCACGCACGGGCACTCCGACCACATCGGCGGCATGAAGGCGGTGCTGGCCAACTTTCACCCTCGCGAACTCTGGGTTGGCCTGCTTCCTCCCAGCCCCGAACTCGATGACATCATCCAACAGGCTCATGCCCTCGGAATCCCCGTCGTCCGCCATTGGGCCGGGGACGCATTTGCCTTAGGCGGAGCGCAAATCCAGGTGCTCTATCCGCCGCGCGACACTCCGGTGGGCCGCGCTCCCAGCAACAGTGACTCCATGGTCTTTCGCGTCAGCTACGGCCAAACCTCCGCGCTGCTCGAAGGCGACGCCGACGCGTTCGTCGAATCCCAAATCCTAAGGCACTACGATCCCCGCGCGAATCTTCTCAAGGTCGCACATCACGGCAGCGCGACTTCCTCCACTGAGCCCATGCTCACCGCCGTAATGCCGCGCTACGCCGTCATTTCCGACGGATTCCAGAACTCCTTCGGCCACCCCCGCCCCGAGGTTCTGCAGCGATTGTCGAACTCCGGCACTCACGTCTACCGTACCGACTGCCTCGGCGCTGTCACCTTCCTTCTCGACGGAGAGACGGTGGTTCCCGTACCTCAAGCGCGGTGAGAACGTTGGTAGCGATCATGGATCAATCTCCCGGCTTGAAACGCGGGTGCCGCTACTGAATAAGGGTGCCGCACTTCTCGCCGCTTTTGCGAGAAGTGGGAATCACGACTGCATGTAGAACGTATGAAATGGTCCGGCACTTGCGAGGCAGGCGCACTTTTTACTGAAAGTCCCGGTCGGAACCCGATTCATCCACACTCACGGCATCGCTGGCCGAACGCCTGAGAAGAAGCTCATTTCCGTTTGCGCGGCCTGGGCCAGCGCGACGCAGCCGTGGCCGCTTCTTGCGGAGTCACCATATGCAGGCGAAGCAGGTTGGTGGAACCGGCGGCCTGCCGCGTCCCCGCCACCACACCCAGAACATCGCCCGCCTTGAGCACTCCCTGGCGGAGCAGTTCCTGCCCGGCGAGTTTGACCATCTGCTCGGCGGAACGGGCCTGAAGACAGCGCGTGGGCTTCACGCCCCAGAAAAGATTCATGCGCTGGATGACGGGGACAATATGGGTGAAGCCGTAGATCGGCGTCTGCGGGCGGTGTTTGGAGATCATGCGCACAGTGTTGCCGGTCTCGGTGAACACGGCAATCGCGCCCATGGGCAGGTCTTCGGCGGCGTGGGCGATGGCTTCGCAAATGGCTTCGGGTACAGAGATGGGGCCGCGGTCGGTGCGGCGGCGCGGCCGGAAATCGTTCATGTTAGCTTCGGCTTCGATTACAATCCGGGCCATCATGGCGACCGCTTCGTGCGGATACTTGCCGCTGGCGGTTTCGGCGGAGAGCATGACAGCGTCGGTACCATCAAAGACCGCATTGGCGACGTCGCTGGCTTCGGCGCGCGTCGGGCGCGGGTTTTCGATCATGGACTCCAGCATCTGAGTGGCGGTGATGACCGGCTTTCGCCAGGCGGCGGCCCGCCGGATGACATGCTTCTGCAGCACGGGCACTTTCTCGGGCGCGAGTTCGACTCCCAGATCGCCGCGTGCCACCATCACCCCGTCAGAGGCTTCTAGAATCTCTTCCAGGCGGTCCATCGCCTGCGGCTTCTCCAGCTTCGCAATGACAAAGACGTCGCGGCCGGAGCGTGCGATCATCTGCCGGACCGTCTTTAGATCGTCGGCGGAACGCACAAACGACAGTGCAACCGCGTCCACGCCGTGCTTGAGTCCGAAGGCGAGGTCTTTTCTGTCCTTGCCGGTGAGCGCCGGGATCGAGAGCGCCACGCCGGGCAGGTTGATGCCCTTGTGTTCGCCGAGTTGACCTCCGTTGATCACGTCACAGATAAGATCACGGCCGCGCGACCCGCGCACGCGCAACTCGATCAGACCGTCGGACAAAAGAATCCTTGCGCCCGGCGATAGTTCTCGCGCGAGATCGGGGAAGGTGGTGGAGATCAGCGTTGCGTTGCCGGAAATGTCGCGCGGTGTGATGGTCAGCGAAGCCCCAGTTTTCAGCAAGACCGGCTCATGCCGCTCCAGCCTGCCGGTGCGGATCTTGGGGCCCTGCAGGTCCTGCAGGATGCACAGCGTCCGGCCTTCTTTGGCTGCCGCGCGGCGCAGCCGGAGGATATTGCGGGCGTGGTCTTCATGGGAGCCGTGCGAAAAATTCAGCCGCGCGACGTCCATGCCCACACGTATCAGGTCCTGCATGGCAGCTTCGGTGTGGCAGGCGGGGCCGATGGTACAAATAATTTTTGCGCGGCGGGCCGTGCCTGGGGGCGGACCGGCGGCATTGGGCAATTGCGGCATAGGTGTAAAGGATTCTATCGGCTGCCGTGTTCGAAAACTTGGCTCAGTGATGCGCCCATCAAGCCTGATTTTCCTCCGCTTTGGGCCGGGGCATTTCACGAAGTTCTTTCCCCAGAAACGCGCGGGGAAACAGCAACGCATTGAACTCCGCGCCAATCAGCACCACCAGCGATACCAGGTACATCCAAACCAGCAAAGCGACGGCGATGCCCAGCGAGCCGTAGAGCAGGCCATAGTCCACATAGTGGGCGAGGTACCAGCCAAACAGCGCGGTGGCGCTGAACCACATCGCGGTCGCCAGCGTGGCGCCCGGCAAAACGCTATGCCAGGGCTGGGTGCGCGGCACCGCATTGTGATAGATCAGGGCAAGCACCGCGATGCTGGTGAGCGTGGCAATCAGCCAGCGGATGGCGCCCCACATCAGCAGAATGTACGGGCTGAACTCCTTGCCGATCATCAGCAGAATGCGGGTCTCAATCTGGCTGCCAAAAACCACCAGCAGCGTGGCAAAGGTCATGGGAATGCCGGCGAGGATGACCAGCGAAAATGCGATCAGCCGTTCCTTGGCCAGTCCCCAGGTCTTGGGCAACTGGTAGCAACTGCGGAAGCCGTCCATCCAGGAAATCATCACGCCAGAGGCGCTCCACAAAGTGAATGCAGAGGTAGTGGTCAGCAGTCCTACCGGATGTTTGGCGGCGCTGCGCAAGTAGCCCATGGCAGTGTTTGCGCCGGCGGGCAGAATGCGGCCCAGCGCGTAAGAAATCTCGCGCATGTAAGCGTCGCTGCGGTGCATGCTGGCCAGCAGCGACCCAAGAATCAGCAGGGCGGGAAAGAAAGTGAGGATGCTGGAAAAAGCCGAGGCCTTGGCGATGGCAAAGGCGTCGTGCTCAAAAGCACGCCATACCGCGGTCCGAAGCAGTCGGAAGAAGCGCATCATCTGCTGCCCCAGAGTAGTGCCTTGGGGCACAGGATGCAACGAGGGAAGCGGAACAGGCTCCCGTGACGGAATACGCTGGGGGTTTGCGTGCATTGCTCAACGGTGGCCGGAAAGAAATGGCCGGGAGCGGAATTTCGCTCCCGGCGTTGATTTTCCCGGCTGATTACTCCGCTGCCAACTCCTCGGTTTCGCCTTCCTGACGCATCATTTCGAGCGCCCGTTCGGCTTCTTCGTAAGCGGCCGAAACCTCGGCCTGTACCCTGGCGGCCGCTTCTTCCATTTCCGGAGAGAGGCGGACGTTGCGGTAGTATTCCATGCCGGTACCAGCAGGGATGAGGCGTCCGACGATCACGTTTTCCTTCAGGCCGCGCAGGTGGTCCACTTTGCCGTTGATGCTGGCTTCGGTGAGCACGCGCGTGGTCTCCTGGAACGACGCCGCCGAGATGAACGAATCGGTGGACAGCGAGGCCTTGGTGATGCCCAGCAACAGCGGGCGCCCGGTGGCCGGCTTCCCGCCTTCCTTGATGATGCGTTCGTTCTCTTCGTGGAAGGCGAACTTGTCCACCTGCTCGTCGAGCAGGAACTTGGTATCGCCCGCTTCTTCCACCTTGACCCAGCGCATCATCTGGCGGACGATCACCTCAATGTGCTTGTCTGAAATGTTGACGCCCTGCAGGCGGTAGACTTCCTGGATTTCGTTCACCAGGTAGGCCTGCAGCTGTTTTTCGCCAAGCACCGCCAGAATGTCGTGCGGGTTAAGCGGGCCGTCCATCAGCGGTTCACCCGCCTTGACGCGCTCGCCTTCCTGCACGTTGATGTGGACGCCGCGCGGCACCGAGTATTCTTTTTCGGTTCCATTGTCGGCCACCACGTAGATCTTGCGCTGGCCCTTGGCCACTTCGCCGAACTTGACCGTGCCATCAATTTCGCTGATGACCGCGGTTTCATGCGGCTTGCGGGCCTCGAACAGCTCGACCACACGCGGCAGACCGCCGGTGATGTCCTTGGTTTTGGTGGTTTCGCGCGGGATCTTGGCCAGCACGTCGCCGGGGTACGCGGTATCGCCGTCCTGCATCATCAAGTGGGCGCGGGATGGCATGAGGTAACGCTTGCTGGTCTTGCCCTTGACCACGATGGCGGGCTGGCGCTTCTCGTCGGGCGAATCGCCGACCACGTGACGCGACAGGCCGGTGACTTCGTCCACTTCCTCGTGCAGGGTGACGCCTTCCTGCAAGTCCTTGAACTGCACCGTGCCGCCGATTTCGGTGACGATCGAGAAGGTGTAGGGGTCCCACTCGACCATGACCTGGCCGAGCTGGACGGCGTCGCCGTCGTTGACCTTCACCTTCGCACCGTAAACCACCGAGTAGCGCTCGCGCTCACGGCCTTTTTCGTCCACGACCGCAATCGAGCCGCTGCGGTTCATGACGACCAGGTCGCCGAGTTTTGATTTCACCGTCTGCAATCCGATGAAGCGCACGTTGCCGTTGTTCTTGGCGTCGAGACGCGACTGTTCGGAAACCCGCGATGCCGTGCCGCCGATGTGGAACGTACGCATCGTCAGCTGGGTTCCCGGTTCGCCGATGGACTGCGCGGCGATGACGCCGGTGGCTTCGCCCAGTTCGACGAGGCGTCCGGAAGCCAGGTTGCGGCCGTAGCACATGACGCAGACGCCGCGCTTCGATTCGCAGGTCAGCACGGAACGGATCTTGACCCGCTCGATGCCGGCCGCCTGAATGGAACTGGCCAGCTCTTCGGTGATTTCCTGGTTGATGTCCACGATGACTTTGCCATCGTAGTCTTTGAGTTTTTCCAGCGAGACGCGGCCCACAATGCGGTCGCGCAGCGGCTCAATGATTTCGCCGGCTTCGACGATGCCCTGCACGTAGATGCCGTCCACCGTGCCGCAGTCGTACTCGCTGATGATCACGTCCTGGGCAACGTCCACCAGACGCCGCGTCAGATAGCCCGAGTCGGCCGTCTTGAGCGCCGTGTCGGCCAGACCCTTGCGGGCGCCGTGGGTCGAGATGAAGTACTCGAGCACGGTCAGACCTTCGCGGAAGTTGGCCGTGATCGGGGTCTCGATGATTTCGCCGGAAGGCTTGGCCATCAGACCGCGCATGCCCGACAGCTGGCGGATCTGCTGCTTCGATCCTCGAGCGCCGGAGTCGGCCATGACATAGATGGGGTTGATGTCTCCAACCTTGTCATGCTGCTGCATCTGGCTGAACATTTCGTCGGCCACTTTTTCGGTGATCGCCGACCAGATTTCGATGACTTTGTTGTAGCGTTCCCCGTTGGTGATGGCGCCGTCGAGATATTGCTGCTGCACGCTGACCGCCTGCTTTTCCGCGTCACGCACCAGCGTCTTCTTGTTGTCCGGGATGACCATGTCGTCAATGCCGATGGAGAGGCCGGCCTTGGTCGCATAATTGAAGCCCAGCGACTTGACCTGGTCCAGCATCTTGACCGTGGTTTCCAGACCGAAGCGCAGGTAGCAATAGTTGACCAGCGCTCCAATGCCTTTTTTCTTCAGCAAGCCGTTGATGAAGGGCATGCCTTCGGGCAGTTCATCGTTGAGGATGGCGCGGCCCACCGTGGTGTTGAGGAAACCGCGCTCCACGTGGATCGGCTCGGTGTGGATAATGTCCTGATCGTCGTAAGCAGTGGTCAGGTCAATCACTTCCCCGGTATAGCGCAGCCGGATCGGCGAAAGCGTCTCGATGGCGCCGGCATGCAGCGCCAGCAACACTTCCTCAATGTTGGCAAAGGCGCGGCCCTCGCCCTTGGCGCCGGGCTTGGACTTGGTCAGATAGTAGAGACCCAACACCATGTCCTGCGTGGGCACGGTAATGGGATGGCCCGAGGCCGGCGAAAGAATGTTGTGCGACGACAGCATCAGCACGCTGGCTTCGACCTGCGCTTCCGGCGACAACGGAATGTGTACCGCCATCTGGTCACCGTCGAAGTCGGCGTTGAACGCCGTGCACACCAGCGGATGGATCTTGATGGCTTTGCCTTCAACCAGTACCGGCTCAAATGCCTGAATGCCCAGCCGATGCAGCGTGGGAGCGCGGTTCAGCAGTACGGGATGGTCTTTGATGACTTCTTCCAGGATGTCCCACACAATGGGTTCCTGCTGTTCGACCATTTCCTTGGCTTGCTTAATGGTGGTGACGTTGCCGGTTTGTTCGAGCCGGTGATAAATAAACGGCTTGAACAGTTCCAGCGCCATCTTCTTGGGCAGGCCGCACTGGTGCAGTTTGAGTTCGGGACCGACCACAATGACGGAACGTCCCGAGTAGTCCACGCGCTTGCCCAGCAGGTTCTGGCGGAAGCGGCCCTGTTTGCCCTTGAGCGTGTCAGACAAAGATTTCAGCGGGCGATTGTTGGCGCCACGCAGCACACGGCCACGGCGTCCGTTGTCGAACAGCGCGTCCACGGCCTCCTGCAGCATACGTTTTTCGTTGCGCACGATGACTTCGGGGGCGTGCAGGTCCATCAACTTCTTCAACCGGTTGTTGCGGTTGATGACGCGGCGGTAGAGGTCGTTCAGATCGGAGGTGGCAAAGCGTCCACCGTCGAGTGGAACCAGCGGGCGCAGTTCCGGCGGAATCACCGGAATGACGTCGAGGATCATCCAGTGCGGCTTGTTGCCGCTCTTGCGGAAGGCCTCGACCACTTTCAAACGCTTGGTGTATTTGAGCCGCTTCTGCAGCGAGCTCTCATGGTTCATTTTTTCGCGCAGCTCGACCGAGAGGCCCTCGATGTCCACGCGCTTGAGCAGTTCCTTGATCGCTTCGGCGCCCATCATGGCCTTGAAGCCGGCGGGGCGGTACTGCTGGTCGAGTTCGCGGAACTTGGCTTCGTCCTTGATGACCTCGCGGTCTTTCACCGGAGCGTCGCCCGGCTCGACCACCACATAGGCCTCGAAATACAACACCGCTTCAAGATCGCGCAGCGAGATGTCGAGCAGATGCCCGATGCGGCTGGGCAGGCCCTTGAAAAACCAGACGTGCGAACAGGGCGAGGCCAGCTCGATGTGCGCCAGCCGTTCGCGGCGGACCTTGGAAAGTGTCACTTCCACGCCGCACTTGTCGCAGATGACGCCGCGGTGCTTCATGCGCTTGTATTTGCCGCACAGGCATTCCCAGTCCTGGGTGGGACCAAAAATGCGCGCGCAGAACAAGCCATCGCGTTCCGGCTTGAACGTGCGGTAGTTGATGGTCTCCGGCTTGGTCACCTCGCCATGCGACCAGCTGCGAATTTTTTCCGGCGACGCCAGGCTGATGCGGATCGCATCGAACTCCGGCAGGGAGTTGGTTATTTCGAACGGGCTCGAACGAAACAAGGTATTCCTCCGCTTCCTGCTCTCGAAAAAGCAGTACCCAGTACCTGGTACCGAGTGCTCTGCAATTTATGTCCGGCAGATCCGAGAGCTGCTTGATCCGCGGGACGTTTTTCCAAAACTCTGTTCACCAGCCCGCTGCGCACTCGGTGCTGGGTACTAGGTACTAAAGTCAGTCCGCCGCCACGGGCGCGGGCAGGACCGGTTTCTTTTCTCCGGCCTTGATCAGCTCCACGTCCAGGCATAGCGACTGCAATTCGCGAATCAGCACGTTGAACGACTCAGGCACGCCGGGCTGCATGGCGGCTTCGCCCTTCACGATGGCCTCGTAGATCCGGGTACGGCCGTGGACATCGTCGGACTTGGCGGTCAGCAGCTCCTGCAGAATGTGCGCTGCGCCGTAAGCCTCGAGTGCCCAGACTTCCATTTCCCCGAAGCGCTGTCCACCGAACTGCGCCTTGCCACCCAGCGGCTGCTGCGTGATCAGCGAGTACGGTCCAATCGAGCGGGCGTGGATCTTGTCGTCCACCAGATGCGACAGTTTCAGCATGTAGATGTAGCCGACGGTGACCTGCTGCTCGAACACTTCCCCGGTCATGCCGTCATAGAGAGAGGTCTTGCCGGAGGTGGGCAAACCGGCCCGCTCCAGCAACGCCTTGATCTCCGATTCCTTCGCGCCGTCGAACACGGGCGAGCCCGTGAAAATGCCGCGCGTAAGAGTCGGAGCCACCGCTTCCAGTTCGTCATCGCTCATGTCGGCAATGATGCCCGCCAGCTGCGTGTCCTTGAACAATGCTTTGAGCTCGCGGCGAATGGCTTCGGTACGCGAGTTCTCGGCAAGAATTCGCGTGACCCGCTTGCCCAGTTCCACGCCCGCCCATCCCAGATGGGTCTCGAGAATCTGCCCCACGTTCATACGGCTGGGAACACCGAGCGGGTTCAGGACGATTTCGACCGGCGTGCCGTCCTCGAGGTAAGGCATGTCCTCTTCCGGCAGAATGCGCGCGATTACGCCCTTGTTGCCGTGGCGGCCGGCCATCTTGTCGCCCACACTCAGCTTGCGCTTCATGGCGATGTAGACCTTCACCAGCTTGATCACGCCCGGAGGAAGCTCGTCGCCCTTGGTGAGTTTTTCTTTTTTCTCGTTGACGATCTTTTTGAGCACGTCAATCTGGCGCGACGTCATCTCTTCGATTTCGTCAATCTGCTCGTTCACGCGCGGGTCCTTGTCCGCATACTTGATGCGCTTCAGGTTGCGCGTGGAGATGCGCTCGATCGCGTCGCGGTCGAGAATGAGGTCCTTGGTCAACAGACGCTTGTTGGTGCGCTCATCGTGAAGATCGGCCAGCACTTCCTTGCCACCCAGAATGTTTTCCAGGCGCTTCAGCCGTTCGTCGGTCAGAATGCGGATTTCATCCGAGAGGTTTTTGTCGAGCTTGGCGATCTGTGTGCCTTCGATGGCCTTGGCGCGCTGGTCTTTCTCCTGGCCCTTGCGGGAGAAGATCTTCACGTCCACAATGATGCCCTCGATGCCCGGCGGGGTGTAGAGGGAAGCGTCGCGCACGTCGCCGGCCTTTTCGCCGAAGATGGCGCGCAGCAGTTTCTCTTCCGGCGTCAACTGGGTCTCGCCCTTGGGCGTGACCTTGCCTACCAGAATGTCGCCCTGCTTCACGCCCGCGCCGATGCGGATCACGCCCGCCTCGTCCAGGTTGCGCAGCATGGACTCGCTCACGTTGGGAATATCACGCGTGACTTCCTCGGGGCCGAGCTTGGTGTCGCGCGCCTCGATTTCATATTCCTCGATGTGCAGCGAGGTGTAGTAGTCGTCTTTCACCATCTTCTCGGAGACCAGAATGGCGTCCTCGAAGTTGTAGCCGCGCCAGGGCATGAAGGCCACCAGCACGTTGCGCCCCAGGGCCAGCTCGCCGTGGTCGGTGCAGGGACCGTCGGCGATGACCTGCCCTTTAATCACGCGGTCGCCCTTCTCCACCACCGGCTTCTGGTTGATGCAGGTGTTCTGGTTGGAGCGCTTGAATTTGGTGAGCTGATAAATGTCGCTGCCCACTTCGCGGGAGAGCTGCGTGGGATGATGTTCGCCCTCGACGCGCACAATGATGCGCTCGGAATCCACCGAATCAATGATTCCATTGCGCCGGGCCAGCACCACTGCGCCGGAATCGCGCGCCGTGACGCCTTCCATCCCCGTGCCGACCACCGGCGCCTGCGCGCGGAGCAGCGGTACCGACTGACGCTGCATGTTCGCGCCCATCAGCGCGCGGTTGGCGTCGTCATGTTCGAGGAAGGGGACCAGGGAGGCCGCCACCGAAACCAGCTGCTTGGGGCTGACGTCCACGTAGTCCACATCGTCGCGGCTGACCAGAACAAAGTTTCCCGCCCTCCGGGCGTTGACCAGTTCGGTGGTGATGCGTCCCTTGTCGTCCAGTTCGACGTTGGCCTGGGCGATGGTGTGGCGATCTTCTTCCCATGCCGACTGATAAAACGAATGCGGTTCCAGCTCGACCGGCTTTTTGCGCCGCTCTTTGAGGTCCGCCACCAGTTTTTCCGCTTCGTGCTTTTCCAGATGGTCGCCCACCTTGAGGTCGCTGTCGCCGGTGTTGGTGACGGTGACATAGTCCACAATGCGGCCGTTTTTCACGCGCCGGTACGGCGACTCGATGAATCCGTAGTCGTTGATGCGGGCATAGCAGCTCAGCGACGAGATCAGCCCGATGTTCGGGCCTTCCGGCGTCTCAATCGGGCAGATACGTCCGTAGTGCGTGGGATGCACGTCGCGCACTTCGAATCCGGCGCGTTCGCGCGACAACCCACCCGGCCCCAGCGCGGAGAGGCGCCGTTTGTGCGTGATCTCCGACAGCGGGTTGGTCTGGTCCATGAACTGCGAAAGCTGCGACGATCCGAAAAATTCGCGGATCGCAGCCATCACCGGCTTCGCGTTCACCAGGTCATGCGGCATGGCCGTGGACATTTCCTGGTAGACGGACATTTTTTCCTTGATTGCCCGTTCCATGCGGACCAGTCCGATGCGGAACTGGTTTTCCATCAGCTCACCGACCGCGCGCACGCGGCGGTTGCCCAGATGGTCAATGTCGTCCACCGAGCCGATGCTCTTGCGCAGCTTCAGCAGGTAGCGGATGGTCGCGTAGAAATCGTTCTGGTCGAGCGTGCGCTGCTCGAGGTGGCTGGCGTCCTGGTCTTCGAACAACTTGATGTTGAACTTCAACCGGCCCACGCGAGAGAAGTCATACTTGCGCGGATCGAAGAACATGCCGTGGAACAGCGCGGTCGCGGTGTCCAGCGTCGGCGGGTCTCCGGGACGCAGCTTGCGGTAAATCTCAATCAGCGCTTCCTGCGGCGTCTTGACCGAATCGCGCTTCAGCGTCTGGCTGATCACCAGTCCCACATCGTCGCGCTCGGGGAAGAACAGGTTCATCTCAACCACGCCCGAGTCGAGGATTTTCGAGACCTTGTCGGCGGTCAACTCAGAGTTGGCCTCCATCAGCACTTCGCCGGAAGTGGTGTCCACCACATCGGCGGCCGTCCACGCGCCTTCAAGGTCGGTGAGATCAATCTCGATCTCGCTGATTTTCGCCTTCTGAATGTCTTTCAGAATTTGCGCATTGATCTTGCGTCCGGAATGCGCGATTTCCTCCCCCGACTTTGACTTGATGCTGTGCGCCAGCTTCATGCCCAGCAGGTTCGTCGGCTTGTCGGCGGCCGGATCAATCGTCCAGAACAGTTTCTTGTCCCGCACCGCCAGCCGGTCCACGGTGTAGAACGTTCGCAGAATGTCTTCGCCGGAGCGCAGACCGAGCGCGCGCAGGAAGATGGTGCCCAGGAATTTGCGCTTGCGGTCAATGCGCACATAGAGCACGTTTTTCTGGTCGTATTCGAACTCGACCCACGATCCGCGGTAAGGAATGATCTTGCCGAGGAAATAGGTGCGGTTGTTGGCGGTCTCAAAGAACACGCCCGGGGAGCGGTGCAACTGGCTGACAATGACGCGCTCAGTGCCGTTGATGATGAAGGTGCCGTTCTGCGTCATCAGCGGAACGTCGCCAAAGAACACTTCCTGCTCTTTGATGTCGCGGATGGTCTTGCTGCCGGTCTCGGCGTCCTTGTCGAAAATGGTGAGACGCATGGTGACCTTCAGCGGCGCGGAATAAGTCATGCCGCGTTCTTCGCACTCGGCCACGTCATACTTCAACTGCAATCCCACCGGATCGCCGCACTTGTTGCAGAAGTCCGGCGTATTGGCGTTGTAGGTGCCGCACTTGCCGCACAGCACCTCGCCGGGATGGAACGGATCGGTGATGACGGTGTTGCCGCAGCTCTTACAGGTGGTGCGCAGGTGGTGCAGCCCCTTCAGGTGGCCGCACTTGCACTCCCAGTTACCAATGGCGTAATCCACAAACTCCAGTTGTGATACGTTGCGAAAGTCGGTGATCGGAAATACCGACTGGAAGACCGACTGCAGACCGCCGTCTTCGCGTTCGCTCGGCAGTTTGTCCATCTGCAGGAAGCGTTCGTAGGAACGCTTCTGTACCTCGATCAGGTTAGGGATCTGGATGGTGGCTGGAATTTTGGAAAAATCAAAGCGATTGCGGAAGATGCTGTTCTTCATCGTCAAGAAACTCCCAGTCTCGCGCGCAGCCGAAAGCCGCGCATAAGCCGCAGAATGTGGGCGCTCATCGCGCCGGGGCACTTATTCGTACAAGGAACCAGAAAACACGACGCGGCACCCGCGGAGACAAAAGTTTCCGCAGGCGCCACTGTAGGCGTTTCGCCAATCTTTGTTTGTAATCTCTCGCGCCAGTTCTTCGGCCTGTTCCGTTCCGCTGCCCGCGGAACCGGTCGCACAAACCTTCAACAACCCCACCCCTAAGCACAGCCGTGGAGCTGCCGCCTGAGTGAGGCCGGAGGAAGCGATGGTGGTTAGATGCTAACACCGTCCTTCCGGCTTCACAATCGAAAACGCTGAAATTCCCGGAAAATGCACCAGTTTCGGTGCAAAATCGGGAAACGACCGCCCTTATTTCACTTCGACGGTCGCGCCCGCTTCAGTAAATTTCTTCCGGATGGTCTCGGCCTCGTCCTTGGAAACGCCTTCCTTGATGCTCTTGGGCGCTCCATCCACCAGCTCCTTGGCCTCTTTCAGGCCCAGGCTGGTGACTTCACGGACGGCCTTGATCACGTTGATCTTGTTGGCGCCCACGTCCTTGAGGACGACCGTGAATTCGGTCTTTTCCTCGGCCGGGGCCGCTGCCGCCGCACCGCCGCCGCCCGCCATCATCACGGGGGCCGCCGCTGCCGCCGACACGCCCAGACGCTCTTCCAGTTTCTTCACCAGCTGCGCCGCATCCAGCAACGACAGCCCTACGATTGAGTCTTCCAACTGCTGTAGATCCGCCATGTTAGTTTCTCCAGTTCAAAATTAATCTCTTAATCGATCTCTTAATTCATCTCTTACCGCTTCGCCGCCGGAAGGCCGGGTTTCCAGTGCGCCCATCCCGCTTTCGCCGCGCCAGACACGCAGCCAGACCGGACCCGCGCAACTCCCACTTCCAACAGCTGAACTTCTTTGGACGATACCGCCCGCCCAAATCTTTTAGGCTTCCTTGAACTTGTTCTGCTGCACGCCCTGGTCCACCACCACCGCCAGGTCGCGGCCCACCGCGTTCATCACCGTCACCAGCCGTTGCGCCGGTGAATTCATCAGGAACAGGAGCTTTGCAATCAGCTCTTCCTTCGACGGCATCGAGGCCAGCGCGCTGATCTCTTTCACTGTGATCACGCGGCCTTCCACCATGCCGGCCTTAAACGTAAATTCCGGATTGTCCTTGGCGTACTTGGTCAGCACCTTGGCCATCGCAACCGGATCGCCCTCGGTGTAGGCGATCGAGGTCACACCCGCCAGACCTTTCAGCGCCTCCTCGACCCTGGTCCCCTTCGCCGCCAGCTCGGCCAGCGTGTTCTTGATCACGCGGTACTTGGCGCCGCTTCCGCGCAGGGCCTTGCGCAACTCAAAGTCCTGGGCAACGGTGATCTTGGTATAGGTCGCCACCACGATGTTTGAGACTTTCTGCAGATCGGCGCTGAGCGCCTCGACTTGTTCCTTCTTTTTCGCTCTGGTCACTGGCATGGTCGAATCCTCTGAATTCCTGTTCTCGTTAGGGGACAGCCGCTCTCGGCTGTCCGCCGGGCGCGCCCGGCAGTTTCGTTAGCTAACCTTGTTGGCGGCCTCAATCGGCGCGGTGTCCAGCTTGATCCCGGGGCCCATGGTCGAGCTCAACGTGCAGCCTTTGATGTACTTGCCCTTGGCCACCGAAGGCTTCGCCTTGATGACGCTTGAGATCAGCGTGGTCGCGTTCTCGATCAGTTTTTCCGCGGAAAAAGAAATCTTGCCCACCGGCACATGCACCAGCGCGGTCTTGTCGGTGCGGAACTCAACTTTGCCGGCCTTGATTTCCTGCACCGCCTTGGCCACATCGAACGTCACCGTGCCGGTCTTCGGATTCGGCATCAGGCCCTTCGGGCCCAGCACTTTACCCAGCCGTCCCACCGATTTCATCATGTCCGGTGTGGAGATCAGGGCGTCGAAATCCGTCCAGTTCTCTTTCATGATCTTTTCGACCATCTCTTCGCCGCCCACAAAATCGGCGCCCGCCGCTTCCGCCTCACGCACTTTTTCGCCGCTGGCGACCACCAGCACCTTTTTCGACTTGCCCAGGCCATGCGGCAGGACCACCGTCCCGCGCACCATCTGGTCGGCATGCTTGGGGTCCACTCCCAGACGCAAGGTTACTTCGACGGTCTCGTCGAACTTGGTGTATTTCACTTTCTGCAGGAGAGGGACCGCGTCCTGCAGGGCATAGGCCCGGGGCTCGACGGCCGCGCGCGCCTTGGTGATGTGCTTCCCTGCTTTTCTCATCTTTTCCTCGTCTCCTACCGCTCACCGGCACTTTGATGAGCCGTAGTGGTTTCGACTGTAAAATCAGTTGCCAGTTGCCAGCGCTTCAGTTGCCAGTAAAATCTCGCAGTACCCGCTACTCGGTACTCACTACCCAACCACTTCAATGCCCATCGAGCGCGCCGTACCCCGCACGCTTCTGACGGCCGCATCCACCGACGCCGCGTTCAGGTCCGGCATCTTCTGCCTGGCAATGTCCTCAACCTGCTTCAACGTCACCTTGCCCACTTTGTCTTTGTTGGGCACGCCGGAACCCTTGGCGATGCCCGCGGCGCGCTTGAGCAAAATTGCCGCCGGCGGGGTCTTGGTGATGAAGGTGAACGTGCGGTCACTGAATACAGTGATGACCACGGGAATAATCAGTCCATCCAATTCCTTGGCGCTGGTCTTGGCGTTGAACTGCTTGCAGAACTCCATGATGTTGACCTGCGCCTGACCGAGCGCGGGCCCGACCGGCGGGGCCGGCGTCGCCTTGCCCGCCGCAATCTGCAGCTTGACCGAACCTGTAACTTTCTTTGCCATTGAGACTTCCCCTTAACGCTTTCCTCTGTGTTCCGCTGTGTCCTCTGTGGTGGACTGCACCTCTTAACCACGGAGGGCACAGAGAAACACAGGGTCACCCAACTTTTTCCACCTGGCCGAATTCCAACTCCACCGGAGTCGAGCGGCCGAAAATCGTCACCATCACCTTCAACGTCTCGCGGTCTTCGTTCACCTCGTCCACAATCCCCGTGAACGTCGCAAACGGGCCTTCGCTGATACGCACCGTCTCGTTCTTCTCGAACTTGACCTTGAGCTTCGGCTTCTCGCGGCTATCGGCCACTTTGTAAACGATGTGCTGCACTTCTTCTTCCGAAAGCGGCGTCGGCTGCTGCCCGGTGCCCACAAACCCGGTCACCCGCGGCGTGTTCTTGACCACGTGCCAGACGTTGTCGTCCATGGCCATCTCGACCAGCACATAGCCGGGATAGAACATGCGTTCCGACGTATATTTCTTGCCGCCGCGGACTTCGGTCACCGACTCGGTCGGGATCAGCACTTTGCCAATCTTGTCTTCCAGCCCAAATGCGGCCACCCGCGTGTCCAGCGATTCCTTGACCTTGCGCTCGAATCCCGAATAGGCGTGGATGATGTACCACTTCATGTTCGGATTGCGAGGAGCTTCGGCGACCGCCGCCGCTCCGTCGGCTGCCGGCTGTGCCCCGGTCCCGCCTGCTTCGTTTTTTTCTTCGTCCGGCATGGTCTGCTATAAACTCCGGCGTTCCGCTGCTTGATTACTTGAACGCGTTGAACAGCGCGGTTACGCCCCTTTGAATTACGTTGTCAATCAAAAAGAAGTACAGCCCGAAAATGAAGACCGTGACCACCACGACAATCGTCGTCGCCTGCACTTCCTTCCAGCTGGGCGAGGTCACCTTGCGCATTTCCGAGCGCACATCGTGATAGAAATTCCGGACCCGCTCCGGCCACGACTTCAGGCGGTCGCCAAAATTCCCTCCCGCGCTTGCGATTGCGTTTCCCATCTTCTTCGTCTCGACTCCCATTTCAGCTTCCCGACCTTCCACCCTCATTCAAATTCTGGCAGGGGCGGAGGGACTCGAACCCCCAAGTCCGGTTTTGGAGACCGGCAGTTTAGCCATTGAGCTTACGCCCCTGAATTCAATCGAAGGATTTCTGGGATTTGCCAACTTGACGAATTTGAAATTCGACAATCCTCCCATCCAACAATCCGTCAATTATTTCACTTCCTTGTGCGGCGTGTGCTTGCGGCAGCGGTTGCAGAATTTCTTCAGCTCCAGCCGCTCCGTCGTCGTCTTCCGGTTCTTGGTGGTCGAATAGTTCCGTTCCTTGCAATCGCCACACTGTAACGTAATGATCTCTCGAGGCATAAAAACCGCTCCTGGCTACTAGCTTCTAGCTCTTCGCTAAACCCTCAACCCCTTTGTCATCCTGAGGCGCGTACTCTGCGCCGAAGGATTCCTGTCATCTGCATGTCCGCGGACGAGGGCGTCCGCGGCTCCAACCCCTACGTCACAATCTCGGCAATGGTGCCGGCGCCCACCGTGTGGCCGCCTTCGCGGATCGCAAACCGCAACCCCTTCTCCATCGCCACCGGCGTGATCAACTCAATCACCAGGCTGACATTG
>Ga0075021_10000016_pt1 | contig 113389 bp, 100 predicted proteins | sample ColStrG_CSR_2012_FD_72749 | JGI IMG/M metagenome (GOLD analysis project Ga0075021, IMG submission 72749) | Freshwater sediment microbial communities in response to fracking from Pennsylvania, USA - Cold Stream Run_MetaG_CSR_2012 | ecosystem: Environmental > Aquatic > Freshwater > Creek >...
CAGCCATGCGATTCGACCCTTCCGATCTTCCCGTTCTCCAGTGGTGGGAATGGCTGATTTTCTCGATGACCGCCTGGCTTATTTGCATCGTCGCGTTCGCTTCGCGTGAGCAAAATCAAATAGGCATCCTGAGTATTCTCTTTGCCTTCTTTTCCGGAATCGTCGCGATTCTTACGGGAGGCTTGGCCGCAGTGTATTTCGTTCTAATGTACAAGACCGGAGCGTTCTAACTTCCTTCTGTTAACGCGCTTCCGTCCAACGCGCGACTTATTTCGTTGCATGCTCGCTGAAGCGGAGGAGCGTCAGCGCGGTGACGTCGTTATGAGTGGGCGGGCCGCACATGAAGCTCTCCACGCCATCCAGGATTGCGACGCAGATACGCTGCGCGCTTGCGGCTGTAGTGTTCTGGAGGGTGGCTTCTACGCCTTCGATTCCGAACTCATTGCCTTGGCAGCGGCCTTCAATTACGCCGCGTGAGACCAACAGTAGCGCGGCGCCGGGTTCCAGCACTGTCATCGGCGCGTCGTGCGTGGCGTGCGAGAACAAACCGAAAGGCAGGCCAGTGGCAGGGAGTTGCGTGATTCCCGTGTGATCGCGGACCAATCCAGGCACATGGCCCGCGTTGCTGTAGCAAACGGTTCCCAGCGCAGGGTTGTAGCAACCGAGGAAGGCGGAGGATGAACAGATGCCCTTTGCAGTTTCCAGCACAGTCCGGTTCAACTGAAGCGACAACTCAATGACTGCCGTCGCCTCATTCAAATCCGCCGCTCCAAAGAGCTGGGGTACTTGTCCGCGGAACGTTTCCTGTACGACAGCGGCAATTTCCTGCGCCCGGTCGCGAGCGCCGGAAACGTCCAGCATGAGGAAAATGAGCCGTCCATTGACCATCACGAAATCGAAGAAATCCCCGCCCATCCGTTCACCCGAGTACGCCGCGGCAATCTCCGCGCCCGGGACGGACGGTGTTTCCGGCGGCTGTGGCTGCCGGAAAGTGTGTTCCTCGATCTTCGAATTGCTTTCAGAAAAAATCATGGCGCGTTATCACGAAAGTCATTGTCGCTTGAAGCCACATATATACAAGGTACAGCGCATCGCGGCTAGTACCCGGGAGTGTATTTCCAAACTTTTCACAATGTAGAGCCGATCATACATGTGAGGGCGGAAGGCCCGTTCAAGGCGACTTCTCCTCGGGCATTCTACATTCTAAATACGGAATGTCGACCAAGCGCGCGGAAGCGTCGGCCGCCGGCTCGGATTTCTAGCTGCGTGCCGATCTTCCGCCAGTTCGCCAAGAACTGGAAAGCTTCACCTGGGCAACCCCTACAATCAGGCCGAGCAGTGCCCCGAGTGTTCCTGCAACAGCCACTTGAACAGGCAGGCTGCCTGCGGGAACAAACCCCGAAAAAATTACCGCCACAAGCCCCAGAGTGAAGGCCCAGTAGAACACGAACAGCTCTTTGCTTGAGTGGCGCTTGGCAAAAATACTCCCAAATCCAAATCCAATCGCAGCGAACAAGACGGCAACCATGAAGACGTGGTGTAGTTCCAATCGGCCCCCCTGATCCTGCCAGCCGATGGCAAAGCCCCCCACAGCTAAAACCGCCGCCCAGAGGAGTCTCTTCATGGTTCCTTGTAGAAAGCTCGTACGAAACTTACTTTCACCACAGGCTGTTAACTCCCATACTTGTTGGCCAGGAATTTGCCGACTTCCGTTCCTAGCTCACCGTAACCCGAGTGAATGGTAGTGCGCAACGCCGCCTCCGTTGAATTGCCTTCGCCAATGCGTTGCAATATTCGCTGGATATCGCTCATCCCGTAGGTTTCCTCGATATACTCCACAGCGGCCAGAGACTCGTCATAGGCGAGCGCTGCCTGGGAGGAGGACATGTTCATGAAGCCTCCCTCCAGCATATTGAACGGTATAGCGCGCTCCGACTGAAAAAGCTGGGCCAGCCGCGAACCGCGCCCACTCAGGCTGCGTCCCTCGACAGACTGCGCGATTCCCTCGTGCAGCCATTGCGGGCAGCGCCCGCGAGAAATGTAAGTAATGAACGAGTGCGCCAATTCATGCTTCAGGATGCGCGCGAGATCGGACGTCATCGTGTCCAGCCCGCTGACAGGGATGCGCAACTTGCCGTCGTTCAGCGCACCAGTCCACGACGGGGCTTGCGTCACGTCGAAAAATGCCTGATTCGTGTAAAGGACAACGGTGATCGTATCGTGGGGCGATGTGCCCAGAGTCTGCGATAAATCGTTGTGGTGAGATTCCAGCGTGGCAAGAATTGCGCGCCGAAGGGAATCCGACGTTTGCTTGCCTTCGTAGCGGAGCGTGAAATGCGCGCTTTGGTTTTCGGAGAAACTCTGTTCGGTGGACGCGTCACGCTGGGCCTTGGCCAGCATCTTTTCAACGTTCGAATCGGCGTGGAGAGAGAGCGAATGTTTCCAGGCTTGAACGGCTTCGCTGGTGTGATCGTTGGCGTATTGTGCAGCTCCAAGAACCGCGAGCGCGTCGGCGGAATCGGGCGCCAGGCGCGCCGCGTGCTGGGCGAAGGGCAGCGCTTCTCGTGCCGCACCGGTTCGCAGGAGCAATACAACATAGTGTTCGATCAGAATCGCGTTGTCCGGTAGCAACCGGAGAGCTTTTTCGTAGTAGATGCGGGCTTGCGGCGAGTTCCCCTGGTCCAGTTCGTATCGTCCAGCAAGGAAATATCCGGCTGCCGCGTTGTCCGGCGTGCCCTCGGTCTCGAGTTTCGCTAACGCATCCGTATCCACTTTGTTATCGTGCAGAACGAGAGCATAAATGTCGCTGGCGATGCGCAACTCGGCACTTGGGGCAGGAATGTCATTTGACTTCGTCCCCCTGCTGGCCGTGGAATACTCGGGGGGAGCGCCTCCGCTATCGATGCGCTCGACGGAAGACTTCGGAATGGCAAACGTGTTGTCGCCAACTTCGTATTCGATGCGGGCGCCATTTTCGTGGACATGCTCGGCCCAGATAGTACGGCCATTCTTCAAATGCAGCGTTTCCGACGATGCCAAAGAGCACGCGGCGAAGAGCACTACGAGCGCAAAGATGGATCGACTGGGCACCGAATTCGAGTCTAGCAATCGGCCAAGGAGCGGTCCTAGTGACTGAGGTAACCGCAAAACGAGTGTTTGTTGCAGTGGCGTTGCTGGCCGCTTGTGCGGGTGTTTGCACGAAAGCTGAGACCACGGACGGCCAGAAGGAACCGCAGCCTGCGGCAGCGCTCTATACCCGTCTTGGCAGCGTTGGTCTCGATCCCGCGAGGGTTTATCGCGTGCGGGACGCTGAACTGGACCGCCCCGGATTTCACTTGACATTGGAAGATGGTGAGGTCGGCTTCACGGAGGATGTGCTCGGGCGCGTGACTGGCGCTTTCTTTGAGGGCGAGGGCGAACTTCTGATGGTTCCCCCCGACCGAGCCGAGCGTGCCTCGCTGGCGTTGTTTACGGGCGCGGCTGTCCTCGAAGAAAAATTCAACTCGGGATATATTCGGTTCAATGATGAAACCTACGAAGAGTTAAAACCCTACCTGAGGCCCGCCGAGGACGCGCCTGCTTTCCTGTCTCGATGCGGAACCTCCGCCGTGCGTCTGGCAGCCAGCGATTCGCTCCGTCTGCTGACCACCTTTGCGCGCCTGCTTCCCGACGGGTCCGGCAAAGTGCAGGCAGAGCCGAAAACGCCGGATCGGATGCTGCACGCGCGACTACAAGGCATGAAGCTTGGCGCTTTTGATCTGGTTTACGATTCCCTCGCGGCCGAGCAAGTAGAAGTCCTGCAACTGGCGCACGCGCACGAGGCAAACTACTACGACGTCTGGCTATCGTTGAACCCGCGTGACGGGAATTCCAAGCCAGCAAACTCCCGCCCCGGGAGTGTTCGAAAAGAAGATATTGGAACCCCGGCTCCCAGAGTCGAAGACGTTGAGATTCCACGGTACAAGATCGCTGCCCAGGTGACACCGCCTCTGCGCTTGGACGCCGAGGCGACGCTCGATCTGCATGTGCTTGGCGATGGGCAACGCGCGGTCCTGTTTGAGCTGTCGCGCTATTTGAGAGTCAGTCGCGTGGAGGCGGATGGACAGCCAGTGGAGTTCATACATAATCCGGCGCTCGAAGGATCGCAACTGGAACGCACCGGGAACGACTTGGTTGCCGTGATCTTCCCTCGCGCACCCAGGGCAGGGGAGCACATTACGCTTCGGTTTGTTTATGGCGGGGAAGTGCTATCGGAAGAAGCGAACGGACTCTTGTACGTTGGAGCGCGCGGAACCTGGTACCCGAATCGTGGCCTTCATGTGGCGAACTTCGATCTGGAGTTTGCCTACCCCGCAGGCTGGACTTTGCTGGCAACAGGGAAGCGGATGCCGCCGTCGGGGTCATTTACGGTCAGCACTGTGAAAGCGGGCTCAGACACCGAGGTGCCGGTGGCTGCGCCCGACGTGCAACATGCGAGCTGGATTTCAGAGCGGCCGATCCCGGTTGCGGGATTTAATTTGGGCCGCTATGTTAAAGCGACAGCCGACGCAGACGGCGTACCTGTTGAGGCCTATGCGGCGCGCGAAATGGAACGAACGTTTCCACGAGCGCAACAAGAATCGATTGCGCCGCCGGAGGCGCCTTCGCGCGGGGGGCCACCAGTAGGTTTCCCGGGCACTCCGTCGCCTGCCCGCAATGTGCAGCAAGTGGCGGACAAGTCGGCTGACGCCGTGCGGTTTTTCGCGCGTCACTTTGGCCCCTATCCCTACGGTTCGCTGGCGCTCACGCAAATTCCCGGAGCGACCAGTCAGGGCTGGCCGGGCTTGGTTTTCCTGTCGAGCTACGCTTTCCTAACAGATGGGGAACGCTCCGCCCTGAACTTTCGGCCAGCGGACGATATTCTTGCGGGCCAAACGCCGGTGCATGAGACCGCGCATCAATGGTGGGGCGATCAGGTCTCCTGGGTCTCCTACCGGGACCAATGGATTTCGGAAGGGTTGGCGAACTACTGTGGGCTCATGTTGCTGGAAACCAAGAATCCCGATGCCTTCCGGATCGTATTGGATAAGTACCGCGACGATTTGCTCGAGAAACGAGATGGCCGTCCTACGTGGCAGGCGGGTCCGGTCACGCTTGGCTTGCGACTGAACTCCTCGCGCTTTCCGGGCGGGTACGAAGCGATCAGCTATGGCCGGGGCACCTGGCTGTTTCATATGCTGCGGCAGATGCTGCGCGATGCGGAAATGGCTAGCGCGAGTTCCACCAAAACTAAGAACGAAGACGAACTGTTCATGAAAGTCCTTCGGCAGGTGCAGGACAAATATGCAGGGCGGGAGATCTCCACGCGCGAGTTGCTGCAGGAGTTCGAGGAACGCTGGCCAAAGCCGCTGTGGTTTGAAGGCAAGCGCTCGCTTAATTGGTTCTGGGATGGATGGATTCAGGGAACGGCCGTTCCATTGTTGGAGCTGAGAAGCGCCAAAATCGTCCGAGAGCGTGATGAAACCTGGGCCACGGGAGTGATTTTGCAGCGGGAAGCGCCGGAGGATCTAGTCACCTCCATTCCGCTCTACGCATCCGCGCCCGGGAAAGAGCCGGTGTTTCTGGGTCGTGTATTTGCGGACGGGACTGAGAGCAGCTTTCGCCTGCGTGCTCCTCTCGGTGCGAAAGAGATCTTGCTGGACCCGGAACAGACCGTGCTGCGTCGGCGGTGAGCTTAGCGCGCGGCGTGCGCGGCGGCCTTCGGCGCAACCGCATCCCTCTTGCCCCACAAGGCGGCGAGAATCTGTGAGCAAATTTGGCTGAGTGGAACGATGCGGTGGAGCGCGCCGAGGTTCGCAGCCGCGCGAGGCATTCCGTAAACCGCGCTGCTGCCAGCGTCCTGGCCAATTGTCCAGCCGCCAGCATCGTGAATCGCCTTCATCCCGCGTGCGCCGTCGACCCCCATTCCAGTTAAAAGTACGCCCATGGCTCGATTGTGGAATGTTTCTGCCACGGAACACATGAGGACGTCCACCGAAGGAATATGGAGAGTTCCAGCGGGCGATTTGCTCAGGCGGGTTGAGCAGGGAACGTGAGCGCCTCGGATTGCCGTCATATGCCAGCCCGCCGGAGCGACGTAGACGGCGCCAGCCTGAATCGCACCTCCATCCGAAGCTTCCCGTACTTTGAGTTCGCAGAGGGCGCTCAGGCGTTCGACGAAGTTCGCAGCGAAACCAGGCGGCATATGCTGCACGACCAGCACTCCAACGGGGAGCTGCGCTGGCAGGTGCGAGAGAATGTCCAGTAGCGCTGGCGGCCCGCCCGTGGAGGCGCCGATGGCGAGAATGGCGGGGACGGGGCGGTTCATTGCGCGCGGTAGAGGGCCGCTACCAGGCGGTGCACTTCGTACATGTAGTTGTCGAGTTCAAAGGTGATTCGCGCCCAGTCCGAATTGAGGACCGTAGGATATTCCTCCTGGAGAGTCTTGAAGGCTTCTTCTTCCAGCAGGTTGACGAAGCGGCTTTCGGGGTATCCGTATCCAAGACCTCGCATCCGGCATAGCAAGTCGACCACGCTGACCAGCGCGACCAGACCACGATGGTTTTCGGCCTTGGCGGGGGCGTGGTGATCGCCAATGACGGCAATCAGCTCGGGAGCAAGACGCCAGAGTTCCGCGAGCATCTTGCCACTCTCAGCATGATGAAAACCCATGATCTCGGTTTCGGCCTCATCCAGCGGAATCTCACGCCTGCGAGCTTCTCCGAGTGCCTGGCTGAATTCGTTGGGCAGAACGGTGGCATTCGCGATGACGCCGAAATCATGCAATAGTCCCGCCAGATAGGCCTTCTCGGCGAACGGGAGATTCAGTCGGCGCGATAAATGCCGCGACGCCATCGCGCATGCCAGACTGTGTTCCCAGAAAACAACAGGGTTGATTCCGCCAACCTGCCCGGGCAGCATCTTCATGAGGGAGCAGGCCAAGGCTACTTCCTTCATCCTTCCCAGCCCGAGAGCCATAACGGCGCCGCGAAGAGAATCGACGGCCTGCCAGCGGCAATATAGCGGTGAGTTTGCCAATTGCAGGCACTGCACCGTCAGCGATTCGTCATTCGAAATCATGTCGACGACTTTCTGCACTTCCATCTGATCGACAGGCAAAGTGAAATAGCGAAGGAGAGGTTCCAGAATGGCAGGAATGCTCGGCATATTCTTCGCGTTTTCCATTTTCTTGAGGGCATCACTGCGGCGGCTGTCGGTCATGGCAGGAACTTCTTGGCCAACTGACTCTCAGCCTTTGCGTACGCGGTGGCGGAAGGCAGATGGACCAGCGAAAACTTGGTGGTAACTCCAAACAGCGATTCCGTAGGGCCGAGAAACAGCATTCCACCTGGCAATAAACTATTGTGGAAATGCTCTAGCACTTGTGCTTTTGCGGTCATGTCGAAATAGGCCAGCACATTCCGGCAGAAAATGACGTCGATGTTGGACATCGAAGACATGCGACAGTTGTCCAGTAGATTGAGCTGCTGGAAACTGAGAAGGTTTCGCACTGGAGGACAGACGGAGAGCGCGTCTCCATCCCTTAGGAAATATTTTTGGCGTACGCCCGGGGTCAGGCTCAGAATCGACTCTATCCCGTAGACGCCGTTCCTGGCGTGTTCTACCGCTTGTTCGTTGATGTCCGTGGCCAGGATGGTGCAAGTCCAGCCGTCGAGAAGGGAGGAAGCCTCAAGAAGAGTGATGGCCAATGTGCAGGCTTCTTCTCCGGTGGAACATCCCGCGCTCCAGATCTTGATGGAGCGGGACGGAAGTTTGGACTTGGCAGCGATTAGTTTTGGCAGGACGATTTTGCCCAGCGCATCCAGTTGAGGCAGGCCGCGAAAGAAGCCTGTGTCGCCAACAAGAATCTCATTCAGGAGCAGTGCGGTTTCGACTTGGCCGCTCGCTCGAGCCTTCAAGTATTCCGAATAGTCGCGCAGTGAGCTGACGCCTAGGTCCTTCATTCGCTGCTGGCAGCGCTTTTCGAGCTTGTTGAGCTCGTGATCCGGCTGAAAGATTCCGGCGGTCTTGTAGAGCACATCCCGAATGCCCGGCAAGTGCAAATCTGGAATCGAGTCTTTGGCAGCTGAGGCCCGAATTGAAGCGGCTGTCGTCACGGAGCCCTTCTGGAAGTCTCCCGGTACTGGCTGGGCAATCATGGCCCCTTGGATTGTGCGCACCACTAATCCTTGCATCGGCTCAGATGCCACCGACTTGACCAGAACCCTGATAGGAACAAGGACACAGATGGCTGAAGGGGTTCGACGTCTACTGCGGCTCGGCCTTGGACGGCGACGGCTTCGCATTGGTTTCTACGACGCTCGGAAAATCGGGAACAATGTTTGCCGGACTGCCGCTACCCGATGTCGTTCCCTGGCTGGAGGCTTGCGTCGCCGTCTCTGAATTAACCGCAGGGCTGGGCCGCAAAATGACAATATCGACTCGCCGGTTTTGAGAACGCCCTTCTTCTGTTCCGTTCGAAGCGACCGGATGAAATTGTCCGTAGCCCCCCGCGGAGAGCCGCTCGGGAGGGAATCCCATGTCGGAAATGAGCAGCCGTATCACTTCGATGGCGCGGGCAGTCGACAATTCCCAATTCGAAGCGAACTTCGCGGTGTGAATGGCAACATTGTCGGTGTGTCCTTCAATGCGAATCTGGTAGGGGCGCTCCAGCAGCACTTGCGCGATCCGACGAAAAGCCGGCATGGCCGTTGTGCGTAGGTCCGCCGATCCGCTGGCAAAGAAACCGACTTCACGGAGGCTGATCACAAGGCCGTCCGGTTCCATCCGCAACGAAATGTCTTTCTTGAAAATTTCGGGCGCTAGAGCCTTTTGTAGTTCCTTTTGCAGATTGGCCACGCCGCCATTCTCGGTCGCCGCTCCCAGTTCACCCTCCGATGGGGACACCAGGCGCCCGATCGAAGCGGTAGGTTGCACATTTTGCAGCATTTGAATGCTGCCCGGAGCAATTTCCCCGTCTGCCTGCAGCGGAACTGATGCTCCGCTAGCCGGAAAAACGCCCATCGCCTGGAAGGCCACTTCAATGGCCCGCGCCAGCTTGCCGACTTTCTTGTGATCCACCTGCGAAGACGAATAGAGGACCACAAAAAACGCAAACAGCAGGGTGATGAAGTCAGCGTAGGAAACGAGCCAGCGCTCATGGTTGGCATGCTCAGGGTGCTTTTTCTTCCGGCTCATGCGGACGCGGCCTTCGCCTTGTCGGCTTCCCCGGCCGGCTTGGCATCCTCGAGATAGCCGAACAGCTTGGTCTCGAGCATGCGCGGGTTCATGCCTTCCAAAATGGAAATCACACCTTCAAGCGTCATTTCGTTCGCCATATGCTCGTGATGAAATCGAATTTTGAGTTTGCCCGCCGCAGGAAGGAAGAACAGGTTGGAAAATCCCACTCCGTAAATCGTGGCTACGAACGCAACGGCGATGCCGTGACCAACTTCTTCGATGTTATCGAGGTGCTGCATCACCTGAATGAGTCCCAACACAGCGCCGATGATTCCCACAGTCGGCGCATACCCCCCGGCAGCTTCGAAAACTTGCGGGATCTTTTCGTCGCGTTCAGCGGTGTTATCAAGCTCAACCTCCATCATGCTGCGAAGCTCTTCGGGTTCGGTTCCATCCACCGCCAGCATTAGCGCTTTCTTCAGAAAAGGCTCGTGAATGTTCGCGAGTTCCTTGTCGAGCGATACGATGCCATCCTTGCGCGCCTGGTTGGCGTACTTCACTAGCTCGGTCACGAGTGTTTTAAGATCGTTGTGCGGCTCGATGAACACAGCGGAGACCTTCTTGGCGGCCTTCAATACTACGGGTAGCGGGAATTGGATCATCACCGCCCCGATCGTGCCACCCAGCACGATCATGGCGGCGGTGGGCTGGACGACCTGCGCCAGTTTGCCGCCTTCAATCAGCAATCCACCGGCGATACCGCCGATGGCAATCACAACTCCGCCTATCGTTGACTTATCCACCACGCATCTCCGTCGAGACTAGAGTTCGTTTTTGGCAGGTTGCAGGGGCAAGGGGAAGTCGGCATGGCTGCCGTCCCAAATCGGAGGCAATCCTTGCAATAAGGACCGGCGAAACGCCAGGATGCGCTGGCACACTTCCTCGGGGCTTTCCCCCACCACGATCTTTTCGCCCGTGACCAGAGTGATGATGGTGTCCGCGGATCGTTCCACGAACTTGATCAAATCCGAGTTCACTGTCAGCGGGTGCTTATTCAAACGAGTCAGCTGAATCATGATCGTGCTCTCTGCTCCAGAAGGTGATACTCGCCCCTGAAGGTTCTTTACCAATAGAGCTATCGGCGGCAGTCCAGTGTCCTTGAGCTAAACCCTTGTTACTCATGTAATTCCGGTACATGTACCAAAAGGCGTAAAGGCCAGGGGGGTGCTGCCGATGAAAGGAGTGTACAGAAACAGGGTTCCGGAAAAAGTGAATCGAACGCGGGCCGGAAAGTGCCGGAGCGCTTCAGAAGATGGAACCTGACGAGACAAAAAACTAAAGGAGCGTTTCCCAATGGCACTCAGTATTCTCAACAACATCGCATCTCTGGCCGCACAGAATCAATTGGCGGTTACCGGCAACAATCTGCAAAAAACCCTTTTCCGGCTTTCTTCCGGTTCGCGCATCAACAGCGGCGCCGACGATGCCGCTGGCTTGGCGATCGCGGACGGATTGCAGGCCAACATCACCGGCTTGACGCAATCGGCGCGTAACGCAAACGACGGCGTTGGCCAGCTGCAAGTGGCGGATGGCGCCCTGGCTCAGGTCACCACCCTTCTCAACCGCGCGGTTACGCTGGCCACTGAATCGGCCACTGGCACCGTCTCGAACCAGCAACGCGGCGCGCTGGACGCGGAATTTACCGCCATCAAGTCTGAAATAGATCGTATCGGTTCGACGACGAATTTCAACGGTACCGCTGTTTTTACCGCTGCTGTCCAGTCGATCTTCCTGAGCGATTCCGTGACCAACAGCACCATTAATACGACCACGGGTGCGCTTTCCTCATTGGGGATCGGATTGGGGGCGAACGCCAGCACCACGCTGAGCGCGATCGCGAACCCAACCGCCACGAAGGCCGTTTCGGTTGGCGGAACCACCTACACGTTCGTAGCGGCACTGAGTGGCGCCGCGAATGAGGTTCTGGTCGGAGCGAATGCCGCCGCCACACTGGGCAATCTGGCTTCTGCCGTGAACGCCAGCGCTGGTGCCGGTGTTGCCTACGGAGTTGGCACCGTTGCCAACGCCAACGTCAAGGCCACGGCCAACTCCGACGGCACGCTCACTTTTACCGCTCTGGTGGCAGGAGTCGGAGGTAATGCCCTTACCTCGACCACCACGGACGCAAACCTTGGCTTCAGCACCGGCGGCACGCTCACAGGTGGCTCGGGAGCGGCCGGACTGACGACCGCAGCTGCGGCACAAGCCGCACTTGCCACTATCAACAGCGCAATTTCATCGGTCGCTGCTACCCGCGGCGCTTTGGGCGCCAGCATTAACCGCCTGCAGAGTGCGGTCAACGTCATCAACAACCAGACGCAAAACCTGTCCGCTGCCCAGTCCGGAATTCGTGACGCGGACATCTCGCAGGAAGTTGCCAATTTGACCAAGTACCAAATTCTGAACCAGACAGGTATTTCCTCTCTGGCGCAGGCGAACCAAACCCAGCAGACCGTTCTGAAGCTCTTGCAGTAAGGCGGGTTTGCACTCAACGAGTTAAAAGGGTGAATCCATCGAAGGCGTGAGCGAGGAAACTCGCTCACGTCGTTCACCCCAGCGGGGTAAATCTATGCAGGTGAATCCGTTACCAACTGCGGGACACACAGACTTGCACCTTTCCGAGGGCACCACATCGGTGCGCCCTCCGGAAAAGCTTGCCACACCGCCCGAAGCCATCACGCCAGTAGAAAAGGCGCCCGCCGCCGCAGCTGCCTTGCCAGATCCGGAGCGAGTTTCCGTTTCCATCGATCAGACTCGCGAGTTCGTATATCGCTTCGTAGATGCGAAAACCGGAGAAGTCCTTTCCCAAACCCCTCCGGAGGCCGTGCTCAAGGTCGTGCGCGAAATCCAGAATCAGTTGATCGCCGAAGAGCACCGCAAAAATTCGGCCATCAACGTGCGCGGATAAATACAGGAGATCAACCCATGGGCTCAACAGGAGTCAATCTCAATGGCAGCACTGCAACGTCTGGGGCAGGAATCGATGTCACGGCGGTCGTAAGCCAGATTCTGACGAACGAGAGTGCCCCCGAAAATCTGCTCAAAGCCCAACTTACTCAATTGGGAACGGACCAAGCTACGCTCAGTGGCTACAACACCAGCCTCCAGGCACTGCTCAGCACCATCAACGCCTTGAGCGACGTTTCTGGCGTCCTGACCGCGCGGACAGCAACCTCTTCCCGCACCGATCTGGTAACCGCAACCGCGGACAGTACCGCAGTCGCGGGTCAGCACACTCTGGTCGTCGGCAACCTTGCTAGTGGCTCATCATATGCCAGCGATCCCGTGACGACTCCAACGTTTGCGACTGGGAGCTTTCGGCTGCAGCTTGGAACTGCGATCGCCGTCCCCATTACTGTGGACAATACCAACAACACCCTCAGTGGGCTGGCCGCCAGCATCAATGCGCAAAATCTCGGCGTTTCGGCCAGTGTTGTAACGGATGCGACCGGCGCCCGTCTCGCTCTCGTCAGCAATGGAACCGGGCTGCCCGCCGATCTTACGATCAGCGGCAACACAACCGGCCTGAATTTCAACAAAACCGCAACTGCGGCCAACGCGTCTCTGCAAGTCGATGGCGTCACCATCAGCAGCGCCACCAATTCTGTAACCGGAGTTCTGGGTGGAGTTACCCTGAATCTCCTGAACGCATCGCCAGGAGCGCCCATTACTTTGAAGGTCGCACCCGACACTACTAACGCGGCAGCGGCTGTAGATGCCTTCGTCACCGCGTACAACAGCACCATCGCCTCGGTGAACCAGCAGTTCACTTACGACCCAGCGACCGGATCGGCCGGGGCTCTTTCCGCCAGTGGAGATCTGCGTTCCTTGCAAACGCAACTCCTGGGAGAATCCACATATTCTATTTCTGGAAACAACGGCTATACCACTCTGGCGTCGCTCGGTATCAATCTCAACAACGATGGCACCCTGACTGTGGACAAGGCCGCACTGAACGATACGTTGGCGAATCACTTCACGGAATTCCAAAACTTCTTTCAATCACCTACCGGACAAACCGGTTTCGCGCAGAAGCTAAGCCTGGATTTGCAGAATCTTACCGATCCGACCCAGGGCCTGCTCAATATTGCAATTTCACAAAATCGTACAGACCAAGCGACCATTCAATCGTCGATTACGAACTGGGAGGATCGCCTCGCCACCCGCAAGGCACAGTTAACGACACAGTACAGCCAGGTGGACGCGACCCTCCGAGCGTTTCCGTTGTTACTCGCACAGATTAACGGCGAGTTAGGCAGCCTGCCATCATCGACAACACTCAAATGACTTTCGACCCGCGCACCGCCTACCATCAAGGCTCGGCCTCGGCCAGCACTCCCATCGGATTGGTCGTGCTCCTTTACGAGCAGGCCGCCAAAGATCTGCGCGAAGCCGTGAAGGCGATGCGCGCCGGCAACATCGAGCGCCGTACTTATGAGATCAATCACGCGCTCCTAGTGGTGGGTCAATTGCAAGCCACTCTGGACATGGACCGTGGGGGAGAAGTCGCCGTGAACCTCGACCGCTTCTATAACCAGGTTCGGACGCGCCTCCTACACGCTCAAATCCAGGCTTCCGCGGAAATTCTGGAAGAACAGATGCATCTATTGCTTTCGCTGCGCGAGACTTGGCAGGAGGTCGAACGGCGCACGTTAGAGACGAAATTCCCTACTGCCGGAATCCCGGCAGCAGCAGCGCCAACCTCCGCTGCCGCCACCGCGTCGGGCAACTGGAGAGCGTAAGGAAGCTCTTCGCACGTCCAGGTTTTGGTTCACGGAAACAGGGTTGAAGATTGAAGCTCGAAGATGAAGATGGCAAGCAAAGCCTCCGCAAAAGACCACCAAGCAGCGCAATTCGATGCGTGGCAACGGCTGCGCTTCATCACTAGCGAGATCGGGTTGATGCTGAACTTGCTGATGGAAGGCGATACGCTGCGTCCCGGCGTGGCCACACCAGAGTTGATCGCACTACTGCTCGGCTACCTGCAGGAGGTGGCTGGCCTGCGCGCCAGAGGGCATCTGGAGGCGTCCGGCGCAATGCCCGCGAAGCCTGCGCTCTGGCAGGACTACCGCACCGTCCTCGAGCGATTGCGGCGCGTCATGCCCAACATGGAACAGCAACTGAGAAACGACCGCGCCCGACTGGCCCACGATCAGGAACAACTCACCCGCGCAGAAGCCTGGGCTTCGACCGCCAAACTCACCCGCTAGCACCAACTTACAAGTACTCCGGCAGTGCGGAACTTGAATTATGGCCAAAAGCCGGCAATTCGATTCCCATTTTGGGAAATCGACGGATTGTGCCACGTGGAACAATTCCCATGGTGCCGATCACTGCAGCACCGGCGAGATAGAGTGGAAACAACGCCGACTACATCGCTACCCTCGCCACCCCTGTGTGAGCCAGAGCGCTATAATCTTGCCATCATGAAAAACACCCGAATTTGCACTCTAATTTTGTTCGTGTTGTGCAGTGTAAGCTCGCTTTTCGCAGCCACAACCAGGTATAACTTCGACGTCAAGAACGCCAAGGGCGAGAGCGTGGGCACGGCGACGCTCCAGAAGGCGAAGAAGGGCATGAAGATCAGCCTCAATCTGAAGAATTTGCCGCCGGGCGAGCACGCGCTGCACTTTCACCAGAACGCCAAGTGCGAGGCACCAGATTTCAAGTCTGCGGGTCCGCACTTCAATCCAGATGGCAAAAAGCACGGCTTGCAGAATCCAGACGGCTCACATGCTGGGGACATGAACAATTTCACGGTGAACGCCAAAGGCAAGGCGAAGTTTACGATAGTGAATGAGAACGTCGATCTCGGGGACGATAGCCACTCCGCGTTCGTCAACGGAGGGACGGCGCTGATGATCCATGCCAAGGCGGACGATATGAAGACCGATCCAGCCGGGAACGCAGGCGACCGAATCGCTTGCGCTTCGATCACGAAGTAAGGCGGGAAAAGGCGCAGTTTGCTGCTATCTTGTTGATTCCATACGGGCAGCGATAGATTTCATGAATCTGTCCGATAAGTGCTTTTGATTGGCGGCGGGCCGAGGCGCGCGGTATTCTGTTGTGCGTGCGGGAACGGCCGTCCGAGTCTGCCCCCAAAGGCCACAAACCATAAATCTTTTCGAGGAGATCCTTCGATCCATGTCAACCGAACTGCGTAATTTCTTGATGCTTTCCTACGATGAGCTGGAAGAACTGAATCTGGAGGCCAAAGAGCAGCGCAAGCAGCGCGTCGCAGCCCACAAAATTCAGGAACAGCGGATCAAGTATCTGGCCAACGAGAAGCGCATCAAGGCCGTGACTGTGCTGTTCAGCGACCTCGAAGGCCGCCTGCACATGCTCGACTATGACAAGAAGTTCATTGTCCAGAGCTACGACAACCTGACGTTCGACGGTTCGTCGATTCGCGGATTTACGGCGCAGCGCGAGAGCGATTTGCGGCTCGGCATTGACTGGGGTTCGTTTTACTGGGCACCCGCCGATTATTTCGGTTCTGGAAAAGTGCTGGTATTTGGCGAAGTCATCGACAAGGGCGGCGCTCCGTACAGTGCTGATATCCGTGGCGCGCTCAAGACTTTTGCGCATGACCTGCACAAGAAAGAGGGCTACACTCTCAACGCAGCGAATGAAATTGAAGGATTCCTCTTCAAGGGTGTGGATGCCGAGCGTCACTATCACGAGACGCATGGCTTCGAATACGTGAACACCGGCGGCTACTACCACTCGCTGCCGGGCGATCTGCTGCGTACGTTCATTGACACGACCGCCGAAGTGCAGCGGGCCATGGGATTTGAGAACGAGAAGGATCATCCGGAAGTTGCGCCTTCGCAGTTTGAAATCAACTACGGCTATGGCGAAGTGGTGGCGGCGGCCGATCAGATTCAACTCTACAAGCTGATTTGCCGTCAGGTGGCAACGCACATGGGCCTGACCGCGTCATTCCTGCCAAAGCCGGTCGTGGGCGTGAACGGCAACGGAATGCACACCAACGTTTCCATCAGCAAGGGCGGGAAGAACCTGTTCTGGGATCCGAAGGGCGAAGAGAAACTGAGCAAGATGGGATGGCAGTTTGTGGATCGCATCCTTACCCACGCGAACGATATTTGCTTGATGCTCAACGCGAGTGTGAACTCGTATCGCCGTCTCGACCCGCACTTTGAAGCGCCGAACCAGATCAAGGCTTCGGCGGTGGATCGCGGTTCGATGGTGCGCATCCCGATCGGCAACGAGAAGAGCATGCGCGTGGAAGTGCGCTCGGTGGCTCCGGATGCGAACCCGTACATGGTGATGTACTCGATCTTCAAGTCGGGGCTTGAGGGCGATACTTCGAAGATCAAGAACCTGCGTCAGGCGGAAAGGTACCTGCCGGACAATATCTATACGGCGCTGGAAAACTTCCGCAAGGCGGATTGGACGACGGATCTGCTGGGCGGAGACGTCAAGGGCCGCTACGCGGATCTGAAACAAGCTTCCGCGGACCGCTGCCCGCGCCTGCTGGGAACATTTGTTAAGGCGCCTGAAGTGCAATACCACCACGACGTCTACAACCAGTTCCTGTGGAACCGGTTCTAGTTTCAGTTCGGAGAATCAACAGGAAAAATGCCCTGACCGTGAGGTCAGGGCATTTTGTTTGCATCTGAAAATGGAATAAATCTATCCCATCGAGTAGAAGAATTCCTCGCGAACGATCTTGCCGCCTTCCACTGTGTACAGCGCCGCTTCAGTCATCTGCATGCGCTTCTGGTCTGGCTTGTTGGTGACGTCGTATCCGAAACGAACGATAAAGCGATCGCCGTGCGGGAACGGGCCCTCGCACGAGGCGGAGTGGATTTCGTGATTCTCCAGCCACCACTTGTTCTTGCCGACGATGGCTTCCATTCCGCGCATTTCAGCGGGCATGCCCGGCATGTCCATGGCTTCTACGCTGACAATGTTCGGAGAATAGAGCGTTTCGATGGCTTTGAGGTTTTCGCCTTTTTGGCAGAACTCCACGAGTTTCTTACCGACTTCGAGAGCAGTCATACGCACGTCCTTATCGCTGTGAGGTTCGGGTGATTGGCCCAGAAAACCATTGCAGCAGACGCTCCGCTGAGCCGTCAACCCGCGCCACTCAAAATTTACAATCTATTGTTAGGCTTCTGTTGTTGAATCTTCAAGGATTGGTCCCACCACCTGCTGAAGCCAGAGCGCTTCATCGCGCCAGGGGGACATGGTCCTTCTGTCACTGCAAGATGGATGTGCCGCGCCGATCTATCAAAGGGAGGTGACGACTATGGTGTCTGGCGTATTTGAGAAATCCGAGTTGGTGGAGGATGCCGCCCGGGCAGCGGCGAAGCTTCGATCGATGGTGAGCGACGCTACGGAAGATGGTATGCGGTCTGCACGGCGAGCGATTAAGCGAGGCCGCGATGCGGCTGAGGATGCCATTGAAGGAGCGGAACACGCGATCAAACAGAAGCCGCTGGCATCGGTGGGAATCGGCTTCGCTACGGGAGTTTTGGTTGGAGGGCTGGTGGTCTGGATGGGCTCTCGCCGGCGATGATGAGCATCTGCGGCTGAGGTATCCCGCGCCACTGGCTGATAAGCTTTGTCTGTGAATCTAGACGGCTATCGGCGCGGGATTCTCCTGTTTAATCGCGAAGCCTTCTTTGACGCGCACGAAGTTTGGGAAGACGTCTGGCGTGACGCTGAGGGTCTGGAAAAGAAGTACCTGCAAGGTCTGGTCCAGCTGGCTGTTGCCTTTCATCATTACTCCACGGGGAATGTTACGGGGGCGCGGTCGGTGCTGGAGCGTGCCTGCAAGAACCTTGCAGAGTGCCCCGCCAGCCTTGGCGAAATCGACTCAAGCTCGTTACTCGAGTCGCTAGCGCGATGGCAGGAAACGCTTTCGGCGGGCGGACCCAAGCCTGAACTCCCCAAGCTATAAGAACGGCTGGATCGGTTTTGAAGCTCCAAGCGACCGCTGTTATACAATCACTGCGTTTCCGGAGCCGAAAATGCAGAATGCAGTCCAACCCGGTGCCGCCAAAGTGTCGCACTACGGGTGTGTTGTAGCTTTCCTGGTATTCGCGGTTTTGCTCACTTCCGCGCGTGCCCAAACCCAGGTATCTGCCGAATGTCCCACCGATGAGAAGGCGCGAAAGACGTATCAGCATGCCTTGGAGCTGGTAAAGAAGCACGAACTGCAATTTGCATTCGATGATTTCCGGAAAGCCGACAAGCAGGATGATGGCCGGTGCATCGACTGCAAGAAAAAGATCATCAAGTATGGGATCGAGCTGCACGAATGGAAAACTGCGGCCGCAGCGGCTACCGAGCTCGCAGCCCAGGCGCAGGGCGCGAAAGAGGTCGCTCTCGCGCATTATCAGTGCGGCCTGGTGTACATGTACCAGGGGTTCGACAAGAAGAAAGATGAATTTTTCTCGAACGCCCATGAGGAGTTTGGCAAAGCTCTAACGGCTGTCGCGAATTTTCCGGATGCCGTCTTTGCGGATGGGCAGGCGCTCGCGCGACTCGAACAGGACGATGCGGCTAAGGCTCGCTTTGAGCAGTTTGCCAAGATGCCGGGCGCGCAAGAAGTCGATCGGCAGCGCGCGCTTCGTTTCATCAGTCAACCCGAGTTGGCTCGCGCGAAAATGGCACCCGCGTTTTCTGTCACAACGGCAGATGGGAAACACGTTTCGCTCGACGAGCTTCACGGCAGAGTCGTTCTGCTCGATTTTTGGGCGACTTGGTGCGCGCCTTGCCGTCAGGCCCTGCCCCACATGCGCGACGTGGCCAAGAAGTTTCAGGGAGAACCGCTCATCGTCCTCAGCGTCAGTTTGGATGACGACGAACAGGCGTGGAAAGATTTCGTCACGAAGAATGAAATGACATGGACGCAATATCGCGATGGCGGGTTCACAGGACCGATTGCGCAACTCTTCGGCGTCCGAGCGATTCCGCAGACGTTTACGATTGACGCCGACGGCGTATTGCAAGACCAGCACATTGGCGACGCAGCGATTGAAGGCAAACTAAAAAAGCTAATCGCCCGGGCCAACGAAGTGCAAGCAGCCCAGAAATCTACGCCATGACGTCGGATTGTGAGAGGTAGCACCCCGCACGACGTCCTACTTTTTTGAGGTTAGGACTCCTCGACAAGTAATTTCCTCCCAAATCAGTCTGACTCGCAGCGAATCCCCGCATCTCAGTTTCTGGCGGACTCGGGTTCCTGGACAACCGCGAAGAAATATTCGTCCCGCAGCGTAACTTTTCTCCCTGTTTCCCGGATTACTTCATTAAGAACGTGGTAGCGCGGAGAGACTCTTGAAGGCGCTAGACAGCCTGAACCTGGAAGACGGGAACGACGAGCGGCTGCTGGTTGAGGCGGCGCGGCAGGATCCCGCGTACTTTGCCGAGCTCTACGAGAACAACTTCGAGCGGGTTTATGCCTATGTGGCGCGGCGGGTGCGCGACCGGGAAGACGCACAGGATCTGACCTCGGAAGTCTTCCACAAAGCGCTTGCAGGGCTTCCACGGTTTGAATGGCGTGGGCTGCCATTTGTGGCATGGCTCTTGGGAATTGCGTCGAATGTTCTTTCTGACCGCTGGCAGTTGAAAGCACAGCACAAGGATGCAGGCTCCGAAGAAGTAGAGGAAGTTGGCGTTGAAGACGACGTAGAGCGGCGGGCGATGCTGTACCAACTCGTGAACTTGCTGCCTGCGGATCAACGGCAGGTCATTCTTTGGCGCTTTGTTGAACAGAAGAGCCTGCGCGAAATTGCAGTGACGCTCGGACGCAGCGAAGGAGCGATCAAACAGCTCCAACTGCGCGCGCTACAAAATTTGCGGCAACAGATGGGGAGCAATCATGTCTAGCATTTCTCTTGCGGATCAATTGGACGATGCCATCGAGATGATGATCGCGGAACCGGATTCGGCTCCGCCGAAGGTCGACTTGAGGATTGGGGAGCTGCTGGGAATCGCAGCGGAGCTAAGACTGCTGCCAGACCCGGCGTTCAGGGCGGCGTTGAGAGTGGAGCTGCTGGGACAGAACAGTCCCGCGCCCGCGGCGGTGTATAACGACCTGCGCATAGCCGCAGAACCCGAAGTTCCTCGACGACATCAGCGAAATGATGCAATTCTGCCAACTTTGTTTGGAGCAGGCTACGGGAACTACCCGTTTCATCGCGGAAATATTGCAGTCTCTCTGGCGATTCACGCTGCAGCGATTGCTGTGATTGCGGTGGCGGGATGGTGGGTGGGGGACAATTCGCGAGGTGCGATCCCAACTGGAGGCGACATTTTTGTAATGGAAGTCGTGCCCAATGCGTTGCCCGTCGATGCTCGTAAAGGCGGAGGTGGAGGCGGAGGCAACAATGCAATCCCTGCATCCAAGGGAGCGCTGCCCCGTTTTGCAAATGAGCAACTGACCCCTCCGACCATTGTCGTGCGGAGCGAACCACCGAAGCTTGCGGTAGACCCAACACTCGTGGGGCCTCCGGTGCTGACGATGCCGTCTACTTCTGAGATTGGCAATCCGCTCTCGAACATTCTCTCGGTGCCGTCGACAGGAAACGGATCGGGCGGCGGAATTGGCGATGGCGACGGCGCGGGGTTCGGGCCAGGATCCGGCAGCGGCATGGGCGGTGGCCCTTACCGTGTAGGAGGTGGAGTCTCCGCGCCTCGTGCAATCTACGATCCAGATCCGGAATACTCCGATGAGGCTCGGCAGGCCAAGTTTCAGGGGACGGTGGTTCTGTGGGCCGTCGTCGGCGTTGACGGTCGTGCCAAAGGCATTCGCGTGGTACGGTCCCTCGGAATGGGGCTGGATGAGAAAGCAATTGCTGCGGTTGGTGGGTGGAAATTCGAGCCTGGGCGAAAGGGCGGAGTACCGGTGCCCGTTCAGGTCACGATCGAGGTGAGTTTTCGGTTGCTCTGATGTCGGTAGAGAGCGAAGGCTTTCTTCCCATACTCCCTTCAACGGGGTGCGTCTCGATCCGTTATAAAATGGCTATTCTCGGAGGACTGGATAGTCATGTTCCACCCAACGGATGACCTCCGAATTAAATGGACCAAAGTGGTGCTTCCTCCCATTTTTCTGGAGGAAGAGCTGCCTACGACCGAAAAAGCTTCGGCGACGGTCTACGACGCCCGCAACCAGGTCCGCGACATTCTGGCGGGCAAAGCCGACCGGCTGCTCGTGATCGTGGGCCCTTGCTCGATCCACGACACAAAGGCCGCCCTCGAGTATGCAGGACGCCTCAAGACTGCCATTGACCAGCTTTCGGCGGATCTGTGCATCGTTATGCGCGTCTATTTTGAGAAGCCGCGTACAACGATTGGATGGAAGGGATTGATTAACGATCCGCATCTGGATCAGTCTTTTAAAATCAACGATGGCCTGCGGCTGACTCGGCACTTATTGCTCGACTTGGCGGAGATGGGCGTGCCTGCCGGGACCGAGTTTTTGGACATGATCATCCCGCAGTATGTTGCGGGACTGGTGAGTTGGGGCGCCATCGGAGCGCGCACGGCGGAAAGCCAGGTGCACCGGCAGCTGGTCTCTGGTCTCTCTTGTCCCGTCGGATTTAAGAATGCGACCTCAGGAGATGTGGGTGTCGCCATTGAGGCGGTGCTTTCGGCGGCGCATCCACATACGTTCCTGGGCCATACCAAACACGGCCAGTCCGCGATCTTTGTGACGTCAGGCAACCCCGAGTGCCACGTGATTCTGCGTGGTGGCCGGGGCACGGTGAACTACACCGCGGATGCCGTAAGCCAGGTGTCTGCGGCGTTGGAGAAGGCGAGTCTCCCCCAGCGCATTATGATCGATTGCAGTCATGCCAATAGCCGCAAAGATCACCGGAACCAGGCCGCTGTGTGCCGCAACATTGCGGCCCAGGTCGCGGGCGGGGACGGACGAATCTTCGCCGTGATGCTGGAGAGCAACCTCCTGGCCGGGTCGCAGAAACTCGTTCCTGGAGCGGAACTTGTCTACGGGCAAAGCATCACGGACGCCTGCATTGGATGGGACGAGACCGAACAATTGCTGGGAGAGCTGGCTGCTGCGGTTCGGTCCAATCGGTTATCGAAAAAGGTAAAGTAGAGAGTTCGAGGGTGTCCCAACTCCAAATGGACCGAAACTGACGATGGATCGTCGTCGGGCCGTCGCCCTCAATCGGCCCGTCGTCTCAATGAGGCGGCCCGAATCCGCACTCCTTCCAGAGCTTTTCCCAGCCCCAAATTCCGAAGGCGGCCTTGTCCGGCAACGGAAATCCCAACTGATGAGCGAGCATGCACACTTGGCCGCGGTGGTGGGCCTCGTGCGTGATCATGTAGGCGAACATGGCTGTGCCCGGAGACCACGTTTTAGCCCAGCCGTCGCGATGAAACTTTTTAACGCGGCCGTTAGGGTCGAGAGCCTGCTCCAGCATCTTCGAGCAAAGTGCGGCACTCTCCGCGAGGGCTTGCTGGGCCTGCTCCGGCGTGCAGTGGGTACGAGTCAGCTGGGGTGGCCGCTTCAGGTGCGGCGCAGACAAGCGAAGCCACTTGCAGCGGACGTTGTGGACATGGCTGAAAATGGCTGCGATGGTGCGCGTTTTACTGTCCGGAAGTTGGGCTCGCCACGCGCCAGGATCGAGTTGCTCGATCACAAGCTGGTTCATGCGGTCGTTGACCGCGAACGCCTCCGGCATACCTTGGCACAAATCAGGAGCGGACGCGGAAGTTAGTCGGAGCATGCGAATTCCTCGTTGGAGGAAGGCTAGCCTGAAGCGGCAGCCCGAGCAAGGGGTGCGGGATGATGGAGCAGGACTTGAAATGGTAGGCCCGAATGGACTCGAACCATCGACCTCTTCCGTGTCAAGGAAGCGCTCTAACCGGACTGAGCTACGGGCCTACATTTATTTTCAAGTACTTGCAGCCGCCCGGATATGGTACATTCCGGGATTCAACGTGACTTGAGAATTTTATCATGCTTGGCTCGGGGCCCATGCTCGGTGGGGCTGCTGGCTTGAATTTCTGCAACAGGGATCGCTCGTTAGGGGTCGTTCGTTGAAGAGTAGGGAAGGGTTGGAGGTAAAGATGAGACTTCACGCAAGGTTGGGAATCGTCGCTCTGGTTTTGACTGCGATAATGCTGGTTGAGTCCGGGAACGCGGAGGCGAAACCGAAAATGAATGTTCAGCCGTTTGGGAAGAACGCCGAAGGGCAAGCCGTCAGTGTATACACCCTAACGAATCAAGCCGGTGCCGAGGCCAGAATCCTCAACTATGGCGGCATTTTGGTTTCGCTGAAGATGCCGGACCGCACGGGCAAGCTGGCAGACGTGATTCTCGGCTTCGACAACATCGAGGGATACCTCCAGGACAAGTCCTACCTGGGCGCGCTGGTTGGGCGCTACGGGAACCGCATCGCGCAGGGCAAGTTCAGTCTAGGCGCCGCGACTTATACCTTGGCCAAGAACAACGGGGCGAACTCCCTCCACGGCGGCGACGTTGGCTTCAATAAGAAGATGTGGGCGGCGCGCGATGTCACGGGTTCCGGTGACCCGGCTTTGGAGTTGACCTACGTTAGCAAAGCTGGCGAGGAAGGATATCCAGGCACGCTTTCTGTGAAAGTGGTTTACACACTGACGGCTGACAACGGGCTGAAGATTGACTACTCGGCCACAACTGATGCTGAGACTGTCGTCAACTTGACCAATCACGCATACTTCAATCTGGCCGGTCAGGGAGAAGGCGATGTTCTGCAGCACGAAATGAAGATTCTTGCGGACCGCTACACTCCCGTCAACGATGCTTTGATTCCTACGGGAGAGCTCGCGCTCGTGAAGGGGACTCCGTTCGACTTCCAGACTGCGACTCCGATTGGGGCGAGGATCAACCAGGACAACCAACAGCTGAAATATGGTCATGGATACGATCACAACTGGGTTTTGTCGGGGCACGAAGGAAAGGGCTCAGCGGAGCCTTCGCTTGCGGCGGAAGTGTATGAGCCGAAATCAGGTCGCGTGCTGCAGGTTCTGACCACGGAGCCGGGGATTCAGTTCTATACTGGAAACTTTCTGGATGGAACGGCTCACGGCAAGGGCGGCAAAGTATACAACCAGCGATATGCCTTCTGCCTGGAAACACAGCACTTTCCGGATTCGCCGAATCACCCAAACTTTCCTTCAACAGTGTTGAAACCCGGGCAGCAATATCACACGACCACGATCTACAAGTTTTCCGTAAAGAAGTAATCGTCGGCTAGACAGTCCCTTTAAGACAGCCACTGGTCGGGTTGTTGTATCGCTTCGGCCAGCGCATTGAGGAACTCCGCGGCGCGGGCTCCGTCGACGACGCGATGATCGCTGGAAAGCGTGAGGCTCATTCTAGGCCTAACCTCGACTTTTCCATCGATGGCAACGACGCGATCTTGAATGACACCCACTGCCAGGATGGCTGCTTGCGGAGGGCTGATGATCGCGCTGAACGAATCTACCTTGTACATGCCTAGGTTGCTGATTGTGAAGGTGGCGCCGGTGATATCTGCGGGGCGTAGCTTGCCGGCTCGGGCACGCTCGGTGAGATCACGGCGTTGAACGGCAATTTCACCCAGCGAAATAGCATCGGCTTTGGGGACGACTGCTCCAACGACGCCTTCGCCGACTGCCATCGCGATGGCAATGTTTACGTCGGGGTTTGTGCGCACCGAATTTTCCACCCAACTAGAGTTCAGCGCAGCATGCTTGACCAATACTCGAGCTACTAAAGCTACCAACAGATCCGTGTGAGTGATCTTGACGCCCTTGGCGTGCTCAACTGCGGAACTGAGCCTTGTGCGTGCCTGATTGAGCGCGGTTGCGTCGATTTCGCGAGTGACGAAGAAGTGGGGAACCGTCGTCCAGCTTTGCGTTGTGCGTTCCGCCATCAGGCGCGCGATGGGGCCGAGCGCTGGACTGGACGATGCAGGCGCGGCCGATGCGGGCGCGGGCTTCGAGGAGCCAGCGGCCAGGACATCTGCCGTCGTGATCTCGCCTTCGGGGCCGGAGCCGCGCAATGTAGCGATATCGATACCATTCTCTTTGGCTAAGCGGCGCGCCTTCGGAGAAATTCTTGCCTCTTGATGTGACGCTGACGGCATTGCAGCTTGAGCGGCCGGAGCCGCCGCCCCCGTTTCAACCGTGGATTTGCGCCCGGAAACTGCCTGCGCTTCTTCCGCCGGCGGCGACTCGCCTGGTTTCACGATCCAACCGATAACCTGGCCCACTGGAACCACGTCGCCCGCTTGCGCCTTCACGCCAGCGAGAATGCCTTCGGCGGGCGACTCGATTTCCATAACCGCTTTATCGGTTTCTATTTCCAGAAGAGGCTCGCCCTTGCCGACAGCGGAGCCCTCCTTCTTGATCCAGGAGACAAGTTTGCCGGTCTCCTGAGCCATTTCGAGCGCGGGCATTACGATGCTGATGGCCATAGTTTTCGGTCTACTTCGCGGAGCTAAGCTGCTCGGTCTTGGCGCTGGCTTGAATCATTTCCTTGACGTGCTGGCTCGGTGCTGCTTCGTGTTCGCGCGTCGTTGGCAACGGGCCATCCACGGTGTAGTAGTGAGCGCCGGCTACGAGTAGTTTTTCTGCCGGGAATTTTGTGATCACTTCATGGCCTGTTTCCGTCACCACGATCTCTTCTTCAATGCGTGCGGCGCTCCAGCCATCTTTCGAAGGCCAGAAAGTTTCGAGGGCAAACACCATGCCCGGTTTGATTTCTAAAGGGTGCTCGAACGAAACCAGGCGGCTGATGACAGGCTTCTCCCATATGGCGAGGCCGATACCGTGACCGTACTGCAGCGCGAACGCCGCCTCTTCGTTCGGAAAGCCAAAGTCTTGAGCCTTCGGCCAGACCGCTGCAATTTCCGCCGTGGTGCGGCCGGGGCGGACTAGCTCAATTGCCGCATCGAGATAGTCACGGCAGCGCTTATAGGCATCCACCATCGCGTGCGAGGCATATCCAATGGTGAAACAACGGTAGTAGCAGGTGCGATAGCCCATGTAGGAGTGAAGAATGTCGTAATAGACGGGATCGCCGGGGCGCAGCACGCGATCGGAAAAAACGTGCGGATGCGGGTTGCAGCGCTCGCCGGAAATGGCATTCACAGCTTCCACATATTCGGATCCGAGATCATAGAGCACTTTGCTGACGAGGCCAACGGCTTCGTTCTCACGCATGCCGGGCTTCATCGCGCGGTAGAGCTCGTCATACGCGGCGTCGACCATCATTGCGGAAGTGTTGAGTAGAGCAATCTCGTCTTGCGTCTTGATCATGCGAACTTCGGACATGAGCGCCTGGCCGTCAATGATGGTTAACCCCTCTTTCTGAAGGGCGAAGAGAACCGGAAGTTCGACGATATCGACGCCAACAGGTTCTTTGTGGAGGCCGCGCATTTCCAGTTCGAGCTTGATCTTCTTCGCGACGTCCTCGGCACGGCCCATCTCCGGCGTCATGGCGCCGCGCAGGACAGAAATTCCGGGACGAGAACGGTCTCCCAGCCACGGACAGTTCTGCTGATGGTGCCTGGCGGCGGAGCCGAAATCCCACAAAGTGGGCTCGTCGTTTTGCGGCAGGATCGTAAAGCGGTTGGCTTTGTCCTGCGCCCAGGTGCCGATGTGCGTAGCCGTGAGGTAACGCACGTTGTTCATGTCAAAGCAGAGCAGAGAGCCCATCTCCGACTTGGCTAGAGCGGCCTTGGCGCGCGCCAAGCGCTCACGGCGCAAGCGATCGAAGTCAATGCGCTGTTCCCAATCTACCGCCATCGTTCCATGCGTTTTTAGTCCCACGGGGATACCTCTTGCTGAAATTTATCCAAAAGCCTGAATGTCTAGCGTTTCACCATTGCTCGAGCCGCCTCAAATACTGTCTTCGGAGTCGGGACGGTCACGTCTTCGAGCGGCGGAGAGAAGGGAATGGGAACATGCATCGCGCCCATTCGCTTGACTGGCGCGTCCAAATCGTAAAAGGCACCCGCGGAGATCACGGCCGCTAGCTCAGCGGTGACGCCGTAACGTTCGTAGCCTTCATCCAGAATGATGGCGCGCGACGTTTTCTTGGCCGAGTCGATCAGTGCTTTCTCATCCAATGGCCACATGGTGCGCGGATCGACGACTTCGGCGCTGATACCAACTTCTTGCAGTAAGATCGCAGCCCCTAGCGCCACCTGTACCATGCTGCTGGTCGCGATCAGGCTGATGTCATCGCCTTCGCGCTTGATGTCGGCTATGCCGAACGGGATGGTGTAGTCTTCCGCCGGGACCGGTCCCTTTTCTTTGTACGACATCTTGTCTTCAAAGAAGACGACTGGGTTTTCGTCACGAATCGCTGTCTTCAAAAGACCCTTTGCGTCATATGGTGTGGACGGCATCACTACTTTCAGTCCTGGAACGTGACTGAACCACGCGTGCAGCGACTGTGAGTGTTGCGCAGCGGAGCGCCGCGTAGCGCCCAGTGTCGTGCGCAGGACCATCGGTACTCTCCACTCACCACCGGACATGTAGTGGACCTTGGCGGCCTGATTGACCATCTGGTCCATGATCAAAGTGCTGAAGTCCCCGAACATGATGTCCACAACAGGCCGGAGGCCCGTCATGGCCGCGCCGACGCCGATACCGGTGAATCCAGCTTCGGAGATTGGCGTATCCATCACGCGTTGCGTTCCAAATTCCTCGACAAGGCCGGATAAAACTTTGAACGGTGTGCCTGCTTCGGCTACGTCTTCGCCAAAGATGCAAACCCTGGAGTCGCGGCGCATTTCCTCAGCGAGGGCCTCGCGCACGGCTTGGGCGAAAGTCAACTCGCGGCTAGCTTCGGGCATAGACATGCTTCTCCACTTCGTCCGTGCTCGGATAGGGCGCGTCCACGGCAAACTTTACGGCAACTTCCATTTCCGATAGGACCTCAGCTTGTATTTTTTCCAAAGCGGCGGAGTCGGCGACTTTTTGCGAGAGAAGCCACGCGGTGAAGTTCTTGATGGGGTCGCGATCGCCTTTCCACTGTTGCTCCTCCTGCTTGCTGCGGTAGTACTCGCGATTGATATCGCCGACGTGATGGCCAGTGTAGCGGTAAGTGTTGCACATCAGGAACGCCGGACCTTCGCCGCGACGGGCACGGTCAATCAGCTTCTTCGCGGTGGCGTAGACTGCAACTACGTCCTGGCCGTCGACCGCTTCCGCAGGCAGGCCGAAGGCCGTGGCGCGCGCCAGAATGTCGCCAGCGGTCGTTTCCGTGAAGTGCGTGTACTCGGTATAGAGATTGTTTTCGCAGACGTAAATGACCGGCAGCTTCCAAAGTTGAGCGATGTTCATGACTTCGTACAGCAGGCCTTGACCAAGCGCTCCCTCGCCAAAGAACGAAACAGCGACACGTCCGTTCCCTAGACGCTGCGCGGAGAGGGCTGCGCCAGTCGCAATACCGAGGCTCCCGCCGACAATTGCATTCGCTCCCAGGTTGCCCGTTGCGTGATCGGCGATGTGCATGGAGCCGCCCTTGCCGCGGCAGTAGCCAGCCTCTTTTCCCAGCAGTTCCGCGAACATGCGGTCGGGCGCCGCGCCCTTGGCTAAGCAATGGCCGTGGCCGCGATGCGTGCTAGTGATGTAGTCCTCGCGTGTCAGGGCCTCGCAAATGCCGACGGCAACGGCTTCCTCGCCGATGTAGAGGTGGGCCAGACCGGGCATCAACGCCCGCGTGTAGAGCTGGTTGACCTGCTCTTCAAACAGGCGGATAGCCACCATCTTGCGGTAGAGATGAAGCAACTGTTCCGTACCAAGTCCGGAAGTGATTTCCGGTGTTTGTGCAGCTAAAGTCATTTTGCAACTCCAGACATGCGGGCCAGCACATCGAACATTACGGCGAAATCCAGCTTTTCCCAGCCCATGCCGCGAGCCGCAGTCAGGAATTCGTTGGAAGCGGCCGTCGTTGGCATGGGCACGTTGAGCTTGCGACCGAGTTCCAACGCCAGCAACATGTCTTTCTGCATCATGTTCACGTCAAACCAAGCCTCTTCTGGCCGCTGCAGGACGAAGGGGCCCCGATACACGATCATCGGCGATGCGATGGCGCTATGGGTGAGAACGTCGACGGCCACTTCACGGGCAATGCCGCTCTTTTCCGCGATCAGAACGCCTTCCGAGAAGGCCATCATCTGAACGGCTAGGCTCAGGTTGGATGCGATCTTCATGCAGAGAGCGAGGCCGTTCTTGCCCACGTGCGTGACTTTCGGGCCGATATCGAGCAGCAAGGGCTTGATGCGCTCAAACGTCTCCGCGCTGCCACCAACCATGACAGAGAGCTTGCCCTGCTGTAACGTGATCACGCTGCCTGAGACTGGCGAATCCACCATGTCCGCGCCGGTCTTCCGAACTTTATCGGCGAGGGCGCTGCTGAACTCAGGGCTGACGGTGCTCATTTCGATCAGCGTCTTGCCCTTGCCAAGTGCGGCCAGCATCCCATCCGGGCCTTCGGCGATCGCCTGCAGCGCCGCAGTATTGGTGACCATGGAGAACGTTGCCTCGGCAGCGGCGCAAACGGCGCGCGGACTGTCCGCCCACTTCATGCCTTTGTCGATAAGCCACTGTGCTTTCGATCGGGTGCGGTTGTAGCCCGTGACCGTGTGTCCCTTTTCGAGGAGTCGGGCCACCATATTGCCGCCCATAACTCCTAAGCCAACAAATCCAAGATTCGCCATTCCCGAGCCTTTCGTTATAAATACGGAACCAACACAAAATGCGGATCTCTACGGCTCCACAGCGCCGGAAACCGCGGAGGAAGAATCTTCTCGTACTTGCTGTAAATGGGCGCGCATGGCTGTGCGAGCTTTGACGGGGTCCCGCTTCTCAATCGCTTCTAAGATGCGTTGATGATGAATCTGACCACGCTCGGGCCCTCCACCTACGTTGAAAATGCGGATGCGCTGTTCGCGAAGCAGGCCAACGATGGAATCGAGCAGCGAAAGAATCAGAGGGTTGGCCGCTGCCTCGGCGAGCGCAAGATGAAAGTCGAGATCGGCCTCAATGTACGCGTCAGGGTTCTGGCGATGCCGATCCATGACGGCGTACGCATCGCGCATCATGGCCAAGCTGCTCTCTTCAATGCGAGTGGCGGCCAGTGCGGCGATCTCCGGCTCCAGAATCTCGCGAACTTCCGCCAAATGGGTTGAGCCTTCCGCTTGGCCGATCTTGATCATCAGGTCGAGCGACTGGCGGATCGCTTGCGAAGTCCCGTCGGTCACAAACGTTCCACGGCCAGAATATGCCTCGACCAGTCCTTTTTCGCGAAGAGCCTTGACCGCTTCCCGGACCGCCGTCCGGCTCACGCCAAAACGCACGGCCAATTCGCGCTCCGCAGGCAATTGATCGCCGGCCTTGAGAGAGCCCTTGAGTATGGAATCCTCGATTTGCTGAACGATCTGTTCGTAAAGACGAGAGGTGCGGACGGTTCTATACATCTGCTGCTGCTCCCCACGCTCGGGCGGCGTTTCGCTGGAAATCGCGCGGAAATCATTTGGGACTTTTCCGCGTTTCGCAATTGTACGACGCAAGGGTTCCGTTGCAAGAAGGTTCTTTGGCCGAGTGCCGAGTTTGCTTTTTGCGATGTTCAACGGACCCTTTCTCGCAAGCTAGCCCGCAGGCTTGCTACGCCTGCTTAACTTCCTGGATCGACACAGTCTTGATATTCACGAACTCCCGGATACCGTACGGTCCCAGTTCGCGGCCGTGGCCTGATGCTTTGACGCCGCCGAATGGGATGCGCGGGTCGGATGCGACCATACCGTTGATGAAGACCATGCCCGCATCCAATTCGTTGATGAGCCGTTCGCGCTCTATTGCATCGTTCGTCCATGCGCTGGCTCCCAGCCCAAAACGGGTATCGTTCGCCACGCGAATGGCTTCGTCAGTATCCTTCACACGAAAGATGCAGGCGACCGGGCCGAAAAGTTCCTCGCCGTAAGCGGGCGAGTCATAGGGAATATTCGAGAGAACGGTGGGAGGATAAAAGTTCCCCGGACCTGACATCCGCTTGCCGCCGGTGAGCACCCTCGCGCCCATCTCGACACTCTTCGCAACCAGTTGTTCTACATCTTTAATACCACCTTCGGTTGCCAGCGGTCCGACATCGGTTGTTGGATCGAACGGGTCGCCGACTCTCAGCGATTTCATGCGCTCAACGAATTTCTGCTCGAACGCCTCGGCGATGGAATTCGCGACAATGAAGCGCTTAGCGGCAATGCAGGACTGACCGTTGTTGACGATGCGGGCTTTTACCGCGGTTTCAACGGCCTTATCCAAATTTGCGCTCGGCATCACGACGAAAGGATCGCTCCCGCCAAGTTCGAGTACGACTTTCTTAATGCGCTTCGCGGCGGAAATGCCTACTTGAATGCCAGCCTCTTCACTTCCGGTGAGAGTTGCGGCGACGATGCGACGATCGTCTAAGAGGCCGTCCACTTTGGCCGCTGGAATCAGGAGAGTCTGGAATACGCCTTGCGCAAATCCAGCGCGATGGAGGATTTCTTCCGTGTACAAAGCGCATTGCGGAACGTTGGACGCGTGTTTCAAAAGACCCACGTTGCCCGCCATCAAGGCCGGTGCCACGAAACGGAATACCTGCCAGAAAGGAAAATTCCACGGCATCACAGCGAGGATGGGTCCGATTGGAAGGTAGCGCACATAGCTGCTGGTCGCAGAGGTTGTGACGGCTTCATCGGCCAAAAAACGTTCCGCATGTTCCGCGTAATACCGGCATCCTGTCGCACACTTCAGAGCTTCGTCGACCGCCGCGCGAATCGGTTTTCCCATTTCTGTTGTCATCAAATGGGCGAGTGTGTCTTTTTCCTTTTCAAGAATCTCGGCGGCATTTAACATCATCCGAGCGCGTTCGGAGAAAGGAACATTGCGGTATTTCACGAATGCGCTGGCGGCCCGTTGCAGTTTGGTTTCAATCTCAGCGTCGGTGAGCGCGTCAAAGGTCTTGAGCGTCTCTCCAGTAGCGGGATTGATGGTCGCGATAGCCATGTGGTGAGTCCTCACGGCTGCTCCCGCAGGGAGCGCGGGTGCAGGAAAAACCGAGCCATTTGTTTTGGAGCACGCTAGAGGGACTGAGCCAATGAACTCGAGCGCGCCTCAATGGTCATACCACTGTACCATCAGAGGGAATGTATGTGTCAAGCGACAATCCTCGAGCGTGCATTTTTGCGCTGCAGGACTGAAAAAGCTTGACATTCCTGTTTCTCTGGTGGTAGAGCTGTCTGACCACCCAAAGAGCCTAACAACCCCGGGGTCCGAATCGTCATGAACACGAACAACCGTCTTTCCCTAGCGAGATACCTCATGAAATCCAGCTTTCCAGCGATTTTGCTTGCGCTACTGGCCACCTGCCTTCTCAGTCTGCCGCTCGCGGCCCAGACCACAACAGGTCGCATTCTCGGGAGCGTCACGGATCCGACCGGGGCGACAGTAGCTGGCGCCACCGTTACTGTGACGGACGTGGAACGCGGTATTTCCCGAAGCTTTACAACGGACGACAGCGGCGCATACACCGCCGCCAATTTGCAGCCCGGCCTATATAAGGTCAGGGTCGAAGCCAAGGGATTTAAGAGCGTCGAGCGCACCGGCGTTCAGATCGAGGTGGCCTCGGATGCACTGGTCAATCTCTCAATGCAACCGGGCGATGTCGCGCAGACGGTGACGATAACCGAAGAAGTTCCCCTGCTGAACATTACGTCCGCGACGTTGGGAGGGACGCTGAGTAACAAAGAGATCAACGACTTGCCCCTGAGCGGCCGCAACTACGAGAACCTGTTGCAGCTACGCCCGGGTGTCGTGCGCTATCCCGGCGGCGGATTCTCGACGACGAGCACAAACGGATTGCGCGCTGAAGACAACGCCTACTTTATTGAGGGCCTGTTTAACAGCGAACCCTACTCTGGCCAAGCCATTATCAACGGCGCTGGCATCGCTGGCGATTCGGCGACGATTCTGCCCATTGACTCGATCCAGGAATTCAATATTCAGCAACTCCCGCCGGCGGAGTATGGCTGGAAGCCGGGATCGGTAGTCAACGTGGGTCTCAAGTCCGGGACGAATAGCGTGCATGGAACCGCGTTTGCCTTTGGCCGCGATGGCGACATCTTCGACGCGCGAAATTACTTCAACACCATCCCGAATGCGAAGCTGAAGCGGACTTTGGAACAATACGGCGGGAGTCTGGGCGGACCGATCGTCAAGAATAAGGCTTTCTTCTTCGGAGCCTACGAGGGTCAGTTGTATAACGTCGGCAACTCCTTCGGCGGAATCACTAGCCCCTCAATGGTTTCGCTGCCCACGCCGCCGGTAGGAAACTGCCTATTCGTTTCTACGGGCGACTGTGCCGGAAGTATTCCCAACGCGATTGCCGATCTGCAAGCTGGAGGGGTAACGATCAGTCCCGCCAGTCTCCAGGTCGCGGGATGTACACTCGCAGGCTCCACAGTTACCTGCAATGGCAAGGGCTTTCCCATCAACAACACGCAGTCGATCAATATTCCAAATGGATTCAATAACGATGTCGGCGTAAAAAACCTCGTCGGCAAGGTGGACTTCAAGGTCAACGACCGCCAGAGCATCAATGCCATGTATTTTTTTGGCAACAACTCGGGAACGGTCGAAGATTTTCCCGAGTTGCAGCAAAATTGGCTATCGCACATCCACACGCGCGCTCAGGTTGCAGGTGGGAGCTGGATATGGGTGCCGAGCGCTCGCTGGGTTAACGAATTCCGAGCTGGCTACAGCCGCCTCTATCAGCCCACGTTGCCAGGTGATCTAGGCGCTACAGCCTCGAGCTATGGTCTGAACACGGGCGTCAGCGGGCCTTTTACCGGAGGTCTCCCGCGCATTGGATTTGGAGGATTCTTCTTCCCCGGTCTGGGAGGCTTCAAGTGGCCGAAGTTCCAGGGACCAGATTCCATAACGCAGTTTGCCGACCATATTTCCTACACTACTGGAAATCACGCCATCAAATTCGGAGCACAGTTCCATGTCAATCAGGTCACGAATGCAGCCTACGGGAATGCTCGTGGCAGCATTACGTTTGTGGGCGCCAACACGCCCGATCCGAAAAACCCATTAGCGACCCTGAATACAACCACGTTGGAAGACTTTCTTTCCGGTGCGCCGTTGAAAGCATCGTTGGAAGTGGGAAATCCAACGCTGCATCTACATAACTGGGCCTATGGATTGTTTCTTCAGGATGACTGGCGGGCCGCGCGGAATTTCACGCTAAATCTCGGCGTGCGCTATGAATTCAGCTCCGTTCCAACGGAACAACATAACCTCTTGGGCAACTTTGATCCCGCCGTGGGATTGGTGCAAGTGAACACCGGGACTCACCGCATCGACAGCCTCTATAAACCCGATCACAAAGACTTTAGCCCACATGTGGGCTTTGCCTGGGATGTCGGGGGAAAGAGTAGCACCGTACTGCGCGGCGGCATCGGACTAACCCACGAGACGGTGAACTGGCAGTCTTTCATCGCGTTCAATAACGCCTTCGGACCGGGCAGCGTCCCGACTGGGGCCATCATTGACGGGTCCGGCGGCACTGCGGGGGGCACCATCACAACGGGAAACATTACCGTGTTTCCGAACTTTCCGTGGGACACCGGCCCGATTTACGGCAATACCACGACCATCAATTGCTTCAATCGGCCGTGTCCAATCATGACCGTAGACCGCAATCTGACTACTCCCCGCGTGTGGAACTGGACCTTGAGCTTGCAACACGCCTTCACTCCGAACCTAACGCTGGAAGCTGCGTACGTTGGCAACCACGGCTCAAATCTGGTTGGCATTCGCGACATCAATCAGCCGGCGGTGGGATCGGGTTGGCCGGCTGCGAATATCGTCACTTGCAATCAGAATCTCGTCAACGGACAGTACGATGTAAACAACACCCTTCAGAACGGTGCGCCCTGCCAAGCTGCCGCCGAGAATGGACCGTTCAACCCGCAGTTCCCATATCTAAGCAACATTTTCCAAATGGGCAACGTCTATCGGTCGAACTACAATGGCCTGCAAACGACGCTGAACTCGAGAAACTTCCACGGCTTGAGTACCATCGTCGGCTATACCTACTCACACTCCCTGGATGACGTGAGCGCAAATTGGGATTTCGGCTTCGGATCGGGACTTCCGCAGAACGCTCATAATGTGGCTGCCGAATACGGGAACAGCGATTTCGACGTTCGTCATCGTCTGACAATCTCTCTCACCTATGCCATCCCCGGCAAGAAGGGATATGGCCAAGCCTTGGAAGGATGGGAGATCAACTCCATCATCAGCTTGCAAAGCCCGCAATACTGGGGCCCGATCGATGAGGGAACCGACGCCGCAGGTGTTGGTCCGCTCCCGGTTAGTCCTCCGGCAAGCAGCCCCATCCGGTGGGATTTTTTCGGAAATCCTAGCGACTTCAAGTCGGGGCCGACCCCCATTCCGTTTTTTGCCGGAACCAATACGCCGTCCGCCCCAACAAGCAATGCAGCCTGTAACGCAAAGGCTCTCGCGCTGGATGGGGGAAGCCCAGGCGCTGCGACTGAATCTTTGGCCTTCCATGGCTGCTATGCCAAAGGCCATTCCATCATGACTCCTCCGCCGCTGGGAAGCTTTGGCACAATGCACCGCAACCTATTTCCTGACTCTGGTTTCAAGAACTTTGACTTCTCCGTGGCGAAGAACTTCCATTTCGGCGAGCGCTTCAGGGCTCAGTTCCGTGCTGAGTTCTTCAACATTCTCAACCATCCGAACTTCGCCAACCCGTACGGCGGCCAGAACGGCTTTGGCCTCAACGATCCGTCCGCGGGCGGCTTCGGTTGCGGCTGCGCAACTCCCGACATTGCGGCTGCGAACCCAGCCGTGGGATCGGGAGGTCCACGTTCGGTGCAACTGGGATTGAAGCTCACTTTCTAGAGAGAACGAGCAACAGATTTGACGAGACGCATGGTTTTGGCAGGCTGGGCCGGACGCTCACATATCCGGCCCTTCTAATTAAAATCTTCAAAGCATAGAAATCCACCGAACGAGACAACCTCATGTCCAGAGTCAGTTTTTCCAGAAGCTTGCTGCTAGCTCTTCTTGTTTTCTGTGCAGCGAACGTAGCGGTTTTCGCCCAAGAACCAGCCGCGCTCCGCCGTGAACGCACTATCGACGAAGTGAAAACCGAAGCCATCCATCGAGCCGAAAATGGAATGTATCCGCTGATTGGGCTGGACCCGGCGGATGTGAAAGAGGCTTTCGCCTCGATTAAGACTTCAGATAAAGACGAATGGGCTGCGGGTTTTATCGGCGTCGCCGACCGCTACATGGCCGAGGCGAAATCGCTCGAAAAGACTGACCCCGTCAAGGCCAATGCCGACTACATTCGTGCGTGGAGGCTCTACTCGTTTGGACGCTGGCCTGTCCCGGTGTCTCCGGGGAAGAAGCAGTCGTACGCGAAGGCCATCGAAGCCTTCCTGGCGCATGCCAAGTTCTTTGATCCGCCGCTGGAAATCGTGCACATTCCATTTGAAGGCGCACAAATCACTGGGTATTTGCGGCTGCCCAAGAACACTCAGGGTCCGGTGCCACTGGTGATTGCGATCAATGGCCTCGACAGTCGCAAAGAGGACTTGACCGAAAATTTCTCGCCCATTCTGGCCTACGGTGTGGGATACCTTGCTGTGGATGGGCCCGGGACCGGGCAGGCTCCGATCCAGGTCAGCGAAACGGCCGACCGCATGTTGTCGCGTGTGATTGACTATGCTGTTTCGCGTCCGGAGGTGGATAAGAGCAAGATCGCTGTCCACGGCGTGAGTTGGGGTGCTTACTGGGCTACGAAACTGAGCATCGTGGAGAAGTCCCGCCTGCGAGCCGTAAGCGCTCAGTCCCCCGCGATTCATACGTTCTTTCAGAAAGATTTTATTTTGAACGGGCTGCTGGGCAACCGTGAATATCTTTTCGATCAAGTGCCGGCGTTGATGTCGGTCTACGACCATGTGAACACTCTGGACGAGTTGACGGCCGCGGCCGCCAAGATGTCTCTCAAGACGCAGGGCTTGCTTGGCAAGCCGACAGCTCCTATGCTGGTGATAGGCGGAACGCTCGACACGCAGGTGCCGATCTCGGAAGCGTACCTGCTGCTGGATAGCGGCGATGTGCCGAAAGAGGCATGGATCAATCCCAAGGGCGGACATCTGGGGCGACAAGCTCACGTCTGGCCGGATGGTCTGATCTTCAAGCAGGTGATCATTCCATGGCTCCTGAAGGCTATGGATGTAAAGCCGGTCGAGGTTCCTAAATAGTGCTCGTTTTATCGGTCTAATCAAGAATCACCAAAATACAAATTGCCCGAAGCCGCCGACACATCCTCGCCGTCCTTGCCGCTGGAACCCACCGCCGCGCAGAGTATCGCGATGCAGTCAGTTTCAACGCAAACCACCACGAAGCAAGCGACCCCGAAGGAAATCACGCTGTATTACGTGCTCGGCATCCTGCTGGGCGCGGCGACCGGGTACGTGAATGTGCGGGTCGAAGACCTAATGCTGACGGCCGTGATGGTAACGGCATTCGCCATGCTGGTGGCTTTCATTCGACCGGACCGGCCGTGGCGATCGGCGGTGCTGGTCACGGCACTGATTCCCATTGGAGAGGTTGTCGCCTTCCGCCTGACAGGACAAAAACTCAACCGCGCGGGAATTTCCGAAGCAATTTTAGCGATTCTGCCTGCCAATGCTGGTGCCTACGGCGGGGCAGCTCTGCGGATGGTGATTCAGGAGCTCTGGCCGAGGAAGCATGTGTAATTTTGTGATGTGAAATTTGGCAATTTAAGCTCTCTCCAACCGAATGGGGCTCAGATTGCCAAATTACACATTGCCAAATTCGACATCGCCTTCCCGCCACCGTCTTCGTACTTTCGCGTCCGAGCCCTTCGCGTCCCCGATTACCGAGAAAGCTACTGCAATCCACAGGCGTTTGCAGGTATCCTTGCGCCATGGGAGCCTCCGTCACCGTGCTGGCCAGTGGCAGCCGGGGCAACAGCGCACTGATTGCCAGCGCCAAGACTCGCATCCTCATCGATGCAGGTGTGTCGTGCCGCGAGATCGTGCGGCGGCTGCGGGCTTCCGGGGAAGATCCCAGATCGCTTTCGGCGATTCTTATCACTCACGAACACAGCGATCACGTGGCGGGCCTGCGTGTGCTGGCCAATAAATTCGAGATTCCGGTTTACATGACGGCGGCGACGCACCATGCGTGGCACCGCGACGCGCGCGATTCCAAAGGTCAGCCTTGCAGTCTGGCCAAGCTGGAGACGTTTTCGGCGGGCAGTACTTTTCAGGTAGGCGATATTTCGGTGACTCCGTTTACGATTCCGCATGACGCCGTCGATCCCGTAGGCTTCACGCTGGTTGCCGAAGGTGTGAAGGTTTCGTTTGCCACCGATCTCGGCTACGTTCCCACCAGCATCAAGCATCACTTGCGCGGCTCGGATGTTCTGTTGATGGAATCGAATCACGATCTCGAAATGCTGCGCGGCGGCCCCTATCCCTGGGTGGTGAAGCAGCGCGTGATGAGCCGGGTGGGGCATCTCTCGAATGCCGCCCTCGCGCAATTTCTAACCTCGGATTATGATGGAGGGGCGGCTTTTGTGATTCTGGCGCACCTCTCCGAGCAGAACAATCATCCGGAGTTGGCGCGCAACGCTGCGGAACAGGCGCTCAGCCGTTATGGCAGCCTGCTTCAGAATCGCGTACTGCTGGCGAGCCAGTCGGAAGCGCTGGAACCGATTCGGCTGTAGTTTTCGCGATTCTTCAGCGTCAACTCAGGCATCCAACGGTTAGGATTCCAAGGATTAGAGATTCGAAAGACCACGAATCCAACGATTGGGCATCCAAGGAATAAGGATTAGAGGCTCTCTAACGGTCCAAATGAGTTCCGAGTGCAGCGATAAATTCGTGGGCAGCATCCTCGCCAGCTGGCGCTATGACATTTCCGGTATTGCGCCGGAGATGCGGGGCGACTACGAAACCCACTTCGCGTCCTGCAGCCACTGCCAGAGCCGGCGCCGTCTGCACCGCATTATTGATTTTTCCTTGCTGGGCCTGACCATGGTTTCGGCCTTTCTGTTCCTGCTGGCCTTCGGCGTTATCTTCCACTTTGCGCCCCGTCACGCTCTCCTGCTGGAAATCGCCGCGCTGTTCGGATTTGCGCTCTCCGCGCTGGTCTGGATGGTTGTGGTTCTTGCCACTCCCGCTCCCGTCGTAATGATCGACGCCGCCAAGCAAGGGGCGCGCCATGTGCACGACCGTTTGCCTCCCAATGTGCGAGACCGGATTCCGGAAGAATTGAAGGCGCGAATCGCAGGATAGGCAACGGGCGAGCAAGAATGCTCGCCCCACACGTGCCTTAGATGTGGCAGGTCGCCAAGCCGCGCTTTTCGAGATACTGCTGGTGATACTCCTCGGCCGGATAGAACGTCGCATCGGGCACAATCTGCGTGGCGATCTTTGTCTTGTATTTCCCTGATTTTTCCAAAGCTTCCTTGGAAGCCTCAGCTTCGGCCTTCTGCTCGGGGGAATGGAAAAAGATCGCGGTACGATACTGCGTGCCTACATCCGGTCCCTGCCGGTTGACCTGGGTTGGGTTGTGGTTTTCCCAGAAGACGTTCAGCAAGCTGGAATAGGGAGTCTTAGCTGGATCGTAGTCCACTTCCACCGCCTCGGCATGGCCTGTCCGGTCCGTGCAAACTTCCTCATACGTGGGATTTTCTGTCTTGCCGCCGATGTATCCAACGCGGGTTCCCAGAACGCCGGGAATACGCCGGAACGCCGCCTCGACGCCCCAGAAGCATCCCGCTGCAAATGTCGCTTTCGCCATAAGTATTTGTCCTTTCTAGTCGCTGCCGATTAGATGTAGAGGATGCTCGAAAGTGGCAAACGCCACAAGCGGGCTCCGCGGAACTTTTAGTGGGCGACGTCCGTCTGCAGGCCGCCCGTAAGCTCGGCGAGCTTGGGAATCTTGCGGTCGTTGCACCACCGGGTCAGCTCGTCGACAACTTTTTCGGTGCCGCAAGGGTCCCAGTAGCTGGCGGTGCCGATCTGCACTGCGGTCGCCCCGGCCAGCATGAACTCAACCACATCTTCTCCGGTGCTGACTCCGCCCATGCCGAGGACGGGAATTTTCACCGCTTTCGACGCCTCGTAAACCATTCGCAGCGCGATGGGCTTGATGGCGGGACCAGAGAGTCCTGCCACCACATTCGCGATGCGCGGGCGGCGAGTTTCCGCATCAATGGCCATGGCGAGAAACGTGTTAACCAGGGACAGCGCGTCTGCGCCCGCTTCCTCCGCGATGCGCGCCATAAGCGGGATGCTGGTCACGTTGGGCGACAGTTTGACGATCAACGGCCGTTTCGCCACACGTTTCGCTTTGCGAACGACTTCTTCCAGAAGATGGGGATCGCTGCCGAACTGAATTCCTCCGTGCTGGGTGTTGGGGCAGGAGACGTTCAATTCGTAAGCGGCGATGCCCTCGCCTTCATTCAGAATCTGGATCGTGTACTCGTAGTCCTCGCGGGTGTACCCGAAGACGTTGGCGAAGACAGCGATATTCTTTTTTTCACGCAGCTTCGGAAGTTTCTCGTCAATAAATGCTCGTGCCCCGATATTTTGCAGCCCAATCGAGTTCAGCATGCCCGCTGCAGTCTCAAACAGCCGGGGCGGAGGATTGCCTGTCATGGGCTCGCGCGAAAGACCCTTTACGACGAAGCCGCCCAGCTTGTCGAGTTGAACCACATCTTCAAACTCGATGCCATAGCCGAAGGTGCCGCTGGCGGCTATGAGCGGGTTCTTGAGCTCAATTCCGCAGAAGCGGACGCTCAGGTCGGTCGCGGGTTTCGGTGCGGGTGCGCTCAAGGGTGCTCTCCATGGGAAACGTTCGCTGGATTCGGCGCGTTGACAGCATTGGACGAGGCCAGCGCTTCTGTGAGAACACGTCCCACCGCATGCGAAGGCGCATTAATTCCGAGCAGAGACGCCAACGTCACCGCGAGATCGACCGGTTCGGCGTGGGTGCGGTAAGTGCCTGTCCGGAAGGCGAGTCCGTAAAATGCGAGCGGCACGTGCGTGTCATAGTGAAAGGGCGATGCGTGGTCCGTGCCCGAAACCTCACCGATTGTGTAGGGAGCGGGCACGCCCAGCACGTACCATCCGCCTAGTGGCGAATAGCTGTGCAGGAAACGGATTCCCATCTCATCGTTCGGGACGGCGCCTGCCGCCAGTTGCGACTTCGTGAAATAGCCGTGCATGCCAATTTGTACGAGCGCCTCGCCAACGGCGTGTTCGGCGTCGGATTCCTTCATGCGGATGCTGCTAAATGCCCGGTCATCGAGCCATGCGGTTGGGTAGTCGATCCCTTTCACAAACGCGGTGATTTTGCCCGGCGAGAGCCTCGCCGAGATCAGTTGATTGAGCTTGTCTCTGAGTTTTTCCGGATCGAATCCTGTTGCAGGAATTCGCAAGTTCTTGGCTACCGAGGGGAGAGGCGCTACGCCATGATCCGCCGAAAGCCCAACCCAAACATTCGCCAAGCCAATTTGCTGACCAAGAAACCCGAAGAATCCCGAGATCTGGCCGTCCAGCGCGAGCGCCATGGCATGCATTTCCGGCGAGTCGGGCCCCACCTCGTGGCCCAGAATGTCATTAGCGGAAAGACTGATCACCAGCAAATCCGTCGCCGGGCCCGCGCCCAATTTTTCCTGCGCGATCAGCACGCGGGCGAATTCGAATTCATAGTCATTCGCAAAGGGGGTTGCGCCCACCAGGTCATAAAATGCCGCGGGCTTGCCATCTTTCCTGATAGCTGCAGTAGATCCCAGCGCATGTCCGCTGGTGTCTTTCCATTCGGCGTTCCGGTATTTCTCGATGCGTTTACTGCCGTTGAACTCCTGCACCCAGTCCGGAAGCTGCGTTTCGTAATAGTCGGAGGTGATCCAGGCGCCCGTGTTCTTTTCAATCCAGAAAGCGCCGTTGGCGGAGAATCCGCCCGGCAGAATGGCGGCACGGTCCTTTAACGAAATGGTGAAGACTCGAGACTTGCCCTGCGTGGCCAGTTTCAGCTCGTCGCCCAGGGTGGTCGCTCGCAAATTATGCGGAGAGGCTGCGCCCTGGGCCTTATCCGGCACACCCACAAACTTCGCGTGGGCGTCCCACACCGATGTCACAACACCTGGTTCCAAGACGCCTTTCGGGTTCGTGCGCTCGGGATCATACCAGTCATTGGCCATGATTCCATGCCCGTTGCTGTAGGCCCCGGTCAGCAGCGTGGCGTGTCCAGGGGCGGTGCGGGTGTTGGCGTAGTTGTAGTCACAATTGGAGAAGGTAGCGCCCTTATCCAGAAACATCCGGAAGCCATCGTCGCGAAACTCGTCGCGATAGCGGTCGAGATAGTCCCCGCGGAACTGGTCGATCACAAGGATGACCACCAGCTTCGGGTGGCCGCTATAGGCGGATCCCGCAGGCGCGGCTGCCCACAGATTCGCGCCTGAAACCAGCGTCGCGAGCAGGATTACAAACGCATGCCGGATGGGGGATCGCATGAATCGGTAGTATACAAGGCGGATGGTCAAAAACTTTTATTCGAAGGTTGTCGAAAAGAGGAACCTCGTTCGATTAACCAGTGCAGGCAAGGAGGCCTGAACCAAATGCAATATCTGCTCATGATCTATCAAAATGAAACCCAAGCGGGCCAAATGACGGAAGCCGAGATGGGGAAGATGTACCAGGAATACGGCGAATTAACCCAAAGCATCACCAACAGCGGAAATTATGTTGGCGGCAACCGTTTATACCCGACGGCCAAAGCAACGACGGTCCGTGTGCGCGACAACAAGAAGCTGGTGACAGACGGCCCCTTCGCGGAAACCAAGGAGCAGCTTGGGGGCTACTACCTGGTGGAGGCGAAGGATCTGGATGAAGCTCTGGCGATTGCAGCCCGAATTCCCTCAGCCCGGCTCGGCTCCATTGAGGTACGGCCTATCTGGACTCGCGAGACGCAGGCTAAGGCTAGCTAGCGCCATGCTAACTCCACCATTTACCCTTGGCTCTATTCGAGCCAAGGGTGGTCTGGTGAATCTGGAACAAATCTATCGCGAAGAGTCGGGTCGTATTCTTGCAACTCTGATTCGTCTGCTCGGTGGTTTTGATCTCGCCGAGGAGGCGCTTCAGGACGCGTTTGCGGTGGCTTTGGAACAGTGGCCGGAGCAGGGAACGCCGGAAAATCCGCGGGCGTGGCTCATCTCGACGGCTCGACACAAGGCCTTGGACCGCCTGCGGCGGCAGGCACGATTCGAAGACAAGCAAGGCGAATTGCAACGCCTCGCCGCAGTCGAGCAAGAGCTTTCCCAGGATACGGAAGATGAAATGCTTGGTCGATCCAAAGCCCGTAGTGATCCATTCAATGACGATCGCCTTCGCCTCATTTTCACCTGCTGTCATCCCGCGCTGGTGATCGAAGCGCAGGTGGCGCTTACGCTGCGAACGTTGTGCGGGCTTGCCACAGAAGAAATCGCGAAAGCTTTTCTGGTTCCTTTGCCCACCATGTCGCAGCGCCTGGTTCGAGCGAAACAGAAGATCCGCGATGCCGGCATTCCTTACCGTGTTCCTCCGCAAGCGGAACTGGCCGAGCGGCTGGCGGCGGTCATGCTGGTCGTATATCTGGTGTTCAATGAAGGCTACAACGCGGCTGCGGGCGATGCCCTGATTCGACGGGAGCTGTGCGCGGAAGCCATTCGCTTGGGCCGTTTGATGTGCGAGCTGTTGCCCCAGGCTGCGGAAGCACGAGGTCTCCTGGCATTGATGCTGCTGCATGATTCGCGACGCGAGGCCCGTCTGAGCGCGTTGGGAGACTTGCTGCTCTTGGAGGAGCAAGACAGAAGTAAATGGAATCAGGAACAGATTCGCGAGGGGCTGGAGCTGACAGAAACGGCGCTCCGCGATGCTCCGCCGGGTCCGTACTCAGTCCAGGCGGCGATTGCGGCGGTTCATGCCCGAGCGGCGCGTCACCAGGATACAGACTGGCAGCAAATTGTCGGGTTGTACGATGTGCTGCTCCGCATCCAGCCATCTCCCGTGGTCGAGCTCAATCGTGCAGTTGCCGTGGCGATGGTGCAGGGTGCGGCGGCGGGATTACGCCTGCTGGAGGAACTGGAAAAACGAGATGAGCTGCGCGGATACCACTTACTGCCCGCCGCGCGCGGAGACTTCTCCAGACGGCTGGAACGCTGGCCTGACGCGGCGGAAGCTTACCGTCATGCACTGAGGCTTGCCAGCAATGACGCGGAACGCAGGTTTTTAGCCAAACGGCTGGCTGCGGTGGAGGACAAGCTGCGTTAGCTATTTCGCGGGAGGGTTTCCATAGAAGAATGCCGTAGGAGCCAGTACTTTCCCGCCATTGCTGCTCGATACCTTTAGCGTGTGGAGTGGACCTGACACGTCTTCTGGCGTGAACGTTACAATGTATTGGCCCGCGAGCAGGTTCGCGATTCCGGTGACAGCATCTGGAAAATTCTTTTTCGTGCTAAAAAAGGTGGTCCCGCCCGTTTCGGTCCCCAGGCGCTGGATGTTGGTTTTGCCCGCGTCATAGGCGTGAAGGCGTTCTTTTTCCATCGCGCGATCAAAATTGCGGTCGCCCTCGCCTCCCCCGCCGTTGTCGCCAGCATGGATGGAAACGTAGGTATTTCCAATCGTGTTATCGGTAATTCCATTGAACTTGGAGTCTTCTAACCCAATCACAAAAGTAGCGATATGCATCTGTTGTGCTACAGCAATGAACTGTTGCACGCGGCCTTCCACGGTTGAGTTCACCTGAATTCCAAACCCTGGACTGTGCGCCCACGGGTCGCGAAAAGTCACGATTACGCGGCGGGCAGGGCGCGCATCTGCATTCATCATGTAAAAGACAGCGTCGAAAACGCTCCTGCCAGCCACGCTGTAGGTTTGCAACGTGTCTCGCGCTCCTTCGTTTCCGGTCGAGGTGGTCTGCAGATCGAAGTCAAAAGCGTCGTTCAGGCCCGCGTTTCGGTCCAATCCCTCAATTGTCTTAACCAGTTCATCCGGATCCTGCTTCCATTCCAGTCGGTCGGACGGCCACGGTTTCTTGCCCCTTGCCGTGACCACAAAGGCCTCATCCACTTTGGGCCGCACCATTCTCTTAACCAACTCAATCGCAGCTGCCTGTTGCTGTGAGAACGTCGGTGTTGACCCAAGCAACACGATGGCCAGGTGTAATGGAACATCCTGAGCCTTGAAAATCTGCAGTGGCTGTACGGCGTGGCCGCTATCCAGGATGGCGAACTGATCTTTGGTGAGCCCTGTAGCCGGATTTCCGCTTCCGTCGGTGGCCGCGACGAGTACCGGTACAAAGCGTGGACGCCGAGCGGCGGGTTGGGTCGGGTTGAGTTCTGGAGTGGTTGTTTGAACATTGTTTGCCGCAGGAGTCGCTGGTTTGGAGGCTTCCTCAGACCCCGCAGCCTGGGCAAGAAGATTGCTCGCTAAAAAACCTGAACTCACGACCGCGATCAGTATGGAAATAGCCCGTTTCATACATATCCTCCAAAGCACCTCGATCCTAATCGACACGCGCGGTGGGGGCAAGCGTCTACTTCATCCCTTCCAAAATCGAACCAACAATCCCCCCAACCACGCCGCCCTGTGTCGTTTGGCGTTCCGGAGACGGCATATATTCCATTAACTGGTGCGCCAGCTTCGAGATAGGCAGCGTCTGCAGCCAGACTTTTCCCGGGCCGTTGAGCGACGCGAGAAATAAGCCATCGCCGCCGAAGATCATGTTCTTGATTCCCGGCACCGTCGTGATCTGGAACGACACGCTCGACTCGAAGGCGCCCACATGACCCGGGTGGACCCGGAGGTTTTCTCCGGGGCGGAGCTCTTTCAAAATCACTTCGCCCGACAGCTCCAGCCACGCCGTCCCTTGTCCGCTAACTTTCTGGAGCAGAAACCCGTCTCCGCCAAAAACTCCGGCGCCCAGCGACTGTTGGAAGCCGACTCCCATCTGCACCTGCGGCGTCGCACACAGGAAGCCGTGCCGGTGAATCATGAACTCGTGCCCCGGGCCAACCTCCACGGGAAGAATGTGCCCCGGAACCTTGGTGGCAAACGCGATTTGGCCCTGCCCACCCATGGCGCGATATTCCGTCATGAACAGAGTTCCGCCTCCCGCCACGCGCTTCAACACACCAAACAAGCCGCCTCCGCCGCCAAACTGCGTGTGCGTGGTCAGCTGAATCGCGCTCGACATCCAGGAAAGTTCTCCCGCTTCGGAAATAATGGATTCGTTCGGATCCAGCGTGAACTCCAGAACCGGCATGGTCGTGCCTACGATGGTGTGCTGCATGGGAAGCTCCTTAGAAATGAGGCCGGTCTGACAACCCGAGGGTCGGCGTCAGAATCGGTATCGCGACGCTAGTATACAAGGCTGGCGAAAGCTTGAGATCTGGGCTGGGATGAGATACGAAATTCTAGCGGGAGGCGGTGACTGGCGGGATCAAGAACGCGCCTGCTTTGCCCGCCAGCGGCTCACCAGATCGTTGGCTGCGGCAGGCCACTCCGGAAACTGAAACTGGAGTCCAGACTGCAACAGTAGCCAGGGAACCACCCGCCGGCTCTTAAGGATCAGTTCGGTTTCCGTTCGCAGGAACAGAGCGCCGATTTCCAACATCGGTCGGTTTGCCGACAGTCCGAATTGAGTTCCCCAGGCTTGCCGCAGAGAACGCATAAATTCTCGATTGGGCAAAGGGTTCGGCGCCGCGAGATTCACCGGGCCTTGTATCTCTTCATGCTCCACCAAGTAGTCGATGCTGCGAATGAAATCCGCCTCGTGAATCCAGGAGACGAACTGCTCTCCGGAACCCGCAGTGCCGCCAAGGCCGAAGCGCACGAGCCGGAGCAACTCTGCGAAGATTCCACCGGCATCGGGACTCATTGTAATAGCGCTGCGCAGAGCGACTTTGCGTGTGCGCGGCGTAGTTGCCGAGAAAAACGCTTCCTCCCAGCTAGTGGCTACGTCGATACTGAACCGCCACGTCGAAGGAGCATTCGGCTCATTGCCGCCAATCTCGCCGGTCGCCTCGTCCATCTCTTTGTCGAGAGCGTGCCGATAGATTGTCGCCGTGCTGGCGTTCATCCATAGGCGAGGCGGATGCGGCATCTGTCCAATCGCCTTGCCGAGCACTTCCGTGCTTTGAACTCTGGACGCCTTAATCGCCTGTCGATTTGCCGCGCTGTAACGGCAATTGACGCTCCGTCCAGCGAGATTGATCAGAACATCGGCGTGCTCTAGTTCCACGGTCCAATCACCGATTGTGGCGCCATCCCACCGAACCACTTGCCAGGGGGTCGATTGCGGCGTCCGCCCGAGAACCACAACCCGATGCCCCTGGCCGTGGAAATGACGAGCGAGCATATTCCCGATCTGCCCCGTGCCACCGGGAATCACGATCCGCAGGGGCTTCATGCAGTGGCCTCCGGAAGTGGTTCTTGCTCACCGTAAACGATCTCCATCAGGTCGGTAGCGATCTTGCGAACAGGCCGCAGCAACGGGAGGCTGGAGAACTTGATCAGGTTCACGACGATGGACAAGCTTTTCTGAAACAGCTGGCGCGTCCTGGTTTGCTTCGGCGACGTGTCATAGATCCAAAACAACAGAATTCCCATTTGATAGAGCCACAGCACGCGCGGCAAGTGTGGTTTCAAGTCTTCCGGTACCCGTGTTCTCGATCCCTCGATTGCCCTCGCAAAGAATGCAATATCCCGCTCCCGAATTTCGCGTCCTGCTTCGCTGAATGGCGACAAGGGGTGCTGCGGGTCGATATGTGCCGAAAGTGCTGTCAACAGTTTTCGATTGGGGGCAAAGTACTCGAGCTTGACCTCAATTCCCGCCTGCAGTCGCGGTTCGAGGCCTGTGGTCTTAGCGAGAGCGGCTTCCCGCAGCGGAGCCATCTCCGCGTCCGAGCGCTCGTAGAAGCCCATCACAAGAGCTTCTTTGGAATCGAAGTAGTAGTAAGCAGCACCAAGCGCCATACCCGCCGCTTTGGCGATATCCCGCATGGTGGTGTTCTCAAAGCCGCGCTCGCTGAAAAGGGCGAGTGCGGCTTCAAGGATGCGACCCCGTGTTTCTTCGGACTTCTTAGCGGACGATTTGGCCGCTGGCGTTCCGGCGCTCGTTGCAGGGGACTTTTTCATGGCTCAGCCTCGAATGATTAGAGTTGTGGCGCCGGTGTTGCCATTGGAGCGGCCATCGGGTTCGGCATCGGATTCTGCGATGGATACGCGAACGCCGGCGCGGTTCTCACTTGAGCTCGCTTCCGCATGCGGGAGAACACAAACAGATTAAAGAAGTGCATCCCTCCCAGGACCAGCAAAACGACGCCCATCTTGTCGCTTACAAGCTCAATGGCGGACCGCAGAGTGACCAGGTTTTCCGTCGTCTTGAGCGCGAGCGTGACGTAGCCAATATTGATGAGGTAAAAACCGACGACCAGCAAGTGGTTGACGGAATCGGCCAACTCCGTATTTCCGTGGAAAGCATCGACCAGGAAGACGCGCCCGTTCTTATGCAGCGTCCGTGCGACCCATATGGTGACCGCGAGGCTGATCAGCAGGTAGCTCACATAGCATCCGACGATGTACATGGCGAACTCCTTTAGAATCCGTATTTGAACATGTTCAAATACAGAATGTACCGATTCGCCTTGGATGTCAAGAGAAAAAGTGAACGTGTTCAAAACAGGGAGTTTAGCCAGAGATAGGCGAAAGTGTCCCCGGAGTCTTCTCATTCCAAGCGGCGCTATCGGCGAGTTTGTTGTTTTGGGTGAGTCCCTACTGCAGCAGGTTTCTCAGCACAGCCACTTCCGCCGCAATCCCCGTCCGGATCGCTGGCTCCGCATCGGGCGCGAAAAACGGAGAGTGATTCGAGGGCAGATACTCTCCCGCCGCCTTCGCCGCCGCCAGCTTTTCGGGGTTCGCTCCGCCGAGGTCGAAGTACAGCGACGGAATTCCCTGCGCGATGAAATACGAGTAGTCCTCCGAGGCCGTGATGGGCTCGTCGCTGATTACGTCGTCCTTGCCCAACGCCGACTCCAGCGGTTCTCGCAGGCGCTGTTCCAGAGCGGGATCGTTGTAGACCGAATCCACTCCTCCGATGCGCTCAATCAAGGGTTCTTTCGGAGATCCCGCCGCCACCGCTTCCGCCTTCACAATTCGCGGGATGGCTGCGAGAAGTTGTTGTCGCACGTCGGCTTTGAAGCTCCGCAGCGAGAGTCCCAGCTCGGCATGATCGGAAATGATGTTATTCTTCGTGCCCGCGAGCACGTAACCCACGGTGACGACGGCCATCTCTCCCGGTTTTACTTCGCGGGAGACGATCGTCTGTAGTGACAGAATGGTCTTGGCTGCGAGAACGACCGGGTCCACGGTTGTGTTCGGTGCGGAGCCGTGCCCGCCTTTGCCGTACAGCGTGATACGTAGGGCATCGGAATTGGCATCGTACGTCCCGGCGACGACTCCTACTTTGCCCGCAGGGAGCGCGTTGGCGACGTGGAGGGCTATGCCATATTTCGGTTTCGGAAAGCGTGTGAACAACCCATCCTCGATCATCCGCTTAGCCCCGAAGATGGCTTCCTCGGCTGGCTGGCCAATCAGCATCAGAGTGCCGTGCCACGTATTCTTGCTATGCGCCATGACGGCTGCCGCACCCACCAGAGATGCCATGTGCACATCGTGGCCGCAGGCATGCATTACCGAAACATCGTGCCCCGCATCGTCCTTGGCGTGAACCTTGCTGGCATAGGGCAGGCCAGTCTTTTCTTCCACGGGCAGCGCATCCAGCTCCGTGCGCAGCATGATCACCGGCCCCGCGCCGTTCTTCAGGAGGGCGACGACCCCGGTACCTCCCACGTGTTCCGTCACTTCATATCCCAGCCCCCGTAACTGCTTCGCGAGCTTCGCAGCCGTTTCCGTTTCGTGAAAGGAAAGCTCAGGATTCTGGTGCAGATCGAGATAAAGGGCGTGCGAGTCGGCAAAGACGGAGTCTACCTCTTTGAATGCGGAAGCCGAGGATGCGGAAGCCGAGGACGCGGAAGGCGAGGACGCGGAAGGCGTTTGCGCCCATGCGCAGGCAGTTAGGAGTACAAGCAGCAGGTACTTGGTTGGTTTCATCGTGCAGGGATGATAGCGGGAGCGTTGCAGGGGCTGCAATAGACGACTCGTGAAGTCGGCTCCACTGCCGGTTGCGAGTCAGGTTGAGACGATATCGCTCCGCGCGCTATTCCTGCCCGCAGCTAGCTGGCTTTTCTTTGTTGGTTCTCCGTCGCGTCCCGATCTTCTTTGGGACCATCTTCTTTGCGACGATCTTCTCTGGAACGATCTTCTGCGGCCCATTCGTACCCGACGACCGCCGCATGAATTGCCTGGTCAAAAAACTGGTCCAGCAATAGTGAGAGTTCGTGTTTCTCTTCCAGGTCCAGCAAGCGGCCCGGGAACGACATGTCTTCGATGAATTCCCGCAGGTTGCGCTTCGTCAAAACGATGACCCAGACCAGCTCGCTCAAGGGCACGTCCTGCTCCGCGCGACGGCCGCCAATGGCTGTATAACGCTGCTCCACATCGCTTTCACTCTTGTTCATCAGCCACGTGCCCAGGTGCCGGTAGATTTCACACACGGCATCGTGCAGCTCCTGGGGTGGCACGTTGCGGTAGGCTCCTGCCCGCTCCGACATTTGTACCTGGCGCACAAGTCCGGCTGCGAGATTGTTGGAGTGGTACTGGATGAGTTGGACCAGCTTGTAGGTCACCATATTTGCCTCGTTGATATGAGATGTCCCGTCGATTGTCATCCGGCGCGGCAACCCCCGGTTAGGATCAGAATCGCAAGCGGTTGTGATTGAAGTCACGCTCAGGGCGCAGTCGTTCGAGTGGGCAGGTTCGTATCTGGCACGGCGTCAGCCGTGCCGAGAGCCGGAAAACAATGGGGCTTTCGCACCTGAGGAAATTGATCTTGCCCCCATTCGTCCGTGGGCTTGCCGATCTATATCTAGATTAGCGATATTAGCGTTTCTGCATAAACTCCCTAATGTCTGTATAGATGGGGCAACGGAACCGAGTCCGGACAGATAATGGAGGCGCGGGCGTCCCCGCCCGTGCGCTTGCAAGAGTGCCATTGGAAGTACATGCGAGCAGGAATTGTCGAGCCCGCACAGGCGAGGTTCTTAGCCCGCCCTGAGCGAAGCGAATGGGCCCGCGCCTCCACTGAGCCTCGTATAGGAAGGGACGTTTTCGGGCGGCGCAGCGCTCCAGCCTTGCGATCACAGGCCCACCATGGCTCCCGGCTTCAGCCGGCGAGGTAAAGGTGTAGCTCAAGCAGCTGGGGGAAATCCACGCTCCGTATCAGGGTATGGCTTCAGCCATACCGCAGCTGCCTCGTTAGGGCCTTGCCTTCAGGCGCTGCACCCGGCGACTTCCGCCTTGATGTAAAATCCAACCGAATCATAGTTTGGAATACAGAATGACCCAAGAACAATCGTCCTCCGCTCCAACAGTGTTCGGCTTCGCCAAAAATCTAGCGGAAGCCTCAATTGTGTTGGCTACCGGCCTATTTATTCTCGGGTACAGCTATTTGTACGGCTACTACCGCGCCTTCGGACTATCCCCTGACGACCTCAATTTGTCGGTGAACACTGTGCTTGTTCATTCAATTCCAGTCATCAGGAATACCGTGTTTGTAATCACTTCAATATGCGTGCTGCTGGCAATTGGCACTTTCCGCAAGAGCGCGCGGATTCTGGACAAACCAGCATTCGTCTTGTTACTACTTTTTGTCGTAGGACTTGCAGCTTCATGGTATGGCAGTTGGGTCGGGCGCGGCAACGCTCTGCGCGATACGCACCTGTCAACTTCTACTCTTCCGTATGTGACGTTTGACGGCGACGAAGATGCGGAGCAGGGTATGTGCAATTTCGCTGAGAGCAACTATAGATTACTCGGGCGAACCAATGAGTGGGCTTACGTTGTGATTCCTGTAGATGACAATCAGGATATTGCTGCGACAAATATTCGCGTATGCAGCTTTTCTAACGCACACATACACGCAATGAGACTCCAAGTAGGCCTGGAGGGAAAGTGATGAAGAAAAACAGGGTACTGTGCCGCCTTTCGCTGAGCTGCTTGCTGATATCAGTTCTTCGCGCAGACACATTGACTCTTCGGAACAACTCGGAAATAAATGGACGCGTCAGCTATTCGGACGGTGCCTTCACCGTTGCGGCACGATACAAGGCCGGCTCACAAACAAGGACTTTCGACAAACTGGAAGTACGTGTGCTCGAACTCAACAAGCGTGATTTCAATCCGGGTGCCCCGCCCAAGGAAGTCAGCATATTTGACGAACGCGCATCAGCTACCAAGGATGCTTCTCACGATACGAGTCAGAAGAAGCCACCCAAAGCTAACAGCGATTCCACCATGCACGATCACTCAAGTTCCAGGCATTCAGTTTTCGCAGGTGACTACGATCCGACAGCCGATGTTATTTGGCTACGCAACAAAACGAAGCTTGTTGGGCGTCTGGTAAAAATAGAAAATGGGCAGATCACTTTTCAAAGCGGGAAGAAAGATAAGAGCCTCCAATCTGGGGAAGTGGCAACTGTTGCTATCGCACCTAACTAGATTGTCTGGCTCCGAATGTTGCATTTATTGCTTCGCAGTGGCGCTTCTATTCGCTGTTCCGCCACCTTGTCATGGACAAGTGATCACACCACCGCCTCTCGCAGGCGACTCAGCAAACTTGTCTAAGCTGACTACCCCAGTGGAAGTGGAGTTCCGCGACGGGCGAACGGTACAAGGTTCTGGTTTCTTTTATCTGGAGTACAAGCCCATTGAGGGTGAGACGGAAGGCCTGCATTGGCATGATGTCACCCACATGTATCTAGTCACCGCGAAGCATGTGATTCAACCAAACCGGCTTGGAGATATAGTGCGTCTTACCTATGCATTGCGCGTCGGTGACGGAGACCACACTGTATGGCACCGCCTCAATCTGGATGGGAAGACACTTGGGATGAGACTTCACCTCTGCAAAAAGGAAGCAACAGATGTCGCCGTGGTGGACATATACGAGCAATGGACAGACGAGATGAAAAAGAGTGCCGATCTGCAAGCGCATTTTCTTGGTGCCAGCGCAGTGAGCCCGGAAAAATTTCCCGGCCGGACGCCAGCAGAAATTCAGCCCGGCGACGATGTTATGGTCATTGGCTATCCTCTTGGCATGGACGACCCTTTCAACAAGCTCCCGATTTTCAAGAGAGGGCTACTCAATACACCAATCGGAATGCATTTCGACGGCAAGGACGCTTTTCTGTTCGATTTCAAATATTACGATGGGGCTTCGGGCAGTCTGATCATAGCGAAGTCACCGCAGATTTTTGTCACCAAGGAGGGCAAAGTTGCGTTCTCCAACTATTCCGACTTTGTCTTCTTGGGCGTCTATGAAGGTGAAGAGTACCGAACCGACGACCCGACACAGCGGCCCGACCTGGGGCTTGGGTGGTATTACTACAACGTTGAGGAAGCCATAGGGAACCCTCCGTTTTCCCACTAGACAACGGATGATGGGCCACGACAAGCCGCTAGATCTGGCACCCACCCGCCCTCTCCGGTAAACTAAACACTTCTCATGCTTGATCTAGCCTTCGTTCGCGACAACCTGCCCCTGCTCGAAGAGAAGCTGCGCCAACGCGGAATGGACCCTGTCGAGGTCCTCAAAGACTTCCGCGAGATCGACACCCAGCGCCGCTCCGCCATCACGCAGATGGAGACGCTGAAGGCCGAGCGCAACCGCGCCTCCGAGGAAATCGCGCGCGCGAAGAAGGCTGGACAGGATGCATCCGCTCTGGTCGAACAGACCAAAGCCGGACGCGAAAGGTTGCAGGAACTCGAAAATGCCGTCGAAGAGCAAGACACGCGCCTGCGCGATCTCCTGACCGGAATTCCCAACCTGCCGCACGCCTCGGTGCCGCCGGGCAAATCCGCCGAAGACAACGTGGAAGTCCGCCGCTGGGGCACACCTCCCAAACTCGATTTCGCCGCCAAGCCACATTGGGAACTCGGCGAACAACTCGGCGTGCTTGATTTGGAACGGGCCACCAAGCTCACCGGCGCGCGTTTTGCTGTGTATTGGGATCTCGGCGCCAAGCTGGAGCGCGCTCTCGCCAACTTTATGCTCGATCTCCATACGCGCGAGCACGGCTACACGGAAGTCCTCCCGCCGTATCTGGTGAACTCTGATTCGATGTACGGCACGGGCCAATTGCCAAAGTTCGCCGCTGACTTATTCAGAGTCCCGCACGGCGAAAAAGACTTGTGGCTCATCCCCACGGCAGAAGTCCCCGTCACGAATCTTTACCGCGACGAAGTGCTGGATGTCTCGCGTCTTCCGGTCAGCCTCACGGCCTACACGCCGTGCTTCCGCAGCGAGGCGGGGTCGTACGGCAAAGACGTGCGCGGCATTATCCGCCAGCACCAGTTTCAAAAAGTGGAACTCGTCAAGTTCGCGCATCCCGAGCGTTCTTACGACGAACTCGAAAAACTCACCGCGAACGCCGAGCAAATCCTTCAGAAGCTAGGACTGCATTATCGCGTGATGGCGCTCTGCGCCGGAGATATGGGATTCTCTTCCGCGAAAACCTACGACATCGAAGTCTGGCTCCCCGGGCAGCAGGTCTTCCGCGAGATTTCGTCGTGTTCCAACTTCGAGGCCTTCCAGGCCCGCCGCGCCAACATCCGTTTCAAGCCGGAAGGCAAGAGCAAGACGGAATTCGTTCACACGTTGAACGGCAGCGCGCTCGCCGTCGGTCGTACGTGGCTGGCCGTCGTCGAAAACTACCAGCAAGCCGACGGAAGCGTTATCATTCCAGAAGCGCTGCGCCCATATATGGGCACGGACCGTATCACGCCCAAGAAGTTCTAGGAAGACTTGTGTGGAAGCGAAGCTTGCTCCGCTCAGGCGGCCAAACCAGCCGTCGAACGCAGCATCATTGCCAGCGAAGGGACTGCGGCATACACTTGGAACGCATTGATAACATTACGACATTGCCCAGCTCTCCGGCGCAGCCGATGAATTCCGTTTGGCGCACAATTCGAGGCTATATCTGGTGGTCGTACGAGCGGGGCAGCCTGCACTACGACATTATGGTCACCCTGATCCTCGTTTTCGTGTTTTTCTCGCCCTATGTGCTGCATTTCAATGACACTCCTACCGTGCGCAATCCGCAGGCTACAGGCGTCAACGTAACTCCGGATGGTAGGGGTGGCTTGGTCTACCAGATCGCGTCTGCGGCCGTCCCAGGGGCCAAGGATGCGGATATACGAAGTGAGCTGCTCCGCGTGATCGAGCCGATCGCTGGCGAGGTCAGCATCACCAGATACGAGGCGGTCAAAGACCCCTCCGGCCGCATCCAAAGCTACAGGGTTTGGGTCGAGCGATAGGAATCTTAAGCCTGCGCTCGGCTCGAGATTCCACGGCAGGAAAGCCATTACAATCATGAACTTACGTCTCTATAAGACTCTCGCATCTTGGGTTCTGTTCGCTGGCGCCGCGTTTGCCCCTGCGGCGTTCGCCCAATCGGATAACGCGGCTCTGGAGAAGGTTCTGACCCAGATGGATAGTGTTTCCAAAGACTTCCGCTCGCTGGAAGCCAGTTTCGTGTGGGACCAGTACACGAAAGTCGTGGACGAGACGGACAGCAGCAAGGGAAAGATCTACTTCAAGCGCGACGGCAGCGAGACCACGATGGCAGCGGACATCAGCGAGCCTTCCCCTAAGTATGTTGTTTTCAGCAATGGGGAAGTGAAGATGCTAAATCCGAAGATCGACCAGGTGACTTTGTACAAAGCCGGCAAGAATCGCGCGGAGATCGAGAGCTTTCTCGTGCTCGGTTTTGGCGGGCGCGGCCACGATCTTGGTAAGTCCTATGATCTGAAATACTTAGGGACGGACAAAATTGGTACAGTAGAGACCGCCAAACTCGAACTGGTGCCCAAGTCGGAGAAGGCGCGCGGCAAGTTTTCGAAGATCATCTTGTGGATCGACCCAGCGCAAGGCATCTCTTTGCAACAGCAGTTGTTCCAGCCCGATGGGGATTTTCGCCTGGCTAAATACTCAGAAGTCCATATGAATCAAAAACTTCCAGACGGTGTCTTCAAACTCAAGACAACCAACAAAACGACCTACCTGTCTCCGCAGGGATAATCAGGTTGGCAATCGCGGGTACAGGTACTTTTTCCTGCAAATTTAGGGGGTGCAAATTGGAGGAAGGGCGCTATACTCCTGATTCGGCCCCTGATTTTCACAGGCCCAATCGCTGACGTTCGGCTTTTGCGTGATCTTCTGGCGAGCGTGAGCCGGGAATTGAGAAGTATGGCGAAAGTCTTTACCATCCCGGTTGTACCGATGGCCCTCCGCCGCCGCCGCGTTGCGGTGGGAGACAACCGCTATGTGGAAGGTCAGCGGATGATCGTGGAAGCGATGAAGTACCTTGCGCAGGCTGATCCCGTTGCGAATCGCCCAGCCGTCGAATTCCTCTCCGAGCACTTCCGTACGCGCTTCCGCATGAGCGATTCGCCCATGTCGTAGGAGTTCGTCCTGATGGAAGCACCCTTGTCCCCAGCCGAGTTTCTTCTTTAAAACGAGTAACGCAGGCCGAACTGCATGACGCGGGGATCCGTCAGCGTGCGCACATACTTCCCGAATGTACTGATGCTGACGAGCGACTCGTTCGAAACCGCCTCTGCGGCGTCAAAGCGTACGGAGTTCGTCACGTTGAAAACCTCCCACGAGAAGCGAAGCTCCTGCGACTCTTTTGGCTTCCACGTCTTGCCAATGCCGGTGTCGATACCGAAGTAGCCAGGGCCGCGGAAGGTGTTTCTCTGGCCGGCCTCTCCTGGATAGGTCGAGCGGAAGACGGGCGAACCGCTCGCAGGATTTAGATCAAGGCTCTGTGGATTCCGGAAAATGTTCGGGTCTCCACCAGAATCGCGGAAGACGCCTGTTGTGGGCTTGGGACCCACCAATACCGACGATCCCTGGAAACTGAAGTTGGTTGACCAGCCCGCGCCGGTTCCGACGGTGAAGGGGAATCCGCTGGTCCAGCGGGCGAGGCCATTAAATCCCCAGCCGCCCAGAATCGCTTCCATGATGCCGTGTGAACCTGCGCCCCAACGGCGACCCTTTCCATACGGGAGGTCCCACACCCAATTTGTGTTGAATTGATGTTTGGTGTCGAAGTCGGAAACGGCGCGCCACAAGTTGGGGCTCCATGTGTTGATCACCTGGCTATTAAAAGCGAGGCCAGAGTTTTCAAAGCCGGTGACGCGTTCGGCGTTGGAACCGACATCGATCGATTTCGAGTAGGTGTAGTTCAGATCGAACTGTACTCCGTGATTCTGAGGATGCCGCAAGGAGATCTGCGCGCCGTGGTACGTGCTGGCACCCTGTGAGCGCCACGAGTAGAGCGATGCGAACTGTGCCTGGTAATAGCGGAATGGCACACCGTTTCCAGTTGGTCCGCCGGTTCCTGAACAAGCAGGTGTGCAAAACACATCCGCGTTCTCAATCGCGAGAGTTTCGTTGTGCAAGTTGCAGAAGAACAAGTCGTACATATTCTGTGTGGCGCTAGGAATGCTAGGAGCGGTTCCCGGTGAACACTGCGTGGAGCCGCCACCTAACGCCAGCTTGCCCGCTCCAGCGGCCAAGGGGAACAAATCTTCCCAATAAGGTATAGGGGCGAGGTTTTCGATGTGGGTTCCGGCTTCACCCAGTTTCGCGAACTGCGTAGCTGCCGCGAAATAGCTGGTCTTGGATTGTGGGTCCACGAGATTCAAGGGTTCCGCCATATCGGCTTCCTGCAAGAGCCGCCGTCCCAGCCGTCCCGTGTAGGTGGCTTCCAGCACGAGACCTTTCCCCAACTGCCGAGTGAAGGAAAGATCGAAGACGTGCGAATACGGCGTCTTGAGCTTGTCGTCCAGACCCCAGGCGATGGCTAGGCCCGCGCCTTTAGGGTCTCCGGACGGCGTATAGGGAAAGGGTCCCGGTGGAGCAGGAGTGATCAACCCTGGGATGGCATTCAATCCGGAGAAGCGGGGGGCTCCGTCCACGGTTTGGATTCCCGCGGGATTGTCCTGCGTGGTGGTCAGACCGTAGGAACCTTGGCGGTCGAAGGTATTGATTACGCCTTCGCCAAAGTGGTCAAAGTACAGGCCATAACCCGCGCGGATCGAGGTCTTGCCGTTGTCCGGAGAATAGGCCACGGCCAAGCGCGGAGCGAGATTGTGGTAATCCCAGTTCCAGATTGGCTTCCCATGGTTGGCTTGACCGGAGAGCGCGAACGTGACATCCGGCTGAGTAGTGATGCCTTGGGCTTGATCTCGTCCGCGCTGATTGAACCAATCGTGCAGGCTAAAGTTTGGGGCTACCTGGTTGCCACTAGTTTCATAGGGAGGCTGGAGCAAGGAATAGCGAAGGCCGAAGGTGACCGTCAGGCTTGGGCGCACTCGCCACTTATCCTGGACATACATTTCGCTCTCCAGCGATTGGAAATGCCTCGGAACCAGTGCTCCCGATGGCAGAATCGCTCCCGTCTTGTCTTTCACAGTAGTCGCGGAAACCTCGCTGATAATTCCCGCCAGAGCGATCGCGGCAAAGTCGTAGGAGGTGCCGAAGCTGCCCTGCACCGCGGGGAATCCAGCTTGGATCGCAGGATCCAGACTACCGCCGTTTCCGGAAATAAAGGAAGGATTCAACCAGAACAGGTTTGTACTTCCTTCCGTAAAATTCTGCTGGTTGGACTGGCGATTGTCGTGAATTCTGCGCACGTTCCCGCCAAACTGCAACGTGTGGTTACCCCGAGTCCAGGAAAGATCGTCGGCGAAGTTGTGAACGGGCACGTTGTTGACAGCGGTTCGAAATGAACCGTCTAGCCCGGTTACATTGTCCAAGCCACGGAAATGGATGAAGTTCGAGGTGGCCGTTCCAGATTCACCTGTGCCTTGGCGGACAAACGCGTAGCGGAAATTATTGATGACACTGTTGCTGAGCAGTGCTGTGTAACCCACCGCTATGCCCTTGCTGTTGTTGGTTACAAACTGGTTGGGCGGGAGTCGGGGAAATTGCGGCGGTAGCTTTTCGTGATCGTTTTGCAAATTGCCGCGAACAAAGAGCGTATGTTTCCCGTCTTGCGTGAGATTGAAATCCAGTTTGGCGATGTAAGTATCGGTTTTTTGTGGATTTGCCGCAGGGAAGGTAAAGCCACGGAAATCGAGGCCATCAGAACCGTCACCGGCATCTGTATTCGGGGCAGGGTAGAGGTTGAAAACGGCGTTTGGATTGGGGTTGCTGGCCAGGTTAGCGACGAGAGGGTTTGCACCCGGACCTAGCGGGCAGGTTGGGTTCGGGCCAGCAAAGCAATTCTGGTCGAGAGATGCAAATTGCTTCGCTGAGAGCGTCGCAACCTTGCTGCCTGGGAATCTTGGATCGTCGGCGATAGTGACGCCGCCAGCATTTCCAACCGCGCAGTTCGCATCCGCGGATGGATCACAAAGATACTGGATGATTCCATTCCGGAGATTGCCGCTGGGCACCGTGCGCGTCGTTTGCAAGGACTCAGCTTTCCGCTGTCCTTCGTAGGCTCCGAAGAAAAACACTCGATCCTTCTTGATGGGGCCGCCAATGCTCGCCCCAAACGTGTTTCGCAGCTTCTTGCCGGCTCGGTTCGGGAGCCCTGCTCTCAGCTGCGCTTGTTTGTTGAACCAGTCGTTCGCTGCGGTGAACGTCGGGCGGTGGTACTCGTAAACCGACCCGTGAATGCTATTCGTGCCGCTCTTCGTAACCAGATTGACCTGCGCTCCCGAGGAGCGTCCCGAATCCGCGTCGGCGTTGCTGGTGGTGACGCGAAACTCTTGCAGGGAGTCGAGCGTGGTCCGCAATGCCCCTTCGAAAGCATAGCCGTTGAGCTGGTCGTTATTGTCCAATCCGTCGAGAGTAATGTTCGTCTGGTCGCTACGCGCACCATTCACCGAGCCACCGCGGCTATCGTCATTTTGCTGGGTGTGCGTCTTCTTGCCGATGTAAACCACACCCGGTTGCAAACTTAGAATGGCCGCCGGATCGCGGCCCTCGGAGGGCAAGTCGATTAGTTGTTTACTGTTGAAATTGTGCCCGAGCGTTGCGTCGGTAGTGTTCACAGCGGGGGTTTCCCCGGTGACTTCTACCGTTACTGCCTGCGTCGCCACTTGGAGAGTCAGATTCAGCGTGGCCGGACTGCTCACTTGCAGCACCACGTTGTTGCGCTTGACTGTTCCGAAACCGGGAGCGCTGACCGTGAGCTCGTAGGGCGCAGGGGGTACTTGGAGAAATTGGTAGTCGCCCCTGCCGCCGGTCTTGACGATACGGGAGAAGCCTGTCTGTGAGTTGCTCAACGTGACGTCCGCGCCCGCAATCAATGCGCCTTTCGCGTCCACGACGGTTCCGCTGAGCGACGAGGTGGCGCTCTGGGCCCAGGTTAGCGAGGCGAAAAAGAAAACAGAGACTAGCAGCAAAACGAAACGCGCGAGGCGGACCTGCTTCATAAACGGAGCTCCTGGAATACTAATTCCAATAACAAAACATTATGCGGCCTGAAAGAGGCCTTGATACGAACTTCAGACTGTGAAAGCTGCCGAACCGGTCGTCCGCCGCAGGGCAGGGCGTATGGCTTGACCAGTTGGGCGAAATGCTTACTCCGTATTCCTTGTTCCTTGGTTACACATTCTGCAACTGCGATGCCGATTTGGGCAAGCTCGAAAATCAGATATTTGCGATCATTTTCCTTCGCATTGTTTTGTCTTTCTCTGGTTTCGAGTAGATGTCCTACGGATTTCCGTAGCTTCCAGTTGCTCATCTTTTGAGGTGTTGCTCTTTTCTGCGCCAGCAAACTGCGGCGGCGAGAATCACGACCGGGTACGCTTCCAGCGTATAGCGCGGCTCGGGATTCTCCAGACTTCCCAGGAAGAGAGTACGCATAAGAAAAAACAGTAACAATAGGCCTGCGTGTTGTGTAGTGAACCAATGTACAGTGAACCGGGATCGTCGCGGGCGCTTGAAAATAAATCGCGCAAAGCCAACGATTGCAGCCGCCAGGTAGGCGAGGTTGAGCAATCCGAATCCTAGAGAAGTCGAGGCAGAGACGGGGCCGGCATCGAATTCCCACCAGCGCGTATCCGCGGGAAGCAGCTCTGTGCGCGGGCGCAGCCACATGTCGGCCATGCGGAGAAATGGGAGTCTGACCCAATAGCGGAACGGAGAGCGATGGATGCGCTCCTGGGCCAGAGCCTCCAACTGAGCGTCCAGCTCGGGCGTCATGTCGTGGTCGGTGTTGTAGTCGTCGAAGATTTGCTGGGTGCGCTGGTACTGCTCGTAGCTGTCGAAGGCGCGCTCGGGCAGCAGGTTGGTGTCGATTTCTTCACCGGGTTCCGCCCAGTAAAATTCTTCGGTTGAAACATAGTCGACGATCCACGTCTTGACCCAACGGTTGAAGCCGTTAGGGACGAAGTCTCCGGGCATGTTGGCATAGCGCGGGGCAAGAGGCTGGAAGACGTGGAAGGTGCGCCAGTTGCGGATGGTCCAGGGGACAAGGCAGAGAATTGTGGTTGTGCCGAAGACGAGCGCGGCGACAAATTCTTGTTTGCGCCGGTGAATCAGGAACAAAATTCCGAGATAACCGCCGATGGCCGCGAGGAGAAGCCCGCCATCGGGACGAAGGAGAATGGCGGCACCGGTGGCGAGGCCGCAGCCGATCCAGGGTTTCCAGCGTCGGAAGACTTTAGTTGGCTGCTCGACCTGATTCAATCTTCGTAATCCCGCAATCGCGAAGTTGAACGCGAGAGCCGTAAAGAACACCTCCAGCGTTTCGGTCAGCACGGCAGCGGTGTAGTTGGCGAGGAAAGGGCAGAGGGCGGTGAGGGCAAAGGCGGCTTGTGCTGGACGATCGCCGCCCTGGCGATTCCACCAGCGTCGGGCGACGTCCGCCAGCAAGAAGCAGGTTGCCGTATCGACGACGACCTGAATCGCGATGACCGCGCGATAGCTTTCCATGCCAAAAAGCTTGAAAGCGATGGCCAGAAACGCCGGGTAGCCGGGCAGGCGAATGAGTGTGGGGACAAGGACGCCCGTGTCGGTTTGTCCGAAGACGCCGTGGGTGAGCCAGTTCTTGGCGATGTCGGCGTAGAGGAGCGAATCCGTGGTGACATGCGCAAACTTGACTGCGAAGAAGATGCGCAGTGCCAGCGCCGCCAGCGTAAATGAAAGGAAGAACCAGCGATGCCGCTGGAGAAGTCCGAGCACGACTTGACTATAGCGCGCCGGGGTCGCGGATGGAATGACTGCGTGTGTGCGGGGAGGTCGGGCGGTCCTTTCCCCCGACATTGACCCGCTAGCGGCTGGGACTTACGATGGAGGTTCTTACCATCTCATGCCGAAGCCAGTTTTCTATGATCCCCGCCGGGCGCGCTGGAAGCGGCTGCGCCGCGTGTTCGACGTGCTGGGCGTCACCATCTCGTTGCTCATTCTTTTCTTCGCCTACACGGCGCTGCGAAGCGAGTCTTTGCCGAAGCTCGTTCTGCCGTTGGAAAGACATAAGAACCACCCGCTGACGGAAAAGGAAAAAGAGAAAGATAAGAAGCGGCTGAAGGGGCAACGCGGGGCGCATCGTAAGTCGAAACTGCCGGGTTCGCAAGTCGCGCTGAACGGGGAAGAAGGCATTCGCGCGGCTTTTTATGTGACATGGGATGCGGGCAGTTACTCGTCGCTGCGGGCGTATGCCAAGCAGATCGATCTTCTGTTCCCGGAATGGCTGCATGTGCTGAGTCCGGATGGTCATTTGCAGGCAACCACGGCGCGGAACGAGCTGTTTGACGTTTTCGCGCCGGGCGGGTTTCAACCGGTGGATGACAAGGTAATGCCGTTTCTGAAGGCGTCCGCGGCGGAAACGGAAGTATTTCCGCTGGTGAATAATTTCGATCCGGTGAAGAACGACTTCGTACCTGGGGTCGCAGATTTCTTCGCCAGCGCGGACGGGCGTGCGAACTTTCGCAAGCAAATGCTGCAGTTTCTGGCGACGGATAAATATCGCGGAGTCATGATTGATTTTGAGGCGTTTCCCGCGAGCGCCCAGGCGAACTACAGAACTCTGCTGGCGGAACTTGCGGACGACTTGCACGCACGCAACATGAAGTTGTACGTCGCCGTGGAAGCGCACAACGACGACTACGATTTCGCCAAGATTGCCGAGCCTGTCGACGGCGTGGTGATCATGAACTACGACGAACACTTCCCGGGCGGAGCCCCCGGCCCGATTGCATCCCAGGAATGGTTTACCGCGAACCTTGCGCGGGCGATCAAAGCAATTCCGAAGAACAAGATCATCAGTGCAATCGGGAACTACGGGTACGACTGGGCCGAGAAGTCGAAAGCCACCGGCGGCGTCGAGGTGAACCGCTCGGTGCAGGAGGCCTGGCTGGGTGCCAGCGATTCGGAAGAAGATATAGCGTTCGACGGCGATGCGCTCAACCCACACTATAGCTATCGCGACGACGCCGGTCGACGCCATGATGTGTGGTTCTTGGATGGGGTGACCGCGCTGAACCAGATGCGAGCGGCACAGGCGCTAGGGATCGACACCTTTGCGCTGTGGCGTTTGGGAGCGGAAGATCATTCTCTGTGGCGTGTGTGGGATGCTCCGGGCGACGCTGAAGCGCCGGACAAATTGAAGGATGTGCCGCCGGGGCAAGATGTGGACATGGAGGGCGCGGGAGAAATCCTGAACATTGAAGCGCAACCCAGCAACGGCGTTCGTCAGGTGACTGTGGACGCTCAGAGCCATTTGGTGACCGACGAGTCGTTCACCTCGCTGCCTACGCCGTACCGGGTGGCACGTTATGGCGCCAACCCGAAGCAAGTCGCGATTACGTTTGACGATGGTCCCGATCCGGAGTGGACTCCGAAGATTCTCGACGTGCTGGCCAAGGACAACGTGAAGGCGACGTTCTTCGTCATTGGGCTGGAGGCCCAGAAGTTTCCATCGATAGCGCAGCGGATTTACAACGAAGGCCACGAAGTTGGAAATCACACGTTTACTCATCCCGATATCAGCGTGATTTCGCCGCAGTTGATGAAGCTGGAACTGAATCTCACCGAGCGCCTGTTTGCCAGCAGGCTGGGCGCCAAGACAATCCTGTTCCGCGCTCCCTATTCCGTAGATCAGGAACCGGATACTGCGGATCAGGTGCGTCCTTTGGAACTGACGCAGAGCCTTGGGTACATCACTGTGGGCGACCGCATCGACCCCAACGATTGGCGGACAAATCCGCCGCGATCCGCCGAGGAGATTACGGCTGAGGTGTTGCAGCATCTTCCTCCGTGCGATTCCGAGGACACTCGCTGCGGCAGTATCTTGTTGCTCCACGACGGCGGCGGCAACCGCAGCGCTACGGTGAAAGCCCTGCCACAGATCATCGCGGGTGTGCGCGCACGCGGCATTGAGCTTGTCCCCGTCAGCCAGTTGCTCGGCAAGACGCGCGCCGAAATCATGCCGCCACTCAGCGCGAACGAACGCTGGATCGCGCGCGTGGACTGGTTTGGCTTTGCCTTCGGCGAGTTTGTGATGATGGCTATTCCCGCGATCTTTTTTTTGGGCGATATCTTGATGATTGGCCGGCTCGTCTTTGTGGGAGCGCTTGCCGTTTTTGACCGCCTCCGAGAACGCATTTTTGCCACGCCAGAAAAACTGGCCGTCTTTCATCCGAATGTTGCCCTGCTCATTCCGGCGTACAACGAAGAAAAGGTGATCGAGCGCACGATTCTGGCAGCGCTGGATTCTGACTATCCCCACTTGCGCGTGATAGTGATTGACGACGGCTCCACGGATGCCACTCTGGAATGTGCTCGCAAGACGGCTCCGCTACAGGTGGAGTCGGGAAAACTCGTGATCCTGACCAAGCCGAATGGCGGAAAAGCGGACGCGCTGAATTTCGGCCTTGAATATTTACGACCGGACGAAACTGTCTTTGTAGGCATGGATGCCGATACCATGATCGCGAGCGATGCGGTCTCGGTGCTGGTTCCACATTTCATCGACGAAAAGATCGGCGCCATGGCGGGCAACGTCAAGGTTGCCAATCGCGTGAATCTTTGGACGCGCTGGCAGGCCCTGGAATACATCACCAGCCAGAATTTCGAGCGCCGCGCGCTGGATGTGCTGGGCGCGGTGAGTGTGGTTCCCGGAGCGATTGGGGCCTGGCGGGTGTCTGCGGTGAAGGAAGTCGGCGGCTACCATCGCGATACGGTTGCCGAAGATGCCGACCTGACGATGTCGCTCCTCGGCCGCGGCTATCGCGTCGAGTACGAAGACCTAGCGCTGGCGTTTACCGAAGCGCCCGAGAATGCCAATGGCCTCATGCGGCAGCGCTTCCGCTGGTCTTTTGGAATCCTGCAAGCCGTTTGGAAGCATCGTGGCGTGATGGGAAGCAAAGGGGCTTTGGGCTGGGTGGCGCTGCCGAACATCTGGATTTTTCAGATTATTTTGCCGCTGATCTCGCCGTTTATTGACATTATGTTTGGCGTGGGGTCGCTGTGGTATTTGATCGGCCGCTATTTCCACCCCGAATCGACGGACCCGACGTACTTCAAAAAGCTGTTGTTTTTCTTCCTGGCATTTCTCGTCATAGATTTTCTCGCATCGGCGATTGCATTTGCACTGGAACGACGGCGTCCGGAAACACGGGAGGATCACTGGTTGCTGACCCAGGTGTGGATGCAGCGTTTTGCCTACCGGCAATTGTTTTCCGTGGTGCTGTTTAAGACCGTGAAGCGCGCCCTGGATGGCCGTCCGTTTAGCTGGGATAAGCTGGAACGCACGGCGGTGGTTCAACACGCTGGAAGCCGGTAGTCCGCCGTTCCCAGTGCTAAAATAGCCTTGTTCTTCTAACTGTCCCGCTCGGGACGGAATCAACCCGAGGTTCTTATGGCCACACTGGAAGCTCCCCCGATGCCGCTGGTTTTGCACCAAGGTCCGTTCACGATCGAGCCTATGATTGACTTCAGCAAAGAAGAAAATCAGCGCAAGATGCGCGCGGCTCTCGACAAGGTTCGCGCCGAACTCGGCCGCGAATATGACATGGTCATCGGCGGCAAACACACGAAGACGCAGGAGAAAATCCGCTCCATCAATCCCGCGAAGCCTTCGCAGCTTGTAGGGCTGCATCAGAATGCCGGCGCGGCCGAAGTCGAGCCAGCCATGCAGGCCGCGTTGCAAGCGTTTCCGGCGTGGAGCCGTCGATCCGCCGAAGAGCGTGCCAGCTTCGTGTTTCGCGTGGCCGATATCATTCGCGAGCGCCGCTTCGAATTCTGCGCGTGGCTGGTTTTTGAAGTCAGCAAGAACTGGGGCGAAGCCGATGCCGACATCGCCGAGACCATCGACTTCTGCGAACTTTACGCCCGCGAAGCCCTCCGCATGTCCAAGGTAGAAACTCCGGCGCAACTGCCGGGGGAGCGCGACCGCCTGCTCTACATTCCGCTCGGAGTCGGCGCCGTGATTCCGCCATGGAACTTCCCTTGCGCGATTATGGCGGGGATGACGATGGCTTCGATTGTCATGGGCAACACGGTTGTACTGAAGCCTTCGCACGACGCGCCGACAATTGCCGCGAAATTCTTTGAAGTACTGGAAGAATGCGGATTGCCTGCCGGCGTGGTGAATTTTTGCCCCGGATCAGGCTCTACGTTTGGAGATGCCATCGTTGGTCATCCGAAGACGCGCTACATCGCGTTCACCGGATCGAAAGGTGTTGGCCTGCACATCAACCAGCGCGCCGCGGAACAGCAACCGGGGCAGGTCTGGATCAAGCGTACGATTCTGGAAATGGGTGGCAAGGATGCCATGGTGATCGATGCCGACTCCGATCTGGATGCGGCAGTGGAAGGCGTTGCCCAGGCTGCCTTCGGATACCAGGGGCAGAAATGCTCGGCTTGTTCTCGCGCGATTGTGGACGAAAAAATCTACGATGAATTTGTGGCCAAGCTCAAGACGCGGGTAGAAAAGATTACGGTCGGCGATCCCGCCGAGAATGCCAACATGGCCGCAGTGATCAGCGAAAGCGCGATGAATAAGATTCTCGGCTATATCGAGCAGGGTAAAAAAGATGGCCGCGTCATCACGGGCGGAGGCCGGGCGACGAATGCTGGCGAAGGCTATTTCATCCAGCCGACGGTGATTGCCGACATCGCTCCAAAATCAACTTTGGAACAGGAAGAAATCTTTGGCCCGGTACTGGCCGTGATTAAGGCGAAGAACTTCGACCATGCGCTGGAAATCGCCAACGATACCGAGTTCGGCCTCACCGGAGCCGTCTACGCCAATTCACAGGAAAAGATCGACCGCGCGATTCAGGAATTCCACGTCGGCAATCTCTATATCAACCGCAAATGTACGGGAGCGATTGTAGGCGCGCATCCGTTCGGCGGGTTCAACATGTCGGGCACCGATTCGAAAGCGGGTGGCCCCGACTACCTCTACCTCTACAGCCAGGGGAAATCCGTGGGCGAAAAGCTGCGGTAGAGTTCCGTTTCAGAACTTACCTTTGTCATTCCGAGCGTAGCGAGGAATCCCTGTATCCTCAGGACTCTCTGCAGCGAAAGGGATTCCTCCCCTTCGCAAGGAACGCTCAGGGTCGGAATGACAAGGGTTATCTTCTAGCCTTCCCCACGGCTTTATAGCGGAAACACTCCACTAAATGGTCATTGACCATCCCGGTGGCCTGCATGAACGCGTAGCAAATCGTTGAGCCCACAAAGCGGAATCCACGCTTCTTCAAATCCTTGCTCATCGCATCGGATTCCGGCGTCGTCCCTCGTGCTTTGTTGTCAACATTCACTTTCGGCTTACCACCCACAAACTGCCAGATATACGCGTCGAAGCTGCCGAACTCTTTCTGTACTGCGAGAAACGCCTTAGCGTTGCTCACAGCCGAAGACACTTTCAACCGGTTGCGGACGATGCCCGGATTCAGCAGCAGCTTTTCTTGTTTGCGCTGGTCAAACCGGGCGACCGCCTTCGGGTCGAATCCGGCGAAAGCGGCACGATAGTTTTCGCGCTTTTGCAGAATCGTATCCCAGCTCAGTCCTGCCTGCGCACCTTCCAAAATGAGAAATTCAAAGAGCGTGCCGTCGTCGTGAACCGGCACGCCCCATTCTTCATCGTGATAGCGAATGGCCAAATCGTTCTTGGCCCATCCGCAGCGAACGCGTTCTTTCATGGCTATTTCTTCTTCTTAGCTCCGCCGGAAATCGCGCGGTTGAGCGCGGCAATCAGAGTTGCAGCCGAGGCTGGCATCCCGACTTTGCCTTCGCGAACGATTTCCTTGGCGCTGACCTTCTTGCCGTAAAGTTTCTCGTTGGCGCTGGGATCGGGTCGCAGTGTCGAGCCCTCCAGCGAAACTCCGGCAAACAAGCCGCGCGCCCGCGAGTAGGAGAGCATCTCGGCGCGCATCCAGGCGTCCGTCGCGGCCGCAGCTGTGCGTCCTTTAGGGCCCGCCGCAGCCGACGCGTCCGCGCCGAGTTTCACTTTGCTGCTGAGCAGCGAATCCACGCCCCGGTCATTCATGACCAGGATGACAAAGTCGGTAGCCTGTCCGCCAAGCTGAAAGCCAATGTTGCCGCCTTCCAGCGCGACCATCGAAGGCGCGGACCAGCGTCCCATAAAGTCATTCCCTCCGCGGCAGGTCATCACGCCGCGGCCGTAGCTGCCGCCAATCCCAATCGCGAGCTTCTTCACGGAAGGCAGAACAACAACGCACGTCGCTTTCTTCATCAAATCGGCTGGGATGTCGTCGGGGATACCAAGAATTTCTTTCAAAACTACCCCGGATTCCTGAACCCGCTCCGTTTCACGTTTTTCAGCCGCCCACATTGGGACAGTCAGCAACAGACCTACCATGAGCGCAAACAGTTTCTTCATGATTTTCCTCCTGGATTTAGGGCCAATCTGTTTGGGAGACCACCAGCCTACTAGAAACAGGCCGCGACGGGGAAGTCGGCCTCCACATGTACTTCCGGGTCTACGCAAGCAGCGGGGAGAGAGGCGAAAATAGAGGATTACTTAAGGCCCGGCTGGAATCTTCATAAAGCGTGTGTTTTCGTGAGTTTCCGCGCGTGCACCAGAAGAGCGTGCTCCTTTTGTAACTTGGCATGGCCGGAACCGGCACCTAAATTCAGTTATGGCGCCAAGGCCATCTGCGCCGCGTTCGGCATTGCACGTGCATCTAACAGCTCAGGTGCAGCAGAAGCCGGAAAGTGCGCAAATTTTATAGGGTAAGGACGACCTGGAAGCATGAAGTACGCAATCCATATCGCGCGCTGGGGAATGGTTTTGGCTGCTGCGGCAGCCACAGGCTGGGGTCAAGGTCCGTCTGGAACATCTGGTTCAGCCACTCCGATTCTGGCGAGCGCGGTCTCAGCGGCTTCCGTCCCGGTTTCAGAGTCTGTCGTGCCAGCTTCTTCCACCGACGCTGACAGCTTCGTCATCAAGAAGCGCGTGAGCGAAGTGCATCTCCTCTTCACCGCGACTGACAAGCACGGCCACTTCGTCAAAACGTTGGAGCAGAACGATCTCGCGATTCTCGACGATCACAAATCGCCGCAAGCGGTGGTGAATTTCCGGCACGAGACCGATCTTCCTCTTGAAGTTGGTTTGCTGGTGGACGTGAGCGGTTCGGTTCGCAGCCGTTTTGGTTTCGAGCAGCAATCCGCCATTGATTTCTTGCATCGCACGTTGCGTCCGGGCTCCGACCGAGCTTTCGTAGTGGGCTTCAATAGCCACTGGCAGCTCACGCAGGATTTTACGGATAACCTGTCGCTTCTTTCGCAAGGGATTCACCGCATGCATTCGGGCGGAGGCACGGCTCTGTACGACGCAGTCTATAAGGCTTGCCACGATAAGCTGATGAGCCAAACATCCGGAGAGCGGCCTGTGCGCCGCGCGTTGATCATCCTCTCGGATGGCGACGATAATCAGAGCGACGTAACCCGCGAAGCCGCCATTGAAATGGCGCAACGCGCGGAAGTCATCATCTATAGCATCTCGACCGATGACAGTCCCACGGTGCAGCGCGGGGATCGAGTTCTTGAGCAGTTGGCGGACGCCACTGGCGGTCGCGCCTTTACGCCGTTTAAAGACAAAGACGTTGCGCGCTCTTTCGCAGCCATCCAGGACGAGTTGCGCAGCCAATACATCATTTCGTACAAGCCAGCCCAATTCGACGCCGATGGCCGCTATCGCAGCATCGAAATCAGTTCTCTGAAGAAAGACCTCTCCATTCGCGCCCGCAAGGGTTATTTCGCTCCCCGCGAGTAGCGGCCGCGCAGTTTCAAGCCGACCTGCGCTTCTTGATTCAACCTGACTGATTCAACCTGATTGGTTTAGCCTGATTCGTATATCCTTTTGTCCATGGAACCGACTTTCAAAGGTGCAACCCCTGTTCTACCTGCCGCAGATGTCACGGAGTCTCTGCGATGGTGGACCGAAATCTGTGGCTTTCAGGAAGCCTTTCGCCACGGCACCCCGCCAATGTACGCAGGGATCCATCGAGGAGAGGCTCGCTTGCACATTTCTGGTATGGACGACAAGGCACTCGCGCGGCAAATTGGCGATCAGACCATGGTGCGAATCGCGGTAAACGGGATCGACGCTTTCTATGCCGAATACCGGCAGCGCGGCGGCAAAGTGCACCCCAACGGCGCTTTGCAGGCCAAACCTTGGGGTTCGAGAGAGTTCGGTGCGATTGATCCCAATGGTGTGTGTGTGACGTTCCAGGAGTAGATGCGGCGCCGTCCTGCGGGACTTCCTGAAGCATTAGGCTTGGGCGTTTTCTCGTCGTTCCCAGCGTTCCAGCACGTCCAGAATAAATTCGGCGCGTCCGCGCAGGCGGTCCAGCGATTCCAGCATGGCCGCCGCCATGTGGGTCAAGCTCTTCTGTTCCAACGTGAAGAATATTTCGTCGGCCTCATCGGCAGACGTCTTCGCCATATCGAGCAAGAAACGCAGCGCATCGGCATGCGGTTTCGCCAGGGTGGGCGACTTGTGCCGTTGCTTCAATTCGTCATATTCGGTGCCCATACGTGTCAGAATGGCGACGATACGTACCAGCATGCGCACCGTTTCGCCGCGCAGACTGTCTTCGCCAATAAAGTCGGCGCAGAATGCCTCGGCCTCGGAAGGCGTGAGCACCAGGTTGAAGGACCGCATCGGTACGACTTCTCGAACCGTAACATCGGCGGCCAACATGAAGGCGCGAATGGAGTCAGCCACGCTTTGCAGCCGCGGCTCTTCCTGCTTCCCGTCGTAGGTCAGCGCTACAGGACGCAATGCAGGCGCCGCAGCTGCTGTCGCGCGGGCAAAAGCAGGTACCGTAATGGAAGGAGCAGAACTGGGGGCCGGAATGTAGCTCGGTGCGGTGGCATGCACCGGACGCGGCGCCAGGTCCGCGCCAGGTTTCTGGGACTCAAGAGCCTTCTTCACTCTCAACATGCGCTGGAAGCGTTCCTGCGCAATGTTGTATTCCGTCCCGAGGACTTCGTCCTCCTGCATCTCCGCTACATCGCCAACGGTGACGTCGCCGTCGAGCCGCTTCTGGGCGCCGCCGGTCTCACGCTGCATGGTCTGGGCAAAGCCCTTGATTTCGCGCGCGGCGTCGCGGAACAGCGATTGGAAGCGCAATCCCAGCGTGACGTTATAGGTGGTAATGCTGTTGAGCACAGCGGGATGGTAAAAATGATCCCCCAAGAGCTGTTTCAGGCGGCGGCCACGCTGGACAATGGCCAATTCCATGATTTCGTCGAAATCCGCGAGAGTCTGTGCCTGGTCGCGCAGGGAATCGAGCTCGTAAAGGAGAAGAGCTGTTTCTTCCTGCAACTGTACAGACTCAGCGTCTCCTAGGATCTCCATCAGGGCGATTTCAAAGGGAGACATGGGGACGACGCCGTCCAGAGCCATGCCACGCGACTCCCACTGCCCAGTCACGCGTGGGTTGCGGTAAAGGAATGTGGCAGCAAAATCAATCTTGTCGCGATCCGCATCGCTTGGGCTGGCTTTGCGCGAATAGTAGCGCAGCAGAGCCTCGGCAACCTCCGGGTCGCCATCTGCGGCCAAGCCGTGCCGTAAGGCAGCTGTGGTCACGGCGAGGTCCAGCAACCGCAACCAGCGCCGCATTCTCTCGACGGTGTCGTTGAGGTCAATATCAGAATGGCTGAGCGCGTCGGATTCCAGGCCCTTGGGCACCAGCAGCAAATCCCCGAGCGACTCCTCCAACAGTTTCTGGTAGAAACTGTGGACCGTGCCCAAGATTGCTAGTTCCCACTTCGGATCATCCACCATCAAGTGCTCCAGCGGACAGGACTCCCCCTTGGGGCGAAAAGACCCAAGAAAAGCCGCAGCTTCAGTACAAACCAAATCGGGGAGCGATACAAGGAGTGGTGCAGGGCGGCTGGGTACGGCAGTAACCATCCAATTTCGAAGACTGTAAAGTCCCTTGTATCCGATTGATTCCCAATTCCGATTGATTCCCAATATGGGAATACGTAGTAGCTGGGTTGCCAAACCGGGGTCCTAGGTACCTAGTTCGGCTCCCCAAAGCCTCTACCCGCTTTGTTTTGAGGCGCTTCCCGTGATATAACCCCCCTCAGCACGGGAATTTGTTTGGAATCCCACTGTGCATACCGCCCCAAGCGGATTACAGTAGTGAGAGCGACTAGCTGCGTACTCAGGCAGCATGAGGAGGCACTGTGGACGAAGCACGGACGGGAAAACGATTCCCGCTGGAGCTGCCCATTCGGGTTCATCGCGGCGATACTACAGCCGATTACAAAGGTACAACCGGAAACCTGAGCGCTGCGGGTGTCTACATTCGCGCCGACGAGTCGTTTGAAGTGGGCAACCCGGTGGATCTGGAAATTGTTCTCCCAGCCAGCGCGACCGGTGGCAAGGAATCGATTTTGCAATGCCGAGGGCGCGTCGTTCGTACCGACCGCCTGGACGATGGCAAACCGGGAGAGACACGCGGCGTAGCCTGCGTGATCGACACCTACGACTTAGTACGCAAAGATTAGGCGGAGAGGAAATCGAATGCTGAAACTGATTCTGGCGGACAATCAAGCCATATTTCGAGCCGGCATAGCTAAAGTACTCGCCGTCGAAGACGAGATGCGCATCGTGGCGCAGGCGCAAACGGCCGAGCAGATGTTCATGGCTCTCGACAAATTTAAGGCTGCGGTTTTGGTCGTGGCGGGCGGATTCATCAGCGACTTCAACTCGGTCGCCGAAGCCACCAACAACGCCAAGACGCGCCTCATTGCGCTAGCTGACACGGGAGAGGCCGCCTCGAAGTACATTGGCGCGGGCGCTCACGGGGTCATTTATCGCAACGTCACAAGCTCTGCCCTGGTCGATTGCGTACGCAAAGTGGCTCGTGGGGAGACCTGGATTCAGGATGTCGCCGTACCCAGCGAGCTGACCGAGAACGATATGGTCGGGATGCGCGTACGCGACCGTCTGACGGCCAAAGAACTTCGCATCGTCGCGCTCATCGTGCAGGGCTACAAGAACAAAGAAATCGCCACGCAACTCGGGACGACCGAGCAGGTCATCAAGAACTACCTGCGCAACGTTTATGACAAAATAGGCGTTTCGGATCGGCTTGAACTAGCTCTGTTCACCATTCACCACCGCATCCTGGCGGAAGCGGCGGCAGCCACGACCACGGGGCCGGCACCCGTGCCACAAAACATCGGCGCGTAAGTTCTGTCGTAATTTCTAATGTTCGGTTTCACCAGAGCGGCGCGAAAGCGCCGCTCTTCCTGTTTGGTTCGCCGCCACCCACCGACATCAAATCTGCTCCCAATCCCACAGTCTCTAGCCGGTTGACAAACTCCATCAGTGCGTTGTAACTTACCGTTAGTGGATACTTACCTACAAGCTGGCCTCGACGCATTGGGTGACGCAACCCGCATGGCAATCTTTCAAAAGCTTGCGGATGGCCCGATTGCCGTCAACGAACTCGCTCGAACGTTGCCGGTGACCCGTCCTGCGGTTTCCCAGCACCTACGCGTGCTGAAGAATGCAGGTCTTGTGAGTGACAGGAAGGACGGCACGCGGCGCCTTTACCAATTGAACCCCGAAGGAGTGGCGCTGTTGCGCGCCCACTTTGACAAGATGTGGACCCAAGCTTTGAGCGCGTTCCAAGCAACGGCAGAAAGAGAACCCAAGGGAGAGACACATGGCAAGAGTCGAGGAAGAAGCCGTCGTCCGTAAAGTCGTTCGTGTGCAAGCGCCCATCGAGCGTGCGTTCAATGTATTTGTCGAACAGATGGAGACGTGGTGGCCGGCGTCGCATCACATCGGGAAAACTCCTTTCCAGGCAATTTTTGTCGAGCCGCATGTGGGAGGACGCTGGTACGAGCGAAACGTGGAAGGCGCAACGTGCGATTGGGGCCAAGTACTTGCTTGGGATCCTCCGCACCGTGTGACCTTCTCGTGGCATCTGGGGCCCGGACACGATCAGCCAGACTGGACGTTCGATCCAGACATGGGCAAAGCCAGCGAGGTCGAGATTTGCTTTACCGCAGAGGGTCCCGGCACGACCCTGGTCGAGTTAACGCACAGCAAACTCGAACGCCACGGCGAAGGATATGAACAGTTACGCGCAGTATTTGACGGACCAGGCGCGTGGGAAGGTATTTTGGCGCTCTTTGCCAAAGCGGTGGAAGGAATCCAGACCGGAGGAGTGCAGAAATGAAAAAGCCTGTATTGTTCCTTCGCATTGCAGCGATCTTGACGCTGATTCATGCCGTGCTGCATACGATCGGTGGAGTTTTTGGCAAAGTAGAGCCCGGAGCCGCCACTATCGCCGTTGAGGCTATGAAGACGAATCAGTTTCTTCTGATGGGAAACATGCGGAGCTTTTGGGATTTCTATCGCGGACTCGGGCTAGGGATCACGATATTCCTTGCGGCTGACTCTGTTCTATTCTGGCAATTGGCTTCGTTGGCGAAAACGGATGCCCGACGATTGCGGCCGATCCTGGCTACCTTCTTGATTGCGTATGCAGTTTTTTCGCTGAACTCATACGCTTACTTTTTTTTCGGGCCGGTCATTACGGAGATTCTGATCGCGGCGTGCCTAGGGATGGCGATCCTTACCGCCAAGGATCCAGCGATGTCGTAGTTGGACTGCTGCCGTTTTCAAAAGGGCTGCGGTCAACTAAAAACGGCACCGGCTAAGTTCATTAGCAGGCGCCGTTTGTCTCTTTAAAATACCGAAGCGCCCAATTTACAGCAGAGCCGAAGACCGCCGGACCCAGTCCTTCTTCTTGTCTTTGGCAATGCCTTCCATGTCTTTCACGTAAGCCCCCGCCTGCGTGAGAACGTGATGCAGGTCGTTACCCACGCTAATGAACGTGAAGCCTTTCTCCAGGAATTCCCCGACGCGCGATGTGCCGAACAAGAACAGTCCGAGTATCACTTTGTTTTTGCGTGCTTCGTCGATGAGCTTCTGCGTAGCAGCCTGCAGTTCCGGCGACGTGTACATTTCGGGGAATTTGTATTTCACGTACAGTCCCATGGACATGCAGAGATCGTTCTGTCCCAGGAACAGCATGTCGACGCCGGGAACCGCCGCGATCTCCGTCATGTGCTCGATGCAAGAAGCGGTCTCCACCTGCAGCGCGACGATGATGTTGTCATTCGCGCTGCCAGCATAGCCGAGTAGCCCGCCTTTGTTCATGCTGCGCTGCGGGAAGTAGACCGAGCGCGTGCCTGCCATCGGATACTTCGTGCAACTAATCGCCTGCCGAGCTTCCTCGGCCGTGTTGATGTAGGGAACGAGGACACCATCCGCGCCCAGATCGAGGGCCTGCTGAATTCCAGCGCGGTCGCTGTAACCGGTCACGCGCACCATGGACTTCGCTCCGCCACTCGCAATCGCGCACAGCATGGCTGAAAGCTTTTCATAGCCCATCGGTCCGTGCTGGGAATCGACCAGTAGCCAGTCATAGCCGCTGTGTGCCAGTTGCTCAGCCACGGTTGGACTGTGAGAATTCAGGAACAAGCCCATCTTCGGCTTGCCCTCGCGCATTTGCTGCTTAAACTCGGCGCCACTAAGGGCGGTTTCAGACATAAAAGTTCTCCTGGTAAGTTAGGTATCGCTAGTTTGGATATTCCTGGCCGGATGATCAGCGGCAACGTCGACAATTGGTACGGGGAGAATTATAGCGGAGAGGTGGATGCCTACGTTTCGGGCCGAGGTGGAACCAGTTTCTTATTTCACCGGCGGGAGCCCTATTTTGGCGACCAGCTCCCGGAAGAGAGGTTCATTGTGCAAGGGTTCCAGAGCGTGATCAACGTTGAGATTGACAACGTCGTCGGCATGCTTGTCGTAGGCCGCCTGCAGGTAATCCAAGGCCTCGTTCTTGTTGCCCAGCAGGGTGCAGGTCTCCGCCAGAGCCACCGGAGAGACCTGTCCCAGGGCGTAGCGCTTCTTTTGATCAACTAGTTGTTGCAGCAACATACCTTTTACGCCTCCAGCTAAGTACCCTCTGGCAGCGGCTTCGGAAATCGCGAGCGCGGCATCGTCGTGCTTGAGAAGAGCCTCTTGCCTCAACTCGGCTAAATAGCGCGGATAATCGCCGCTTTCCAGGTACGCCATCCTCAGATAGAGGTGCGGCGACATAAACCCAGGTTCAGCGATCTCCATTTGTTTGAGAAGAGTCAGCGCTTCGTCGTGGCGGCCTGCTATCCACAGAATGCGGCCTTTGTCCGCCAAAATGGATTTTGAAGCCGGGTCGAGGGCTTGCGCGCGCTCAATCTCAGAAATTGACTCTGGGTAGCGGCCCCAGTTGAGCAGCGTCGTCGCATACCAGTGGTGGGCGATGCCGTTTTTGGGGTCGAGTTCGATGGCGCGGCGGAACTCGCGGTCGGACGTAGCGGCGTCCCACATACCGTTGAAGGACACGAACGCCAGCGATGCATGAGCCTCCGACGAGTGGTCGTCGAGTTCGACCGCCTTTTTTGCGGCAGCAAAGGCGCGCGGGTAGGCCTCGGTCGACGGCATCACGGAATACTCCCGCAGCAGGTTATAGCAGTCTGCCATGCCGACATAGGCGGGAGCGTACCCGGGATCGTGGACGATGGCTTGCATGAACGAATCCAGTGCTTTGTTCAGGCTCTCCGGGGTGCGTTGATTCCAGTAAAAGCGGCCTTTGAGGTAGAAGTCTTCGGATTCTGGATTGGCGGCATGGCGGGCGGAGCCGGGACTCAACGGAGGTGCAATCGCACGCGATCCGGTCGTCCCGTTCCTTGAACGATGACTTACATAAACGCCTAGCAAGAACACCAATACCAGCACGGGCAGGGCCAGAGCCCACTTCCATCGTGCTGCAAAAAATGATCTCCCGGCTGGATATGGCACATCTTCCGGCATCTCTACCGGCACATCTACCGGTTCCCGCCTCGGCGGCTCCTTTACCTGCTCTGGATAGTAAGTCGGAGCTATCCAGCGGTAGCCGCGGCGCTCCACCGTTTCAATGAAGACAGGGTTGCTGGCGGAGTCTCCCAACGCGTCCCGCAGCCGATTGATGGCGCTGCTGATGCCGTGGTCGAAGTCCACGAACACACCGTCTGGCCAGAGCGCCAAGCGGAATTCTTCCCGGGTGAAAACGTGATTTGGACGGCTGAGGAGGAGCTTCAGCGCACGAAAGGGAAGCTCCTGGATTTTGATCTTAGCGCCGTTCTTGCGCAGCTCCCCGGAGCGCACGTCTGCCTCGAACACGCCAAAGCAAATTACGGATTGAGACGAAGCAGTGGTATCCATGGGCGACTAACGCCTTGGCAAAGGGAGGGACTTCAGTCTAGCACGGAGAAGATTCAGCCGAACCTACCCGCTTGTGCCATCTTTGAGGGCCCGAAAAGTCGCGTGATAACTGTCTGTATCTGTAAGTAAATAAGCAAGTTGCTGCGTGAACTACGTTACAGCGAGACGTGACCGTCGGAGGATTGACGAGATGAAGTTCAAGCTGCGAAGGTGACCGAAGTTCCGGCGGGTTATCCGCGACGCTTTCCCAGTTGATGGGGAAGGCGTTTTGCCAGCAGGACCGGTGCTGGCTCAATCCATTCAATTCTGCAAGCAGACTGTCACACTCTCAGGAGACGTTTTCATGAATCGCAATCGCCACCTAGTTCAAACCATGAGCGCAGCCACTGTGGCGTTTATGCTGTCTACCCTATTCGCTGCGGCCATCGCTGCGCCCGCCCAAACCATCAGCCAGCTGGACGATCCTAGTGCAGGTACGGCATCCGGGCAGGGAACGGCTGCTGTCGCCATCAATACGGCCGGCACGATCACGGGAGGATACGTCGACAGGAACAATGTCGGGCATGGTTTTGTGCGCAGCGCCGCAGGCGCCTACACCACGTTCAATGCTCCCGGCGGGACAAAACTTACGGCTGGCTGGAGCATCAATACCGCAGGTGTAGTCGCGGGGTTCGACGTTGACGCGAGCACGGTCTACCACGGCATGGTGCGTACCACCGCCGGGGTTATTACCGTGTTCAACGCTCCGGGCGCGGGCACGAACAGCGGGCAGGGAACGGCCGCCTCGAGCATCAACACGGCCGGCGTGATCACGGGATATGACATTGACATCAACGGTGTGGATCACGGCTTTGTGCGCGCCACGAACGGGACGATCACGGCCATCAACGTGCCCGGCGCGGGAAACGGCAATCACCAAGGAACGGTTGCCTATGCCATCAATACGGCGGGTGTGATTGTCGGGGTTTATCGTGACCCCCAATCCCATTATCACGGCTTTCAGCGCGCCGCGAATGGAACGATTACCAAGATCGACTATCCAGGCTCGAAGGCTACGGCGACGGTTTGCATCAACGCTGCCGGGACAATCGCGGGGTGGTATGTGGACGTCAACGGATTGCAGCATGGCTTTGCGCGTACGTCTGCCGGGACGTTTAGCACCTTCGACCCTCCGAGCTCACACCAAACAAACGCCTGGACCATCAATACGGCCGGCGTGATCGCGGGAATTTACACCGATACGAGCGGTGGCAATCACGGCTTCGTCCGCGCCGCCAATGGAACGATCACCACCTATAACCCGCCGGGTACAGGCAATGTCGGCGTCCTTGTGCCGGGGGGCTTTGAGATGACCATCAACACATCGGGACACATTGCAGGCTACTTCTTGGACTCGGGGAGTGTGTACCACGGCTATTTGCGGTAGCGAGGCGGGCTCTAGATAAGTTCCCATTGCAGAATCAACCATTCTCAGGAGAGTTATTCCAATGAAACGCCATAGTCAGCAAGGCAAAACGCAATTTCAACACATGAGCGCAGTAGCCGCGTTTACGTTACTCACCCTGGTTTGCGCCTTCGCCGTAGTTCCAGCGCAGGCGCAGACTCCCACCGTGCTTTACAACTTCCAGAACAACTCATCCGACGCTGCCTTTCCCTCGGGGAACATTGTGCAGGGCCGCGACGGCAACATGTATGGAGTGGGAGCCTTAGCGGGCCGCGGCGCCAACGGTGCTGGAGCGGTCTACAAGATCACTCCCGCGGGAGCGGAAAGCGTCTTCTTTAATTTTCCGACGGGCTGGGGTTCCTGTGGTACCGGGCTGACGCTGGGCAGCGACGGAAACTTCTACGGAGCTTGTGCCATAGGGAATCCAGCGACCAATCAAGGCAGCCTCTATCGGTTGACGCCGGCGGGAGTGTTTACCGATCTGCACGATTTTCCGGCCACGGGTGCCAGCCCGGTGCTGCCGCCGATCCAAGCTAGTGACGGGAACTTTTATGGGGTGCTTTACGGGGGTCCCGGGAGTGTTTACAAAATGACTCCGGCCGGCGTGGTTACGACCATTCACACCTTTTCGGGAGGCGATACTTTGGCGGATGGCCTGTTCCAAGGCACCGACGGCAGCCTTTACGGCACGCTGACAACCTGCCCGCTCACCGGGAACCGGGGATGCGTGTTCAAGATGAGTACCGCGGGGATTTCCAAAGACATATACGGCTTTGCAGATCCAACCGGGTCGTTTCCATGCAACGCACTTACTCAGGGCAAGGATGGGAAGCTGTATGGCGGCACGGGATTCGGCGCCACAAATGGCAGCGGGAATCTCTACAACGTGACCACGGCTGGAGTCCACACCGTTTTGCACGACTTCAACAGTGTGACCGATGGAGGGTGCGGTGGATTTAATGCTCTCTATCCCATCCCGCGTCTCCTGCAAGTGAATGACGGAACCTTCTACGGTGCCAACAACGGCGGAGCAATCGCGAACAATGGCAGCATCTACAAATTTACTTCCGCGAAAGTGTTCACGGCGTTCCTGTTTCCGGCCAATGGCGTCGACGGAGGGCAACCTCTTTCCACGCTGATTCAGAACACGAACGGACTGGTCTATGGAACCAACAGCGGTGGCGGGGCCAACTCCACGGGCACGTTCTTCAGCGTAGCTACGGGCGATGCGGCGTTTGTGAATCTGGAGCCGACGCAGAAGGCCGGTTTTGTGGGCGCGAGCGTAGGCATGTTTGGCCAGGGCTTCAGCAGCGCGTCGGTGGTGAAGTTTGGCGGCGTGGCGGCTACCTCGGTCACGCTCTCGGGCACAACCTATATCACCGCTATCGTTCCCGCCGGAGCGCATACGGGTACGGTCACGGTGACGACGGGTGCAACTACGTTAACCAGCCCGCAGACCTACAAAGTGAAGCCGAAGATTCTGAACTTCACGCCGACTAGCGGCCACGTTGCGCAGCTGGTGACCATTAACGGAACGGGATTGATCCAGACGACCGGAGTTAAGTTCGGAACCGTGAAGGCGACGACGTTCACGGTGGTCTCGGATTCGCAGCTGACAGCTGTCGTACCGACTCTGCCTCTTGGAGCGGTGACGATTTCGATCACGACTCCGGGTGGGACGGCGAATAGCCCGACGAAGTTCACGGTCAACTAGCTACAAGAAGGATCCCACTGGGGGCAGGCGAGGGCACCTGCTCCCACAGTGGGTGTTGCACTCGGCAGATTTTCGTATGCTTGGGAGAATATTCCAATGAAACGCGACGGTCAGCAACGCAAGACGCAAGTCAGGACTATGAGCGCGGCGGCTGTCGCGCTTACATTACTCACCCTACTCACCCTACTTTTCAGCTTCGCCGCGGTTCCGGCGCAGGCGCAAACCCCCACTACGCTCTATAGCTTCGTCAACGGCATGTCCGACGCCGCCGGCCCGACAGGGAACATCGTGCAAGGGCGCGACGGCAATATTTACGGAGTTGGCGCCGAGGGCCTCCGGGGTGCCAACAAGACTGGCGCGGTCTACAAGATCACTCCGACCGGAGCGGAGAGCGTGTTGGTCAACTTCCCGGCGAACTGGATCAACTGCTACTCCGGATTCACGCTGGGCCGTGACGGAAACTTCTACGGGGCCTGCGAGCAGGGTAATCCGACCAACAATGGAAGCTTCCTGTTTCGCATGACGCCTGCGGGAGTGCTGACCGATATTCATGATTTTGCGACCGGCATATTCGCCGAGTATGCCCCCATCCAAGGCGCCGACGGGAACTTCTACGGTGTAACTTCCACGTTGGTTTACAAGATGACTGCGGCGGGAGTGGTCACGACGATTCACACGTTTGTATCGCCCGACGTTCAACCGCTGTCGAACCTGTACCAGGCCAGCGACGGCAACCTTTACGCGACCATCACGCTGTGCGCGCTTTCGGGGAACCGAGGATGCGTGTACAGAGTCAGCACGAGCGGTGCTTACAAGAACATTTACGGCTTTGCCGATCCGACCGGATCGTTTCCATGTACCAGCCTGATTCAGGGCAAGGATGGGAAGCTGTATGGAATGACGAACTTCGGACGCCCGTTGAACCAGGGGAATATCTACAAAATCACCACCGCGGGAGTGAATACCGGGCTGCACGACATCAACTCCGTAACCGATGGTTACTGCAATGGGGTTTCTCTTGTGGTGAGTCTGCTGCAAGTGAATGACGGAACGTTCTATGGCACCAACTACGGCGGAGGAAATGCGAACACCGGCAGTATTTACAAACTGACTTCCGCCAACGTGTTCTCCGCATTCCTGTTCCCGGCCAATAGTACTGGCGGGAATGGACCTGATTCCACGCTGATCCAGCACACGAACGGACTTGTGTATGGAACGTCTAGCGGAGGCGGAGCGAATGGCGTGGGCACGTTTTTTAGCGTGGCCACGGGCGATGCGCCGTTTGTGAATCTGGAGCCCACCCAACTCTCGGGCAACGTGAGCGCGAACGTGGGCATGTTCGGGCAGGGCTTTAGCGGCGCGTCAGTGGTGAAGTTTGGCGGCGTGGCGGCTACCTCGGTGACACTGACGGGCACGACGTATCTGACGGCAGTAGTGCCCGCGGGAGCCCACACAGGAACGGTGACGGTGACGACGGGTTCCACCACGCTGACTAGCCCGCAAACCTACAAAGTGAAGCCGAAGATTCTGAACTTCACCCCGACCAGCGGCCACGTTGCGCAACTGGTAACCATCAACGGAACGGGATTGATCCAGACGACCGGAGTGAAGTTCGGAACAGTGAAAGCGACGACGTTCACGGTAGTTTCGGATTCGCAGGTTACCGCGGTCGTGCCGACGCTACCTCTTGGAGCGGTGACGATTTCTATCACCACTCCCGGTGGGACGGCGAATAGCCCCACGAAGTTTACGGTGAACTGAACCGTTCTGGGCAACTCGGGTGACTGCGGGAAATCAAGGGGAATTCCTCAGCCACCCGAATGTCCCGGGATGATGAGATTGCCGCGACACTTTGCTGGGATTCGGCGATACGAGCAACACTTCGACGACTCTCTACAACAACGTGCAGATTTACCGCCCGTAGCGGCAGGTCGGGCATGATCATCCGGAGCGCCGGAACAAGGCGCTCCCCAGGAGTGTAACCGGCGAGATAAAGAATCGATCGTTAGCAGAACTCTTTTTTTTCAGGAGACTATCCGATGTATCGTATTCACCGTCAAGCTCAACCTTCCACCGCCGCTTTGGCTCTTACGTTATTCGCTCTGCTTACCTTGGTGACTGGGTTGGGAACTGCCGCCTCGGCCCAAATCTTTACCGACCTCCATGATTTCAATTCCAGCGCGGGCGACCCTACAGGGTTCAATGTCACACGGCTGGCTCAGGCCAGGGACGGGGAGTTGTATACCGAATCGAATGCAGGCGGGACGGGAAAGGGGACAGTGTTCAAGATCTCCACTACAGGGATGGTCTCGATTGTGCATAGCTTCAACGGGACCGACGGCTCCAACACCATCGGAGGCATGACGCTGGGAAGCGATGGCAACCTTTACGGCGACACGTGGAACGGCGGCAGCGCCGGGCTGGGGATAACCTTCAAAATCACTCCAGCTGGAGTGGAAACTGCGCTGCACAATTTCACCAACACCGGGGACGGCAGCAATCCGGCCAACGCCTTGGTGCAAGCGGCGAGCGGGACGTTCTATGGCACCTCGAACACGGTAGAAACCCTCTACAGCATTTCCAGCTCCGGCACGTTCAAGACATTACACATTTCGAGCGCCACAGACGGACAAAATGGTGGCCAGCTCAGTCTGGGCAGTGACGGCAACATCTATGGCGGGATGAACGGCGGCGGCGCCAATGGTCAGGGCACGCTGTTCAAAATGACGCCGACGGGCGTGTATAAAGTGCTGCATAACTTTACTGGCGCGGACGGCAGCCTTGGCGCGCCTGGCATGGTGCAAGCGCCCAACGGCGTGTTTTATGGAACGGGGGAATTCGGCGGCGCAAACAATGCGGGTGTCGTTTTCAAGATTACGTCTAGTGGAGCCTACACCTTGCTGCATAGCCTAAATGGCACGAGCGACGGCAAACAGCCGTTCGTTGTGACGCTGGCGAACGATGGCAACTTCTACGCAGCGACCCAATCGGGAGGAAGCTCGGGTTGCGGAACGATTTTCAAAGTGACGCAAGCGGGCGGGTTCAGTGTCATATACAACTTTGACAACACGCATGGATGCAACCCGGCGCAATACCTGACGCAAGCGACGGACGGCAAGCTCTATGGTCTGACACAGGCCGGCGGAGCACACGGCAACGGTGTGTTCTACAGCCTGGACCTCGGACTGCATCCTTTCGTTACCCTGCAAACCACAGGCGGACTAGTTGGGTCGAGCGTGGGAATTCTGGGCCTGGGCTTCAGCACGTCGTCTGTAGTGAAATTCAACGGCGTGACCGCGGCGTTCACCCTGACCGATACGGGCTACCTCACCGCAACTGTTCCGGCGGGCGCGACTACTGGTGTTGTCACGGTAACGACCGGGTCGACGACGCTGACCAGCTCACAGAGCTTTACCGTACACGATTCCTGGACCAGCGGCGCCGTGCTGCCGACAGCAGTTCAAGGGCCGGCTACCGGGGCTATCGGAAGCAAAGTCTATGTTGTGGGCGGAGCGACCAGCAGCGCTGTCGTGAACACCAACCAAATCTACAACACCGCTACCAACAAGTGGACGACGGGCGCGCCGATGCCAACTGCGCGTTTTGTCCCCGCGTCTGCGGTCGTTAATGGCATTCTCTATGTCATTGGCGGCTGCAACAGCGCGTGTGCCTCGGGAAGTGGGGCTTTGACGGCGGTCGAAGCCTACAACCCTGTCACCAACACATGGACCACGAAAGCTCCCTTGCCGACTGCGACCGATAGTGTGACTGCGGTTGTGTCAGGCGGCTCTATCTATGTCATCGGCGGCTACGTACCCGGTGTCGGCAGGGTATCGACGGTCTTTCGCTACAACCCGGCGCTCAATGCCTGGTCGACGGAAGCGCCATTGTTGGTGGCCAAGTCCGACGTCAATGTGGGGCTGCTGGGCAGCACCATCGTGGCTGCGGGGGGCTTGAGCAACTCCGGATTTACCGGAGACAATGAAGGCTATAGCGCTTCCAAGAACTTGTGGACGATGCTCGTCGCCGATCCTACGGCCCGGTCTGCGAGCTGTACCGCGGCCATTACCGGACAACTGTATGCCGCAGGCGGTTCAAATGGCGCGGCGCTGAGTGTTCTGGAATCATTCAATCCGACGACGAAGAAATGGACGACTCTCGCGCCCATGCCCCAAGCGGTGGTAGCGCCCGGGAATGCAGCGGCGGGGAATCTCCTCTATTGCTTCGGTGGATCCAGCACGGGAGGCATCTTCACAGGAACCGTCTACAACAATGTGCAGATCTACCGGCCGTAGCTTTTGGGGGTCGGCAGACTTAGGGAAACACAAACTTATCAACGGGGACAGGCCTGCGGCAGAGCGTCCGTGGGCCTGCTTTTTTTCGCGATATTTTGGTGGTTGAGTCCCTTTCGGAGGGGACGTCCGCGCCCGGAAAGCCTTGACGGGCCTGGGTTCCGCTGAGAGAATGGTGCGGGCGAAGTTCCAGAAGCCAGGGTTGATCTGGTCTTGGAATGCCGAGCCTCCCTTCCCCCGCCTACCCAACCCCAGACTCCCAGGAGAGCCGTTCGCATGAGCCCTACTCGCCACACCAAAACATTCAAAGCGGTTGCCGTCACGTTTATGCTTCTTACCCTGATTTTCATCTTTGCTGCGGCGGCCATCCCGGCGCAGGCGCAAACACCCACGGTTCTTTACAACTTCCAGAGTAGCCCCTCGGACGCCTGCAATCCGCAGGGACCCTTGGCGCAGGGCCGGGACGGCAACCTGTACGGAGCCGGTGCCCGGGTTGGCTGCGGCGCCAATAGTTCAGGCGGCGTTTACAAGATCTCGACGGCCGGAGTGGAAAGCCTTATCACCAGTTTCCCTGCCGGCTTTAACGGGTGTTCTGGAGGGCTGACGTCGGGGAGTGACGGGAATTTCTATGGTGTTTGCATGAGTGGCAATCCTGCAATTGGTCAAGGCAGTATCTACCGGATCACACCTGCCGGAGTATTGACGGATCTGTTTGACTTTAAGGCTGCGCATGGCGACGCTGATCCTCCCGTCGCCCCGATACAGGCCTCGGACGGCAATTTTTATGGCACGACTAGCGTGCCGGGTATCGGTGTTTGTGGGAATGTCTACAAGATGACCCTGGCGGGAGTCGTTACCAATCTGCACATGTTCGTTGGCGGAGACTGCTTTCCGGTCGGAAGCCTGTTCCAGGCGAGCGATGGCAACCTCTATGGCACGTTGACCAAGTGTACGATCCCTAGCACACAAGGGTGTATTTTCAGGATCAGCACCAGCGGCGCTTATAAGCTGATTCACGGCTTTGTGAGCGCCACTGGATGGAGTCCCAGCTCGGGGGTGATCCAAGGCGTGGATGGGAACCTTTACGGGACTACGAGCCAAGGTGGACCGACGGGCAGCCAAGGTGTGCTCTACCGGGCGACCACCGGCGGCGTGATTACCGATCTGCACGACGTCAATGCTGCGACCGATGGGCAACTCAGCAGCGTTCTACAGGCGACGGACGGGAATTTTTACGGCGTGGGCGCCGGCGGCGGGAATTCCAATTTTGGCAGTGTCTACAAACTCACCTCGGCCAACGTGTTTTCGGCATCTCTGCTCAGTGTCGCGACCGGCTTTACGCCGCTGTCTCCGCTGATCCAGGATACGAATGGGGTTATCTATGGAACAAACTCCAGCGGTGGCGCTGCCGCTGGTGGCACGTTCTTCAGCGTCAGCACGGGCGATGCGGCGTTTGTGAATCTGGAGCCGACGCAGCATGCAGGCTTTGTGGGCGCAAAGGTTGGCATGTTTGGGCAAGGCTTTAGCGGCGCATCCGTGGTGAAGTTCGGCGGCGCGGCGGCGACCTCGGTCACGTTTTCGGGCACAACCTACCTTACGGCCATGGTCCCCACGGGAGCACACACAGGAACGGTCACCGTGACGACCGGTTCAATCACCCTGACAAGCCCCCAAACCTACAAGGTGAAGCCGAAGATTCTCAATTTCACGCCGACCAGCGGCCCCGTTGCGCAGCTCGTGACCATCAACGGAACGGGATTGATCCAGGCGAGCGGAGTTAAGTTCGGAACGGTGAAGGCGACGACGTTCACTGTGGTCTCAGATTCGCAGGTGACGGCGGTTGTGCCGACGCTGCCTCTTGGAGCAGTGACGATTTCCATCACAACGCCGGGTGGGACGGCGAATAGTCCGACGAAGTTTACGGTGAACTAACGCCTCCAGGCGGTAGCGACGGGGACAGGCCCGCGGCAGAGTGTTCGTGGGCCTGATCCTTCAACGCCTAGCGATACGATTGAGAATACAACGTTACCGGCAGCTGCGAGTGCGTATCCGGGGGCAAATTCTTCTGTACCCGCTTCCACCTCGCGAACTCTCCCTACATCCTTAGGGTGTGGCGGAGGGAGAGGGATTCGAACCCCCGGTACCCTTTCAGGTACAGCGGTTTTCAAGACCGCCTGTTTCAACCACTCACACATCCCTCCGCGTGAGTGCTTTCAACAGATTACCAGCAGTTCCAAAGCGCCGCTCGCACTTTGTCCTTCTGGCAGGTAACGGATTACCCAACCTCTGAGTTTGACTTTTTTGGCGCACGCCCACGCTTTCGTCTACAATTCCCCTGATGGATTCACTCCCGGAGAAAACCTGGGAAATGTGTGTCCAACTCTATCCCTAGAAGCTAGGAAACGAAGGAGCATTTCACCCCATGAAGAAACTGATTGCAATGCTGTTTGCGCTGGCCCTGACCTGTTCAACGGTTGCGTTTGCTCAAGACAAACCCGCCGATGACAAGAAGATGGACAAGATGGACAAGATGGAAGACAAGAAGGAAAAGAAGCACCACAAGAAGCACAAGAAAGAAAAGATGGACAAGATGGAAAAGACCGAAGCCCCTAAGTAACAACTGGGCGCAGATTTTGACCCCGGCTTTGGCCGGGGTTTTTCTTTTTTTGGCGCGCTTCCCGTCCACCGAGGCCGGGCTTGGTGCGGTGAGGCCCCGAGCACTCGCGTGCTACAATTGCCGCTCCTGAGCACTGATTCCTCTGGCGCTGGCCGCAGACGGAAGTGGAATGAGTGCATCCCTTTTGCAGCGAAAGATTGTTGATCTGTGCCGAAGAAATCGACATCCAAAACCCCAGCAAAGCCTTCCGCTAGAGCCACCGCCAAGCGCGCACCCGATGCTCCAGTGTCCTATACCTACGCCGACGCGGGTGTCGATATTGAGCGAGGCAATCGCGCCAAGCAGCGCATCAAGTATCTGGCGCAAAAGACGTTTACACGGGGCGTGTTGAGTGAGATTGGCGGCTTCGGAGGCCTCTTCTCGCTGGGTGGCAAGTACAAAGACCCCGTGCTGGTTTCGAGCGCGGATGGCGTTGGGACAAAGCTCAAAATTGCATTTGAAACTGGGATCCACCGCACCGTGGGCGCGGATCTGGTCAACCACTGCGTGAACGACATCGCCGTGCAAGGCGCAGCGCCAATGTTTTTCCTGGACTATCTGGCGACCGGACATCTCGATCCGGAGGTTGCTGTGAAAGTGGTTGAGGGCTTAGCCGAAGCCTGTAAGCAAAATGGCTGCGCGCTCATCGGGGGCGAGACGGCTGAGATGCCCGGATTCTATCCCGAGGGCGAGTACGATCTGGCCGGTTTTATTGTGGGCGTGGTGGAACGCGATCGCATCATCACCGGCAAAAACGTGGAGCCGGGCGACGTCATTTTCGGTTTGCCCTCGAACGGGTTGCACACGAATGGCTATTCACTGGCACGCAAGCTGCTCTTTGAAGTTGCGGGCTACACGCCGGATACCTATGTGAACGAGATCAAGGGCAAGGTCGGTACTGAGTTGTTGAAGACGCACAAGAGCTATTGGCATGCCATTAAGCGGTTGGTGGATGCCGATTGTGTTTCCGCCATGGCTCACATCACGGGCGGAGGCATTACCGAAAACTTGCCGCGCGTGCTGCCGCGCAGCGTCGCTGCGGAAATAGAGTTAGGTTCGTGGCCGGTGCAGCCGATCTTTGAACACATGCAAAAGTTGGGCAACGTTCCGCAGGATGACATGCTGCGGACGTTCAACATGGGAATCGGAATGTTGCTTGTGATCCCCGGACAGAAGTTCAAGAAGGCGCAAGACTTGCTGGATCGCGCCGGCGAAAAACACTACACCGTGGGCCGGATTGTGAAGGGCGAGCGGAAAGTGATGTACGTTTAGAATTCTTCCAATTAGCTAGCGGCCAGACGCTAGCAGCCATGGCTACCATGCACAACCTCGGCATTCTCCTTTCCGGACGCGGCTCCAACTTCATCGCCATTGCGGACAGCATTGATGCGGGACGAATCCAGGATGCGCGGATTGCGGTCGTCATCTCGAACCGAGCAGATGCTGGCGGAGTTGAAACAGCGACGAAGCGCGGAATCAAGACCCTCGTAATTCCTTCGAAGGGCGTTCCCCGCGAAGAGCATGACCATGCGGTGGTGGCCGCGCTCAAAGAGAATGGCGTCCAGTGGGTTTGCCTGGCAGGCTATATGCGCCTGCTGTCGCCATGGTTCGTGCAGCAGTTTCCACAGCGGATTCTCAACATCCATCCCTCGCTGCTGCCGGCCTTTCCGGGGCTTGATGCACAAAAGCAAGCGTTTGACTATGGAGTGAAAGTCTCAGGTTGCACCGTGCATCTTGTCGATGAGCAGCTCGATCATGGCGCAATCATTTTGCAGAAGACCGTGCCGATTCTCGACGGTGATGACGACCACACGCTAGCCGCGCGCATTCTCGAGCAGGAACATATTGCCTACAGCGAGGCGATTAACATTGTGCTGCGGGGAAAGTACAAGATTGCTGGGCGGAGATTTCTACGGCCCGCCGACGATGCGTCGCACGTCCTTCAGCAGCACAAATAAGTGCATCGGGTCGGACGGAGACGGCTCAAAATCAAACCGGCCATAGAAGCGCTTCGCTCCCTCATCCTTGGCATGGACCGCAAACGCGCGGATTCCGGCGATGTCCGCAGCCTGCAGAGTTCGCTGCATGGCATCTTTTAGCAGTGCTTTTCCAACACCTTGTCCTTGCCAGCGATAATCCACGGCCAATCGCGCCAGCAGCATGACTGGCACGGGATGTCGCGCCAAACCCTTCGTCAATCGCGCCGGAGCGTCTTCAAACAGAACCTGGCCCGCCGCAAGAGTATGGAAGCCGACAATTACATGCCCAACGAGGCCAACGTAAGTCAGAGATGCGCCAGCCATCTGGTTCTGCCAGGCGTATCGAACTAGGTATTGGTTGAGCTCCGGGCGTCCACAGTCGAAGTTTTCCACCCCATGATCGCGTCGAAGCTTTTCGACGTGCCGGGTTTCGTTCATCGAATGGGTTTCGACTGCGGATCAAAAAAACCAGGTTCCTGCAAGAGCCGTTTTAGGCGTGGAAGGGGGCGAGGAGGGGCATCCAGCGCCGCGACGAAGGCCTTCCACTGCGGAGCATTCAGACTAAAGGTTCGTCGATCCGCCAGCGCTTCATCAGCCCGCGCCAGCGCACTCTCCAGAACAAATTCGCTCACAGATCGCGAAGAGGCCGACGCAGCCGCCTGCAATGCGAGTTTGGCTTCCCGCGTCAGTCGAAGGTCGAGTTTTTCACTGCGGGTTGGACGCGAGGACATAAAAGTGGCCTGACTAAGAAGTTAATGTAAATGCCCGACAATGTCAAGACACTATCGTTTGTTCGTACTTGGTCGCTGCGGCCAATACCAAATCCTCCCTCCAAGGCGCCGCGCTGATTTGGATCCCGATGGGCATGCCATCTTGCGTAACGCCGCAGGGCAGGGAAATCGCGGGCAATCCCCAGACGTTGAACGGGCGCGTGTTGCGGAGGAGTTCGACTTCCAGTGGGCGCAGTGTTTCGGGGTGGTCGAGCAAGCCTTGGATGTTTCCGGCAAGAGCGGGGACGGTTGGCGTGACAAGGAGGTCAATCTTCTCGAATATCTTTCCAATGTTGTGACGAATTTTCTGTTGCTCGTTGCGTTTTTCTTGATATACGGAATCGGAGACTCTTTCGCCCGTGCGAATTCTTCGCAGCGTTTCTGGCTGATAGAGTTCGGGAGATTGGGCCACAAACTCCTTGTGGTAGGCCCACGCCTCCGCGGTCTGCAGAGTGCGGTCAATATCAAAGGTCAGCGCCAGTTCGTCGGTCGAGCGGCAAAGCTTGCTGAGCGCGCTTAACGCTGCGGTTGCTACGCGTTCGATTTCCGGATGTAGTCCTTTCCAGAACAGGTCCCTGGCGACGCCGATACGAAGACTCGAAATATCGCATTGCAGCGGTATTTTCAAATTGTCAGTTGAAGCGTTGGCGCTGGTTGAATCCGCTGGGTCGTAGCCTGCGACGGCCTGCAGAAGCAGCGCAGCGTCTTCGACGCACTGCGTGATCGGCCCGGTATGGTCCAGCGACGTCGACAACGGAATCACGCCGCGACTGCTGACGCGCCCGTAGGTTGGCTTCAATCCGACGACTCCGCAGAGTGATGCCGGTTGGCGAATCGAGCCAGCGGTATCGGTTCCAATCGCAGCCAGGCACATGCCGGATGCCACAGCCACGGCGGAGCCGCCCGACGACCCACCGGTAATCTTCTCCGGATTCCACGAATTCCGCACCGGCCCGAATGCGGAGATGACCGAACTGCCGCCGTAGGCGAATTCGTGCATATTCGTCTTGCCGAGGAAGACAGCGCCCGCAGCTTTCAGTCGCCGAACAACTTCTGCGTCTTCAGATGGAATACGATTTCGGAACAGATTGGTGCCAGCGGTTGTGCGAACTCCGGCGGTGTCAATGTTGTCTTTCAGCGCGATTGGAATTCCGTGCAGAGGTCCGCGCCAGTTGCCGGACGCGATCTCTTGTTCCGCCGCGCGAGCCTCGGCCAGCGCACTTTCTCCGGTTACGGTGATGAAGGCGTTCAGGGTTGGATTAAGCTTTTCGACCTTCTCCAAACACGCCTGAGTCAATTCAACGGGGGAGATCTCCCGACGGCGCAGGCGTTCGCTGGCTTCGACCATTCGCATTGGATGTTTATATACTGTGGTGTCTGGCGGGGGCCTCTGGCTCACCCCCCAACGCTAAAGGTGGGATGTCCAATGGTTACTAAAAGATAATCCCCGCCGCACGATTCTAGGTGCAATTCGCCAATAGCTGTGTTAAGCTCTAATCACGCTTAATTCAGCGGTTTGAGTGGTGAGACTTCTGGTTCTTGCACGTGACTGAGAATTCCCGCCTCCTGAGTCCCCACCGTACGTCTTCAGCGTAACTAAATCTAAAACACTTAAGACTGGCATTTGCTAGTTGCCGCTCGCCGGGAAGCCTCTGCGCGCTGCCATGCTCCCGCCAGTAGAGAACAGGATCAATGCAGAATTTTTCAGATCTACCGCTTTCCCCCTACACCCAAAAACAAATTGCCCACGCCAAGTTCGTAACCCCTACCCCGGTGCAAGCCGCCGCGATTCCCGTCCTGCTGCAAGGCAAAGACGTGCTCGCCCTGGCGCAAACCGGAACCGGCAAAACGCTGGCGTTCATCATTCCCATCATCGAACAGATGCTGGCCAAGAATACTCCCGGTATTACCGCCCTTGTGCTTGTTCCGACACGGGAACTCGCCATGCAGGTAGGGGAGGTCTATAACACTCTGCGCGGCACACAGCTTACGCCCCCGGCGCTCGTCGTCGGAGGTCTCGCGGAACGGGCGCAGATCGCCAGCTTGCGCAAAGGCGCACGCCTGATCGTCGCTACGCCGGGACGTCTCGAAGATTTTCTCGATCGTGGACTTATTCTGTTTCGTGGACTGCGTACGTTGGTTCTCGACGAAGCGGATCGCATGTTGGACATGGGCTTTTTGCCTGCTATCAAGCGCATTGTTTCGATTCTCCCCAAAGACCGCCAGACGATGTGCTTCTCCGCAACGCTTGAAGCCTCGGCCGCGCGCCTGGTCAACGACTATATGCGCGAACCAGTCCGTCTGAGCTTCGGATCGCAATCGAAGCCGTCGGAAAGCGTTCGCATCCAGGCTTTCGAAGTGCCCTCAGACCGCAAACAAGAAGCTCTCGAACGCCTCCTCTCGAAAGAGTCGGGACGCTGCCTGGTGTTCGCTCGTACCAAGCGTGGAACGGAACGCGTTGCCAAGAATCTTGCCCGCGAAGGCTTTGCGGCAGCCATGATTCATGGCGACCGCTCGCAAGCGCAGCGAAATGCTGCGTTGGCTGGATTCCAGGAAGGCCGCTACCAGGTGCTGGTCGCCACCGATCTCGCTTCGCGCGGTATTCACGTCGAAGACATCGTGCACGTCATCAACTTTGACCTGCCGGAAGTCGCGGAGAATTTCATTCACCGCGTCGGCCGCACGGGTCGCGCTGGCGCTACTGGCGTAGCTTCCACGCTCTTCGCTCGCGAACAGCGTTCGGAACTCAGCCAGCTGGAACGCACGCTTGGCATCAAGATGGAACGCATGGTTTCGGATCATGGTTCGGCGCCCGTTCGCGAGAGGTCGGCGAGTGAACGCTTAGCCGGCGAACGCTCAGCTCACGAAATGGGAAGCTCGGAACAGGACTCGGGTCGCGGACGCTCTGCGCACGCGAGGCCGGATCGTGAACGACGTACTCATTCCGGGACCGTGCCGTCGCGCCGTTCGAAATCGGAGCATGCACCGGCTCGTCACGCAGCACGCAAGCATGCACCGGCGCATCACGCCCCAGCGCACCACAGCGACTCCGCCCCCAAGGGCAGAATGTCGCGCATGCCGGGAGAGGTTCTGCAGGCCAGAATGTCGAATTAAGCTTCCTACTTTTTGAGTTCTAACTCAGCGCCTTGGGCTTCAATGTCCAGGGCGCTTTTTTGTGCCCGCCTTCGTCCGACCTTACTGGCGCCCGCCGGTTGAGCGCGCGCCTATAATGAAAGCTTCATATTTGGAGGTTCTCATGGCGCCCATGGCGGAAACTGCAGTCGCAACGCGCGGATTCCTTATAGGAGGCAAGTGGTTCGAGGAAGGCACGCCTCACGAAGTACTCGCTCCTTTCGACCGCACCGTCGTCAGCCGCACCTGGATGGCGACGCGCCAGCATGCCGATCGGGCAGTTGCTTCCTCCGTCGCTGCGTTTGGAACGACGCGACGCCTGCCCGCCTTTGAACGTCAGCGCGTCCTGCGTGCGATTGCGCAAGGAATCGCTGCCCGCAAAGAAGAATTCGCGCACATGATCTGTCTCGAGGCGGGTAAACCGATCAAAGTCGCGCGGACGGAAGTTGATCGCGCCGTCTTCACCTTTCAGGTGGCCGCCGAAGAGAGTACGCGCCAGTATGGCGAGTATCTTCCTCTCGATTGGCAGGAATACACGGCTGGACGGTGGTCGATTGTGAAGCGATTCCCGATTGGTCCTATCCTGGGAATTACGCCCTTTAATTTCCCGCTGAATCTTGTAGCGCACAAAGTTGCTCCGGCCATCGCCTGCGGATGTCCCATGGTCTTGAAACCCGCGCCGCAGACTCCAATGTGTTCGCTGATGCTGGGAGAAGTCGTCCAGCAATCGGGTTGGCCAGACGGCGGATTGAATGTCCTGCTGCTTTCGAACGACGACACGAGTGCGCTGGTCGAAGACGATCGTCTCAAAATGGTCAGCTTCACTGGCAGCGCCCCCGTGGGTTGGAGCATCAAGAGTCGCGCCGGCCGCAAGAAAGTTGCGTTGGAACTTGGTGGCAACGCCGGCGTGATCGTGCATAGCGACACCGATCTGGCTTATGCCGCCGAGCGCTGTGTTGTGGGCGGATACACTTACGCCGGCCAGACCTGCATATCCGTGCAGCGCATCTTGGTCGAACGCACCGTGTACGGTAAATTTACCGAGCTGTTGGTGGCGGGTGTGCAGAAGCTTCGTTCGGGTGATCCGATGGAGGAGACGACTGACGTAGGCCCGCTGATACGCGAGACGGACGCAGTGCGCGCGGCCGACTGGGTGCAAGAAGCCATCGCCAAAGGTGCACGCCTTCTTTGCGGCGGCCATCGCAAAGGCCCTTTTCTGGAGCCCACAGTTCTCACCAATACGCAGCCCGACATGAAAGTGAATTGCAAAGAGCTGTTTGCTCCTGTGGTTACCGTAGAGCCTTACGATCAGTTTGAGGAAGCGCTACGCCGGATCAACGATTCCGACTATGGTTTGCAGGCGGGAATTTTCACCCGCGATGCCAAGAGAATTTTTCAGGCCTATGAAGAACTCGAAGTTGGAGGTGTGATGGCCGGCGAAGTTCCGAGTTTCCGCGTCGATCATATGCCGTATGGCGGCGTAAAAGACTCCGGCCTTGGCCGTGAAGGCCTGCGTTACGCCATGGAGGATATGACGGAGCCGAAAATTCTTGCCATGAATCTGCGATAAGCTCCAGCGAAAACTGCCAGCTGTTGGGCAGATGCTTGCGAAATTCTTTCCCGTTGCGAAAACAAGCACGAGGAATTTCGAAAAATCACAAGACAAATCTTTGTGCGCCTGTTTATAATCACCAGTTTGAGTGACGCGGGTCACTGCGGCTCGCAGCCAAGGGTGAGCGCGCTTTCTCAAGCGTATTTTTGCAGCAGCTATTTTTTTTTGTATTGTTTTCGTAAATAAGGGCTCGTTTCGGGAACTCGTTCCCACTTAATAGTTTAGGAATTCTTGCAAGCATGGCTCAGATCTTTCATCGCAGCCTGAATCTCTACTCGAAGGCCAGCATCCTGGCGGTTTTGGTGCTGGGCGGCGCGGCATTTGCCGGGCTTATGGCGTTCGAGCGCTCGCCGTACATTACCTATCAGGGTGTTACGAAGCCGCAGCCGGCTCCGTTCAGCCACCAGCATCATGTGGCGGGATTGGGGATCGATTGCCGCTATTGCCATACTTCGGTCGAGACTGGCGCCTACGCGAGCATTCCTCCCACCAAGACTTGCATGAACTGCCACTCCCAGATTTGGACGAACTCCGCCATGCTGGAGCCCGTGCGCGAGAGTTTCCGCAGCGGCAAGTCGCTGGTGTGGAGCAAGTTGAACGACCTCCCGGACTTCGTATATTTCAACCACAGCATCCACATCAACAAGGGCGTGGGCTGCAACACCTGCCACGGTCCCGTCGATAAAATGCCTCTGATGTATGCGGCGAACACGCTCCAGATGGAGTGGTGCCTGGAATGTCACCGCAATCCGGAAAAGTTTATTCGGCCGCGTAACCAGGTCTTCAACATGGAATACAAGCAGCCGACGGAAGAACTGCCGGTTACGGTCGATAACGTGGCGTACACCGAGCAGGAAGCGCTGGGTAAGGCGCTGATCGCGAAATATCACCTGCGCAACGTGACGGATATTACGAGTTGCTCCACCTGCCATCGGTAGGAATTGTTTTGCGAAGGGCGGCCCTGAGCCGTGCCGCAGAGTTCGGAAGTGGAGGGGCTTTAGCCCCTGAGGCGAGACGAAGGATTTGGCTGGCGAATGACGATGGACGCTGAAAACAAGAAACGCGAAGATGTTTGCCCGGGCAAGAAGTCCGGCGAAGCCACGCCTTTGATCCAATTGCAAGGCTCGCAAGCGCCTGCCGCGAACGGTGCGCTTGACCTCGCGACGGTGCGCGCTGAAATTGAGTCCACCCATGGTGCTGAATACTGGCGCAGTCTGGAAGAGCTGGCGGGCAGCGACGAATTCCGTACGATGATGCACCGCGAATTCCCGAAGGGCTCGTCGGAGTGGCTGGATTCGGTCTCTCGCCGCGGTTTCCTGCAGATGATGGGAGCGTCGTTGGCGTTGGCCGGAATGACGGCTTGCACCCGCCAGCCGCTCGAGCAGATCGTTCCTTACGTGAAGCAGCCAGAGGACTTAATCCCCGGACGGCCGCAGTTCTACGCATCCGCGACGATGCTGGGCGGCTATGCCAGTCCTGTGTTGGTTGAGAGCCACATGGGGCGGCCGACCAAGATTGAAGGCAATCCGGAGCATCCCGCGAGCCTCGGCGCTTCCGACATCTTTTCGCAAGCCACGGTCCTGGAGATGTACGATCCCGATCGCTCACAGACGCCCGCATATTTGGGCGATGTGCGTTCGTGGAAGGCGTTTATCGAAGCCATTCGCATGCCCATGTCCGGCCAGAAAGCGGTGGAGGGCGAGGGTTTACGTCTGCTGACGCCGCCAATTTCTTCGCCGACCTTAGCGGATCAGATTTACCAGTTGCTGCGGATGTATCCGAAGGCCAGGTGGCATCAGTATTCGCCGCTGCATCGTGATACGGTTCTGGCTGGCTCGCAGATGGCGTTCGGCCAAGCTGTTGAGACCCAGTACAAGCTTGAAAATGCGGACGTAATTCTTTCGCTGGACGCGGATTTTCTTTCCGCGGGTTTCCCCGGATCGCTGCGCTACACCCGCGACTACGCTTCGCGCCGCAATCCCGATGGGAACATGAATCGCTTGTATGTGGTGGAGAGCGTTCCGTCGCCCACGGGTGTAAAGGCTGAGCATCGCTTGCCGTTGCGGGCGTCTGAAATCGAAGCGTTTGCGCAGGGCTTATCTTCGGAATTGGGTTCGGGGGGTGCGTTGGGAACTGGGCTTTCGCCCGAAGCGAAACACTATCTCTCGGCGGTAGCGGCCGATCTTCAGAAACATCGCGGGGCCTGCGTCGTGATCGCAGGCGAACATCAGTCCCCCAATGTGCATGCGATGGCCCATCTCATGAACGAGCGCCTCGGCAACATAGGCCGCACGGTTGTTTATACCGAGCCGGTTCATGTAAGTCCTGTCGATCAGACGGCCTCTCTTCGTGAATTAGTAACTGATTTGCGCGGCAAAAAGGTCGATGTCCTTGTCGTTCTCGGCTGCAATCCGGTCTACGACGCGCCCGCCGACTTGGGTTTGCACGATGCAATCATGGACTCCGGAACGGCGATTCGCATTCATCATGGCCTCTATCGCGACGAAACGGCAGAACTCTGTCACTGGCATGTGAATAGCGCGCATCCTCTCGAAGCCTGGAGCGACGCTCGCGCTTACGACGGTTCGGTCTGCTTGGTGCAGCCGCTAATTGCTCCCCTATATGACGGCAAGAGCGCGCACGAGCTGCTGGCTGCGCTGATGGGGAAGAGCACGGTCACGGCTTATGAGCTGGTGCGCGGGTACTGGCAGGGCCAGTCGAAGACCAGCGATTTTGAGGGTTTCTGGCGCAAGTCGGTCCATGATGGCTTTCTGGCTGGGACACAATTCGCTCCGAAGAGCGTCAGTCTGAAAGCCGCAAGTTTTGATACCACTTTGGGTGCAGCAAGTTTGGGTTCCGCTTCTAGCGCGGATTCGGCGGTTGAAGTCAATTTTCGCCGTGATCCCTGCGTCTACGACGGCTCGTTCTCGAACAATGGGTGGATGCAGGAATTGCCCAAGCCGATGAGCAAGATGACTTGGGACAATCCGGCGTGGATTGGTCCAGCCATGGCGACGCGTCTGGGCCTCAAGAGCGAAGACGTGGTCACCGTGAGAATCGACGGCAAAAAAGCTGAATTTCCAGTTTGGATTCAGGCTGGCCATCCTGACAATTCCATCACCGTGTTCCTGGGCTACGGCCGCCAGCGTGCGGGTCGAGTGGGCACCGGGGCTGGGTTCAATCTTTACGAAGTCAGAATGAGCGGTGCGCCTTGGACGGCAATTTGTACGAAGCCGGAGAAGACAGGAACGACCTACAAGCTCGCCTCCACGCAGGGCTACCAGACGATCGAAACCAGTTTCATGGCGGGCAATGAAATCGGTACTCGTCCCGTGATGCGGGAAGGAACGCTCGAAGAATACCGGCGTAATCCCAAGTTCGCGCAGGAAATGGCCGAAGTCCCTGAGCGCGACTTCACGCTCTACCCGAACGTCGACTACAAAGATCCGAATTACAACAAGCTCGGTTATGCCTGGGGCATGACCATCGACATGAGCTCTTGCGTGGGCTGCAATGCCTGCATGATCGCTTGCCACTCGGAAAATAACATCCCTGTGGTCGGCAAGGAGCAGGTGGTTGTGGGACGTCACATGCACTGGATTCGCGTCGACGCCTATTACCAGGGCGACCGCGACAATCCGAGCGCGCACTTCCAGCCCGTACCTTGCATGCAGTGCGAGAACGCGCCTTGCGAACAAGTTTGCCCAGTAGGAGCGACGGTCCACAGCAGCGAAGGCCTGAACGATATGGTCTACAACCGCTGCATCGGGACGCGCTACTGTTCGAACAACTGTCCTTATAAAGTTCGACGGTTCAACTTCCTGCTCTATCAGGATTGGGAAACGCCACAGTTCAAGATGATGCGGAATCCCGAGGTCAGCATTCGGAGCCGCGGCGTCATGGAAAAATGCACGTATTGCATCCAGCGCATTACCGTTGCCCGCATTGATTCCGAGAAGGAAGACCGGGCGGTGCGGGACGGCGAGATTCAGACGGCTTGCCAGCAGGCATGTCCGGCGCAGGCTATCGTCTTCGGCAACCAGAACGATCCGGAAAGCAGAGTCTCCAAGCTCAAGGCGCAGGCCCGCAATTACGGCATGCTGGCCGAGCTGAACACGCGGCCTCGGACCACGTACTTGGCTGAGATTCGCAATCCCAACCCGGAACTCGAAATGCACATGCAGCACGCGGAGCGCGGTTAACCCATGGCTACGAAGGATTTAGTTCTCGAGAATGGAGTCCCGGTGGAGATACCGGTCATTGAGCCGGGGCACACGCTCGCCAGCGTCACCGAGAAGATCAGCGATATCGTCCTGGTCCGTCCGATTTCGATCGGTTGGGTGGCGGGTTTTCTTGCATGCGCAAGCCTCGTGGGTGTGCTCGGCACAGCGGTTGGGTATCTGTTCTTCAAGGGCGTCGGAATCTGGGGCATCAACATCCCGGTGGGATGGGGCTTTGCGATCGTCAATTTCGTCTGGTGGATCGGTATTGGCCACGCCGGAACGCTGATCTCCGCCATTCTGCATTTGTTGCGGCAATCGTGGCGCAATTCGATCAACCGCTTTGCGGAAGCCATGACGTTGTTCGCTGTCATGTGCGCCGGCGTTTTCCCGCTGATCCACGTGGGGCGTCCGTGGATGGCCTACTGGCTGTTCCCGATTCCGAACACCATGAGTATCTGGCCCCAGTTCCGGAGCCCCCTGTTGTGGGACGTCTTCGCCGTTTCCACCTACGGGACCATCTCGTTGGTGTTTTGGTACACGGGATTGATTCCGGATTTGGCTACGCTGCGCGACCGCGCAACGACACCGATTCCTCGATTTATCTATGGCGCACTGGCCATGGGCTGGCGCGGAGAGGCCCGCCACTGGCATCGCTATGAGAGCGCCTACCTGCTTCTTGCGGGTCTTTCGACGCCGCTGGTGCTCTCCGTTCACACGGTGGTGAGCTTCGACTTCGCAATCTCCATCATGCCCGGTTGGCATACGACGGTCTTCCCGCCGTATTTCGTTGCCGGCGCGATCTACTCAGGCTTCGCCATGGTGCTGATCCTGGCCATTCCGGTGCGCGCTGTTTACAACCTGAAGGACATGATTACCCTGCGGCACCTCGACACCGCCGCCAAGGTGATGCTGGCGACCGGCCTCATTGTTGCTTACGGCTACATTCTTGAAATCTACATGGCGTGGTATGCCGGGCCGAAGTCGATTGACTGGTTTACGGTGCACAACCGGTTCTTTGGGCCCTATGCCGGACCCTACTGGGCGCTCTGGATTTGCAACATTATTATTCCGCAGGTGTTGTGGATTAAGGCCGTGCGCCGGAGCCCCTTCCTTTTGTTCTTGGTTTCGCTGGTGGTGTTGAGCGGTATGTGGCTAGAGCGCTTCGTCATTGTCATCCTCAGTCTGCACCGCGATTACGTGCCGTCCTCGTGGGGAATGTACTACCCGACCAAATGGGACTGGATGACTTTCGGCGGCACCATCGGATTGTTCCTGATGATGATTTTCCTGTTTGTGCGGGTGCTGCCCATGATCTCCATCTTTGAAATGCGAATGCTGACGCCGGAAGCGGAGGCGAAGCACAAATGAGCGCTCTCAACGGTTTGATGGCGGAGTTTGGGTCGGCGTCGGATCTGGTCGAGGCCGCGAAGATCACGCATCGTTCCGGCTACAACGATATCGAAGCCTACAGCCCATTCCCGGTGCATGGTTTGAGCGAAGCGATCGGCTTCCACAAAGACCGCGTGGGGCTGATTTGTCTGATCGGCGGACTCGTCGGCATGTGCACCGGTTACGGCCTGCAATACTGGGTTTCGGCTATCACTTATCCGGAAAACATCGGCGGCCGCCCGTTGAATTCCTGGCCCGCGTTCGTGATCATTACGTTCGAGCTCACGGTGTTGTTCGGTGGACTCGCCGCAGTGGCTGGCATGCTGTTCCTGAACGATCTGCCGCGACCGTATCATCCCGTGTTCAACGTTCCGCAGTTCGAGCGCGCATCGCAGGACCGGTTCTTCTTATGTGTGTTCGCCGCCGATCCGAAATTCGATGCTCCGCAAACACGGCGTTTCCTCGAAGGCTTGAAGCCCATCTCCATTTCGGAGGTGCCCGAGTGAGCCGCGCAAGAATTCTGTTTCCGGCCCTGCTGGTGATCGCGATCTGTTCTGCTTGCCGGCAGGACATGCAGGACCAGCCGCGCTACAAGCCGCAAGCGCGCAATGATTTCTTCCCAGACATGCGGGCGGCGCGCCTGCCAGTCGACGGCACGATTGCGCGCGGGCAGTTGCATGAAGACTCGTATTTCTATACCGGCAAGGTGGGCAATAATCCCGGTGACGTGATGCCGTTCCCCATTACTCACGATGTCCTCGAGCGCGGGCAGCAGCGTTACAATATTTTCTGTGCCCCCTGCCACTCGCGGGTTGGAGATGGCAAGGGCATGATTCCGTCGCGCGGCTTTAGCCGCATGCCTCCCTCCTACCATATTGAGCGGTTGCAGAAGGCACCCGCGGGCTATTACTTCGACGTCATTACCAACGGGTTTGGAATTATGCAGGGCTACTCGGCTCAAATTCCGGCAGAAGACCGCTGGAAGATCATCGCCTATATTCGCGCGCTGCAGTTGAGCCAGAAGGCGAGCACCGCCGACGTTCCGGCTGGCTTAACCCTGCCGACCGCACTGCCAAAATTTGAGGGCGACGCGCCTTCTGGAGCGACTCCGTTGACGCCTGCCCCGCTGAAGAAAGAAGACAAGAAAGAAGGAGGCGTGGAATGAGCACCGAAGTCAGCACACTCAGCCGCCTCGATCCGAAGGATTTTGCAGTGCCCTCGGCAATGGACAAGATCCGCAGCCGTTCGTTGGTTGTGGGAGTATTCGCTGGCGTGCTTTCGTTGATCGGCTATTTCATATCGCCTGACGCTTTCTTTCGCGCCTACCTGCTTGGGTTCATGGCTTGGCTCGGTTTGTCGGTGGGCTCGCTCGGCATGTTGCTCCTGATTCATCTGACCAATGGGCGTTGGGGCTTGGTCATCCGGCGAATTCTGGAAGCAGCCGCCAAGAATTGCTGGATCATGTTTTTCCTGTTTCTTCCGCTTTGCGCTGGCGTGCCGCGTCTTTATCCGTGGGCGAGTGCAGAGTTGGGGCGCAAGAACGAGGCGATTGGCTGGATTCGCGATCACTATCTGACGCAGGACAAGTTTGCGGCGCGCGGAGCCATCTACTTCGCGATTTGGCTGCTGTTGATTCATTTCTTCAACGAATGGTCCAAGCAGCAGGACTCACCGAATAATCGCAGCCAAGCCCGTTCCGGAGCTTTGGCGGGACCGGGTGCGCTGCTGTTTGGGTTTACGGTTACGTTTGCTGCGGTCGACTGGGTGATGTCGCTGTCTTACGGCTGGACTTCCACGATTTACGGGCTCCTGTTCGTGATCGGCCAGATGCTTTCGGCCGTCTGTTTCGCCACGATTATCGCGGTTATTTTGGCGCGCTACGAGCCCATGAAAGAGCTCCTGCATCTCGACCATCTGCACGACTACGGCAAGTTAATGCTGGCCTTTGTGATGGTCTGGGCTTATTTCACGTTTTCGCAGTGGCTCATCATGTGGGCCGGGAATCTACCGGAAGAAATCACCTGGTACAAAGATCGCCTGCACGGTGGCTGGCAATACTTCGGATTGTTCGTGGCGCTGTTCCATTTTGTCGTGCCGTTCATGATTCTGCTGTCGGCGCAGCTCAAGAAGGACAAGGGCCGCCTGGTCAAGGTCGCTTGCTGGCTGATGATCATGCGCTTTTGCGACCTCTACTGGCTGATCATGCCGAATTTTGAAAACAAGGCTGGATTCTATTTCCACTGGCTGAATGTTGTCGTACCTGTGGCGATCGGCGGATTGTGGCTGGCGCTGTTCTTCCGAAACTTGCAAGGGCGTCCGCTGTTGCCGCTCTATGCTCCGCTGACGCCTTCGCTCCTGGAGCCTGCGCATGATTGATCATTCGAAGCACAACCCTTTGGGCGATTCGGACGGGCGCGACGGTTACGAGCATGAGGATTTCAGCACAGGTGCAATCGTAGGCTCGCTGATTGGGCTGGCCGTAATGTGCATCGTCAGCTTCTTCATTGTGGTCGGCATGTATCGGTATCTCGAAAGCACGCAGATGGAACATGCTCCCGCGAATCCGATGGTTCCGATGAAGGCGGATACGCGGCACATGACGCCCGGAAAAGATCCCGGCGATTTGCCGATGGAAGTCATGGCGTTTCCCACGCCGCGACTGCAGGAAGACGATGTGAAGGACATGCGGCTACAGCTTTTCGGCGAAGAGGCCAAGCTGCAAAGTTATGGCTGGACTGACAAGGATTCCGGTGAGGCACGTATTCCGATCGATCGCGCGATGGAGTTGTTGGCCGCGCGGGGATTACCGGTGCGTGGAACGGCAGCCGCTGCGCCGGTTGTCTCAAGTGAGCCAGTTGCCAAAGCACCAAAGGCTGGCTTGAAGAAAAAGAAGTAGCAGATTCCTCAGGGCTGAAGCCCTTCGGAATGACAATAGAGAGTTTGGTGTAGTGAAAAACAAGTTCCAATTCGGGTTGCAGGGCAAGCTGATCGTGGTTTTAACAGCTGCGTTCTTGTGCGCTCTCCCGTCTGCCGCGCAGATGAAGGGCGACATTATTCAGCTCAACACTCCGCCTTCGAGTGACCGCTTGCCCACGCTGAAGGCCGTTGGCGTCGATCAGCATCTCGACGGACAAGTGCCGATGGACCTCCGGTTCAAGGACGAAACTGGGAAGTCCGTGCGTTTGGGCGACTACTTCGGCCAGCGCCCAGTGATCCTCAATCTGGCGTACTTCGATTGCAGCATGTTGTGTGGAGAAGTGCAGAGCGGCGTGATCGGATCGCTGAAGGCTGTCAATTTCACTCCTTCCAAGGATTTCGACATCGTCACGGTGAGCTTTGATCCGCGCGAAACTCCGGCCATGGCTGCGGCGAAAAAGAAGTCTCTGCTCTTGCGGTATCGCCGCGACGGCGCGGAGCAAGGCTGGCACTTTCTGACCGGCGATCAACAAAATATTCAAGCCCTCACGAAGTCGGTGGGCTTTGACTATCAGTTCGATCCGCACTCGATGCAATGGGCGCACGCTGCCGCGATCATGGTTCTGACGCCGCAAGGCAAGATTTCCAAGTATTTCTACGGTGTTGAATTTGCGCCGAAAGATCTGCGCTTTGGTTTGATTGAAGCCTCGCAAAACCGCATCGGCACGGTCGTGGATTCAATGCTCCTCTACTGCTACCACTACAACCCGGCCACTGGAAAATACGGCGCTGTGATCATGAATGTTTTGCGATTGGCTGGCGTCGCCACAGTGCTCATCCTGGGCGTGTTTGTCCTCATATTGTTTCGCCGTGAGCCGTCCCTTCAGACGGCCGCGGGACGGATCGGATAGTCATGGGAAATACTCCACTTTGGCCAGAGTCGGCGTCCAACTGGGCGCAAGGCGTCGACGCGATCTACCTTTTTCTGGTTCTTGTCTCGGTCGTCATGTGCGTCCTGATCTTCGGCGCGGTCGTGTTTCTGTCGGTCAAGTACCGCCGCAAGCCGGGCGTGCAGCCGACTCCGATTGAGGGTTCGCATTTACTGGAAATTACCTGGTCTGTGTTGCCGATGTTCTTCTTCTTCGCCTTCTTCCTGGGAGGCGCGCTGATCTACTTCCATGAGCGCACGCCACCCCAGGGCGCCAGCGAAGTGTATGTAGTGGCAAAACAGTGGATGTGGAAGATCGAACATCCCGAAGGGCCGCGTGAAATCAACACGCTGCATGTGCCGCTCGGCAAGGATGTGAAGCTGATCATGACCTCGATGGACGTCATTCACAGCTTCTATATTCCCGCATTCCGCATCAAGCAGGATGTGTTGCCGGGCCGCTACTCGATCTTGTGGTTCCGGGCCACGCAGGCAGGGACGTACCACTTATTTTGTGCGGAGTATTGCGGAACTCAACATTCCGGCATGATTGGCAGCATCGTAGTGCAGCCGGAAGCGGAGTATCAGACCTGGTTGAACGGCGGCAGTTCCAATATGCCGCTGGCGCAGACGGGCGAGAAGGCGTTTGCAGAATTGGGTTGCATCTCTTGCCATCGCTCCGATACGCAAGGCCGCGGACCGCTGCTTGCCGGCATCTACGGCAGACCGGTTGCTCTTGAAGACGGCCGCAGCGTCATGGTGGACGAAAACTATATTCGCGAATCAATCCTCGATCCGGGAGCAAAGGTTGTCGCGGGCTTTAAGCCTGTAATGCCAACCTTCCAGGGAATCATCAGTGAAGAACAACTGGCGGCGCTGGTCGCATACGTAAAGTCGCTGACGCCTTCGGCGGGTCAAGCCACGGGTGCGGCTCCGGCTAAGACGGAAAACGCTGCCCCAACCAAGCCTGCACGTTCGAAGTAGGAACGGGCAGGGAAGAGGTTTGCAGTAAGACGGGTGCAATAAATATGGCTACCGCAGTATTACCACAACAGCGAACGAACTACCTGAACGCGGAGCATGGCGTGAAGTCGTGGTTGCTTACAGTCGACCACAAGCGCATTGCCATTCTCTACATGTTCTCCATTACGTTTTTCTTTTTCATCGGAGGCATTTACGCGCTGTTGATACGCCTGGAACTTTTGACGCCCGCGGGCGACCTGGTTCAGGCCGATACCTACAATCGCCTCTTCACCGGCCACGGCATCGTGATGGTGTTTTTCTTCCTGATCCCTGTGGTCCCGGCGATTCTCGGTAACTTCCTCGTGCCGCTGATGATCGGCGCGAAGGATCTTGCTTTTCCGCGCATTAACTTGATGAGCTGGTATCTCTATATCGTTGCTGGCGTCTTGCTGCTCCACGTGATCATCACTGGCGGCGTCGACACAGGTTGGACTTTCTACACGCCTTACAGCACAGCGTTCGCCAGTCCCAAGGTCATCGAAGCGGGCTTGGCTGCTTTCATCATGGGATTTTCGTCCATCTTTACGGGGCTGAATTTCATCGTCACCATCCACCGCATGCGCGCGCCCGGTATGACGTGGTCGCGCCTGCCGCTGTTTATCTGGGCTCACTACGCTACCAGCCTGGTCATGATTCTGGGCACGCCAGTCATTGCCATTACGCTGGTGCTGGTGGTATTGGAACGGCTGTTCCATCTCGGCATCTTCGATCCGAAGCTCGGCGGCGACCCGTTACTGTTCCAGCACTTGTTCTGGTTCTACAGCCATCCTGCGGTTTACATCATGATTTTGCCCTCCATGGGCATCATTAGCGAATTGATCGCCTGTTTCTCGCGCAAGCGCATCTTCGGCTTCAACTTTGTTGCACTCTCCAGCGTTGCTATTGCCGTGCTGGGCTTCCTGGTCTGGGCGCACCACATGTTCGTGGCCGGAATGTCGGTTTATGCCGCGCTCATTTTCTCGTTCCTCACGTTTTTCATTGGCGTGCCTTCCGCCATCAAGGTCTTCAACTGGACTGCGACCATGTACAAAGGTTCGGTCACCTATGAAACGCCGATGCTCTATGCATTTGGCTTCCTGGGGTTGTTTACCGTTGGCGGGCTGACTGGCCTGTTCCTCGCCACGCTGGGCGTCGATATTCACGTCACCGACACCTACTTTGTCGTGGCGCACTTCCATTACGTCATGGTCGGCGGCGTGGTCATGGCCTATATGGGAGGGCTCCATTTCTGGTGGCCCAAGATTACGGGTCGCATGTACCCCGAGAGCATGGGTAAACTGGCCGCGCTGATCGCCTTCATCGGCTTCAACCTCACGTTCTTCCCGCAATTCATTCTGGGTTACGTGGGCATGCCGCGGCGCTATTATCAATATCCGCCTGAGTTCCAGGTACTGAACGTGCTCTCAACGGCGGGAGCCACGATTCTCGGCGTCGGATACCTGTTCCCCATGGTGTACCTGCTTTGGTCGCTGCGCTACGGAGAAGTTGCGGGCGACAATCCCTGGAACGCGGCTGGTCTGGAGTGGAAGACGTCTTCTCCACCACCTACGTTCAATTTCGATGTGGACCCGATAGTCGATTTCGAAGCCTACAACTACGACGAACTGAAGGAGATCCCCGTTGAGCGATAGTCACGCCGCCGCGGTCCATTCTCCGGACCATCCTCCCGAGCTCCGGCATCACTTCATGACCATGGAGCAGCAGCAGAATACCGCTTCCCTGGGGATGTGGCTCTTCCTGGTCACCGAAGTCATGTTCTTCGGCGGCATGTTCTGCGCTTATCTGATCTATCGTCTGAAGTACTTTAACGACTTCGCTGCGGCCAGCCAGTCGATCAATGTTGTATGGGGCGCGTTGAATACCGCGGTTCTACTGGTCAGCAGCTGGACCATGGCGATGGCCGTACGTTGCGCACAGCTTGGCAAGCAGAGATTGCTGATTGTTTTTCTGATCTTTACGATGTTCTTTGGAGCGGTCTTCCTCGGGGTTAAGGCCAAGGAGTATCACGACAAGTTTGTGGAGAACCACGTACCCGGCGCCAGCTTCGAATTTCATGACAAGCTCCTTGGCCATCCGGACTATGTCCCGAATCAAGGTCACACGCAGATGTTCTTCTCCATCTACTTCGCCATGACTGGCATGCACGCGCTCCATATGGTCATCGGCCTTGGTCTGATGGCCTACCTTGTGATTGCGGCGGGTCGCGGCAAGTTCAGCACCGCCTACTATACGCCCGTTGAGAATATCGGCCTGTACTGGCACTTTGTGGACGTGGTTTGGATTTATCTATTTCCGTTGTTGTATCTGATCAGCAGGACCAAAGGTTAGCCATGTCTGAAAACGAACATCACATCGTTCCTCTCGGGCTCTACGCTCTAATCGGCGCTACGCTGCTCGTGATGACCGGCGTCACGTATGGTGTAGCTCTCATCGATCTTGGCCGGTGGAACACCGTCGTCGCGCTTTGCATAGCCACCTTCAAGGCCACGCTCGTGGTCCTCATTTTCATGCACGTCAAATACACAAATGAGAAGATGACGAAGCCCGTAATTGCCGGTGCCATTTTCTTTCTAATCCTCCTGCTGACTCTCTCGTTGGCAGACTTCGGCACCCGGGCGTGGCTCTAGAGCTGGAGTCGCGGGCGTCTTCTAAACCCACTGTCCGGGGCAGCGTTCCCGCTAGTTCGCGCTTTTCTTGGCGAGAAGTCTCCTCTCGCTGCGATATACTGCGAGGCTGGCGAGGCCGCAGCCTTGTACCGTATCGAGCCCCGCAAGTTCAGGGAGGGAATCTATGGCCTTCTGCAATGCATGTGGTTCGAATCTGGAGGCAGGCGCACAGTTTTGCGCGAAATGTGGAGCGGCTTCCACACCCGGCGCGCAAGCCGTCGCCGGATCGTTTGCTGCAACTCCGGGTGCACCGCCGGTGCCCCGCAAGAGCAATCTCAAACCAATCCTCATCGCGCTTGCCGCGCTGGGCGTGATCTTCGTGCTCGGAATCGGCGCAGTCACATTTTTTGCCTACCGCGCAGCGAAGGTGATCCGTGCGGCTCGGATTGAGCAAGATGGCGACAAGGTTCGCATCAAGAGCGCCATGGGGAATGTCGAGGCGAACCAGTTGACTCCGGAAACCGCGCGGCGCCTGGGCTTTGAATTTTACCCGGGCGCGAAAGTCCTGGATAGCGGTGCCGTCACTGCCAGTATTGCTGGCATCAATACATTGGGTGCGGAATTCGAAAGCGACGATCCTCCACAGAAGGTCTACGATTTCTATAAATCCCACTATCCCAAGGCCATGGTCAATCAAAAAGACGGCGACCAATATTCGATCGTCGCAACCACCGACAAGGGCATGACGACCATCGAGATCCAGCCGAAAGATGGCAAGACTCACATTAACCTGGCGGTCGTTGGCGGCAGCAAAGACACGAGCAGCGAGACAAAGTAAGAGTTACCGCAAATCTGTCCTTGTGAGCGCACGCCAAGACAAAATCGGGGATCAGTCTATCGAAGGTGTTGCGGCAGATTTTCCATCGCAATCATTGGGAGTCGAGCTGAACGATTCGCCGCACTCCGCAATTCGCGGGTCCTGCAGGACTGATTTCGCCTTGCTGGCATACTCAGAATTGGGATAAGTGTTAACAAGAGTTTGCAGGGATAGATTTGCGACCGAGAAGCGCTTTTGTTCTACAGCAGACATAGCGTGATCGAATAGCGCTTCGTCTGGTCGGCGGGAGAGTTCCTTGCCGCAGTCGGTGATCGTCAGGCGCATTCCGGGTATGTTCTCCCCAGTCGCATTGGGCTTGATTTCGACAGCCATGTCATCGGTGTGCGAACTAAGATCGTCTTGATCTTCGTTAATTCGGACTGCGTAAAGGCCAGGGTCCTGAGAGGGAAACTCATAATAGCCATCGCTGTCTGTATGCGTGCTCGCAAGCAATTTCGCGGTGCGCAAGTCCAGCAGCTGAACCAAAACGTGCTGGAGCGGTGCCGGTTCTTTGTTCGATTTCCTCAATACCGTAAGGCTGCCGCGCAGGTTGCGGGCTGCAAGTGAACTTCCAGGCCACTCGAAATTGATTTCATCCGAGCCTTTACTGGTCTCAGTGACTTCAAGTTCCTCACTCCCCGGACTTAGGAGTTTCTCTTCGACTTGAGCTTTGTATTTCCCTGGAGGGATCGCGAAGAACTGTCCAATGCCACGAGAGTCGGTCTCAGTGGTGGCAACAATGGTCCAAGCGCGTCCATCCGGCTGGGTGATGTCTTCTCTTGCCAACAAGATTCTCACCGAAGAGAGGGGACTATTCTGAAAGGACACTTTGATGGTGAAATTGGGACCAGTGTTGTGTGTGGAAAACAGCCAGTCAACATCGCACATTAACCATCGGTGTTTGTCTTGTGGCTGCGTTTGAGCGTGTGCTTCCGTGCAGGTACCAGTTGCAAGCGCAAGCTGTACTAGCGCTAGCAGTGTAACGGTGCTAATGCGCGCGCTCATCCCTGTCGATGTCGCCTCCTGAAAACCGAATAGCCCCTTCATTCTAGCCCACCTTGCCGTGAGACTCCCGACTAGGGCGACCATCTAGGGAGAACGCCGCGGTTTCTAGGGTAAACTGCCCTAGTGACTGACCGCCTCGCCGAGCTCGCGCGCGCTGCTAAGTCCGCCAACGTCGATGCGGAGTCGCTCGCGGCAGAATTGCGCCGGCACCTGCGCGGCGAAATCCGCTTCGACGATGGCAGCCGAGCTCTCTATTCGATGGACGCCTCGAACTATCGCCAGCCTCCCATCGGCGTGGTTATCCCGCGCGACATCGAAGATGTCATAGCCGCAGTTGCGATCTGCCGGGAACACGACGCGCCGTTGCTTTGTCGCGGAGGCGGCACTTCGCTCGCGGGACAGACTTGCAACGTTGCGGTGGTTCTGGATTGTTCTAAGTATCTCAACAATATTCTCGATATCGATTTCGACGCCCGCCTTGCCCGCGTGCAGCCCGGCGTCGTGCTGGATCATCTGCGCAACGCGGCGGAAAAACGGCATCTGACGTTCGCGCCCGATCCCGCCACGCACGACCGCTGCACCATCGGCGGCATGATCGGCAACAATTCCTGCGGCGTGCACTCCGTCATGGGAGGCAAGACGGACGACAACATCGAGGAACTCGATGTCCTGACCTACGACGGCATTCGCCTGACTGTCGGTGCAACGACGGAAGACGAGTTGCAGCAGATCATTCGCCAGGGCGGCCGTCGGGGCGAAATTTATGCGGGCCTGCAATCGCTCCGCGATCGCTATGCGAGCTTGATACGCACGAAATACCCCAACATCCCGCGCCGCGTGTCGGGCTACAACTTGAACTATCTGTTGCCCGAGAACGGCTTCAATGTTGCGCGCACGCTGGTGGGCTCCGAGGGCACGTGTGTGACCGTGCTGCAAGCCACTTGTCGACTGATCGATAGTCCGCGATTCCGCACGCTCGCGGTCGTGGCCTATCCCGATATCTACCAATGTGGCGATCATGTTCCAGAATTGATGACTTACGGGCCGATTGGCCTGGAAGGAATCGACGACATGTTGGTCGATTTCACGCGACGCCAGAAAATGAATGCAGAGGGCATCGCGCTTCTTCCCGAAGGCGGCGGATGGTTGCTGGCGGAATTCGGGGGTGACACTCAGCAGGACGCCGACGAGAAAGCCCGTCGAATGATCGATGGGCTAAGCCGTGGTTCGCAAGCTCCCAAAGTTCGTCTTTATCCAGATAAGCGGCAAGCGCACCTTGTGTGGCAGGTGCGGGAAAGCGCTCTGGGTGCGGTGTCTCACGTCCCGGGTGAGCCACTGAGTTGGGAAGGCTGGGAGGATGCCGGAGTTCCTCCGAAAAAGCTCGGCTTCTATCTTCGTGAAATTCGCAAGCTGCATGCGCGCTATGGCTATCGCAGTGCCCTCTATGGACACTTCGGGCATGCGTGCATCCACATGCGGCTCAATTTTGATTTTGAAACACAGAAAGGTATCCGGAAATTCCGCGAGTTCATGGAAGAAGCCACCGATCTTTGCGTCGGGTTGGGCGGCTCAATTTCAGGCGAACATGGCGATGGCCAGGCCCGCGCGGAATTGTTGCCGAAGATGTTCGGGCCCGAGTTGGTCCAGGCTTTCCGGGAATTCAAGGCGCTGTGGGATCCGGAATGGCGCATGAACCCCGGCAAGCTCGTTGAGCCCTACCGGATGGATGAAAATTTACGCATCCATCCTGAGCTCAGAGTGTGGCAGCCGCCTACGCACTTCCAGTTCCCAGACGATCACGGCAGCATGGCGGCTGCCACGCTGCGCTGCGTGGGTGTGGGCAAATGCCGCCGCGAGGAAGGCGGCGTCATGTGTCCAAGCCACCGCGTTACGCACGACGAAGAGCATTCCACCCGCGGCCGCGCGCACCTGCTTTGGGAACTCATGAACGGAGACGTTCTCAAAGACGGATGGCGAGACGAGACGGTCAAGAAATCGCTCGACCTGTGCCTCTCTTGCAAAGGCTGCAAGAGCGACTGTCCGGTCGGCGTAGATGTCGCAACCTACAAAGCGGAATTCCTTTCCCACTACTACGAAGGTCGTTCGCGCCACCTGCGGGACTATGCCTTCGGCAATGTTGATCTCTTCGCACGGCTCGCTTCGCATGCACCGGGGCTGGCGAACTTGTTCACGCAACTTCCTTTGCTTGGAGACGCGGCGAAATTCCTAGTTGGCATACCCAGCGAACGCAGCATCCCCGCGTTTGCCCCTGAAACCTTTCGTACATGGTTCAAGAAACAGCAACCGAAGAATCTCGATAAACCGCAGGTCATTCTCTGGGCGGATACGTTCAACAACTATTTCAATCCCCAAACCGCGCAAGCAGCGGTGGAAGTACTGGAGGCTGCGGGGTTCGAGGTCCTCGTACCGCAAGCCAACCTTTGCTGCGGCCGTCCACTCTACGATTTCGGCATGTTGGATCGCGCCAAGCGGCTCCTGCTTGAAACACTGGATGTCCTGGGCCCGAAAATCGCCGC